>Ga0209256_1000234_pt1 | contig 99080 bp, 99 predicted proteins | sample AraplaCol_mCL_r2_2_FD_184270 | JGI IMG/M metagenome (GOLD analysis project Ga0209256, IMG submission 184270) | Arabidopsis root microbial communities from North Carolina, USA - plate scrape MF_Col_mCL_r2 (SPAdes) (version 3) | ecosystem: Host-associated > Plants > Roots > Endosphere | place... | reverse complement strand
CGTGAATGACGCTCCGCGGCGGCCCTCGGCTCTCCCACGGTCTCGACCACCACGGGCAGGGGCGGGCTCGCCGCGGAGACTCCGCGAGCCCCGCAAACAAGGCTCGCTTCTCCTCTACACACAAGGGGCAGGGGTGAGGGGTAGGCCGTTGGACGCCTTCGCCGTGACCTGACCGCTGCCGCGGTTAGACCGAGCCTCGCTGGTCCAGGGGCCTACACCTCCCCCCTACCCCTCTCCTTACAGGAGAGGGGTTCTAGCGCCGCGGATCTTACTGCCCGCCGCCGAGGATGAAGCGGCGGCCGTCCTGTTCGACGAAGTCGACATGCTGGGCGAAGGCACCAACGCCTGCAGAATGTCGCACGATGCGCGCTTCCTCGCGGGCCGGCGCAGCAAGATTGCGCCCCATCATCGTCGCGGCGGGCTGCAGCCCCAGCAGCCCGAGCGCGGTCGGCCCGATGTCGATGATCCCAGCGGGCTCCTGCGAGAGGCCGCCATGACCGCTCGCCTCGCCGAGGATCAGCACGGTGTTCAGCTCGTGCGGGTTGATGCCGCCATGCATGCCGCCGCCGAGCGGCACGTCACCCGGGGTCATCGCACCGAGGCCGGGCAGGCCGTATGGGTCGGCATCGAGCGTCGATTTCAGGATGAACATCAGCTCCGGCTGGCGCTCGGCATGGCCCGTGCCCATCAGGCTAAGCGAGAGCGTGCCCGCGACCTCACCCTCGACGCCGTTGCGATCCGGCGAGAAGACATGGCCGATGGCCGGGTGCTCCATCAGCCAGGTCGCGATGCGCTCGATCTCGCCGCGATCGCCCTCGCGCAGCCGGATCTCGCCGCTGATGCCGCCGGTGGCGACAAGGGTGGCGCCATCGATGGCCTTGGCCGTGCTGAGATCGAAGCCGCCCTTCACTGCCGTGTCGAACAGCGGCTCGACCGAACCGGTCGAGATCTGGCCGTGGTCGGAGGCGACGATCACCGCGATGCGCTCCGCATCGGGCTGTGCCTCGACCCAGTCGAGAATGGTGCCGAAGGCCCGGTCCGCCTCGCGCAATCCGGCCATGGCCTCAGGTGAACCCAGGCCGCGATAGTGGAAGGTCGTGTCCGGCTCGTTGAACCAGATCAGCGCGACATCCGGCCGAAGCTCCGGCAGCACGATCTCGGTCATCACACGCCCGCCATAGGCGAGCTCCTGCAGCCGCGGCAATTCGCGCTCCGGCAGCGGGCCGATCCGCTCGATCGCCGTCTCGACCGCTTCCGGCGTCTGCGTTGCGCCGGTGCCGTGCATGGAGAAGGTCCAGTGCCCGTTGGCGCGGGCACGCGGGTTGATGAAATGCGCCGAGCCGGCCGAGCCGGTATGCACCACCGCCAGCCGCTTGCCTGCGCGGGCCAGAACGTCGCCGAAGGTGTCGGCGGCGAGCAGGCGCCCGTCATGATGCGCCTCGGCGCGGCGGATCTGTGCGGCGTCGCTCGTATCGAAGATACGGTCGGCGATGGCGGCGCGGTGGTAGAAGGCGTTGCCGACGATGCCATGGACGATCGGCGGCGCACCGGCCGCGATCGAGCTCGTCGCCACCCGCGTCACCGAGGGAAACACGCTGCGCGCACGGCGGAACCAGGTTCCGCGCGCCGCAAGCCGCAGGATGTTCGGCGTGAGTTCCGGCGTGACGAGGTCGGGCCGCAGCCCGTCGAAGACGGCGATGACGACGCGGTCGGCGGTCGGCTGGTCGGGGCGGCTCATATCGTCTCCGGAATCAGATCGAGGCGGGTCAAGCTACAACGGCCACCGGTGCATCGGCGACCAGATGGCAGGCCGTGAGGCGGCCGTCCGCCGCGGGCTTGAGCGCCGGCGCCTCTTCCCGACAGCGGGCCACGGCGCGCGGGCAGCGCGGATGGAAGGCGCAACCCGAAGGCCGGTCGACCGGATTCGGCGGGTCGCCCTGCAGGATGATGCGCCCCTGCGTGCCACGCAACGGCGTCGGCACGGCCGAGACCAGCGCCTCGGTGTAGGGATGGGCCGGCGCATGGAACAGCGCATCGGGCGGGCCCTGCTCGACGATGCGGCCGAGATACATCACCGCGACCTCGTCGGCGATCTGCCGCACCACCTTGAGATCGTGGCTGATGAAGAGATAGGCCATGCCGAAGCGCGCCTGGAGATCCTGCATCAGGTTGATCACCTGCGCCGCAACGGAGACGTCGAGCGCCGAGATCGGTTCGTCACAGACGAGCAGCGCCGGATCGAGCACCAAAGCGCGGGCGAGCACGACACGCTGGCGCTGACCGCCGGACAACTCGTGCGGATAGCGCTCGAAGAGATCGGGCCTCAGGCCGACCGCGTCGAACAGCGCCAGGGCCTTCTGCCGCTGCGCGTCGGCACTCCCTTCCAGCCCGTGGATGACCAGCGGCTCCATCACCTGCTGGCCTACCCGCAGGCGACGATCGAGCGCCGCCAGCGGATCCTGATGGACGATCTGCATGCGCCGGCGCAGCGCCCGCCAATGCCGGTCGCGCTCGGCAGTGACCGGATTGCCCTCGAAGGTGACCCGGCCTCGCGTCGCCGGCAGCAGGCCGAGCGTGAGCTTGGCGGTGGTCGACTTGCCGCAGCCGGATTCGCCGACGATGCCGAGCGTCCTGCCTCGTTCGAGCGCGAAGCTGACGCCATCGACGGCATGCAGGATGCGGCGCGCGCCCCCAGCCGTCGAGATCGGATAGGCGCGGGCGAGGTCGTGGACTTCGAGGAGTGCCGTCATGCCGGAACCCCCGCATGTTCGCTTGTCATCGAGACCGGAACAGGCGCTCCGGGCAGAGCCACCGGTTCGCCGAGCCGCAGGCAGGCGGCGCGCTGATCCTGTGCGGCAAACGTCAGCGTCGGCAATTCGCGTTCGCAGCGCTCGATGGCGATCGGGCAGCGCGGCGCAAAGGCGCAGCCCAGAGGAATGTCTGTAGGAGCCGGTACGGTGCCCGGGATCGGCGTCAGCCGCCGACGCGGGCCGTCGAGCGTCGGCAACGCCGCAAGCAGGCCCTGGGTATAGGGATGGCGCGGTCGAGTGAGCAGGTCGCGCGTTGCCGCCGTCTCGACGATCCGCCCGGCATACATCACCGCGATCCGGTTGCAGAGATCGCCGACCACGCCGAGATCATGCGAGATCAGGATCAGTGTCATGCCGGTCTCGCGGCGGATATCGCGGATCAGATCCAAGACTTGCGCCTGGATGGTCGCGTCGAGCGCCGTCGTCGGCTCGTCGGCCACCAGCACATCGGGCTCTCCCGCAAGCGCCAGCGCGATCATGACGCGTTGGTTCATGCCGCCCGAGAATTCGTGTGGATATTGCTTCAGGCGCCGCGGGCCATCGGCGATGCCGACGCGATCGAGCAAGCGCAGCGCCTCGCGGCGCGCGGCTTCTCCTTTCAGGCCACGATGCCGGCGCAGCACATCCGTCAGCTGCGTACCGATGCTCTGCACCGGATCTAGCGCGCTGCTCGGGTCCTGAAAGATGAGGGCGATGCGGCCACCGCGAACCCGCGCGAGCTCGCGTTCCGAAAGCTGCCCTATATCACGGCCTTCTAGCAGCACTTCTCCGCGCGTCGTGACGTTCCGCCCGAGCAGACGCAGAGCGGCGAGCCAGGTCACGCTCTTGCCGCAGCCCGATTCGCCGACGATGCCGAGCGCCTCGCCGCGGGCAATCGACAGATCGAGGCCACGAACGATCTGCACCGCTCCGGGAAGAGAAACGGTGAAATCATGCAGGCGCAACAGCGCCGGTTCGCTCTTTGGAATGGCGTCGCCGGCGGCCGGATCCTGCGGCCAACGGGGCGTCTGATCTGATGATCGCGACATTCGAGCGGAGTAGCGCCCAGCCCATGACCGTCTTGTGACAGCCGTGCTCCCACGGCCCGGATGGCTCCGGCCGATGGCTTACTCGGCGCCGCCAGCCCGATGCGTTCTCGGGGAATTGATTCGCTCCGGTGTTTCCGGCACATCCCGTCCCCGCGTAGAAGGGGCGGGATTTTTGTTTTCCGACGCGGCTCCGCCATGGGGCTCGGCGTGGGGCCGGGGTATCTCCCCCGAGGAACGAGCCTGCGATCTCGAATGCATCTCAAAGCCATCAGCGACCTCCATCTGGCCAACGAAGCCAATCGCGAAGCCTTGCTCGAACTGCCGGCCTTCAAGGACGATTGGCTGATCGTGGCCGGCGATGTCGCCGAGAAGCTGGAGCACATCCGCTTCGCCTTCGGCGAGCTGAGCCGCCGCTTCGCCAAGGTGTTCTGGGTGCCGGGCAATCACGACCTCTGGGCGGGGCCGGAGACGCAGGGCGGGCGCGTGCTCGTCGGCGAGGAGCGCTACCGGAAGATAGTCGAATATGCCCGCGAACACGGGGTCCTCACGCCTGAAGATCCCTATGAAACCTGGCATGGCCCCGAAGGCCCCCGCACCATCGTTCCGCTGTTCCTGCTCTACGATTACAGCTTCCGGCCGGACGATGTCGCACGCGAGGATGTCGTCGCCTGGGCCCGCGAGGGACGGGCCGTCTGTGCCGACGAGCTGTTCCTCGATCCCGCGCCATGGGAGAGCCGCGACGCCTGGTGCATGAGCCGCTGCGACGAGGCCGAGCGGCGCCTCTCAGAGCTTCCGCCCGGCCAGCCGACGATCCTGGTCAATCATTTTCCGCTGCGTCGCGACCTCGCCCGGCTGCCGCGCGCCCCCCGCTTCGCGCCCTGGTGCGGCACGCGCCGTACCGAAGACTGGCATGTCCGCTTCAATGCCGAGGTGGTGATCTCCGGCCATCTGCATATCCGCAAGACCGACTGGCGGGACGGCACGCGCTTCGAGGAGGTCTCGCTGGGCTACCCGTATCAATGGGACCGGAGCCGCGGCATGGCCGGCTATCTGCGCGACATCCTGCCCGGCTCCGCCCCGTCCGAAGCGGCAACCTCCGCCGCAAGCCTCAGCAGATAGGGCAGCGGCGCCGGGCCTGCCTCCACCGACAGCCGTGCGGGCGCGGGATGGCGGACGGCCAGCGCCAGCAGATGCTCCGGCCCGGTCCGCAGCTGGTCGAAATGCCATAGGGCGGGATCATCCGCCGTCGGGTCCGCGAAATGGATGCCGGGCCGGTCGAGCTCGAAGAAGAAGGCATCGAGCGGCTGCGACAAGCCCTTGCCGATCGCTTTGACGTAAGCCTCCTTAAGCGTCCAGAAGCGCAAGAAGGCCTCCGTCCGTTCGGCGTCGGGGATTGCGGCAAGTTGCTGCCGCTCCTGCTCGGCGAACATCCGCTCGGCCAGTTCGTCGACATGCGGCTGGCGATCGAGCCATTCCACATCGATACCGATGTCGTGCTCGACGACCAAGGCGACGGCCGCGAGCCCCCGCGTATGGGAGATGTTGACCCTGAGCCGAGGGTTGCCACTCGGCACGAGCACCTCGGGCTTGCCATGTGACCCGATCGAGAACCGCCAGTCCCGCGACGGGGCGCCCGTCGCAGCGCTGAGCAATCCGCGGCAGAGGGCGTGGGCGGCCGTATAGACGAGCCGGTCGCGGTCGAAATGGAAGCGATCCGCCCGCGCGAGCTCTTCCTCCGAGAGAAGGGCACGCAGCCGCGGCCAATCGCCTTCGCCGAGCCCGTCCAGGGCGAGCCACCAGACGACCGCCCGGTCGGCGCCGACGGAGGCGCCAGGCGACGCCGTCACCACGGCCGCCGCTTCAGTCGGATCGCTCACCGGCAACTCCTGCATGGCCTTCGATCAACGCGGATTGCGCCGCCTGCCGCTGTCATGCGCGGATCAGGGCTTCCGCGTCCAGCCCTGCTCGCCGATCAGCGGCACGAAGGAGACCTCGCCGAGGTTCTCTGTGACATAGTCCGCCGCGCCCCGACGCACGAGCTTGAGCAGCTTCTGGTGCCGCTCGCTGCGGCCGACCGGGATGACGAGGCGTCCACCCATTGCAAGCTGCGCCTTCAGCGCCTCCGGCACCGCGGGCCCACCCGCCGAGACGATGATGACGTCGAAGGGGGCGGCCTCGGGCCAGCCGCGGGTGCCGTCGCTGCAGTGCAGCTCGACATTGTCGCAGCCGAGGCGCTGCAGCCGACGGCGTGCCTGTTCGGCCAGCGAGGAATGGCGCTCGATGGCGACGACGCGGCCGACGATCCGGCTCAGCACGGCAGCGGCATAGCCGGAGCCGGCGCCGACCTCGAGCCCGATATCGCCGGCCCGCGCCCCGGCCGCCTCGATCATCAGGGCGACGACATAGGGCTGCGAGATCGTCTGGCCATCGCCGATCGGCAGCGGCAGGTCGTCATAGGCGAATTCCTCATAGCCTTCGCCGACGAAAGCCTCGCGCGGGACCTTTCCCATGGCGTCGAGCACAACCGGGTTACGCACGCCGCGGCGGGCGAGCTGCGTCTTGACCATATGCGCGCGAGCCCGCGCGAAATCCGCCGGTCCGAGCCCCATTCTGCGCACCACCTGCCGGCTTGGTTCCCGCCGCGTCCGGGCGGCTTTCGCCGGGAAACGAGCCACCGCTGGGGCCGGTTCCCGACAGGCTCGCCGGAACCTCGGGGAGGCCTCGGGGGTATAGCTCTCCACCGGCCGGAGCACTGAACCGATGCCCCTTCCTGATCTGCGCCTCGCAATTCTCGTCCTGCTGCCGCTGTCTCTCGGCGTGACGACGCTGCCTGCCGCCGCACTGACGGCCGAGCAGGTCGATGGCGCGCGTTTCGAGGATCAGAAGCGGCAGCCAGGAAAGGGGCTCGACCCGTTCATCGTCAAGGCTCAGGTGCTGCTCAGCCGACGCAGCATCTCGCCGGGCCAGATCGACGGTCGCGACGGCGACAATCTGCGCAAGGCGGTCGCCCAGTTCAGGCGGCAGGAGGGCCTCGGCGAGGGCGACAAGATCGACCGGCAGACCTGGCAGCGTCTCGGCGGAGAGGAAGCCCAGAGCATCGTCACCGAATACCGGCTTTCGCAGAAAGACGCCTCCTATCGCTTCGCCCGACGGATCCCGAGCGACTACGCCAAGCAGGCCAGGATGAAGCGGCTGTCCTATCTCGGCCCGGCGGAAATGCTCGGCGAGCGCTTCCATATGAGCCCAGAGCTGCTGAAGGAGCTCAATCCGGGCAAAGATTTCGACGAGGCCGACACGGCCATCGCCGTCGTCTCCCCTGAGCGCTCCCTGGAGAAAGGCAGCGCGAAGCGGATCGAGATCGTCAAGAGCACCGGCATGGTGCTCGTCCTCGGCGATGCTGACCGCATCCTGGCGAGCTATCCGGCGACGATCGGCAGCGCGGACATGCCCTCGCCTGCGGGCGACCATACGATCGAGCGCGTCGTGCGGAACCCCGACTATACCTACAACCCCGAGAAGAATTTCCAGCAGGGCCGCAACACGGAGATCCTCCGGCTCCCGCCAGGGCCGAACGGCCCGGTCGGCACGGTCTGGATCGCGCTCTCGCAGCCGACCTTCGGCATCCACGGCACGCCCGAACCCTCGAAGGTCAGCAAGACCAACTCGCATGGCTGCGTCCGGCTGACCAACTGGGATGCCGAAGAGCTGGCCGAGCTGGCGCGCCCCGGCGTGCCGGTGCGCTTCCTGGACTGACGCAGTGGGCGGCAACCCAGCGAAACCTCTGCGCTCGATAGCCTTCGTGCTGGGGCTAGTGACGCTCGCCTTGCTGCCAGCGGAGGCGCAACAGCGGCAAAGCCGTCGACCTGCCGCCAAGACACCTGCCCCACCCACGGTGCTTGCGCCGCTGCCACCGTCGCGCCCATCCGGGCTTTCGCCAGCCGCCTCGGCACCTGCACGTGCTCCTGCCCCAACCGCCTCCACCGCTCCTCCCGTGCAGACTGTCGAGCCCGCGAAGCCGGAAGGGCCGGCCGGACCGCCGGCGTGCTACGGGCTCTTCGCCGAACGTGGAGGCGTGGCGTTACCGGTGCCGCCAACGGAATCGAGCCGGCCGGAATGCGCCATCGAGGATCCGGTCACTTTCCGCGAGGTCGATCTGCTGGACGGCAAGGTCACGCTGGACAGTGCCGTGACATTGCGCTGCGACTTCGCGGCCGAGGTGGTCGGCTGGATACGCGACGATCTCGCGGCTCTGGCGCAGAAGGAGAACACCAAGCTCACAAAGCTCTCCGGCGTCGGCGGGCATGCCTGCCGGAACCGCAACGGCGCCGCCAACGCGCCGATCAGCGAGCATGCGAGCGGCAATGCGATGGATCTCTTCGGGCTTGCCTTCGAGAACGGCCGGAGCGTCGCGCTCGCGGGCAAGGAGCCCGAGCTTCGGCCCCTGCGCGAAGCCATCCAACGGAGCGTCTGCGGGCGCTTTACGACGGTGCTGGGTCCCGGTGCGGACGCCTCGCACAAGGACCATCTGCATTTCGACCTGCGCCAGCGCACTCGCGGTTTCCGCATGTGCCAGTGGGCAGTCGAATGAAGATCAGCGAGGCGGTTCTCTATGTCCGCCCATAGGCATGATGGACGATCCGGTTGACGGATCGGTAGAGTTGCTCGAGCCGGCTGAAATCGCCGCCATCCTGCGTGATCGGGCCGGCGCTGTCGGCGATGGCGACGAGCTGGAGGGCGATGTCGTCGCGCGGCGCCGCCTCGGACAGTTCGCCCGCGGCGATAGCCCTGCCAATGCCATCCTTCACCAGCCCTTCGAGCGTGATGCCGAAATCCGTCAGCGCCTGCCGCGCCCGAGGGCCGATCTGGTCCCGTTCCGGCCGCATCCGGCCGATCAGCGACCAGGGATGGGCAGTCCTTCCGGTCGGGTTATAGGTCAGATAGCGCTGCCGATTGGCCTCCATCATCCCGTCGATCTTCTGGGCGAGCGTCCGGTCGCTCAGCCAGTTCTCCGACCAGCTCTCCAGCGTCTTCTCGACATATTCGACGATGACCGCCTCGCAGAGGTTCAGCTTGTTGCCGTAGTGGTGGTGGATATTGGCGCGGGTCGTATCCAGCATCTCTGCGATGTCGCGGAAACGCAGCCCCTGATAACCGTGGCGGAGCAGCAGGACCACGGTCGCCCGTCTGATCTCGTCCTTCATGCCGCTCTCGCCTCCTGCTCGGCCCTAGAGCCGGATCCAATCAGGTTGAATCAACCTGATCGGTGAATCCGCCTCCACCATATTGATAGAGAACGCATGATCCGATCGGGCTGCCATGCAGTCTGATCGGCGCGTGCTCTAGCGGGACGGTCAGTCGTTCCAGAGGCCGCCGGTGATGTTGATCGTCTCCCCGGTGATGTAATCCGCCTCGTCCGAAGCCAGGAAGGCGACGGTCTTGGCGATGTCCTCGGGGTAGCCGGGGCGACGCAGCGGGATCTCCTTGGCGCGGTCGAAGGCGCTCGGCAGACCCTCGGCCTTGCGCTTGACCTCGGATTCGTCGCGCATCTTGGTGTCGACGATCAGGCCAGGGCCGACCGCGTTCACACGCACGCCGTATTCACCGACTTCCGTCGCGAGCGACTGGGTGATGCCGATGATCGCGAATTTCGAGGCGCAATAGCCGCTATAGGCCGCCACACCGGATTTCCCCATCCAGGAGGCGATGTTGACGATCGCGCCCTTGCGGCGCTCGACCATCTGCGGGGCGACGGCCCGCGTCATGTAGAACACGCCGTCGACATTGACCGAAAAATGCGAGCGCCAGTCGGCCTCGCTGGTTTCCAGCAGCTTGCCGACCTTCAGGATGCCCGCATTGTTGACGAGGATGTCGATCGGCCCGAGCGCAGCGGTGAGCTTTGCAACCGCTGCCTCGACATCGGCCTGCGAGGAGACGTCGCCCGAAGCCGAAACGACCTTGCCGCCCTTCTCACGCAGGCTCGCCGCCGTCTTCTCCGCAGCCGCGCCGTCGAGATCGAGGATGCCGACCTCGCAGCCTTCCGCCAAGAGCCGCGCCGCGATGCCCTTGCCGATGCCATAGGCAGCGCCGGTGACGATCGCCCTGCGTCCTTCAAGTCCGTACATTCGATCAAGCCTTCTTCTGCAATTTGCGGTCGCCGCGCGCGGTCCAGCCGCCATCCACCACCATGACCGTGCCGGTGCAGAAGGAGGCGTCGTCGCTGGCGAGCCAGAGCATGGCCTGAGCGATCTCGACGGGCTGGCCGAGGCGTTCCATCGCCTGCCGCTCTTCGAGGCCTCGGCGCAGCTCTGCGCCATCCGGCCCGCTCAGGATCTTCTTGAAATAGGGCGACTCGATCGTGCCCGGCGCGACCGCGTTGACGCGGATGCCGTCCTCGACATGGTCGACCGCCATGGCCCGCGTCAGCGCCGCGACGGCGCCCTTGGAGGCGACATAGGCCGCACGTTCGTGGATGCCGACATTCGCCACGGCCGAAGCCGTCGAAACGATGGCGCCGCCGCCCTGCTTGGCCATGACCGGGATGACGTGCTTGCAGCCGAGGAAGACGCCCTTGACGTTGACCGACATCAGCGCGTCCCAGTCGGCCTCCGAGGTCGAGACGACCGTGCCTGCGATGCCGTAACCGGCATTGTTGACGAGAATGTCGATGCGGCCATGGGCAGCGACGGTCTTCTCGACCATCGCCTTCACCTCGGCCTCCTTGGCGACATCGACTTCGATCGGCTCGGCCTTGCCGCCGGCGGAAATAATCTCGTGCACGACGCTTTCAGCGGCCGCGCGGTTGCGGTCGGCGACGATGACCGTCGCTCCCTCCTGCGCAAAGAGCTTGCAGGCGGCGTGGCCGATGCCAGAGCCGCCGCCGGTGATGATCGCGATGCGTCCTGCGAGCTTCATTCCATCCCCTCGTTCACAGCATCATCACGGGCGAGAAATACTGGTCGATGGCCGCGAGCAGCGAGCGACCGACGATCCAGGACGATTTCGGATTGGTCGGCGAGGGGCGGTTGGCGATCGTCACCTGCATGGTGCCGAACTCGCTCTGCGCCTTCACGACATGGGTGTTGCCCTTGGCCTCGGGATCGCAGACCACGCTGACGCGGGTCGCCTCGAAGCCGGGGCCGGCCAATGCGAGCGCGGCAGCGACGTTGAGGTTCTGCGGATAGGCTGCCGCCGCCTGGCGGGCCGTTCCCTCGAAGAGGGTCAGCGGGGTGGTCACGGCCTGCGGATCATGGCCGAGCGCTTCAAGCTCCTTCGCCCAGGCGGCCGGAGGCTTGCGCGATTCATAGGTCAGTTCGAGCTCGCGCGCGGGCCGCACCGCCCGCACATAATCGAGCGCGCCGAGCGCACCGGAGGGCAGCAGCAGCCGTCCGCCATGAGCCTTCGCCGTCTCGACCAGCAGGTTCTTCAGCGCCTCGTCGTGCAAGGCGCCGATGGAGGACACCAGCACTGGCAAGCCGAGCGCGAGGGCTTCGACAGCCTGCTCGCGCACCGCCGCATGGCCCGCCGCCTCGACCACGAGATCAGGGGCGAATGCCGCGAGCTCTGCCGCGCTTTCGGCAACGGCCACACCGGCCGGAACGCGCTCGCGCGAGGGCGAGCCGGGCCTGAGCCAGACAAGGACGCGATATTGCGGCTCGGCCGAGCCGCGCAGAGTCTCGACCAGCTCTCCGGCGATGGCGCCGAAGCCGATCACGGCAACGCTGCGAGGCTTCATAGGCCGGCGACCCACTCCGCCACCTTGGCGGTGAAGGCGTCCGGCCGCGAGATCGGGAAGAAGTGCCCGCCGCTATCCATCAGGACAGTGCGCGCACCGGGCAGAGCCTGCGCCAGCTGTTCCTGCAGGAAGGCGGGCACGATCATGTCGTCGCGGGAGCCGAGCACGAGGATCGGCAGGTCGAGTGAAGCCGCGTCGGCGCTGCCGTCGAAGGATAGCAGAGCATCGATGCGCTCGCGCACCACCTGCTGCGCCTCCGGTGTGACCGGGGCGTTGGCGATGCCGCTCTCATAGACCTGCCAATTCGCTTCCAGCCAGGTCGGCGGGTAGGCGAACAGCGCCGCGGTGGCGGCATAGGCCTCCGGCGCGATATCGAGAATGTCGCGGCGCGCGCCGAACAGCCCCGTCATATAGCGGCTCGGCTTCAACCAGGTCGCGCTCAGGATCATGCCGGAGAGCCGCTCCGGTGCGATGCGAGCCAGCGCCTGACCGATGCAGCCGCCGGTCGAATGGCCCAGGAACACGCAGCTCTCGACCTTGGCCGCGTCCAGCACCGTCAGGCAGTCGCGGGCGAGCTGCTCGATCGTGCAGGCGGCCGAGCCGCGGCTCGAAGCGCCGATGCCCCGCTGGTCGAAACGCAGGATGCGCAGCTGGCCGCTCAGCGTGGCCGAGGTGCCCTTCCAGAAGCCGCCCGTGCCGCCGAGCCCGCTGACCAGCAGCAGGGTCGTCGGCCCCTCCCCTTGCGACCAGCATTGAAGGACCGCGCCGTCAGGCGTCGTGGCGAGGAAGCTCTGCTCTGCGGGCCGTTCTGTCATCATTGCATCGGGGAATAGGAGACCGGGGTGAGAATACGCGAATTCTGTATATCGATCAGGCCGTCGACACGCTTCAAATATTCCTGCCAGCGCGGGTCTGCGAGCATCTTCTGCCGCCGTTGCATGCGGTCATCGAGGCTTTCATAGCTCCACAGGGCAACGACATGGTTCAGCTCGCCGATCTCGGTGGTGAAATAGGCATGAAACGTGCCCAAGTGCTCCTTCTGGAGTGGCAGGCCGTATTCTCCGTAGAGCCGGACGAACTCCGCCAGCTTGCCGGTCCTGATGCGGTAGTCGCGCTCTTCGTAGATCATGGCCGTGCTCTCGCCGTTCGATCAGAATCCATACCATCCCAACCAAAGCCGTCGCAGCTTGCAACATGACGGCCGAAATGCACGGAAGACATGGCTACTGACATGTAAGTCAGTACGCTTCCGAGATGAACCCTGTCAACGCGCAGAGCGGCTTGCAACGGACGCGACATCAGGTCCCTTCCGCCGGCCGGCCCCGACATGCAAGCTGAGTGCAGCCGACCGGGCTTCCGCCGGTCACTTGCTCATTCCTGGGGTGGGATCATGAAGGCCTTGGACCACGAAACGCAGCCGCTCGAGAAATGGCGCGACGGCGTGATGACGCGGATGCTCTATTCGTCCCTCGTCCAGTCTATGCAGCTCTGCATCTTCGAGCAGTTCTGCGATCCCGGCCTCGGCGCCCCGATCCATCTCCACGCCGTCGAGGAGGTCCTCGAGGTGATCGAGGGCGAAGCGGAGATCTATCTGCGCGGCGAGAGCAGCATCGTGAAGCCGAGCCAGTCGGTGCTGATCCCGGCCGGCGCGAAGCACGGCTTCAAGAATGTCGGCACCGGCATCCTGCGGGTCCGCGCGACGCTCGCCGCGCCGATCTTCGAAGCGAGCTACGAGAGCCGTGACGAGCTGTCGCGTCGTTACGTGCCCGCTTAAGACAGCTTCACGCCACAATTGGCCATCCGGCTCGATCGCGACAACATCGTGCCGGCCGCAAGGATCAACAGCGAGCCGCGCAAGTCAGGGTGGACTCGCGTCATTGCGAGCGCAGCGAAGCAATCCAGGGGACGTAGAGCTCTGCCGCTCCTGGATTGCTTCGTCGCCTTGCTCCTCGCAATGACGGTGAGGTGCTATCCGTAAGACCTGATCAGGCCGCTGATCAGCAGGTTCCAGCCGTCGATCAGGACGAAGAAGATCACCTTGAACGGCAAGGAGATCACGGTCGGCGGCAGCATCATCATGCCCATCGACATCACGATGGTTGCGACGATCATGTCGATGACCAGGAAGGGCAGCACGATCAGGAAGCCGATCTCGAAGGCGCGGCGCAGCTCCGAGATCATGAAGGACGGAATCAGGATCCTGAGATCGACCGTCTGCGTGTTCGGATCGGTCGGGCGGATGCTCGGGGGCGCGACATCGGAGAAGAGGCGCAGATCCGCCGGCCGCGTCTGCGACAGCATGAACTCGCGGAATGGCTCGGTGATCTGAGTGTAGGCCTCGCCCTCGGTGATCCGGTTCTCGACCAGCGGCAGAACGCCGTTCTGCCAGGCCCGGTCGAAGGTCGGCGCCATGACGAAGAAGGTCATGAACAGCGCCAGGCTGATCAGGATGAGGTTGGCCGGTGTGCTCTGCAGGCCAAGGCCCGAGCGCAGGAAGGACAGCGCGATCACGAAGCGGCTGAAGCTCGTGACCATCATCAGGATGCCCGGCGCCACGGAGAGCACCGTCAGCATCGCCATGATCTGGATGATGCGGCCCGAGGCCGAGGCGCCGCCCTGCGGCAGCAGCCCATCGAGGCTCAACGACTGCGCCGCCGCGCCGGCCGTGCCGGCCAGCAGGATGGCGATGACGCCAGCAAGTCTGATCACTGAATCACCAGGGTTTCGATGACGATATCGCGGACGACGCCTTTGGAGCGGATCGCGACGCGCTCGCTCAGGTCTTCACGCAGGTTCTTGAGGCCGGTCGCGCCCTGCATCTGCGCGGCGGTGACGCTGCGCAGGAAGGCGAGGATGTCCTCGGTGATCGCGCCGGCCAGCGGGTCGGCGGTCTCGGCGGCCTTCTGCTCCATCACCAGCGAGGCCTCGATCCGGACCCAGGCGTTGCCGGGGCCGGCGAGATTGGTGACGACCGGCGAGAGCTTCTTGAGCACATAGGTGCCGGTCAGCGCCGGATTGACCACGACATGCGGCGTGGCCTCCTCCATGCGATGCTTCACCGTGTCCTCGACGGTGCCGATGACGCGCATCCCCCAGAGGGTGCCGGCGCCGGCCGCAAGCCCGGTCAGCAGCACGACGGGGATGGCGGTCGCCAGCACGCCTGCGATGCGGCCCGCGGCCTTCTTCCCGTCCGAATTGGTCTGCGGCGCGGCCATTAGAAGGGCGTCACCCGGTCATAGAGCTGCTGGCCCCAGCCCGGCTGCTGCACTTCCATGGCCCGGCCGCGGCCGCCATAGGAGATGCGCGCCTCGGCGATCTTGTCATAGGCGACGATATTGGAGCCGGTGATGTCGCCCGGGCGAACGATGCCGGCAACGTTCAGCACGCGCATGTCGTAATTGACGCGCATCTCCTGCGAACCGCTGATCAGCAGGTTGCCGTTGGGCAGGATCTGCGTGACCACGGCCGCAACCGACACGTCGATCTCTTCGGAGCGATCGGTCTGGCCCTTGCCGCGCGAGGAGCTGTCGGACTTGACGTCGGCGCTGACGCTGCCGTCACCCGAGGAGCCATTGAAAGCGGCGGCGAGATCGAGCCCGAACTTCACGGCGGAATTGCGCGAACGATCCGTGCTGTTGTCGAGCTTGGCCTTGTCCTTGAACGAAACCTTGACGGTGACGACGTCGCCGACCCGCATGGCGCGGGCGTCGCGGAAGAGGCTCTCGCTGGTGTTGCGGCTGTAGATCGAGTTGAAGGCGACATCGACCGGACGGCCGGTCACCTGCGCGTGCGGAATGGCGTCATGGGCGACGACCATGCCGCTGCCGACGCGCGACAATGCGGGCTCGCGATTGAATTCGGCGATGTCCTGCGCGCAGCCGCCGAGGGCGACGGCGCAAGCCGCGAGAATGATGGCCTTCATCGGCTCTGCGCTCCATTCTGGATTTTGCGGAAGTTCGGGTTGCGACCGCCCATCGCCTCGGCGAGCTGGGCGGCGCGGGAGGCCTCCATCTCGTTGAGCACGGCGCTGGCGGCGCGTGGAGGAAGCTTGCCAAGCACGGAGACGGCCATGGCCGGGTCCATCGCGGCGAGCTGGAGGGCGGCGGCCTCGGGGCGCATCCGCGTGAAGATGTCGGTCATGCGGGCCTCGGCCTCCTTCGTCTCCGCGTCGCGACGATCGGTCATGGCCTGCAGCTCGGCCTTGCGGGCCTCGAGCTTCTTCAGCGTGTCGGTGAGCTTGGCCTCCAGCAGCTTGAGCTGCTCGGCTTGCCAGGCGAAACGCGCCTCGGCAGCCGGGTCTCGGATGCTGGCGCAGAAATTGGCCGCGTCGGTGGTCGTGCTCTGCACGGCGGCCGGCGTGGTCTTGAGCGCCTCGGCCCCCGCGCCGAGCGGCGCGAGAAGAAACGCCGCGAATACGGCGTATCGCAAGGTTCCGGCCGGGGAGTTGCTTTGCGCCATCATCCGCAATCCGATTGCATCGTGTCAGGCTGTCGTAGCAGCGGACGCTTTCGCGAGGCTGACGTGGAAAGGGCGCCGGCCTTGCGGCCGACGCCCTCTGTTTCGTCGCGTGCCAGTCGCGCTACTGGACGACCAGGTCGGCCTGGAGGGCGCCTGCGGTCTTGATCGCCTGCAGGATCGCGATGATGCCGGACGGCTTCAGCCCGATCTGATTGAGGCCGCGCACCAGCGTGTGGAGGTTGGCGCCGTTGATGATGGCGAGCCGACCATTGCCCTGCGTCGCCTCGACCTGGGTACGGGGCACGACCACCGTCTCGCCATTACTGAACGGCTCCGGCTGCGAGACCTGCGGGGCCTCGGTGACCCGCACGGTGAGGTTGCCGTGGGTCACGGCGACGGTCGATATCTTGACGTCACGGCCGATCACCACCGTGCCGGTGCGCTCGTCGACGACGACGCGAGCCGGCGAGTCCGGCTCAAGCTCAAGACGCTCGATGTCGGCGATGAAGCGAGAGGTCGAGACGCTGACCGGACGCGTCAGGCTGATCGTGCGATGATCCAGCGCGTAAGCGACCGTCGAGTTGTAGTGCTGGCGCGCATAGGCGTTGATCACGGCAGCGGCGCGTTCGGCCGTGGCGAAATCGGGGTTACGCAGTTCGAGCGACAGCACATGCAGGTTCGAGAGCGGATCGGGCAGCTGGCGCTCGACCATCGCGCCGCCGGGAATGCGCGCAGCGGTGGCGACGCCCTGCGTCACGCGCTCGGCCTCGCCACGGACGTCGAAGCCAGAGACATTGAGCCGTCCCTGCGCCAGCGCATAGGTCTGGCCGTCCGTGCCGAGAAGCTGGGTCACCACCAGCGTGCCGCCAAGCAGCGAGGTCGCATCGCCCATCGAGGCGACGCTGACGTCGATGCGGCTGCCGCGGCCGGCGAAGGCCGGCAGGTCGGCGGTGACGATGACGGCGGCGACGTTGCGGGTGCGCAGCGCCTGGTTGCGGACGTTGACGCCGAGCCGGTCCAGCATCGACTGCATCGCCTGCCCAGTGAAGGGCGAGTTGCGGACGCTGTCGCCAGTGCCGGCCAAGCCGATGACGAGGCCGTAACCAACGAGCTGGTTGTCGCGCACGCCCTGAAGGCCCGCGATGTCCTTGATGCGGACCGAGGCCGCGGCGGGCGCGACGCCCTGAAGAGCCAGGGCGAGCGCGCAGCAAAGCGCGGCAAGGCGCGAGCGAATGGTCATCACTGGGCTCCGACGCGAATGGTGCCGTCCGCCTGCACCACGCCGACGACAATGAGGCCGCTGTCGGGATTGCGGGCCTTGACCATCTCGTTGACCGAGGCCGAAGCCATGGGCTCGACGATTCCGGTGATGACGAGGTCGTTCTCGCGGAACACGACCTGCGCCGGCACGCCGCGACGGACCACCTTGGGATCATCCACCGCGTTGCTCGGGATGGGCTGGCCCGGCAGCAGCGTGCGCCGCACCGCCTTGCCGACCACCGCATGGCGACTGTCGATCGAGACCAGCGAGGCGCGCGAATTGACGCGGAACATCCGGTCGACGAGCTGGGCGTCGGTCACGATGTCGCCCGGATAGAGCGTGACCAGCGGCACCGGCAGCATCAGGTCTTCGGCGGCGGCGCGCAGCGGCGCGGCGGCGCCGATGAGGGTCGCGGCCAGCAGCGCATATCGCAGCAGTGCGGAGGTCATGAAGCGCACTCCTTACCGGACGTTGGTGATGGTGCCGGCCATCTGGTCGCCGGCGGTAATGACCTTGGCGTTCATCTCGTAGGAACGCTGCGCCGCGATCAGCGCCGTGATCTCCTTGACGGGATCGACGTTGGAGGCTTCGAGATAGCCCTGACGCAGCTTGCCGAAGCCAATGCTCGTCGGCGTGCCTTCGGTCGGGTTACCGGAGGCGACTGTCTCGCGGTAGAGATTGCCACCAAGCGGCTCGAGGCCGGCATCGTTAGCGAAGTTCACCAGTGTGATCTGGCCGATCTGACGCGGCTGCACCTGAGCCGGGATCTTGGCATAGACGATGCCGGACTCGTTGACCGTGACGTCGACGGCATCCGCGGGCACGCGGATCGCCGGGTCGAGCAAGTAGCCGTCGGCGGTCACGACGTCGCCGTCGGCATTGGTGTTGAAAGTACCGGCGCGGGCATAGAGCGTCTCGCCCTCCGGCGCCGTGATCTTGAACCAGCCGCGACCGTCGATAGCGAGATCGAGGCGGTTGCCGGTCTGGGTCATCGCGCCCTGGATGTGCAGGTTGCGGATGGCCGCCGCACGCACGCCAAGGCCGAGCGAGGCGCCTTCCGGAATCGAGCCGTCGCCGCCGCGGTTGGGCACGCCCCGCGAGCGTTCGGTCTGGTAGAGCAGATCGGTGAATTCGGGCCGGGCGCGTTTGAACGAAGTCGTGTTGATGTTCGCGATGTTGTTCGCGATGACCTCGACGTTGAGCTGCTGGGCGCTCATGCCGGTCGCGGCAATGGCAAGGACCTTCATGACGGCAATCCCTTAGATCGGCATCCGGATGAATTCTTGGTAGGCCGAGACGACTTTGTCGCGCATCGCCATGGCGAGCTGCAGCGACTGCTCGGCCGACATCACCGCCTGGACGACATCCTGGACGGCAGCTTTGCCCTGGATGCCGGCCGACGCCGCCGCCTCACCCTGCTTCATGGTGTCCATGAAGTTCTCGGCGACATTGGCGAAGACGGTGCCGAAATCGGTGCCCGGCGCGGCGGGCGTGGCCTGTGCCGCCTGCCCGGCCTGCAGGCCGTGGCGGGTGATGGCGGCGCCTATCCCCGAGAGACCCTGGGTGACTTGGCTCGCAACGGGCGAGAGAGCGGAAATAGCGTTCAGCATCAGCCGTTCCTCAACAGGTCGATCGTCATGGCTTGCATCGAGCGCGCCTGCTTAATCATCTGCAGGTTGGCCTCGTAAGAGCGGTTGGCCTCGCGCATGTCGGCCATTTCGAGCAGCATCGAGACGTTGGGCAGTTTGACGTAGCCCTTGGCATCGGCGGCCGGATGGTTCGGATCGTATTCGATGCGGAAGGCCGAGCGGTCGACGCCGACGCCCTTGATCTTCACGAGATTGCTGCCGGACGCCTGGTCCATCGCATTCTCGAAGGTCACCGTCTTGCGGCGATAAGGATCCGAGCCGGGCGTCTGGCCAGTCGACTGGGCGTTGGCCAGGTTCTCCGCGACGACCCGCACGCGGGTCGACTGAGCATGGAGGCCGGCTCCGGCGATGCGGAGCGAGGAATCAATCGGGTCGATCATCGACGATCCTTGACTATACTTCGGCGCAAGAGCTTTCAGCCCTTCATCGCCATCGTCATCATGCGGTGAAAGCTTTTCACGATGTTCGTCGTGAGCGCGTAGTCACGGTTGATAGTGCCGGCCTTGAGCATCTCCTGCTCAACGCTGACCGAATTGCCCGAATGCACCGTCGACCAGCTGTCGGCCTTGCGCTGCTTGGTCGTCATCGTCTCGCCCGGCGTCGCTGTCATGTGACCGGGCGTGGTCGAAGCGAGCGTGAGCTGCGTCTTGCTGACCACGGCCTCGAAGGGCTGGATATCGACCGCCCCGTAGCGCGGCGTATTGGCGTTCGCGATGTTCTGCGACACGGCGTTCTGGCGCACTGCGAGCCAGTTCGCCTTCTTTGCCGCCAGATCGAAGAGTTGAATTGGCTCCACCGGAAGCCTCCACATCGTTGCAATGCAACACTAGGAGGATTGTCTTGCGCGAAGCTGTCGTCCGTAATTGTCTTGGATAAATTACTTTGAGTTAATCATATTCGTCTGAACAAGACTGAAGGCGACGGTCGGTCAGACCTGTCACCTCACGTTCAGAACATTCCCATCAGGCGATGGTGTATCCGAGATAGCGCTTCGACTGGACCGGATCGTAGCCGAGCCGCTCGCGCAGCTTCTTGCGCAGCTTGCTGACATGGCTCTCGACCACGGCCTCGTCGACTTCGGCGTCGAACAGGCCGTAGACCTCGTTGAAGACCTGGGTCTTGGTGACCCAGCGGCCGCGGCTGCGAACAAGGAACTCGAGGATGCGGCGCTCGCGACGCGGCAGCGACATGACTTCGCCACCGACCTCGGGATCGCCACCGTCGAAATAAACCTTGATGTCGCCCAGCGAGATCTCGTCGTCATTGGCGCGGCGCTTCTCGGTACGACGCTGCATGGCGTTGACCCGAGCCAGGATCTCACGAACGTGGATCGGCTTGCGGACGACGTCGTCGACGCCGGCGGCGAAGAGTTCCAGCGTCTTCTCAAGATTAGTCGCCTCGTTCATCGCGATGACCGGCGCCTGCGAGCGGCGGCGGATCATCGTGGGGAAGCTGGCGCGATCCTGGCATTCGCCGATGAGAAAAGCTTTGACGTTGTTGAGGTGATCGGCGGGTGTATCCTCCACCCACTCCTGGAAACCTGAAGGCGTGAACCCGATCGAGGGAACACCCTCGCCGTTGAACAGAGCCTTGTAACCTTCTGTCACCATGGCCCGGTCGTCGATCACGATATACATTGCACCCCCGCGCAGACTGTCTTCCCCAAAACTCCGGGAAGCATTGTCACGCTATGAACCGGGATCGTCTTCGTCAACGAGATTATCCCGCGTTTCTTCTTAGAGTTCAGACGACGCAAATCGTAAATAAAGCTCGCTTTAGATATTTATGAGAATATGTTAACTTATAATTAGGTGATCTTAATTGCTCTTAATACCGATTACCGACTCGTTATCAAGCCAAAGTCTGAGAGCGAATCTTTGAGCCAACCGGCTCTGATTTGGACCTATATAAACGGCATCTAAAAACGCAGTAAGACTTCGGCAACCATGGACGGTGCGCCGAGGGCGGCCGATGTGGGGCGGAACGCCGTCGCAAACTTCCTGCCGATCATCTAGCGCAGGACCAGAACTCCGTTTGCGGAAACTGACGCGGCGCAACACCCGTCGTCGGAAGCGAGGCCATGGTCTGACAAGGCCGAGTTCCTCATTCGGCAGCCGGGCGCATCCGCACGGAATTCTGAAAATATCCCCGCGATGGCAGTTCAACACAGACCCGCAGTATTTATACGGACACGAATATCTATCATCGCAAGAACAACAGCCGACAAATAACGCGCCGAACAATCAAGCAATTGATTCAAATTATCTTCGGTTTAGCCCGAAAGCTTCGCACAAGCCATTCGATATGGAATGCGATCGAAAGATTTCGTCTTGGAGATTGGTAATGAGCATTTTCGGCATCATGCGTACCGGCGTCTCCGGCATGGCGGCGCAAGGCAGCAAGCTCGGCGCGGTCGCCGACAATATCGCGAACGTCAACACTGTCGGATACAAGCGTGCTTCGACCGAATTCTCGTCGTTGATCTCGGAAGGCAACCACAGCGAATACAATTCCGGCGGCGTCGATACGCAGATCCGCTACGCGATCACCGACGAAGGTCTGATCGCGGGCTCCAGCTATTCGACCAGCCTCGCGATCCGCGGCAACGGTTTCTTCGTCGTCTCCGATGCCGGCGGCACGAACTTCATGACACGCGCCGGCAACTTCGTCCTGGACGGCAACAAGGACATGGTCAATGCGGCCGGTTTCTACCTGATGGGCTACCCGCTGACAAACGGCGATCCGAGCGTCGTGGCCAACAGCCTCGACGGCATGGAGCGGGTCAACATGGGCAAGATCTCCTACCAGGCCAACCCGACGCGAACCGGTACGATCGAAGGTGTTCTGGATTCCAATACTGCGGTGGTCACTAGCCCCCCCGCGAATACGCCCTTGGATAACGTCGCGGGCGCCACTTATTCGAGCAAGTCGTCGATCGTGACCTACGACAATCTTGGCAACAAGAAGATGCTCGACGTCTACATGACGAAGACCGCCACCGGCCCGGATACCTGGGAAGTGTCAGTCTTTGACCAGTCGACTGCGACCGCGGGCGGCTTCCCCTACGGTGCCGCTGGCTCCGCCCCGCTCGCGACCGCGACGATGGCCTTCAACGGTACCGGGCAGCTTACGACCGCTCCGGCCATCCTGAACGTCAACATCCCGGGCGGCGGGACCGCGGCGATCGACTTCAGCCAGGTCTCGCAGGTCGCGACCGGCGAGACCGCCCTGGAGCTCGCGGTCGACGGCAATGCTCCTTCCGCGGTGGAGGACATGGAGATTGCTGGCGACGGCACCGTCTACGCCATCTTCGAGAACGGCGCGCGGCTTGCGACCTATCGCGTCCCGCTCGCGAACGTGCCGAGCCCGGACCAGCTCACTCCCGGCGCGGGCAACGTCTATTCGGTCAGCCAGCTCTCCGGCGACGTCATCGTCGGCTTCCCGGAGACGGGCAGCTTCGGCACGATCAAGTCCGGCGCGCTCGAGCAGTCGAATGTCGACCTCGCGACCGAGCTTACCGCGATGATCGAGTCGCAGCGCAGCTACACGGCGAACTCGAAGACCTTCCAGACCGGCTCCGAGCTTCTCGACGTGCTGGTCAACCTGAAGCGCTGACGGCGCCTGATACGCCGGCGAGGATGCAACCATGAGCCTTTCATCAGCCCTCAACGTGGCGCAGTCGTCTCTGTCTGCAACCTCGCTGCAAACATCGATCATCTCGCGCAATGTCGCCGGCGCGAGCGATCCGAACTTCGGCCGCAAGGCGGGCCTGCAGGTCACGACTTGGGGCGGCGCGGTCAAGATCGCCTCGATCGGCCGGGCGATGGACGCGGTGCTCTTCGCGGGCAAGCTGACCTCGACCTCAGCAACCACGTCTCAGAAGGCGATCGTCGACGGGCTCGACAAGCTCGAGGCCACGATCAACGATCCGGAGCTCGACCAGTCGCTGGCGGCGAAGCTCGGGGCGCTGACCAACGCGCTGCAGCAATACGGCGTCACGCCGGACGATCCGCTGCTGGCGCAGGAAGTGCTGACACGCGCCCACGACATCGCGACGTCGCTGAACCAGGCGAGCACCTCCATCAGCGAGGTACGCAAGCAGGCCGACGCCGACATGGCGGAGGGGGTCGGCCGGGTCAACCGGCTGCTCGGCGAGTTCGAGGCCAACAACAACGAGATCGTCAAGGGCACCAAGGCCAACAGGGACATCTCGGACCTGCTGGATACCCGAGACCGCATCCTTTCCGAGCTGTCGGAGGAGATGGGCATCAGCACGTCGATCCGCGGCGACAACGACATGGTGATCTACACCGACAGCGGTGTCACCCTGTTCGAGACGGTGCCGCGCAGCGTCACCATGACGCCGAGCTTTGCGCTCGGGCCCGGCGGCGACGGCGCTTCCGTCTTCGTCGACGGCGTGCCGGTCACCGGTGCCAGCAACGGCGCCATCATGCCGATCAAGTCCGGCAAGATCTACGGCTCTTCGGTGATCCGCGACGACATCGCGGTGACCTATCAGCGCCAGGTCGACGAAATCGCCCGCGGGCTGATCGAAGCCTTTGCCGAAACGGACCAGACCGTCGTTCCGCCAGCCGTTCCAACGCAGCTGGCAGGTCTGTTCACCACCGGCACGGCGGCGCTGCTGCCGAGCGGCGTGGCGGTGGACGGCATCGCCGCAGCGATCCGCGTCAATCCGGCGGCCGATCCGACCCAGGGCGGCGACCTCGACCGGATCCGCGACGGCGGCCTCAACGGCGCCGCCTATGTCTACAACACGACGGGCGATGCCGGCTTTTCGGACCGCATCCAGGGCATGCTGGACTCGCTGAACGCCCAGCGCAATTTCGACCCCTCCGCGAAGGCCGACCCCAGCAACAGCCTGGCCGGCTTCGCCAGCTCCTCCGTCGGCTGGCTGGAGGCGCAACGCCAGACCGCCACCACGACGCTCGGCTATTCGAGCGCGCTGCTGCAGCGCACGACCGAATCCCTCTCGAACGCCACCGGCGTGAACATCGACGAGGAAATGACGCTGATGATGGAGCTGGAACGTTCCTACGCAGCGACCTCGAACGTGATCTCCACCGTCGACCGGATGCTGGAAGCTCTCCTCCAGGCTGCGAGATAAGCCATGAAAACAACTTACGTTTCGACTTCCGCCATCTCCAACGTGCTGCGTTCCACCGTCCTCAAGGCGCAGGAACAGCTGATCAGCGCCAACAAGGAGATGACCACCGGCCGCTACGCCGATATCGGCGTCAGCATCGGCTCGCGCACCGGGCTCTCGGTCAACGTCCGCAGCCAGTACGACCGTATCGAGGGCATCCTCGACACCAACGGCCTGATCTCGCAGCGGCTGGACACGTCACAGGAGGCGCTGGGTAGCATGCTCAGCGTTGCCCAGAACTTCATGGCGACGCTGCTGGCCGTCCGAAACGGCGAGAAGGGCGCGGAAGTTCTGGTCACCGAGGCGACCCATGCCCTGCAGACGATGACGGGCGCCGCCAATACTGCGGTTGGCAACCAGTTCGTCTTCGGCGGCATCAATACGCAAGACCAGCCGATGACGGACTATTTCTCGACGCTGCCGCCGCCGGCGGTGCCGGGCACTCCGGCTGCCAACAAGGCGGCGATCGACACCGCCTTCAACACCTTCCTGGCCGGTCTCGTGCCGCCCAATCCACCAATCGACACAGTGACGGCGGCCGACATGACGACGTTCCTGCAGGGCGCCTTCGCGACCGAGTTCGCCGACCCCGCCTGGGGCACGAACTGGTCGAGCGCCAGCAGCCGGAACCTGACCGGCCGGATCTCGCCCAACGAGGTCATGACCGTCTCGACCAACGCCAACGAGCCCTTCATGCGGGATTTGGCGAAGGCCTATACGATGATCGTCGGCCTGCCGACCGCCGATATGAGCCAGAACACCTATGAGGCGTTGGTCGGAGAGGCGATGGCGACCGTCAGCAACGCCATCCAGGGCTTGATCAAGACGCAGGCGCAGCTGGGTTCGGCTCAGTCGCGGGTCGGCACGGCCAGCGATCGGCTGAGCATCCAGCGCGACATCCTCTCGAAGCAGATCCAGGGGCTGGAAGGTGTCGATCCCTATGAGGCGAAGCTGCGCGTCGACCAGCTCACGACACAGGTCGAGACCTCCTACGCGCTCACGGTCAAGTTCCAGAGCCTGAGCATCCTCAACTACATGCGCTGAGCTTCGGCTCGCCTCCCGAATAAGCAAGCCGGAGAACCAGAATGTATCACAGCTCTTATCTCGCGGTCGCCGAAGATGACTTCGCCCAGGCGCGGGCCAATGAGTGGCGCGCGCTCGACCAGGCAGTCACCTTGCTGGAGGCGGCGCGCCCCACCGGCGCGGCGTCTAGCGAGACCATTGCGGCGGTGCTGTTCTTGAAACGGCTCTGGACGCTGCTGATCCAGGACCTCGGCAGCGACGAGAACGCCTTGCCGCAGGCACTGCGCGCCTCACTGATCTCGATCGGGCTCTTCGCACTCCGGCAGGGCGAATTGCTGCGGCTCGGCCAGTCCGACGACTTCGACTCCGTCATCGACATCAACAAGATGATCCGGGACAGCCTGGCGTGACATCAGCAACCGAGAACACCACCGGAAGGGCCAAGGAGAAGGTGATGAAAAAGGCGATGAGCCTGTCCCTTCGCGCCCATGAGAAGATCTATATCAACGGCGCGATCCTGAAGTTTCCTCACAAGGTCACCCTCGAGCTCCTGAACGACGCAACGTTCCTGCTCGAGGCCCATGTGCTCCAGCCGGAGCAGACCACGACACCGCTCAGGCAGCTCTACTTCGTCGTCCAGACGATGCTGATCGACCCCTCCAGCGCCAGCATGACGCGGCTGCTCTTCGAGAAGATGCTGACCTCCACGGCCGGCAGCTTCGAGGACGCCGACGTGCTGCATGGCCTGAACCAGGTCGACAAGCTGGTCACCGAGGACCGCTTCTACGAAGCCCTCAAGCAGCTTCGTGGCCTGTTTTCGGTCGAGGCCCATATCCTCGCAAGCTCCGGGCAGGCTTTGGAGCCTAAGCTCTCAGACATGCCGCCCGAAGCGGCGACTCCGGCGATCCATACGGCATCGACGGTGCTCGCTCCGCGCGCGGCCTGAAGCATCGATCGGCCCGAACCGTTTCCGTTCGACCGATCCTGGCCGAACGGATACATGCGAGGAACCGATCATGGACGTCAGCAGCACCAACGGCGTGGGCGGATACGGCGCCTCCAGCGCGAAATCCAGCGCTACCGGTGGCACCACCATGGGTGACTACAACACCTTCCTGCAGCTCCTGATCGCTCAGGCCAAGAACCAGGATCCGACCAACCCGACGGATCCCTCCCAGTATGTCCAGCAGTTCGCGGCGCTCGCACAGGTCGAGCAGTCCGCCTCGTCCAACGCCAAGCTGGAAGAAATCCTGAATGGCCTGGCGGCGATCTATACCGCCATCGCCAAGCCCGAAGGCACCCCCGACAGCACCCCGAAGAGCTGAGCCTCGCCCTATGAACGAGGCGGATGCTCTCGACATCCTGCGCGACGCCACCTGGGCGATCATCGTCGGCTGCGGGCCGGCGGTGCTCGCCGCCATGGCGATCGGCATCTTCATCGCGCTGATGCAGGCCCTGACGCAGGTGCAGGAAGCGACCCTGACCTTCGTGCCGAAGATCGTCGTGATCTTCGTGGTGCTGGCCGCGACCGGCTCTTTCACCGGCGCCCATCTCTACGCTTTCACCGAGCGCGTCTATTCGCGCATCGAACGCGGCTTCTGAGCGCATCGCGCCCGGAAGCCGCACTCATTTCCGCCAAAACCTTCTTTTCGCGCAGATCTCCTCCGGGGACAGGAACTAGGCCAGCATGGCGACCCAGAACGTCATATCGGCGGGCAAATCCGCTGACATGCCCAGCAGCAAGCGGGATATCGGCTTCGCGGTCGGCATCATCGGCATCCTCACGGTGCTGTTCCTGCCGATCCCCGCCTTCGTCATCGACCTGGGCCTGGCGCTGTCGATCGCGCTCTCCGTGCTCATCCTGATGGTGGCGCTCTGGATCCAGAAGCCGCTGGAGTTCTCGTCCTTCCCGACCGTGCTGCTGGTCGCCACGATCCTGCGGCTGTCGCTCAACGTCGCGACGACGCGCGTCATCCTCTCGCACGGCAATGAGGGCTCGCACGCGGCGGGCTACATCATCGACGGCTTCTCGCGGATCGTCATCGCCGGCGACTTCGTCATCGGCCTCATCGTCTTCATCATCCTGGTGACGGTGAACTTCATCGTCATCACCAAGGGCGCGACCCGTATCGCGGAAGTCGGCGCCCGCTTCACCCTGGACGCGATCCCCGGCAAGCAGATGGCGATCGACGCCGATCTTTCGGCCGGCCTGATCGACGCCCAGGAAGCGCAGCGCCGGCGCAGCGAGCTGGAAGAGGAAAGCTCCTTCTTCGGCTCCATGGACGGCGCCTCGAAATTCGTCCGCGGCGACGCCATCGCCGGCCTGATCATCACCGCCGTCAACATCCTGGGCGGCATCATTATCGGCGTGACGCGCCACGGGCTCTCGCTCAGCCAGGCTTCCGACATCTTCGTGAAGCTCGCCGTCGGCGACGGCCTGGTCACGCAGATTCCGGCGCTGATCGTCTCGCTGGCCGCCGGCCTGCTCGTCTCCAAGGGCGGCACGCGCGGCTCGGCCGAGCAGGCGATCCTCAGCCAGCTCGGCAACTATCCGCGCGCGCTCTTCGTCGCCTCATTCCTGATGGTCATCCTGGCGCTGGTGCCCGGCCTGCCGCTGCTGCCCTTCGCCCTGCTCGGCGGGATGATGGCCTTCATCGGCTACACCATTCCCAAGCGCATCGCCGAGCGTGAAGCCATCGCCGAGGAGAAGCGCGCGCTGGAGGCCGAGCAGCAAGCGGCGCAGGTGGCCCCGCAGGACTCGATCAAGGAATCGCTGAAGAGCGCCGAGATCGAGCTCCTGCTCGGCAAGCAGCTCGCCGCCGAGATGCTGAACGTCCATGGCGAGCTCGCCCATCGCGTCAGCAAGATGCGCAAGAAGTTCGCGGTGGAATACGGTTTCGTCGTGCCCGAGATCAAGCTCTCGGACAGCCTGAAGCTGCCGCCGAAATCCTACGAGTTCCGCGTGCACGGCACCGTCGTCGCCACGGGCGAGATGCGGCCGGGCAGCGTGCTCGTCGTCACCGGCGATGGCCGCGTTCCCGACCTGCCGGGCGAGGACGTTCGCGAGCCCGCCTTCGGAATGAAGGCGATGTGGGTCTCGGAGAGCTACGTCAACGAGGTCCGTCGCGAAGGCCTGCAGCCGGTCGACCGCCTGTCGGTGCTGCTGACCCATCTCAGCGAGACGATCCGCAAGAACCTCGGCCAGCTCCTGTCCTACAAGGACATGCGCACCCTGCTCGACCGGCTCGGCCCCGAGTACAAGAAGCTGCTCGAGGAGATCTGCCCGCAGCATATGTCGCTATCGAGCCTCCAGGCGGTGCTGCGCCTCCTGCTGGCGGAACGGGTCTCGATCCGCAACCTGCACCTCATCCTCGAGGTCATCGCCGAGATCGCGCCGCATGTGCGCCGCGCCGAGCAGATCGTCGAGCATGTGCGGATGCGCATGGCCCAGCAGATCTGCGGCGACCTGACCGAGGGCGGCGTGCTGAACGTGCTCCGGCTCGGCAACCGCTGGGACCTCGCCTTCCACGAGAGCCTGAAGCGCGACGCCAAGGGCGACGTCATCGAGTTCGACATCGACCCGCGCCTGATCGAGGACTTCGCCGGTGAGGCGACGACGGCGATCCGTAGCCGCATGGACAAGGCGCAGAGCTTCGTCCTCGTCACCAGCCCGGATGCGCGCCCCTATGTCCGCATGATCGTCGAGCGCATCTTCCCGGCACTTCCCGTGCTGTCGCATGTCGAGATTGCCCGCGGGCTGGAGGTGAACCAGCTGGGCACGATCTCGTGACGCCGATCACGCCCGACACGCTGCTGCAGGCCTTCCTGGTCTTCTGCCGCGTCGGCGCCTGTCTGATGCTGATGCCGGGCTTTTCGAGCCCGCGCATCCCGACGCAGATCCGCCTGCTGATCGCGCTTTCCGCGACACTGGCGCTCACGCCCTTCGTCCTGCCGACATTCGCCAATGTGGTGTCGAACCCGAACCTGGCGACGATGCTGCGGCTGATCCTGGCCGAGACGATGACGGGCTCCCTGATCGGGCTGATGGCGCGCTTCTTTTTCCTGGCGCTGCAGATGATCGCGACCGCCATGGCGACCGCTTCCGGGCTCGGGCAGATGCCCGGCCTGCCGATCGACGAGGCCGAGTCCTCCGCATCCTTCGTTACGCTGATCACGCTCACCGCCTCGACGCTGATGTTCGTGACCGACCAGCATGCCGAGGTGATCCGGGCGCTCGCCGGCTCCTACTCGCGGATCGCGCCGGGCACCGCCTTCGAGCCGCAGGCCGGGCTGATCCAGCTCGCCGACCGCGCTTCCGACACCTTCTTTCTGGCGCTGCGCATCGGCAGCCCGTTCATGATCTACGCGGTGATCGTCAATCTCTCGATCGGCCTGATGAACAAGCTGACCCCGCAGATCCCGGTCTACTTCATCTCGATGCCCTTCGTGATCGCCGGAGGCCTGTTCCTGTTCTACTTCACGGGGCCGGAATCGCTGCGTCTGTTCATCACCGCCTTCTCCTCCTGGCTCGCGAACGGCTGAGATGAGCACGGACCCTCGCCGCATCAAATCGATCGAGCGGATGCTGGCGATCCAGTCGCGCATCCGCAGCCTCGCCGAATGGCGCCAGAAGGCGATCGAGCAGAAGGCCTCAGCCGCGCGGGATGAGTCGCGCGCGCTGGTGGAGGCCATGAACAGTGGCAACCTCGTCGACGCGCTCTTCGCCGACATGACCGCCAAGCGTCTCCATCGCGTCACGGTTTCGATCGGGGAGCTGGACGCCGCAGCCGCCGAGCAGGCGAAACGCGTCATGGCCGAGACCGGCCGCGAGAAGCGCACTGAGCGCCTCGTCGACAGGCTGCGCAAGGTCAAGCTCCGGGTCGATCAGGACAAGGCGCTGGCCGAGATCATGGACGGTGCCGAGGCCCGGCGCGCGGCAAGCCTCGAATAAGCCTGAGCTGTCAGGCTGTCGCCACGAGATCAGGCACCAGGAAGATCACATGGCCATCTCCCCGCCGTCAGATATCGTTCTCGACGTCGTCAGCGCGGCCGATCCGTCGCGCTATACCGCCGCCTTCGACAGGCTCGCCCGCATGAGCACGCCCGGCGGCAACGGCTCGATGTTCGCCAAGGCCTTTGACGATGCCGCCACCTCCACGGCGCCGGGCCTCGCCGATGCGCGCGCGAAATTCGCAAGCCTCGCACCGCTCAAATCGTCCCAGGATGCCAAGGCCGCGGCGAGAGCTGCAGTTCCGCCGCAGACCGAGAAGACGCTGCGACAGTTCGAGGCGCAGGTGATCTCCACTTTCATCGAGCAGATGATGCCGAAGTCGGAAGAGAACACGAACACCTTCGGCAGCGGCCTCTCCGGCGACGTCTGGCGCTCGCAGCTCTCCGAGAAGATCGCGAACGAGATCGCTAAGTCGGGCGGCTTCGGCATCCGCGAAAAGATCCAGGCGGCGATGGTCGCCCGCGCCGGTACCGTGCCTCCGGGCGACGGCACGGCTGCTGCGCAGAAGGTCCTCGACCGCTCGCTGTCCGGTGCCAACTCCCGCGATGCGGCCGTGCCGCTCGCGGTGGAGCGCCAGTTCCTGAACATCACCAAGCCCGGCTTCGCCACCGGTGCCCTCCGAACCTCCAGCACTCCACGAGCGTAACGCGACATGAGCGAAGAACTGCATGAAGGCGCGGCGGCAGTCGCGAACCCCGTGGGACTGCCGGTGATCCATCAGCCGGATCAGGAGGTCCTGATCGCGCGTGAGCACAACGATGCGACCGGCGAGGGTACGATGAGCGGCGCCGTGCGGGCGATGTGGTCGGTGCTCGACAAGCTCGAGCAGACGCTGGACCACGAGACCTCGCAGCTCATGGCGATGCGCTCCGGTGATTTCGCCCGGCTGAACGAGACCAAGAGCCGGCTGCTGCTGGATACGAGCCGGGCTGCGCGCGCCCTTCGCGATGAGGCCGGCGATGTGCGCCTGCAGGCGCGGCTTCAGTCGTTGAGACTGAAGCTGGAGCAGAACCGCCTTGCGGTCGGAATGCATCTGGAGGCGGTTCGCGAGATCGCGGCGGCGATGACCAGCACGCTGATCGACGCGGAATCGGACGGGACCTATCGCGCCTCGCCGAGCCAGCAGATGGCGGTCGCTACCGTGGGCAAGGCCCGCACGGCATGAACTCCCTCAAGCTCCTGATGCTCGGTGTCTGGGTCTGTGCGGTGACGCTGGCCTCCGGCCATTTCGCGCTGACCTGGCGCGCGGCGACGGCCCCGGAGACGGAGACGCCGCTGCTCGAGGGCATCGACTACGAGGAGACCGAGATCCTGCATGTGCCGGTCCTCGCCGACGGGCAGGTGCAGGGCTATGTCGCCGCCCAGTTCGTCTTCACCGCCGATGCGCGGGCGCTGCGCCAGATGACCGTGAAGCCGCACCCTTACGTCCGTGACGAGGCGCTGCGCACGATCTACTCGAACACCAAGGTCGATTTCACGAAGCTGGAACGCATCGACATCGACGGGCTGCTGAAGACCATCCGGGCGAACGTCAACACCCGCTTCGGCGGCGAGTTCATCAAGGACCTGATGGTCAAGGAGTTCAACTACGTCCGCAAGGAACAGCTGCGCAGCTGAGCGCAACGACGAAAGACCACAGACGAAAAAGGGGCAGCATCTCATGCTGCCCCTTTTTCGTGGCCCGCTCTCGGCGGGTTCCCGATCTTCACCCCTGCTGCTGCAGGGCGCTCGCCAGATCCTGGAAAGCGTCGGCGCTGAGCGCCGCGGTCATGTCCTGATGCAGCGCCTCGTAGATGCGCGGCACGAGCGCGATCGCCTTGTCGAGCTCGACATCGGCGCCGGGCTGATAGCCGCCCATCAGGCGCAGATCCCGCGTATCCTCGAAACGGGCGACGAGGCCCTTCATTCGCATGGCCAGGCCGCGCTGCTCCGGCGTCCAGACATGGTGGGCGAGGCGCGAGACCGAGGCGAGCACATTGACCGCCGGATAGCGGCCCTGGTCGGCGATCGCACGGTCGAGCACGAGATGGCCGTCGAGCGTGCCGCGGATCGAGTCGGCGACCGGGTCGTTGTGGTCGTCGCCGTCGATCAGCACCGAGAAGATGCCGGTGATCGAGCCCGTGCCCTCGATGCCGGGACCGGCGCGCTCGAGCAGCTTCGGCAATGTGCTGAAGACGCTCGGCGTATAGCCGCGTGCCACGGCCGGCTCGCCGGCTGCGAGCGCGACATCGCGCGCCGCATGGGCGAGACGGGTCACGGAATCGACGATGAGCAGGACGTCTTCGCCCTGGTCCCGGAAATACTCGGCCACTGCCATGGCGGTGTTGGGAGCGAGACGGCGCATCATCGCGCTTTCGTCGCTGGTCGAGACGACGGCGACCGTATTCGCCAGCATGGCACCCAGCGTATCGTCGAGGAATTCGCGCACCTCGCGGCCACGCTCGCCGACGAGGCCGAGCACGATGGTGCTGAAGCCCGGAGCGCGTGCCAGCATGGCGAGCAGCGTCGACTTGCCGACACCGGAACCGGCGAAGATGCCGATGCGCTGGCCGGCGCAGAGCGGCGTGAAGAGGTCGATGACCTTGACGCCGGTGCGCAGAGGCCGGCTGACGCGGGCGCGGCGCATGGCCTCGGGCGGAGCGCCGTCGACCGGCATCTCGCGATCTCCCGGCATGAGCGGAGCTCCTCCGTCGATCGGCTCGCCGAAGGCGTTGACCACCCTGCCCTTCCAGCTCTGGGCCGGACGCAGCGTCATCGCGCCGGCGACGCTGGCGCGTGCCCCGAGGCCGACGCCGACCGTCGTGGCGAAGGGTTTCACCAGCACGCCGTCGCGGTCGATCCGGATCGCTTCGCCGAGTTCCTCACGGCCATTGGCGGACAGCGCGATGCGCTCACCCAGCCGGACGAAGCGCGAGAGGCCACTGACGCGGATGGCCGCCGGCGTGACCTCCGAGACGGAGCCGCTGACGGCGACGAGGTCGTGCTCCTGCGGGCCACCGACGAGGGCCTGTTCGAGACGTTCGAGCGCGTTCATCGCGGTCCTTCGGCAGCCAGCACCGACTTGCGCCGAGGACGGGAAGCCGGTTTCGGACCCATCTTAGCCCGGCGAGACTTAAGGACGGGTTGCCGCCTCAGCCCACCGGCTCGCCGAGCGTGCGGATGGCGCTGTCGACGGACTTTTCGCCCTTGTCGATCGCGTTGGCCGCGCTCTCGAAGGTGCGCGTCACCATGATCAGCTTGGTCATCTCGCGGATCGGATTGACGTTCGAACCCTCGACATAGCCCTGGCGCACGCCGTTGCTGACAAAGTCGAGAATCGGCGTCGGGGCGCGATCCGGGATGATGCCCGAATTGTCGTAACGCTGGAGCTTGGCAGCGGGATCGACCGAGAAGAGACCGACGGCGCCGACCTGCTGGTTGCCCTGCCAGATCATGCCGTCGCGGGCGATGACCGGCGGGCCGCCTTCGGGATCGAGCTGCATCGGCGCGCCGCCGGCATCGAGCACGGCATGGCCGGCGGTCGACATGAGCTGGCCCTGCGCCGACATCGAGAAACGGCCGTCACGGGTGTAAACCGTGCCGGCCGGCGTGTTGAGGGCGAACCAGCCGTCGCCCTCGACGGCGACGTCAAGCGGATTGCCGGTCTTCTCGATGCCGCCCTGGGTGCGGCTGATGAAGCTCTCGCCCTCCGAGGCGTAGTTCACCGCATCCGCGCCCTTCTTCGACAGGAAGGTGGAGAATTTGATCTCCTCGGCCCGGTAGCCGGTGGTGTTCATGTTTGCCACGTTGCGGGCGAGGGTCTCCATCCGGCGCTCCAGCGCGAGCTGGGACGACAGGCCGACATAGATGGAAGGCTGCATGGTCAAAGGCCTCCGAGGCGCAGCTTCTGAAGACTGGCCATGATGTCCACGCCGACGCCGGCCGGCGAGGACTGGAAGAGCATGAGGGTGGGAGAGCTCGCACCCGCGACGGCATCGGCCATCGCGGTGAAACGCGTCAGGAATTTCTGGACCTTGGCCGGGTCCTGGAAGTCCTTGAAATCGAAGCGGTCGGTATAAATCTCGGCCTGCTTGTCGATATCGACCCGGCTAAGCGAGTCGGGCAGGCCGAGTGCGGTCTGGAACACCTTGAGCAGCGCCGGATCGGCCATGACCTGATAGGGCGTCTTGATCCCGGAGGCCTTGCGCTCGAAATAAAGCGCAAGCCGCACATTCTCGTTGGTGACGCCCTCATCCTGCTCGAGCTGCTGGCGCGTATATTTCTCGACGGTCGCCTTTGTCTGTTCAGCGCGATTATCGGCGTAGTAGCGGTCGACGACAGACTGCATCGCCGCCTTGTCGCTGGTCGCCTTGATGTTCTTGTCGGCGAAGTCGAACGCCTTCAGGAAGGCCCGGAAATTCTTGTCGATCGTCGGATCGGCGAAGTGCAGATCGGAATCCTTGCCGAGATGCAGCGCCGCGGTGATCGCTTCCTTCTCCTTGGGCGTGTCGGCAATGGATTCGAGCCCGAAGGCCTTGATCGCGTAGTCGAACATCCGCTGGGCGCTGGAATGGGTGAAGGCGGTCACGGTCTTCACCATGGCGATATTCTTCTGGAAATAGGCGGTTTCCGTCGCCTCGGCTGAAAAGTCGAAGGCTGCGGCAAGATCCTTGTAGCGTTGATCGGACATGCGGTTGGCGAAGGAATTGGAATCCTTCACGCCGCCTTCCAATACCTTGCGGATCAGCGCCTTGGCATAGGCCATGTCACCGAGGCCGTAGGCCTCGACGGCGTAACGATAGAGCCGGTCGTCCTTCATGAAATCGTCGAGGCTCTTCACCTTGCCGATGTTCTTCTCGAAATAGGCAGTGTCGTTGGCGACCATGGGCTTGGCCGCGGTGCGCTCCAGTGACTTCGTCAGGTTCCGCGTCACCATCTGGTATGCGGTCATCGTCGGGATCATGCGCGCCTCCAGGAAGCCGCCAGCTCCGGCGCATCGATCCCCGTATGGAAGCCGCTACGCCGTCTGAACTCATCGCGCGCAGGCTCGCGCCCGAGGCTTGCGCGGACCTGACCTAACGGAGGCTTGCGTCGTTTCAGCCTCACACAAGCCATCACCTTTATCGCTGGGCGTGAGGTTCGCGAGAAGGAGCGGCGCCCTTGAGCGTTTTGGTCGGATTATTGATAGCAGCCGTCTCGCTGCTCGGCGGCTTTGCCGCGATGGGGGGGCATCTCGCCGTGCTGTGGCAGCCCTGGGAATTCGTCATCATCCTGGGAACGGCAGTCGGCACCTTCGTCATCGCCAACCCGATGAAAGTCATCGGCGATACCGGCACGGCCCTGAAGGAAGCCTTCCTCAATGCGACGCCGAAGCAGTCGCATTACTTCGAGGTCCTTGGCGTGCTCTATGCGCTGATGCGCGAGCTGCGCAACAAGGGCCGCGCCGAAATCGAGCAGCATATCGAGACGCCTTATGAATCGACGCTGTTCGCCAATTTCCCGAGCGTCCTGGCCGACAGCACGCTGACGACCTTCATCTGCGACTATTTCCGCCTGATCATCGTCGGCAAGGCGCAGGCGCACGAGATCGACGCCCTGCTGGACGAGGAAATCACCAGCCACATCCAGGACGGCATGAAGCCCTATTACGCGCTCGGCATGCTCTCCGAAGGCCTGCCTGCTCTCGGCATCGTCGCCGCCGTGCTCGGCGTGGTGAAGGCGATGGGCGCGATCGACCAGTCGCCGGCGCTTCTCGGCGGCTATATCGGCGCCGCTCTGGTCGGCACCTTCGCCGGCATCTTCTTCTCCTATGCCGTGTTCGGACCGATCGCGAACAAGATCAAGGTGACGCGCGAGAAGCGCAGCCGGGTCTACATCGTGGTGAAGCAGACGCTGCTCGCCTTCATCAACGGTGCTGCGCCGCAGGTCGCCCTCGAGTTCGGCCGCAAGGTGATCTCGGCTTCCGAGCGGCCTTCGATCGACGAGGTCGAGGACAAGGCTATCAGCGGCAACACCCAGCGCCAGTCCGACAATGCCAGCGCCGTGAAGGAAGCTGCCTGATATGACTGCGACCCAAGCGATCCGCGAGGACAAGCTCCTCGACTCGACGGGCATCTCCATCGACCGCCTGCCGATGCTGCGGATGGTCTTCGACCGCCTGGCCACCGGCTGCGCCGATGCCGCCCGCCAGATGTCTGCTTCGCCCACCTATTTCTCGGTCGGCGGCGTCCAGAGCCAGCGCGTCGGCGAAGCGCTCGACGCCTATGGCGACAACACCATCGCCGGCATCTTCCACGCGCCGGAATGGGACTCGCGCATCCTGATCGGGGTCGACCGCGACTTCGTCTTCACGATGGTCGAGATGCTGTTCGGTGCCGACGGCACGGAAGCGCCGTTCAAATTCGAGCCCTCCTTCCCCGAGGACGAGCGGCCGTACACCACGATCGAGATCCAGGTCGCGCAGGTGATGTGCGAGATGGCGGCGAAGAACCTGCAGAGCGCCTTCGCTCCGGTCTGCGACGTGACCTTCACGCTCGACCGGATGGAGACGCGGATGTACTTCGCGACGCTCGGCGCCCGCAGCAACCTCGCCGTCAAGGCGCAGCTTCTGGTCCAGGGGCTCGACAGCTCCGGCCAGATGTTCATCGTCATCCCGCAGACCGCCCTGAACCCGATCCGCCAGAACCTCGCTCGCGTGCAGTCCGGCATGACCTCCGCGCGCGACCCGCGCTGGTCCAAGCAGATCAAGACCGAGGTCAACAAGACCGAGGTCAAGCTCAAGGCGATCCTGGAGGAGCGGCCGATGACGCTCGGCGACATCTGCGCCCTGAAGATCGGGCAGGTGATCGAGCTGCAGGCCTCGCCGCGTTCGCCGGTTCAGCTGCAGTGCAACGACGAAACCGTCTTCTGGTGCCAACTCGGCCAGCGCGACGGCTCCTACGTCCTGCGCGTGCAGGATAGTGCCAGCCACGAACAGGAGTTCCTCGATGACATACTATCTCGGTGAAGCCATCCTCTTCGCAGCGCTCGTGCTGACAACCCTCCAGGCGCTGCGCATGCGCCGTGAGTTGCGGCAGGTGCGGGCCTATCAGGCGGACTACCACGCCGCCCTGGGCAAGACGGAAGCCGCGCTCGGCGCGATCCAGCAGACGATCCGCGAGCTCCAGACCAATGGTCGCGAAGTGATCGAGGAGCTGGGCCAGCGTATCGACGCCGGCAAGCGCCTCGTCGAGGAAATCAAGGCGAGCCATCCCGCCACCGATACCGCCGATCACACTGCGAGCCGCCGGCGCCGGGCCGCTTGAGCCCCCCAGCGCCACGCAACGAAATTCCTTTTCAGGAGAGTTAGACAATGTCCAAGACCGTGCAGCCGTCCGACCTGGCCGTAGAAGAGGTCCCCTCCGCCATCGAGGCCGGGATCGTCTCCGCCGCCACCGCCGAGGCTTCGGCCACCGGCGAGCCGCTCAACCTCGACGCCGTGATGCGCATCCCCGTCACGATCCAGGTCGTGCTCGGCAGCGCCAGCATGCAGGTCGCGAACCTGATGAAGCTGCGCCGCGGCGCCGTGGTGCCGCTCGACCACCGCGTCGGCGAGCCGGTCGACGTCGTCGTCAACGGCCGCGTCGTGGCCCGTGGCGAGGTCGTGGTCGTCGAGGACGACAACAGCCGCTTCGGCGTCTCCCTGACCGAGATCGTCGGCGTCCAGAGCAAGTTCGAGGACTGAGATGGATTCGATGACGGCGATCGCGAAGGACATGAAGGCGCCCTCCACGGCCGCCGTCGTCGCGTCTCAGCAGCTGGGCGGCGTGGACAAGGCTGCTGCCCTGATGCTGGCCATGGGCAAGCCGATGGCCAGCCGGATGCTGAAGCATTTCGAGAGCGGCGAGATCCGCCTGCTGATGCGCCGCGCCGCCGAGCTCGGGCGGGTTCCGCCGGAGTCGCTGACGGCGCTGGTCGATGAGTTCAGCCAGCACTTCGCGCATGGCGCCAACCTCGTCGGCACGCCGCGCGAGGTGCAGAAGCTGCTCGCCGGCGTCCTCTCCAACGACGAGATCAGCGAGATCATCGGCGAGCCCGAGGAATCCGTCACCAGCTCGATCTGGGACCGCTGCTCGATGATGCCCGAGAGCGTGATGGCGAACTATCTCGCCAAGGAACATCCGCAGACCGCCGCCTATATCCTGTCGAAGCTGAAGCCTGCCTCCTCCTCGCGCGTCATGGCGCAGCTCCCGGCCGAGCAGCGCCACGCGCTGATGCGCCGCATGCTCAACCTGAAGCCGGTCGCCGAGCAGGCGGGCTCGCTGGTCGAGAAGGTGCTCTACGAGGGCTTCACGCAGAACTTCGCCCGCAACAAGGGCGCCGATACCCATGCCCGCATGGCGGACATCCTCAACAAGATGGACACGCGCGACATGGAGGCCGCTCTCAGCAGCCTGCAGGAAGTGCGGCCGGAGACGGCGGAGATGCTGAAGGGCCTGCTCTTCACCTTCGACGACATCATCAAGCTCTCCGCCCGCGACCGGATGGCGATCTTCGACCAGGTGCCGACGGACCGATTGGTGCTGGCGCTGAAGGGAACCGAGGCGCAGTTCCGCGAGCAGATCCTGTCCTCGCTGGCGGCGCGCGCGCGCCGCATCGTGCAGCAGGAGCTCGACGGCGGCGAGCCGGCGCTGCAGCGCGACGTCGTCGAGGCTCGCCGGGCGATCACCGACATCGCGCTCGACATGGCGAGCCGCGGCGAGGTCGAGCTCAATCCGCAGCGCGACGAAAGCGCCTACTTCCAGTGAGGCGGTGACGCGTGTCCGATCAGGATCAGGAAAGCAAAACAGAAGAACCGACCGAGAAGAAGATCCAGGACGCCGTGGAGAAGGGCAATACGCCCTCCTCCAAGGAAGCTCCGATCTTCGCCAGCATCGCCGCGACCCTGATCGCCGGCGTGTTCCTGGTGCGCGGCGGGGCGGGTGACATGACCCGATTTCTGTCAGGCTTCCTGGGCGATCCCTCGGACTTCAATATCTCGACGAATGCCGATGCGACGACGTTGCTGCTCAATATCGCGATGCGGGCCGGCATGTTCCTGGCACCGATGCTGCTGCTCTTTACGGTGTTCGGCCTGGGCGCATCCTTCCTGCAGCACCCGCCGCAGCTCGCGCTGGAGCGGATCACGCCGCAGTGGTCTCGGATCTCGCCCGTCGGAGGGTTCAAGCGCATCTTCGGCACTCAGGGTCTCGCGCATTTCGGCAAATCGGTAGCCAAGCTCGTCGCCATAGGCGGGACAGTCTGGCTGATCCTCAAATCGGACAAGGACACGGTGGTCACAGCGATGCTGCAGGATCCGAGCACCATACCCGAGCTGATCCTCTCCATTGCGCTGCGCCTGCTCTCGGCGGCCTGCGTCGCGACGATCGTGATTGTCGCCGCCGACCTGGTCTGGACGCAGAAGTCCTGGCGCCGCTCGCTGCGCATGACGAAGCAGGAGATCAAGGAAGAGCACAAGCAGGCCGAGGGCGACCCGATCCTAAAATCGCGCCGCCTCTCGCTGGCCCGCGATCGCGCCCGCAGCCGGATGATGGCGGCCGTGCCGCGCGCTACTCTGGTCGTCGCCAACCCGACCCACTTCGCCGTCGCGCTGCGCTATGTGCAGGAAGAGGGTGGCGCGCCGGTGGTGCTGGCCAAGGGCACCGACCTGATCGCGCTCAAGATCCGCGAGATCGCCGAGGCCAACGACATTCCGGTGATCGAGGACCGCCAGCTCGCCCGCTCGCTGCATGCCAGCGTGCAGATCGACCAGATGATCCCGCCGGAGTTCTACAAGGTCGTCGCCGAGCTGCTCTGCATGGTCTACGCCCGCAAGGCGGCGTAAGGCCTCGGGGAAGCTCGGACATCCGAGAACTTCCCGGGGCGCCATCGTGGCGTCCCGGAGCTTCCAGGCCAAGAACGCGTCAACAGCGCAGGCGCCCGAGCACGCTGCACAGCGGAAAAGTTAAGAAAAGCGACAGACGCAGAGAATGCGGCTGGCGATGGTAAGCCTCGCGTAAGATTCGGGCCCTTACGACTCGTCCCATGGCAGAACGGCCGGACGGGATGCGTCCCCCGCGTCGTAGGCATGATGCCGCCCTGCCATCCCGGTAACCAGTCCGGAATGTTCCCGACAATCCCTTTTCAGGAATGAGGAACATACGATGGGTTCGTCCCTTCTTACCAACTCCGCCGCCATGACGGCTCTGCAGACGCTGACCGCGACCAACAAGCGTCTCGACACCACGCAGAACCGCATCTCCACCGGCCTGCGCGTCGCTACGGCGACCGACAACGCCGCCTATTGGTCGATCGCCACGACCATGAAGTCCGACAACAAGGCCCTCTCGGCCGTCTCCGACGCTCTTGGCCTCGGCGCCGCCACCCTCGACATGATGTATACGGGCCTCAACAGCTCGGTCGAGGTCGTCACCGAGATCAAGGCGAAGCTGACCGCCGCCCGCCAGCCGGGCGTCGATCGCGCCAAGATCCAGGATGAAGTCTCGTCGCTGCAGAAGCAGCTGCGCGGCTCGGCTGACTCGACCGTGTTCAACGGCGAGAATTGGATCTCGGTCGACTCCGAGGCCACCGGCTACAACGACGTCAAGTCGGTCGTCTCGTCGTTCTCCCGCACAGGTGGTGTGGTGAGCATCGATACCGTCAACATCGACGCCAAGAGCATCAAGCTCTTCGACGCGAATGCGGACACCGTCTACACCGGCCTGACCTTCGAGAACGAGGACGCCACGGCGGCCTGGGACGCGACCACGGTCGGCGATCCCGCGGCGACGCCTCCGACCAAGACGGGCACGATCGAAGTCGCGGTGACCGGTGGCGAGACCTATACCATCGACGTCTCCCAGAGCACGACGATCGGCGAGCTCGCCAAGAAGTTCCGCGCGCTCAACATCGAAGGCCTGACGGTAGGCGTCAATGTCGATGCCACGACGGGCGACGAGTCGCTGACCTTCAGCTATCGCGGCGACAAGGCGATCGCAGTCGACGGCGCGACGGGCAATGGCGGCATTGCCGACTTCGGTATCGCCGCGATGACCAACGCGAACAACGACACCACGAAGAAGGGCGTGCTCGACAAGACCTACGACGTCTACCGCTCGACCGATGGTGCCGCTGCTGCCTGGACCACGTTCAGCATCGCCGGCGAGAATGACGGTCTCGACATCTCGGAGCTCACGGACTCCGCGATGGATATCGCGGCGCTGGAAACCTACATCGCCGCCGTCGACAAGGCGCTGGGCGACATCACGACCTCGGCCTCCAGCCTCGGCGCGATCAAGAGCCGCGTCGGTCTGCAACAGGACTTCGTGAAGTCGCTGACCGACTCGCTCGATCGCGGCATCGGCCAGCTCGTCGACGCCGACATGAACGCCGAGTCGACCCGTCTGCAGGCTCTCCAGACCCAGCAGCAGCTCGGCATCCAGGCGCTTTCGATCGCCAACGGCAACAGCCAGTCGATCCTGTCGCTCTTCCGCGGCTGATCCAAGGCCTCACCGCCACGACAATGAGCCACGCTCCGAAAGGAGCGTGCCTTTTTGCTTCAAAGCCCGCTCCTGTGCCGCTTCAAAGCTCTTCGCCAGGCGCGTTTTCGGACTGACGCTGCGGCTTCAACTCAAGAAAAGCGCCGGCCTCGAAAATCCCTTCGCCGGCGCAAGCTTCGAGCAAGCCTTGTCAGTTACATCTTCTCCCATGGCAGAACGAGCGAACGGGATGCGTCCCTCGCGTCGTAGGCATGATGCCGCCCTGCCATCCCGGTTAGAGTCCGGAATGTTCCCCAGCAATCCCTTTTCAGGAATGAGGAACATACGATGGGTTCGTCCCTTCTCACCAACTCCGCCGCCATGACTGCTCTGCAGACGCTGACGGCCACCAACAAGAAACTCGATATGACGCAGAACCGTATTTCGACGGGTCTGCGCGTCGCTACGGCGACCGACAACGCCGCCTATTGGTCGATCGCCACGACCATGAAGTCCGACAACAAGGCTCTCTCGGCCGTCTCCGACGCTCTCGGCCTCGGCGCCGCCACCCTCGACATGATGTATACGGGCCTCAACAGCTCGGTCGAGGTCGTCACCGAGATCAAGGCGAAGCTGACCGCCGCCCGCCAGCCGGGCGTCGATCGCGCCAAGATCCAGGATGAAGTCTCGTCGCTGCAGAAGCAGCTGCGCGGCTCGGCTGACTCGACCGTGTTCAACGGCGAGAATTGGATCTCGGTCGACTCCGAGGCCACCGGCTACAACGACGTCAAGTCGGTCGTCTCGTCGTTCTCCCGCACAGGTGGTGTGGTGAGCATCGATACCGTCAACATCGACGCCAAGAGCATCAAGCTCTTCGACGCGAATGCGGACACCGTCTACACCGGCCTGACCTTCGAGAACGAGGACGCCACGGCGGCCTGGGACGCGACCACGGTCGGCGATCCCGCGGCGACGCCTCCGACCAAGACGGGCACGATCGAAGTCGCGGTGACCGGTGGCGAGACCTATACCATCGACGTCTCCCAGAGCACGACGATCGGCGAGCTCGCCAAGAAGTTCCGCGCGCTCAACATCGAAGGCCTGACGGTAGGCGTCAATGTCGATGCCACGACGGGCGACGAGTCGCTGACCTTCAGCTATCGCGGCGACAAGGCGATCGCAGTCGACGGCGCGACGGGCAATGGCGGCATTGCCGACTTCGGTATCGCCGCGATGACCAACGCGAACAACGACACCACGAAGAAGGGCGTGCTCGACAAGACCTACGACGTCTACCGCTCGACCGATGGTGCCGCTGCTGCCTGGACCACGTTCAGCATCGCCGGCGAGAATGACGGTCTCGACATCTCGGAGCTCACGGACTCCGCGATGGATATCGCGGCGCTGGAAACCTACATCGCCGCCGTCGACAAGGCGCTGGGCGACATCACGACCTCGGCCTCCAGCCTCGGCGCGATCAAGAGCCGCGTCGGTCTGCAACAGGACTTCGTGAAGTCGCTGACCGACTCGCTCGATCGCGGCATCGGCCAGCTCGTCGACGCCGACATGAACGCCGAGTCGACCCGTCTGCAGGCTCTCCAGACCCAGCAGCAGCTCGGCATCCAGGCGCTCTCCATCGCCAACGGCAACAGCCAGTCGATCCTGTCGCTCTTCCGCGGCTGATCCAAGGCTTCACCGCCACGACAATGGGCCACGCTCCGAAAGGAGCGTGGCCTCGCCATTTCCGGACCGGCGCAAGGCTAGCGCAAGGCTGATGTCGGATGGTTCCCGAGGTTACGCTGCAAGCGCCAGGGAATGACTATGCCAGGACGGCAATACGCTGAAGAGATTTGGCTCAATCTCCAGCAGCTCGGACACAAGCGCCTCGCGGCGCTGGCTGCCATCGGGTTGTTCGTCTTCGCGGCGATCGGCTTGAGCGCCTACTACCTCAGCCGCCCCGAGATGACGGTGCTCTACAGCGGGCTGCAGCGCGAGGACGTCAACCGCATCGGCGCGGCCCTCCAGGAATCCGGCGTCGCCTTCGACGTCAATGCGGAAGGCACGCAGGTGATGGTGCGGCCGGCGCAGGCGCCGCAGGCACGCATGCTCCTCGCCGAGAAAGGTCTGCCGCGCAGCACGAGCGGCGGCTACGAACTCTTCGACAAGCTCGGCTCGCTCGGTCTGACCTCCTTCATGCAGGAAGTGACGCGGGTGCGCGCCATGGAAGGCGAGCTCGCACGCACGATCCAGCTGATGCGCGGCGTCAAGGCGGCGAGCGTTCATCTCGTCCTCGCCGACAAGGGCTCTTTCCGCCGCGACCAGCAGCCGGCCTCGGCCAGCGTCGTCGTCCGCACGGAAGGCACCGGCTCGACCGGCATCGCGCAGGCGATCCGCCATCTCGTCGCCTCGGCCGTTCCCGGCCTCTCGACCGAGAAGGTCACGGTGCTGAACACCGACGGCACCGTGCTCGCCACCGGCGGCGATGCCAGCCAGATGGCCTCGACCAAGCTCGCCGGGCTGCAGCAGACCGTCAACCGCGAGATCCAGGACAATATCAGCAAGGCGCTGACCCCCTATCTCGGGCTCGACAACTTCGAGATCAGCGTCGCCACCGACCTGAACACGGACCGCAAGGAGACCAGCGAGACGGTGTTCAACCCGGACTCCAAGGTCGAGCGCTCGGTGCGTGTCGTGCGGGAAAACGACAATTCGCAGAACTCGCAGACGCAGGAGCCGACCACCGTCGAGCAGAACGTGCCGGAGCGCCAGGTGCGCGCCGATGGCGGCCAGCGCTCGAGCGAAGAGAAGCAGCGCCGCGAGGAGCTGACCAACTACGAAATCTCCTCGAAGAAGACGCAGACGGTCAGCGACGGCTACTCGATCGCCAAGATGTCGGTGGCGGTGCTGCTGAACCGCCCGCGCCTGATCGACTCGCTCGGCCCCTCGCCTTCGCAGGAGCAGATCGACAAGCGCATCGAGGAGATCAAGCAGATCGTCGGCTCGGCCGCCGGCACCAACGACAACCGCGGCGACAACATCAAGATCCTGGCGGTCGACTTCCTGCAGGGCAGCCGCTCGCTCGAGCCGTCGCCGCCGCTGGGCATCGCCGAGGCGCTGATGCGCCAGTCCGGCACCGTCATCAACGCGGTGACCATCCTCGCACTGGCCGCGCTCATCATCTGGTTCGGCCTGCGCCCGGCGATGAATGCGATCCTGAAGCATCCCGCCGAGCCGGCCGCCGTCGCCACGCTAGCCTCGGAGGCCGTGCCCGAGGCCGGTTCGATGCAGGCGCAGATCGCGGCGGCCGCGGCTGCGAGCCCCAGCCTGAACCTGATCGAGGACCTGACCGAAGGCTCGAGCCGCTCGCCGATCAAGAAGCTGGAACAGCTCGTCGACTTCGACGAGGTCCAGGCGGCGGCGATCCTGCGGCAGTGGATCCATGAGGGAGTGCGCGCGTGAAGCATCGGCCTGCCTCCGACTTCATCCCGAGCTTCGACAGCTCCGACGGCTTCGAGAGTTTCGAAAGCTTCGAGCCGCCCGAATTCGAGTTCGACGCCGGGACCGAGGCCGTTGCCCCGGTAACGGTGGCCGTGCCCGAGGTGCCACCGGTCGACGCGATCGAGCTGCCGGCCTTCCTGCCCAAGACGCCCCGCCAGCCGAAGGGGCCGGATCTCGACTCCGTCTTCGAGAATGGCCGGCAGGCCGGGCTCGCCGAGCAGCAGGCCCTGGCCCAGCAGGAACTCGACCGGCAGCGCGGCGAATCCGCCCGCACACTCGACGAGGCGCGCCAACGCTGGGCCGAGGAGGTCGCAGCGCCGCTGGCGACGCAGATTTCGCAGGCACTGGAGACGCTGAGCGAAAGCCTCGCCGACCGCGTCGGCCGGCTGCTCCAGCCCTTTCTTGGGACGGAGCTGCGCGACGCCGCCTGCCGTTCGCTGATCGCGCAGATCCGCCCGCTGCTCGCCGGCGCCGACGGCGCCGCTATCCGCGTCAGCGGCCCGGCGCTGCTGCTGACGACGCTGCGCGAGGTGTTTCCGCCGGGCGGGGCTGTCGAATTCATCGAGAACGATCGGACCGAGGTCATCGTGATGACCTCCGAAACCACCATCGAGACGCGGATCGCCGACTGGGTATCCCGGCTCGAGGGTCGCGGCCCTGACCGGCGCCGCCGCCCTCATCCGGCAACCTGACAGTTCGACCCCGGCAGCGAAGCGGATAAGACGACCATGGAAAAAGAAGATCAGCCGCTGATCATCATCCGGCGTGGCAACCGCATGCCAGAGCAGCTCAAGGGCGGCGTCTGGAAGATCGCGCATGCCGACTTCATGACGGCGATGATGGCGCTGTTCCTCGTGCTCTGGCTGGTCAACTCGACCAACAAGGAGACCCGCCGGACCGTCGCGCAGTACTTCAACCCGATCCAGCTTTCCGACACGACCTCGGACCGCAAGGGCGTGCGCAACCGGCAGGATGGCGAGCCCGGCCAGACGGACGAGGCCTCGCTCCTCGACGGCGACCATCCGCCCGCGAACCCGAAGACCGGTGCGGAGCGCAAGCCGAGCGCCAACCTCAAGGACCCGAAATACGAGAAGGCGGCCTTCGAGGATCCCTATGCGGTGCTGGCGGATGCCGGCGCCGCCCGCGCCGAGCCCGGTCCCGACAAATCGGCGGGCCTTGCGGTCGGCGCGGCCGGCAAGCCCGGCATGGATGGCGGCGACGCGATGCGCGACCCGTTCGACCCGAATTTCTGGCGCCAGACGCCGCAGACCGAGAAGCCCGCCAAGCAGGAGGCCTGGGCCGGCGACGCCGCCCCGGTTCAGCCGCCGGTGAAGGCCCCCGTCGCAACGGGCACGCCGCCCGCGCCGCGCGTCGAGGCAGCCAAGGTCCCCACTCCGGCCGCCGAGCCCCCAAAGGAGACCGTCAACGAAGCGTCTCAGCCGGCGCAGATCGCCTCGGCCCAACCCGTCACCACGTTGGCGATGTCGCCGCGCAACGCCCCTGGCCCGGAAGCGGTGGCGACGCTGAAGGCCGGCCAGACCGCCATGCCCGCGAACGACCCTGTCGCCAGGGCGATCGCCTCGGCCATCGCCGACGGCAAGGTCGCCAAGCCCGGCAGTGCCGCGCCGGAGATCGACGTCCGCCAGACCGACGAGGGCACGCTGATCAGCCTAACCGACAACGCCAATTTCGGCATGTTCGCGATCGGCTCGGCCGACCCGCAGCCGGAGACGGTCGAGACGATGAAGCGCGTCGCGGCCGTGCTGAGCAAGCGCGACGGTGCGATCGTCGTCCGTGGCCACACGGATGCCCGCCCCTTCCGCGACGCTAAGCAGAACAACTGGCGGCTCTCGACCGCCCGCGCCCATGTGGCACAGGACCTGCTGATCCAGGGCGGTGTCCCCGAGCAGCGCATCGAGCATGTCGAGGGCTATGCCAGCCGCAAGCCGCGCGCCACCGACCCGAATGCCGCCGAGAACCGGCGCATCGAGATCCTGGTCCGGGAGAAGCGGGGATGAGGCGGATCGCGCAAGGTCTCACCGCGGCGCTGCTGCTCGGCCTGCTGACGGCGCTGCCGGCCGGAGCGCAGGAGCAGGAAGCCGCACCGGCCCCGGCCGCGGCACCCGCGGCGAAGCCCCTGCCCTTCCAGCTCGTCCGGACGCTTCAGTCGCTGCAAAACCAGGCGGCCGCGGGAAACCGTGCGGCGCATGAGGCTCAGGGCCGGCTGCTACGGGAGTTCGAGGAGCCGCTGACGCATCAGGACCCTTCGGTCTGGACGGACCCGCGCAATACGCGCGCTGCGGTGCAATATGTACTGAGCGGCGGCCAGCCGAGCGTGCTCAAGGAGCTGCTGAAGGGTGGCGACCCCGCCGGACTGCCGCCCGGCCTGGCGCAGGGCGCGCTCGCCTATGTCACGGGCGATCTCGACAAGGCGCGTGCACAGCTGATGCCGATCGATCCGGCGAGCCTGCACGAGTCGCTCGCCGGCCAGCTCGCGCTCATCCAGGCGACGCTGGTCATGCGCAACGACCAGAAGCAGGCCCTGAAGCTACTCGACCAGGCGCGGCTGCTCGCGCCCGGCTCGCTCGTGGAGGAAGGCGCGCTGCGCCGCAGCGTCTTCATCGCGGCCGAGATCAACGAACTCGATCGGCTGGAGAAGGCAACCGCACAATACATGCGCCGCTTCGACCATTCGGTCTATGCCGATCATTTCCGCCAGGCCTTCGCGACCAGCCTCGCGCGCTTCGACATTGGGCGCGACCCGGCCAAGTTTCCTCAGCTCGTGGCGACACTGCACGCCTTCGGCCGCGAGCAGCAGCGGGCGGTGCTGCTGATCCTGGCGCGCGACGCGCTGGTCAATGGCCGCTTCGAGCAGGCGCGCAAGGCCTCAGAAGAGGTGGCCAAGCTGCCGGGCTCCGATCAGGCGACGGTCGCCCGGGCCACGCTCTATACCGCGGCGGCCCGCATCGCGACCGACCGGGGCGGCAATGCGCTCGAGACGTTGAAGCGCATCGATCCGAGCCGGCTCCAGCCCGTCGAGCAGGAGATCCACCGGACGGCGCTGCGCGTCGCCAGCCAGATCGTCGACGCCCCCAATGCGGGAGCGACGGCGACGCCTAAGGAGGCCACGGAGCCTCCGGATCTCGACCCGCGCATGAAACAGCTCCTGTCCTCGGCCGAGCGCAGCCTCGACCAGGCTCAGGCGATGCTCGTCACCCCAACTAAGGAGAAGGCCCGGCCATGAACCAGCTCGAGAACCCGCTTCCCGGCATGCGTCAGACCGGCAAGGGCCTTGCCGGGATCGTCGATGGCAAGGGCGGCAAGGGCCGTGGCGGAGCGGATGGCCGCGGCGAGTTGGGCTCGGCCTTCAGCGCCCTGCTCCAGAGCGTCGGTGGCAAGACGGCGCATGCGGGCGGGAAGACCCATGGCGCCGACAAGGCGCAGGAGGCCGAGGACAAGCAGGGCAAGGACGCAGGCAAAGCTTCCGACAAGAATGCCGAAGCGGCACTTGCCCTCCTGGAGGGGACCGGCAAGGCCGTCGAACCAGCCGCTGCTGCGACGCCGGCCAGCCCCGACGCGGCCGCCTCGCTCCTGCTAGGCGCACTGCAGGTCCCGTCCACGCCGCGCGACGCTTCCGAGCCGCGCGGCAAGGGCGAGGGCGGCGCCAAGCGCGAGGGCGCGATGGCGGCGCTGGGTCACGCTCTGGCGGATGCCGGGCACAAGACCGCGCACCGCGCCGGAATCGATATGCCCGGCGCTGTCGACCCCGCCCCCCTTGAGATGCCGAGCGACGACGCTGCGCCGGCCGCGCCGCTGAGCGGCGATGCGCTTGCCGCGCTCAGCGCCCTCGTCGATGACGGCACCGACTCATCGAAGCCGGCGGCGCCCGCCGATAGCGAGCCGGCGAAGCCGATCTCGGTGACGATCGTCAAGCAGGAGACCTATCTGCCGCCCGTGATGCGCGCCTCGCCCTTCGAGCAGGTGGTGGAGCCGCTCAAGCAGGCGGTGAGCGACCTTCTCGCGACACGCAGTCAGGCCTCGTCCGAGCTCGACAGCGGCAAGTCCACCGAGATCTCGGCGCCGACCAAGATCCTGCATCTGGAGCTGCGCCCGGTCGAGCTCGGCAGCCTCACGGTCAAGATGCGCCTGGCCCAGGGCGGCATGGAAATCCGGATCGAGGCCGACAAGGCCGAGACAGCCCGCATGCTCGCCAACGACAAGGACGCGCTGCGCGAGGTGGTCAAGCAGAGCGGCTTCTCCGTCGACGCAGTCTCGATTGAGACCGTCCATGTCGACGGGCCGAGCGCCGACCATCGCCACAATCCGGGACAGGACGCCAGCCGCAACGAGGCCTCGGAGCAGCGCCAGGGGCGCGGCTTCGAGCAGTCCCGCCAGGGCGAGCAGCAGCAACAACAGCAGGAGCCGCAGCGCCGTGGCTGGACCTCGGAAGCAAACCGCAAGGACGACGCCTATGAGCTGGATGCTCAGGACCATCGGGGCCGCGACGCTCTTCGCTACGTCTAGCCTCGCGCTGCCGGCGGCGGCGCAGACGGTCTGCGAAGAGCATATGATCCGCGTCTCGCACGCCTATGGCATTCCGCTCGGAGTGCTCTATGCCGTCGGGCTGACCGAGACCGGCCGGCGCAACTCGCTGCAGCCCTATGCCCTCAACATTGAGGGACGGGTCTTCTTCGGCGACAGCAAGGAGCAGGCGCTGGCCGAATTCAACGCGGCCCGCGCAGCCGGCAAGAAGCTGATCGACATCGGCTGCATGCAGATCAACCACCATTACCACCGCAACCAGTTTCCCAGCCTCGACGCGATGTTCGAACCGGGGCAGAACGTCGAGTATTCGGCGCGCTTCCTGAAGCAGCTCAAGGACCGCCATACGAGCTGGACCATGGCGGTGGCGCGCTATCACGCGGGCCCGAACAACGACCCCGCCCAGAAGCGCTATGTCTGTGCCGTGATCAAGAACATGGTCGCGAGCGGCTTCGGCCAGTGGACGCCGAATGCGCGCTCCTTCTGCGGTGAGAAGCCTGCAGCCTAGGCTCCTCACTCACTCAATTTCGATATAGCGAAGGGATGCGGCCCGCGTTCGCCGCGGGCTCAAACGCTCAGGCGGCCCTCACCTGCGGCACTGGCCTGGGACGCTCCGGCGGCAGCATCGGAATCGGCATCGGCCGGCCGATCGCATAGCCTTGAGCCCAGCCGACGCCGAGCTCCTGCAGCAGCGCGAATGTCTCCATGTCCTCGACCTGCTCGGCGACCGTCTGCTTGCCGAGCGCGGCGGCCATGTGGACGATGGCCGTGACGATGGCCCTGTCGGTCGGCTCGTTGCGCATGTCGCGCACGAAGTGCCCGTCGATCTTGAGGAAGTCCACCGGCAGCATCTTGAGATAGCCGAAGGAGGACATGCCGGCACCGAAGTCATCGAGGAGAAAGCGGAAGCCGTGGCGCCGTAGGGTCTCGATGACGGCATGAGCGACGGAGAAATCGTTGATCGCTGCCGTCTCGGTGATCTCGAAATAGACCCGGGTCGGGTCGACGGCCGTTCGGGCGGCCTGCGCCAGCACATGCTCGATGAAATCGCCTTCGCGGAAGGTCGCGCCGGAGAGGTTGATCGTGAAGAAGGCGGCTGCGCCCTGCGAACCGCCCGGCCAGCGCGCGACGATGTCGAAAGCATGCGCGACCACCCAGCGGTCTATCAGCGGCATCAGGCCGTAGCGTTCGGCAGCGGGGATGAAGCGGCTGGGCGGCACCATCTCGCCGCTCTCGCTTTCGAGGCGCAGCAACAGCTCGACGCCGAAGTCTGGTCCCTCGCCTGCCGGCAGACGACGGATTTCCTGTGCATGGAAACGGAACCTGTCCTCCAACAAGGCACGCTGGATGGTCTGCACTGAAGCCATCTCGCTGAGATGGGCCTGAAGCTGGAAGCTCTCCGGGTGATAGAGCTCGACGCAATTGCGGCCGTGCTCCTTGGCCATGTAGCAGGCAATGTCGGCGGCCTTGAACGCATCCTCGACGCCGAGGCCGGGAATGTCGAGTTGCACCAGGCCGACACTGGCGCTGACGCGGAAGCTGTTTCCCTCCCAGACGAATTGCAGCGCCTCGACCGCGGCGCGCAGCCGCTCGCCGATCTCGATCGCGCCCTCCGGCGTCCTCACCGCGACGACGGCGGCGAATTCATCCCCGCCAAAACGGGCGAGGCAATCGCTCGACCGAAGGCTGTCCTTCAGCCGCATGGTGACTTGGCGCAGCAGCTGGTCGCCGGCCGGATGACCGCAGGTGTCGTTGACGATCTTGAACTGATCGAGGTCGAGGAAGATGAGCGCATGATGCCCGCCCCGCTTCTGGTCGGAAAGGACGAGGGCCAATGCCTCCTCCAGCGCGCGCCGGTTCGGCAGGCCGGTCAGCTCGTCATGCATCGCCTGCCAGGCGAGCTGGCTGATATAGGCGTCCTCGCTGCTGCGGTCGTGCAGGACGACCACCGTGCCCGAGCGCACGTCGGACACCATGATCGGCGCCGCGACCACCGAGACGATGGCGGGCGCGCCGGTCGGCCGCATGAGCTTCTGCAACGCCGTGGCAAGCCCGACCTCGCCCTGTAGCGAGCGGCAGACGAGGTCCGTCTCCTCGCCCGTCTTCGGATCGACGAGCCGCATGATCGTGTCGAGCCGGATGCCGACGGCATGGGCCGAGGTCCAGCCGAGCAGCCGTTCCGCCTGGGTGTTCATGTATTCGATCCGCCCGGCGGCATCGGTGCGAACCACCGCCTCCCCGAGTGAGGCAAGCGTGGTCTGCGCGGCTTCCTTCTCGGTCAGCAGCTCGTCCTGGAATTGCTGGCGCTGCAGCAGCGGGCGACGGATCCGCAGGGCGGCAATCACGATCAGCAGTAGGGCGACCACGATGTTCACCGCGATCAGCACGCGCGTGATGGCCCTGGCCGCCATGCCGAGGCTGTTCGAGAACGCCATCGCGAGCGGCGTCAGGCGGGCATTGAGCCGGAAGAGCTCCTCGCGATATCGATCGATCCGCTCCGGGGTGGCCTGCCCGGTCTCGAAGGCGGTCCTGAACTGCTCACCGAGAATTGCAATCCCGTCGAGAAGAGCGTCGGTGGCGCGCCAATGCCCGACCGCATCGGCGACATGCCCGTACCAGCGGAAATAGCGAAAGAGGAGGATCATGCCTTGCAGATCATCGGGATGGTTGCCGCCTTCGAGCAGGCCGGTGCGGGCGGTCGGCAGATCGATCGGATCGGCCTCGAGCGCGAGCCGCGCCGTCCGATCGGCGAGTGGGATGGTCAGCGCATGCTTGAACCGCCGGAAGTGGCCGGGATCGCCCGTCTCGGCATAGCGCTCGAGAAAATAGACGGCATCCTTCTGGCCCTTGGTCCAGAGGCCTTCGCCGGTCGTATAGGCGCGCGCGATCGACAGAATGCCAAGGCTGAAGCCGGAGACCGCCGCCATCGTCATGGTGATGACGATGAGGGGCGTCGTGAACCTGATGAGATCCCGGATGACGGGCGTCAGCCTCATTCCGTCTTTCTTTCCCGACAACAGAAAGTCGTGGAGGCGGAATCTAGCCGGGAAAAAGTTAATACGCCGGACCCAGAACATAGATGACAAAATCCTACCGAAACGCCTGCGTAGAATTGCTGGCATGCGCGGAGCTGACGCCACGAATAGACCAACGTCACGGCGCAGCGTCATCCGCTCGCCCCTAGGGAAACGCGACAGTGATCACTGTCGTCGGCGGCCCGGACTCAAGGGGCTCCCACGTTTCGCCCTTCGACGATGCTTGCCTTTCCACTCCCGCCCCTCGCCAAACCAGCGAGGTGCGGACTTGAGTGGGCGGCAGGCAGAACAACGTCGTCACCGCCCGCCTCTCCAAGGGCAAGCTCAGCTACCGCTTTGACAGGCAAGGCTGGAACGGCCCGCTGCAGCGCTGTTCCTGACTGGCCGCAGGAAGCGGGGAAACGCCGCTGCCGCCCCCTTGTGCGCCACCGATTTTTCGCGTCATGGTCGGTGCAAGGAGCCGACGCGGTTCGTATCTGCGCCGGCTATCGTTTTGGTTTCGAGCTGGCCGGATCGCGCATGGTTTCCGTAGAGCTCAGGACGGTCTCGAAGAACTGGGGCGGGACCGCCGCGGTCGACGGGATCAGCTTTTCGGTGGAGGGCGGCCGGCTGGTCGCGCTGCTCGGCCCCTCCGGCTGCGGCAAGTCGACGACATTGCGGCTGATCGCCGGGCTGGAGGACACCAGCGGCGGCAGCATCGCCATCGGAGGCCGCGACGTCACCCATGCACCGCCCTCGAAGCGCGGCATCGCCATGGTCTTCCAGAATTATGCGCTGTTCCCGCATCTGAGCGTCGCCGAGAACATCCTGTTCGGCCTCAAGGTCCGCAAGGTCTCGCGGGCCGACCGCGATACCCGGCTCGCCCGCGCGGCCTCGATCCTCGGCCTTTCCGGACTGCTTGAGCGCAAGCCTTCGCAGCTCTCGGGGGGCCAGCAGCAGCGCGTCGCGCTGGGCCGCGCCATCGTTGCGGAAGCGCCGGTCTGCCTGATGGACGAGCCGCTCTCCAATCTCGATGCGCAGCTTCGCGTCGAGATGCGCCGCGAGATCCGCGAGCTGCAGCGGCGCCTCGGCATGACCATGGTCTATGTCACGCATGATCAGGTCGAGGCGATGACCATGGCGGACCAGGTCGTGCTGATGCGCAACGGCCGCATCGAGCAGGACGCCCCGCCCGACGCGCTCTACGAGAACCCGGAAACGATCTTCGCGGCGCGCTTCGTCGGCACGCCGCCTATGAATGTGCTGCCGCTTGCGGTGGCGCTGGCGAAGGGCGGTACCGTCACGCCGCCGCCGGGGCACGACCCGGCCGGGCTCGCTCTCGGCATCCGGCCGGAGCATGCGGCGTTCGGCCAGAGCGGCATGGCGGCCGAGGTCGTCGCGGTGGAGTATCTCGGCGCCGATACGCTGATCGAGACACGGGTCGAAGGGCATTCCTTCATCGTCAAACGTGCCGGCAAGATGCGGCTCACAGCGGGCGAAACGGTCTACATCACCTTGTCACAATCGGAATTGCACTGGTTCGACCTGGCGTCGGAACGAAGGGTGGTTCGGGACTAACCCGGTCACGCGTATCGGGCGCGATCCACCTCCAACAGGGGAGAGGACAGAATGGACAGGCGTGAATTCCTTGGCGGCACCGCTGCGGTCGCAGGTGCGGTGGCGCTGCCCGGCATCGCCCGGGCTCAGAGCCCGGAGCTCTCCTTCTTCTATCCGGTCGCGGTCGGCGGCCCGATCACCAAGCTGATCGACGGCTTTGCGGCCGGCTTCGAGAAGGACAACCCCTCGATCAAGGTCAAGCCGATCTATGCCGGCACCTATCAGGAGACGATCGTCAAGGCGCTGACGGCGCATAAGAGCGGTACGCCGCCGGTCCTCTCGGTGCTGCTCTCCACCGACATGTTCACGCTGATCGACGAAGAGGCCATCGTGCCCTTCGACGACTTCATCAAGACCGAGGACGACAAGAAGTGGCTCGCCAGCTTCTATCCCGGCTTCATGGAGAACAGCCAGACGGGCGGCAAGACCTGGGGCATCCCCTTCCAGCGCTCCACCGTGGTGCTCTACTGGAACAAGGACCTGTTCAAGGAAGCTGGGCTCGACCCGGAGAAGCCGCCGCGGACCTGGGACGAGCAGCGCGAATTCGCGCAGAAGCTGACCAAGCGTGACGCCGCGGGCAACACCACGCAATGGGGCATCCAAATCCCCTCCTCCGGCTTCCCCTACTGGCTGTTCCAGGGGCTGGCGACGCAGGCCGGCGCGATCCTCGCCAACAGCGCAGGCGACAAGACCGATTACGCCAATCCGGGCGTGGTCGAGGCGCTGCAGTACTGGGTCGACCTGGCGCAGAAGTACAAGGTCCATCCGCCCGGCATCGTCGAATGGGGCACCACACCACGCGACTTCTTCGAGAAGAAAGTCGCGATGATGTGGACCACCACCGGCAACCTCACCAATGTCCGCGCCAACGCCAAGTTCCCCTTCGGCGTCGCGGTGCTGCCGGCCGGCAAGAAGCCGGGCAGCCCGACCGGCGGCGGCAATTTCTACCTGTCGAAGAAGGCCTCCAAGGCCGAGCAGGAAGCCGCCTTCAAGTTCGTGCGCTGGATCACGACGCCCGAGCGCGCCGCCCAGTGGAGCGCAGACACCGGCTATGTCGGCGTGACGCCGGCCGCCTACGAGACCGAGGCGATGAAGAAATACGTCGCCGATTTCCCGCAGGCGATCGTCGCGCGCGATCAGCTCTCCAGCGCGGTGGCCGAGCTCTCGACCCATGAGAACCAGCGCGTAACCAAGGCGCTGAACGACGGGCTGCAGGCCGTGCTCACCGGCACCAAGGCGCCGCAAAAGGCGATGGAGGAGGCGCAGGCCGAGGCCGAGCGCATCCTGAAGCCCTATCGCTGAGCGACACGTCTCAAGGCCCTGATGACGAACCGCGCGACCGCGACCATCCATGGCTGGCTGCTTCTGCTGCCAGCCATGGCGTGCCTGGCCCTCTTCACGCATTGGCCCGCGGTCGCGAGCTTCGTCGAGAGCTTCTATTCGACCCCGAAGGCGCGCCGCCCGGCGCGCTTCGTCGGGCTCGACAATTACCAGCAGATGCTCGCCGACCCGATCTTCTGGAAGGCGCTGACCAACAATCTCTGGTTCGCGCTCGGCACGATCCCGACCTCGATCGCGCTCGCCCTGCTGATGGCAGTCTGGGTCAATGACCGGATCGCCGCGCGCACCCTCGTCCGCATGGCCTATTTCACGCCGACCATCCTGCCGATGATCGCGGTGGCCAATATCTGGCTGTTCTTCTTCACGCCGCAATACGGGCTGTTCGAGCAGATGACGGGCCTGTTCGGCGCAAGCTCGACCAACTGGCTCGGCTCGCAGGACACTGCGCTCTACGCCATCATCATCGTGGCGGTGTGGAAGGAAGCGGGCTTCTTCATGATCTTCTACCTCGCAGCGCTACAGGCGATCCCGCCCAGCCTGGGCGAAGCGGCGGCGATCGAGGGCGCCTCGCGCTGGACCTTTTTCCGGCGTGTGCAGTTCCCGCTGTTGATGCCGACCACGCTTTTCGTGCTGATCAATGCGGTGATCAACGCCTTCCGCACGGTCGACCACATCGTGGTGATGACGCGCGGTGGGCCGGACAATGCGACGACGCTGCTGCTGTTCTACATCTATCAGGTCGGCTTCGGCTTCTGGGACACAGCCTACGCCGCGACGCTGACCTGCGTGCTGCTGGCGCTGCTCGCGCTGGTGGCCTTCGTCCAGTATGGCTGGCTCGAACGCAGGACGCATTATCGATGAGCGCGCCAGTGCCGCCCCGGGCGCCGGCCGCCACGCGCACGGATCCCTACTCCCCCAAGGGCCTGCCGCTGACACTGGAATCCGCCGGCGCGATCCTGCTCGCGCTGATCTGGGTGCTGCCGCTGGCCTATGCGGTCTGGGCGGCCTTCCATCCATCGGAATACACCACGCGCTTCGTCGTGACCGCGCCGCTGACGCTCGACAATTTCACACGAGCTTGGGCGGCCGCGCCCTTCGCCCGATACTTCCTCAATACCTTCATCCTGGTCACGATGATCCTGGCCTTCCAGCTCGTGCTCGGGACGCTGGCGGCCTATGCCCTGGCCCGGCAGGATTTCTGGGGTCGCGACCTCGCCTTCGCGTTGATCCTGGCGCAGCTGATGATCATGCCGGACGCGCTGATCGTCGAGAATTACCGCACGCTCGCCAAGCTCAACATGGTCGATACGATCCCGGCCATCGCCCTGCCCTATATCGCCTCGGCCTTCGGCATCTTCCTGCTGCGCCAGACCTTCAAGACCGTGCCGAAGGAGCTCGACGACGCCGCCCGCGTCGAGGGCGCGAGCCCGCTACAGGTGCTGATGAAGGTCTATGTGCCGCTAGCGAAGCCGACCTACATCGCCTACGGGCTCGTCTCGGTCAGCTACCACTGGAACAACTTCCTCTGGCCGCTGATCGTCACGAACTCGGTCGAGGCCCGGCCGCTGACGGTCGGTCTGCAGGTCTTCTCCTCCTCCGATCAAGGCATTGACTGGGCCGTGATCTGCGCCGCGACGCTGATGACGTCGGCGCCGCTGCTCATCGGCTTCCTGCTGTTCCAGCGCCAGTTCGTACAGAGCTTCATGCGCGCCGGCATCAAGTGAGGCTCAGGCCTGGTCGTCATCCTGCAGGACGCGCCAGGCCGCGCCTTCGAGATCGACATACTGGCCGCTGCGCATGCACCAGAAGAAGGCGCCGAGGCCGATGAGGCCGAGCCCCAGCGCCAGCGGGAACAGGATCACGATGATGTTCATGGGCGTGCCTCCTTCTCGGGCGCGCCGGAGCGTGCCCGCAACGCATTCAGCGTCACCACCAGCGACGAGCCCGACATCGCAGCAGCCGCGATGAGCGGCGTGGCGAGGCCAGCCATGGCGACGGGCACCGCCACCGCGTTGTAGAGCACGGCGAACCAGAGGTTCTCCAACATCAGCCCCCGCGCCTTGCGTGCGATGGCGAGCGCATCGGCGACCGGCTTCAGCCCCTCGCCGAGGAAGACGATGTCGGCGGCGGCCTGGGCGAGATGCGTCGCGCTGACCGGCGAGACCGAGACATGTGCGCCCGCCAGCGCCGGCGCATCGTTGAGGCCGTCACCGACCATCAGCACCTTGCGGCCTTTGGCGGCCATGCCGTCGAGGAGGTTGAGCTTGTCGCCCGGCAACAGGCCGGCCTGCACATGGTCGATGCCGAGCTCGGCGGCGATCGGCGCCACCGCTTCCGGCCGGTCGCCGGAGAGGATGGCGATCTCCAGACCCGCCGCCCGCAAGGCGTCGATCGTCTGGCGCGCCTCGGGGCGCAGCTTCTGGCCGAGCGCGAGGACGGTTCGATAGGCGCCGCGGCTGTAGGCGATGAAGGAAGCGCTCGAATGGGCCGCCATCACGGGGGCGGCGTCGGTCTCCGCGCCGCAGAAGGCGACGCTGCCGAGGCGAAGCTCCTCCCCCTCCAGCATGACGGAGAGGCCCTGGCCGCGCTCCTCGCGGACATCGGCATGGGCGGGCAGGCTGCCGAGCGCACGGGAGAGCGCCTGGGCGAGCGGGTGATGGCTCGCAGCGGCGAGCGCGCCGATCTCCGCCCGCCGCTCAGTCGGTAACGCCTCGGCATTGAGGATGTCGGGCTCCGGCAGGGTCAGCGTTCCGGTCTTGTCGAAGACGGCGATATCGGCCTCGGCGAGGCGCTCCAGCGCGTCGCCTTCCTTGAGCATGATCCTGCGGCGGAACAGAGCCGAGGCCGCAACGACCTGCACGGCCGGAATGGCGAGCCCCAGCGCGCAGGGGCAGGTGATGATCAGCACGGTCACCGCAATCATGAGCGCCTGCGGCCAGACGAGCCCGCCGACCAGCAGCCAACCAAGGAAGGTCACGGCGGACAGCGTGTGGACGACCGGCGCATAGAGCCGCGCGGCGCGGTCCGAGAGGCGGACATAGCGCGAGCGGCTGCCGACCGCCTGCGACATCAGCCGGTCGATCTCGTCGAGCAGCGTGCCTTGCCCCGCCGCCTCGACCCGCACGGTCAGCGCGCCGGTGAGGTTCAGCGTGCCAGCATGGACGCGCTCGCCGAGCCCGACCGCGACGGGCGCGGTCTCGCCGGTGACGAGGCTCTGGTCGAGCTCCGAACGACCGGTCTCGACGATGCCATCGACCGAGACGCGCTCGCCGGGGCGCACGATGACACGGTCATCGGGCCGGATCGCGGCGATTGGAACTGAGGTCCAGCTTCCATCCGCGCTGAGCCGCGTCGCCGTCTCGGCCTTGAGCGCGGCGAGGTTGCCGGCGAGGTCACGGGTGCGCCGGCGCATCAGCTGGTCGAGATAGCGGCCAATCAGCAGGAAGAAGAGCAGCATGACCACGCCGTCGAAATAGGCGTGGTGACCATGGTTCCAGGTCTCGGCCACCGACATGGCGAGCGCCAGCACGACGCCGATGGTGATCGGCACGTCCATGTTGACGGCGCGCGCCCTGAGCGCCCTGAGCGCACTCTCGAAGAAGGGCCGGCCGGCATAGGCCGCTGTCGGCAGGGCGATGAGCGCCGAGAGCCAGTGGAAGAAGTCGCGCGTCGTCGGGTCGAGGTCGCCGCTGTTGCCGGACCAGACCGAGACCGAGAGCAGCATGATGTTCATCGAGGCGAAGCCGGCGACACCGAGCCCGCGCAGCAGGCGCTTCTCCTCGCTGGCCGCGCCCTCCTCCTGCCGCTCCGGCACGAAAGGGTAGGCCTTGAAGCCGAGCGCGCCCAGCTTGTCGACGACGGCTTCCGGCTTGAGCAGCGCCTCGCGCCATTCGACGGAGACCCGCTTCAGCGCGAGGTTGACCCGCGCGCCGAGAATGGCCGGCTCGCGGCCGAGCCCGTTCTCGATCGCCTGCATACAGCCGGCGCAGCGGATCCCGTCGACGGCCAGCTCCATGCTGGCGATACCGCCGTCACGGTGGCTGACGAAGACCGAGAGATCCTGCGCCGCCATCTCACTTCTCCCCGAGTGTGACGCGGCTGCGAGACTGGAAGACGACCTCGTCGCCGCGCCTCGCCTGCAATTCGAGAATCCAGGCGCCGCTCTCGATATGGTCGAAGCGCGCCTCGTAGCGGCCCGGCGCCTGCTCCGTCAGCGCGATCTCGTGGTCGCGGGCGGAGGTGGCCGGGTGGCGCAGCCGCGCCGTCGTCGTGAAGCCCGCGAGCGGCTGGCTCAGGCGATCGGCCAGCGTGACCGAAAGCGCAGCGCCCTCCCCTTGCCGGGAGAGCGTGGCTGCCGCGTTCCAGCCGTGCGCGTCACGCTCGTGCTGGCGGGCGATCTCGGCGTTGAAGTGCTGGCTGTCCTCATAGGCGCTCTTGGTCTCGACGCCCGGCATGGTGCGCAGCGCCACCGTCATGATCGTCGCATTGACCGAGACGATGACGCCGAAGAACAGCACCAGCATGGCGGCGACCATGCGCCCGGTCAGGACGAAGGGTCGACGCGGGCGCGGGGCGGCAGGGGTGTCGCAGGACATCAGGAAAACTCCGCAGCAGCTCATGGGTGGGCTCCCGGCGCCATGAAGTGGTCGGTCGCGCGCACGGTCTCGCCGGCAAAGAGATCGGACGCGGTGATGGTGACGGGTTGCGTGCTGGCGAGCGCGGTGCCCGCCGGCACGGTGACGAGCACGCGGACCTCACGGGAGGAATCGGGGTCGACCGTCACGACGGGGCGGATATCCGCCGTCGGCGCCGTCCCGACCGCCTCGATCCGAATGCCGGGCAGCCCGTCCACGGTCAGCGCGAAGGGGCGCGGCTCGGGCCGCTTGTTGAGCAGCCGAACCGTATAGGCGTTGCGGATCGAGCCGTCGCTGAGCGTCACGAAGAGCGGTGCGCGCTCGTGCAGCACCGAGATGTCGGCGGTGCGGCGCGTCGCGAGCTGCCAAAGCATGGCGCCCCCGACGACAACGATCAGCCCCGCATAGGCCAGGGTGCGCGGACGCAGGGGCCGGTAGATCGCCTTAAGGCCAGCGAGGCGACGCTTGACGTTGCCATCCGTGTCATAAGCGATCAGCCGCTCCGGGCGACCGATCTTGGTCATGACGTTGTCGCAGGCGTCGATGCAGAGCCCGCACTGGATGCAGTCGAGCTGGGCGCCCTCGCGGATGTCGATGCCGACCGGGCAGACGGCCACGCATTGATGGCAATCAACGCAGTCGCCCGCCGGCGCACCCTGCGCGCGCAGGCGCAACGCCTGCTTGAACGAGACCCGTGGCTCGCCGCGATCGTAGCGATAGGTGACGTTCAGCGCTTCGTCATCGGTCAGCGCCGCCTGGATGCGTGGCCAGGGGCACATGAACTTGCAGACCTGCTCGCGCATGATGCCGGCGAGCGTATAGGTCGTGAAGGTGAGGATTCCGATCCAGGCATAGGCCGAGATCGGCGCGGTGAAGGTCGCAAGCTCCCACACCAAGGTCGGCGCGTCGGCGAAGTAAAGCACCCAGGCGCCGCCGGTCCACCAGGCGATGATCAGCCAGACCGTGTGCTTGGCGGCTTTGCGCCAGAGTTTGTCGAAGCTCCAGGGCGCATCGTCGAGCCGCATGCGCTCGCGCCGGTCACCCTCGAAGAGGCGCTCCACGGCGAGGAAGAGATCCGTCCAGACCGTCTGCGGGCAGAGATAACCGCACCAGACCCGGCCCGCGACGGCGTTCATCAGGAAGAGGACGAACGCCGCCATGATGAGCAGGCCGGTGAAGTAATAGACCTCCTGCGGCCAGATCTCGATGAAGAAGAAGTAGAAGCGGTTGTTGGCAAGATCAGCCAGCACCGCCTGGTTCGGCAAATGCGGGCCGCGATCCCAACGCAGGAAGGGCAGCAGGTAGTAGATGCCGAGACACAGGAGAAGGATGATCCACTTCGCGCGCCGGAACGGGCCCGACACGCTCTGCGGGTAGACCTTCCGCGACGCCGCAAAAAGCGGAAGGTCGTCGGGATCGGCCTCGGCGGTACTCACGCTACTGCCCTCCTCCGAGCGAGTGCACATAGACGGTCAGCGCCTTGACCGTCGCCTCGTCGAGGCGCCCGCCCCAGGCCGGCATCACGCCATTGCGGCTGTTGGTGATGGTCTCGGTGAGCGAGGCCATGTCCATGCCGTAGAGGGTGATGGCGTCGGTGAGGTTGGGCGCGCCCATCTCCTTGTTGCCCTTGCCGTCGTCGCCATGGCAGGCGGCGCAGTTGTCGGCGAAAAGCTTGCGGCCGAGCACGAGGTTCGCCTTCGGCTCGGTCGAGAGGCCGGCGAGTTCACGCACATGGTTGGCGACGGCGTTGATCTCCTCGCGCTTCAGCGTGCCATCGCGGCCGAAGGCCGGCATCTGGCTCAGCCGCGTCTCGTCATTGCCGGCGACGCGGATGCCGTGGAGGATGGTCTGGCGAATGGCGTCGAGCGAGCCGCCCCAGAGCCAGTCGTCGTCGTTGAGGTTAGGATAGCCCTTGGCCCCGGCGCCACCGACGCCATGGCAGGCGGCGCAATTGTCGCCGAAGGCGGCCTTGCCCTGCGCCATCGCGATCTGGAACAGCTTGGGATCGGCCTTGATCTGCTCCGGCGTGGCCTCGGCCATGCCGGCGGCGAGCGTGGCGCGCTGGGCCTTGAGCTCGTTCATCTGCACGGTGATGTCGGAGCGCGTGGCGTAGCCGAACACGCCCTTCGTCGCATCGGTCAGCAGCGGCCAGGCCGGATAGACGATCCAGTAGCCGAAGGACCAGATGATGGTGGCGTAGAAGATGCCGAGCCACCAGCGCGGCAGCGGCGTGTTGAGCTCCTGGATGCCATCCCATTCATGGCCGGTCGTGGCCTGGCCGGTGACGGGATCGACGTGAAGGAGATGGACCTTGGGGTCGTCGTGATGCTGGTCCATCGATCAGTCCTCGCGCAGGGGAGAGAGCGCGGCTTCCTCGAAGCGGGCGCGGTTCTTCGGCCAGAAGGCGTAGGCACAGACGCCGAGGAAGACGCCGACGAAGTAGAGCAGACCGGCGGATTGGGCGAAGCCGGCGAGCCAGTGATAGGTCGTTTGCATCGCTGCCTCGCTCACCGGATGTTGGCTTTGTCGTCGTAGAGCTTGAAGTCGACCAGCGTGCCGAGCGCCTGGAGATAGGCGATCAGGGCGTCGGCCTCGGTGATGCGCTGCGGGTCGCCGTCGTAGTCGCGCGACTGCGCCTTGGGATAGCGCTTCTCGAGATCGCTCTGGCCGGGATGATCCGGCGTCGCCTGCGCCTTCAGGTCGGTCTCGGCCTGCGCGATCATCTCGTCGGTATAGGGCACGCCGCCGAGACGGTTGGCCTTCAGCTCGTTGGCGATCTCACCGAAAGCCAGCTCGGTCTTCGCCAGGAAGGGATAACCCGGCATGATCGACTGCGGGACCACGGCGCGGGGCTCGGCGAGGTGGGCGCGCTGCCACTCGTCGGAATATTTGCCGCCGACGCGGGCAAGATCCGGCCCGGTACGCTTGGAGCCCCACTGGAAGGGCTTGTCGTACATGCTCTCCGCCGCGAGCGAGTAGTGCCCGTAGCGCTCGACCTCGTCGCGCAGCGGCCGGATCATCTGGCTGTGGCAGTTGTAGCAGCCCTCGCGGACATAGATGTCGCGACCGGCGAGCTCCAGCGGTGTGTAGGGCCGCATGCCCTGCACGGTCTCGATGGTGTTCTTCAGGTAGAAGAGCGGCGCGATCTCGACCAGGCCGCCGATGGAGACCACCAGCAGCACGCCGATGACCAGGACGATCGAGTTGGTCTCGAAGATCTTGTGCTTCGCCCAGAGTGACCGGCGCGTAGCCTTGTGTTCGATGCTCGTCATGTTGGTTCAGCTCCTCAGACGGCCATGGCCAGCGGGGCCGACGTCTCGTCGGAACGCGGCATCGCGGCCGCGCTGTCGGAGCGCACGGTCATCCAGATGTTGAAGGCCATGATCAGCGCGCCGATCAGGAACAGGGCGCCGCCCATCGCGCGGATCACGTAGAAGGGATGCATCGCCGCGACGGTCTCGATGAAGGAGTATTCGAGGAAGCCGAGCGAGGTGTAGGCGCGCCACATCAGGCCCTGCAGGATGCCGGAGACCCACATCGCCGAGATGTAGAGGACGATGCCGAGCGTCGAGACCCAGAAGTGCCAGCTCACCAGCTTCAGCGAGTACAGGCCCTTGCGGTTCCACAGCCAGGGCACGAGGCAGTAGATCGCGCCGAAGGAGATGTAGGCGACCCAGCCGAGCGCGCCGGAATGGACGTGGCCGATGGTCCAGTCGGTGTAGTGCGACAGGCCGTTGACGGCCTTGATCGACATGAGCGGACCTTCGAAGGTCGACATGCCGTAGAAGGCGAGCGAGACCACCATCATGCGCAGCACGGGGTCGGTGCGCAGCCGGTCCCAGGCGCCGGACAGCGTCATGATGCCGTTGATCATGCCGCCCCAGGACGGCATCCACAGCATGATCGAGAAGGTCATGCCCAAGGTCTGCGCCCAGTCGGGCAGCGCGGTGTAGTGCAGGTGGTGGGGGCCGGCCCAGATATAGATGAAGATCAGGGCCCAGAAGTGGATGATCGAGAGCCGGTAGCTGTAGATCGGCCGCTCCGCGCGCTTGGGCACGAAGTAGTACATGATCGCGAGGAAGCCGGCGGTGAGGAAGAATCCGACTGCGTTATGGCCGTACCACCACTGGAACATCGCGTCCTGCACGCCCGACCAGAGGCCGTAGGACTTCGGCGAGAGGATCGAGACCGGAACCGCGACGTTGTTGCCGATGTGCAGGACGGCGATGGTCAGGATGAAGCCGAGATAGAACCAGTTCGCCACATAGATATGCGGCTCCTTGCGCTTCATCACCGTGCCCAAGAAGACCAGCAGGTAGACGACCCAGACGATGGTCAGCCAGAGGTCGGCATACCACTCAGGCTCGGCGTATTCCTTGCCCTGCGTGACGCCGAGCAGATAGCCGGTGCCGGCGATGACGATGAAGAAGTTGTAGCCGAGGACGACGAACCAGGGCGAGAGCGTGCCGGCAAGGCGCGCCCGGCAGGTGCGCTGCACGACGTAGAAGGAGGTGCCGATCAGCACGTTGCCGCCGAAGGCGAAGATCACCGCCGAGGTGTGCAGCGGGCGCATGCGGCCGAAATTGATCCAAGGCAGATCGAAATTCAGCGCCGGGAAGGCGAGCTGCGAGGCAATGAGCAGGCCGACCGTGAAGCCGGCGATGCCCCAGATCATGGCCGCCACGGTCGCGAACTTGACCGGGCCGAAATTGTAGTTCGGCTTGCCGCCGATCTCCTGCGGCTCGACCGCGATCGAACCGTCGAAGCAGCGGTTCGCGATCAGGATCACGCCGACCATCGCCGCCACGACGCCGAGCATCGCATGGAAGGCATAGCCGGAATTTTCCGTCAGCGCGGCGATGACGACCAGAGGCAGCACACAGGCCGCCGCGATCAGCATGCCGATCAACTCTCCGACAGTCGCCTGTCTGACTGGACTTGCCGTTGCGGACACGACCGTCTCCCGCTTCCTCGCCGGCGCAGAAGCGCGCCATCAGCAGGAGGCTTAGCGGGCCGGCGAAAGCCGGGCGTTGATTCAGGTCAACGGGAGATCGAAGACGGCGCGGTGAGAGGGCGCAGGATCAGGCCGCGAGCGCGCTCATCTTTTCAGGATTCATCAGGCGCACGCCACCGGGCACGATCAGGATCGTCTTGTCCTTCGCCAGGCGGGTGAAGGTGCGGCTGACGGTCTCGATGGTCAGGCCGAGGAAGTCGGCGATGTCCTGACGCGTCATAGGCAGCGGCACCGTCACGGAGGGCTTGCCGAGCCGGGCCCAGCGCTGCTGCATGCCGAGCAGGAAGCAAACGAGCTTCTCCTCGGCGCTGCGCCGGCCGAGCAGCATCATCTGCTCATGGGCGAGGGTCAGCTCATGCGTCGCGAATTCGTGGAGGCGCTTCAAGAGGTGCGGCTTGGCGTCGACCAACGCGGTATAGGCGTTGCGCGAGAAGGAACAGGCCGAAACTTCGCCGATCGCATCGGCCGAGAAGCCGAAGGCGTCCCGCATCGCGAGCCCGAGGAAATCGCCCGGCAGGGCGAAGCCGACCACCTGCCGGCGGCCATCGGACAGCAGCTTGTAGAGGCGGACCACGCCTGCGGTAATGTTGTAGACCGAATGGGCCTCGCGGCCCTGGGTGAACAGCGTCTCGCCCGAGGCGAAATGGGTGTGATGCGCCAGTGATTCCAGCAGCGCCAGCTCGTCATCCGACAGAGAGGCGCAGACACTGACCAAGCGCACCATGCAGTCGCGGCAGTTGCCGTCGCCGCGCAGTGCCGCCGCGCAGCTCGTGGGATGACAATTCACGATCGCACCTTCCCGTTCGTCGCAACCACCATAGGCCAAGCCTGCAATGCAACAAAGCGGCCTTCCGGTCGCAGGCGCGCGGTTTGATCTAGATCAATGCGTGCGCGCGACATGCGAAACCACGGTCTGCGATGAAATCCGGGAGAGAAGCACGTGGCCGGCGATGACATCTTCGAAGTCGCGCGCATCGCGCCGACCGGCGCTGATACCGTCTATCCCCTCGTCTCCATGCTGCATCCCGAGGTCACACCGGATGGCTGGGCCGCCTTCGTCCGCCAGCATTCGCAGGATGGCGCGAGGCCTTGCGGGGTCTTCGCGCTCCGGGACGGGCGCGGCATGCCTCACGGCATCTTCACCTTCGCCGTCGTCCAGGGAATCGATGGCGGCGCCACGTTGGAGATCTCGGAGCTCGCGATGCTGCGCCTGCCCGGCACGCATCTCGTCGATGCGCTGCTGCGCTTCGCCAACCGGCTCGCGGCAGAGCTCGCCCTCCCCCGCATCGCGATCTCGCTGGAGCGCTCGGCCGCTTGGCTGCAGGATCACGACGCGCTGCAGCGCTCCGGCTTCCAGGTCGATCGCGTGATGGTCCTGAGGCGAGGGAGCCTCGATTCGGCGGCGTGAAAGCCGCCGATTTGACTTGCCTCAATGCTGCGGCGCAGCGCGAGCGGCCGCTTCGAAAGACGGATCAGACCGCTTCGAGCGCGATGGCAATGCCCTGGCCAACGCCGATGCACATGGTCGCCAGCGCGCGCTTCTTGCCCGTCAGCGAGAGTTCGAGCGCAGCGGTGCCGCTGATGCGGGCGCCCGACATGCCGAGCGGATGGCCGAGCGCGATCGCGCCGCCATTGGGGTTCACATGCGCGCCGTCTTCCGCAATGCCGAGCTCGCGCAGCACGGCAATACCCTGGCTGGCGAAGGCCTCGTTCAGCTCGACGATTTCGAAATCGGTGGGCTTCAGCCCGAGCCGGACGCAGAGCTTCTGGGTCGCCGGGATCGGCCCGAGCCCCATCACGCGCGGCGCGACGCCCGCGGCAGCACCGCCCATCACCCGCGCCAGCGGTGTGAGGCCATACTTCGCCGCAGCCTTCTCCGAAGCGATGATCAGCGCCGCTGCGCCATCGTTGACGCCCGAGGCATTGCCGGCGGTCACGGTGCCACCCTCCTTGCGGAAAGGCGTCGGGAGCTTGGCGAGCTTCTCCAGCGTGGTGTCGCCACGCGGGTGCTCGTCCTTCTCGACCAAGACGGGATCGCCTTTCCGCTGCGGGATCGTAACCGGCACGATCTCCTTCGCCAGACGCCCGTTGTCCTGGGCGGCGACGGCCTTGAGCTGCGAACGTAGTGCAAACGCGTCCTGATCGGCGCGACCGATCTTGCAGTCGGCGGCGACGTTCTCACCGGTCTCCGGCATGGAATCGACGCCGTATTGCTGCTTCATCAGCGGGTTGACGAAGCGCCAGCCGATGGTGGTGTCGTGGATCTCGGCGTGGCGCGAGAAGGCGCTGTCGGCCTTGGGCAGCACGAAGGGCGCGCGCGACATGCTCTCGACGCCGCCGGCGATCATCAGCTCGGCTTCGCCGGCGCGGATGGCGCGCGCGGCGGTGATGACGGCGTCCATGCCGGAGCCGCAGAGCCGGTTGATCGTCGTGCCCGGCACCTCCTTGGGGAGGCCCGCGAGCAGGAGCGACATGCGCGCGACGTTGCGGTTGTCCTCGCCCGCCTGGTTGGCGCAGCCGAAGATCACGTCGTCGACGGCGCCGAAATCGACCTTGGCGTGGCGCTCCATCAGTGCCTTCAGCGGCACGGCGCCGAGATCGTCCGCTCGCACGGCGGAGAGCGAGCCGCCGAAGCGGCCGATCGGAGTGCGGAGATAGGCACAGATGAAAGCGTCGCTCATGGTCAGAACCTTTTGCTCCCGCCAGCCGGGCGGCGTGTTCTCGCCGCCCGCTTCCGCCTTGTAAAGACGCAGCCTTAGTGATCGACGGCCGCAGGAGGCGTGCCGTGGGTGTGGAAGCTTTCGATCGTCTTCAGCCCCCAGGCCTGGCCTTTCTTCCGCTCTGTCTCGGTCCAGGTCACCGTCTGCCAGTCGGGATCGAGGATCAGCCGCGCCCCGGCATTGGCGATCTCGACGCGATTGCCGGCGGGTTCGTAGACATAGAGAAAGAAGGTCTGCTGGACCGCGTGCTTGTGCGGACCGGTCTCGATGAAGACACCGTTCTCCAGAAAGAGATCGGCCGCCTCCAGGATGTGCTCGCGCTGGTCCACTGCATAGGTGACGTGGTGGAAGCGCCCCCGCGCGCTCGTGTGGTCGCGGGTATAGGCAATGTCGTAGCTCTTGTTGTTGACGGTGAACCAGCAGCCGCCGACCTCGCCGGAATCGAGCACGATCTGCTCGGTGACGCGGCTGCCCAGCGCCTTCGGCAGGAAGTCGCGGATCTTCGCGACGTCCTGCGCCAGCAGGTTGAGGTGGTCGAGCCGACGCACGGCGCAGCCGCGGCCATGGTTGCGCTGCGCCTGGTTCTTCAGCGCCGGCCGCTCCGCTTCGGGGGCGACATATTTCTTCGTGTCGAAATAGATCTCGAAGATGTGGTCGTCCGGGTCGCGGAAGCGATAGGCCCGGCCATGGCCGAGATCGCCCTCGACCCAGCCGATGCCCGCGCCCAATGCCTCGATCGCCGCGACGCGCCTGAGCAGCGCCGCCTCGCTCGTCGCACGATAGCCGATATGGCCGACGCCCGTGCGGTTCGAGGCGGTGAGCTTCAGCGTGTGGAACTCGTAATCGTCCCAGGCACGCAGATAGACGGAGTCGCCCTCGCGGCCGCTCTCCGTCAACCCGTAGATGTTGACGAAGAAGTCGAGGCTCGCCTCCGGCTTGTCGGTGAAGAGCTCGACATGGCCGAGATGGGCGATGTCGAAGCAGGGCTCGGCGCTCATCCCAGACTTCCTCTTAGCCCCAGACTTCCTTGGCCACCTCGACGATGCGGGCGAGCTTCGCCCATTGCTCGTCCTCGGCCAGCACATTGCCTTCCTCGGTCGAGGCGAAGCCGCATTGCGGCGAGAGGCAGAGCTGCTCGAGCGGCGCGAACTTGGCCGCCTCCTCGATGCGACGCTTCAGATTGTCCTTGCTCTCGACCGTGCCGAACTTCGAGGTGACGAGACCGAGCACGACCTGCTTATCGCCCTTGGGCAGGAAGCGCAGCGGCTCGAAGCCGCCGGAGCGATCATCGTCCCACTCCATGAAGTAGCCGTCGACATCGATCTGGTTGAAGACCATGTCGGCGACGGGCTCGTAGCCGCCCGAGGCGATGAAGGTCGACTTGAAGTTGCCGCGGCAAGTGTGGGTGGTGATCTGCATGTCGGCCGGCTTGGCCTTCAGCGCGGCGTTGAGCACGTCGCGATAGATGAAGATCAGCTTTTCGGGATCGTCGCCGCGCTCGGCCAGCATCTTCCGCTGCTCGGGGTCGCAGAAATAGGAGAGGCTGGTGTCGTCGAGCTGCAGATAGCGACAGCCGGCTTCGTAGAAGGCCTTGATCGCCTTGGCGTAGGCCTTGCCCAGATCCTCGTAGTAGTCCTCCATCTTGAGATAGACGGTCGGGTCCACCGCTTTCCGGCCACCGCGATAATGCAGCATCGAGGGGCTCGGGATCGTCATCTTCGGCACGCGGCTCGTTACCGAGGCCAGAAACTTGAAATGCGCCAGATGCGGATGGTCGGCCGGGAAGTCGAGCTTTCCGGTGACGCGGATGCCGTGGCCCTTGGTGGCGACGCCCTTGAACTGAATCCCCGCATCGGTCTCATAGGTGGTGACGCCGGCCAGGCCGTCGAGAAAGTCGAAATGCCAGAAGGCGCGGCGGTATTCGCCATCCGTCACCGCCTGGAGCCCGACCTCTTCCTGCTTCTTGACGAGCTTTCTGATCTCCTCGTCCTCGATCTTCGTCAGCTCGGCCTGCGTCATCTCGCCGGCGGCGTGTTTGGCACGAGCATCCTTCACCGGCGCGCTGCGCAGCAGGCTTCCGACCATATCGCCGCGGAACGGCGGCTTCTGTCTCAGGGTCATGTGGTTTCCTCCCATAGTTGATTTGTCAGGCTGCGGCGGCGAGGCCGAGATGATGTTCAAGCCGCTCCGGCTCGGCGAGCAACGTCGCACTCGTCTCGGCGAGCACCACGCGGCCGCGTTCGAGCACGATCGCATCGTCCGTCAGCTCGAGGATCTTGCGGGCGTGCTGTTCGATGACGATGCCGGCCAGTCCCTCCTCGCGGAACAGCGTCTTCAGAGCCTTCAGCAACTCCTCGACGATGATCGGCGCAAGGCCTTCGGTCGGCTCGTCGAGCAGCAGGAGCTTGGGGTTGAGCATCAGCGCGCGGCCGATCGCCAGCATCTGCTGCTCGCCGCCGGAGAGTTGGTTGCCGAGATTGCCCTTGCGCTCGGCCAGCCGCGGGAACATGCGGAAGACGCGCTCTGCGTTCCAAGGCCCCGGCAGGGCGACCGCCGTCAGGTTCTCCAGCACGGTCAGCGACTTGAAGATGTTGCGCTCCTGCGGCACCCAACCGATGCCCGCATGCGCCCGCTGCTCGGGCGTCGCGGTGCTGATATCGCGCCCGCCCAGGGCGATCCGCCCGCCGCGGCGGCGGGTGACGCCGATGATGCTGTTGACCAGGGTCGTCTTGCCGACGCCATTGCGGCCGAGCAGAGCGAGCGAGCGCCCCTCGGTGAGCGAAAGGTCGATGTCGAACAGCACCTGTGCCTCGCCATAGCCGGCGCTCAGCTTCTCGATCTTGAGCAACTCAGGCATGAGCGGCCTCGCCGAGATAAGCCCCGCGGACGGCCGGGTCGCGCGCGACCTCATCGGGCGCACCTTCCGCCAGGACGCGGCCATTGACCAGCACGGTGATGCGGGTAGCGAAGCGGAAGACGAGGTCCATGTCGTGCTCGATCAGCAGCACGGAGACATCCTCCGGCAGCGCCGCGACCGTGCTCATCAATTCGCGCCGTTCGGCCTCCGGCACGCCGGCCGCCGGTTCGTCGAGCAGGAGCACGCTAGGCTTGGCAGCGAAAGCGGCGGCGATCTCGATCTGGCGCTGCTTGCCATAGGGCAGCGTCGCGATGCGCTGGTCCATGATGTCATCGAGCCGGAAGCGCGAGAGGATCTCGGCCGTCTCAGAAACGAGCTCCGGATCGCGGTCGAGGGCCTGGAAGGGACGCGCTCCCTGGCCCAGCCGCTCGGAGGTGACGAGCGCGATCATTTCCAGCGGCGTCATCGTCGCGAAGAGCTGGTTGATCTGGAAGGTGCGGGCGAGTCCGCGTCTCACCCGCGTCTCGCGCGGCAGCGTCGTGATGTCTTCGCCCAGCAGGACGATGCGGCCAGAGCTTGGCTTGAGCACGCCGGTGAGCTGGTTGACGAAGGTCGTCTTGCCGGCCCCGTTCGGGCCGATCAGGGCATGGCGTGCGCCGCGCTGCAGCGTAAAGTCGACATGGTCCGTCGCGGTGATGCCGCCGAAGCTCTTGTAGAGATCGAAGGTCTGGAGCGCGATCGTCATTGCGCCCCTCCCTTGCCAAGGCGAGCGAAGCGACCGGCAATCGTCTTGATCGCACCATGGATCATTTCGCGGCCTCCAAGCACGAAAATCACGAGGAAAAGCCCGATCCAGAACATCCAATATTGCGGGGTGAAGGTCGCAATCGCGTCCTGCAGCAACTTGAAGGCGACCGCGCCGATCAGACCGCCATAGAGATAGCCGGCGCCGCCGATGATCAGCACCAGCATCAGATCGGCCGAGCGGTGGAAATCGAGCACATCGAGCGAAACGAACTGCGTGGTCTGCGCCAGCAGCGCGCCGGCCGCACCGGCATAGGCGGCGGCCAGCGCATAGACGGCGGCGAGCCGCTTGCCGTTGGGCACGCCCGAAGCCGAGGCGCGCAGCGGGTTGTCGCGCATGGCACGCAGGCTCAGGCCGAAGGGCGAGTTCGTCACGCGCCTGGCAACGAGGAACAGCACGAACAGCACTGAGAGCGAATAGAGATAGGCCGTGCGGCCGAAGATGTCGAAGTCGAACAGGCCGAGCACCGGCCCCATCAAGATGCCCTGCAGGCCGTCGGCGCCGCCGGTCAGCGAGCCGAAGGAATTCGCCAGCTCATAGAGGATGAGCGCGACGCCGAGCGTGATCATGAGGCGGGTGAGATCCGTGCCGCGAAGCACCAACGGGCTGGTGACGAGGCCGAGCAGCCCCGCCGCGGCCATGCCGACGCTTAAGCCCGCCAGCGGATCGGCCGTGACATGCTTGGCGAGCAGGCCTGCCGCATAGGCGCCCATGCCGAGGAAGGCGGCATGTCCCAGCGAGACGATACCGGCGAAGCCGAGGATGAGATCGAGCGAGAGCGCGAAGAGCGCGAGGATCGCGATCTCGTTGAGCAGCAGCCATTGCCGCGGGAAGAGCAGGCAGGCTGCCGCGGCGAGTATCCAGAAGACGATCTCGGCCGGGTGCCAGCGCCGGCCGGCATAGAGCGCCTGCCGGACGCGGATCTCGAAGGCAGGCGCGGTCATGCCCGTGCCCTCACGAAGAGCCCATGCGGACGGGTGATCAGCAGCGCGACCATCAGCGCATAGATGATGAAGGCGCCGACCTGCGGCACGAGATACTTGCCGACGACATCGGCCACGCCGAGCAGCATCGCGGCGAAGAAGGGGCCGGTGATGCTGGAGGTGCCGCCGACGGTCACGACGATCAGGAAGTAGATCATGAACTTCAACGGAAAAGAGGGATCGAGCCCCATCAGCTCAACGCCCAGCGCCCCGCCAAGGCCGGCAAGGCCGGAGCCCAGCGCGAAGGTCAGCGCGAAGAGGCGGTTGACCGGGATGCCGAGACCGCGCGCCACCCGCGCATCATCGACCGCCGCGCGGAGCCTGCTGCCGAAGCGGGTGCGGGTGAAGCCCCATTGCAGCGAAAAAGCGAGCAGGCCGCAGACGACGATGACGAAGAGCCGGTAGCGGCCGATGCCGATGCCGGCGACCTCGAAGCGGCCCTGCAGCCAGGCCGGAAGCCGGATGAACTGCTGGGTCGAGCCCATCAACCAGTCCGTGCCGGCGACCGCCATGAAGACCAACCCGATCGAGAACATCACCTGATCGAGATGGCTCTTGGCGTACATCGGCCGATAGATCAGCCGCTCCAGCACGATCCCGACCAGCGCCGCCGCGAGGAAGGCCAGCGGCAGGCTCGCCAGGAAAGGCAAGCCGAGCCGCTGCATCGCCAGCACGGCGACATAGCCGCCGAGCATCGCGAAGGCGCCGTGGGCGAGGTTGACGAAATTCATCAACCCCATCGTCACGGAGAGCCCACAGCCGAGGACGAAGAGCACCATCCCATAGGCGATGCCATCGAACAGGATGGTCAGCATGCGTCTTGCAACCACTTAGCTTGAAAGGTTGGGCTAGCCGCGCGAGCGGCCGTCATTGCGAGCGCAGCGAAGCAATCCAGGGGGACGTGGAGCTCTGCCGCCCCTGGATTGCTTCGGAGCTCACGCTCCTCGCAATGACGGCTTGTCACTTGCGGGCCTTCACCGGGTCCTTGACGTCCTTGATCGTCGCGAATTCCACGTTGTGGAGCTCCGAGCCGACCTTCTCGGTCTTGCGGACATAGATGTTCTGGATGATGTCGCGGGTGTCGGGATCGATCTTGATCGGCCCGCGCGGGCTCTCCCAGGACGCGCCCTTCATCGCCGCGATCAGCTTCTCGCCGCTGGCATCGCCCTTCGTCGCTTCCAGAGCCTTGGCGATCAGCTTCATGCCGTCATAACCGCCGACCGCCATGAAATTCGGCCGCATGCCGGGATTGGCCTTCTGGAAGGCCTCGACGAAGGCCTTGTTCTCGGCGCTGTCGTGCTTGGCCGAATAGTGGTGCGTGGTGATCGCCCCGATGGCGACGTCGCCGATGCCTTCGAGGATGTCGTCATCGACGACATCGCCGGGGCCGATCAGCTTGACGCCGGCCTTGTCGAGGCCACGCTCGACGAACTGCTTCATGAACTGCGCGCCGATGCCCGAGGGCACGAAGACGAAGAGCGCATCGGGCTTGGCTTCCGAAACGCGCTGCAGGAAGGGCGCGAAATCGGGGTTGCGCAGCGGCACGCGCACGCTCTCGACCGTGCCGCCCGCCGCCTTGAACTTGTTGGCGAAGGAGGTCTCGGCATCGATGCCAGGGCCGTAATCGGTGACGACGGTGAAGACCTTCTTGATACCGTTCGCCGCAGCCCAATCCGCCATCGGCTCGGAGGCCTGCGGCAGCGTGAAGGAGGTGCGCACGATGAAGGGCGAAGCCTCGGTGATCGTGGCGGTCGCCGCCGCCATGACGACCTCCGGAACCTTCGCCTGCGTCGCGACCTGCGCGGTGGCCATGGCGAGCGGCGTCAGGCCGAAGCCGGCGAGCACGGAGACCTTGTCGTTGACGACCAGCTCCTGCGCGAGGCGGCGCGTGGTGTCGGCGTTGCCGGCGTCGTCCTTGAGGATGACCTCGAGCTTGCGCCCGCCATGCGTCGCGCCTTCACGCGCCAGGAAGAGCTTCACGGCCGCGTCGATCTGCTTGCCCGTCGAGGCAAAGGGCCCCGTCATCGGCAGGATCAGGCCGATCTTCACCGGCTCCTGCGCCAGCGCCACGCCGCTTACCGATCCGGCGAGCGCGAGGCCGAGAATTCCACCCAGAATCGTCCTGCGATGCGTCATGTCCTGTTCCCTCCCGTTGTCCTGCCCTAACCCCTTGGCGGGGCTTGCTTCTGATTATTCTTCGTCGCGATAGACGAGGCCTGCTTTGGCGAGGCCTTCACGCATAGCGTACATGTCCAGCCCGAGTTCGCCAGAGGCGAGGCGTCTACGCTTTTCGTCTTCATTGGCCTCGCGCTTGCGGCCGGCAGACGCGACAGCTTCGGCGTCCAGCCGCGGCACGACCACGACGCCGTCATCATCGGCGACGACCACGTCGCCGGGATGGACCAGGGCGCCAGCGCAGACGACCGGCACATTGACCGAGCCCAGCGTCGCCTTGACCGTGCCCTTGGCCGAGATGGCGCGCGACCAGACGGGAAAGCCCATCTCGGTCAGCACCCGCACATCGCGCACGCCGGCATCGATGATCAGGCCGACGCCGCCGCGCGCCTTGAGCGAGGTCGCCAGCAGGTCCCCGAACATGCCGTCGGTGTTGTCGGTGGTGCAGGCGACAACGAGCACGTCGCCGGGCTGCACCTGCTCGATCGCGACATGGATCATCCAGTTGTCGCCGGGCTGAGCGAGCACCGTGACGGCCCCGCCCGCGATCTGCGCGCCGGCATAGATCGGCCGCATATAGGGCTTCATCAGCCCGGTCCGGCCCATCGCCTCATGGGTGGTCGAGACGCCGAGCTCCGCGAGATCGGAGCTAGCCGCGGCAGGAGCGCGCTTCCGCGAGCGGATGACGACGGGGTTCATGCCAGCACCTCCAGGGCTTCCGGGAAGAGGCGCTGATAGGCCTCGCCATAGGTCATGGCCTTGCCGGAGTTGCGGCCGCCCTGCATGCCGCGGATCAGCATGCAGGGAATGGCGATCTGGCCCATGGCTCAAGCCTTTGCCTTGGCGCGCGCGCCACGCTGCTGACTGTCGGCGACGGCGCTGGCCAGCCCCGGCTCCAGACCGGCGGCAGCGAGCATCTCTGCCGCCTCGCGCATCTCGGCGGAGCGGCGGATGCCATGGGTCGCGACGCGCTCGCGCATATCGGCGGCGAGGGTGTGGAAATCGATCGAGGGGAAGGTCGCGTGCAGGCTGGCGAAGACCGGGTCCTTGACGTCCCAGACTTCACAGGCGGCGGCGCAATCCACCATCAGCGCCTCCAGCCCCTTGATGACGATGCTGCGGCAGAGCTTCATCGCCGAGGCGCGGCCATGCACCTCCGAGACCGGCTCCAGATTCATGCCCAGCCGGTTCAGCACCGCCGAGGCCGCAACGGCCTTCCGGCCGCCTGTCAGAATCTGCACCTTGAGACCGGGCCTCAGGACCGCCGCCATCACGGCCGCCTCGACATAATCCGCGCCGCTCGCCTCGACTGATTTCGCGGCGCGCTGCTTGGTCGAGGGCGCAGCCGAATTGACGTCGACGAAGATCTGGCCGGGCTTCAGCCAGGAGGCGGCTTGTGCGGCCACGGCCTCGGCCCTGTCGGCCGTCACCGCCGAGAAGATGAATTCAGCACCCTCGCCTGCCTCTGCAGCCGAGGTCGCACATGCGACGCCAATCTGGCCCGCCGCTTCCACGAGCCGCCGGCCAGATTGGCTGCCGAACAGCAGATCATAGGCACTGATCGTCACCCCGCCGCCGGCCAAAAGGCCGCGCGAAAACGTCTGGCCGACCTCGCCAAAGCCGATGAAGGCGATCGCCGTTTTCATCGGTCGACCTCTCCTTGCGTTTCTTCCCACCGCAAGGTTGGCCCAGCGTCATTCTGCCATCAAATGATAAGAATGCAGCGATTGATTAATTTCGTGCATCTGACTGCGAGACGACGGCGCGCTTCAATGCCTCGCTCAGCAGGGAGAGGAGATCGCGCGCGATCGGCCGCAGCGGCAGGTTCTTGCGGGTAACGATGCCGAGCGTGCGGCTGACGGCCGGCGAGCGCAGCGGGACCGCCACCAGATCCCCCACGTCCGCGCCGCCGAGCGCGAGCTGCGGCACGATGGCGTAGCCGATGCCGGCACGGACAAGACTGACCGCCGTGATGACGCGCTGGACCTCATAGCGCCAGGTCAGCGTCTCGCGCCGCGAGCCCAGCGCATCGTCGATCAGGATGCGGTTGCCCGTCTCGGCGCTAACCCTGACCAGCGGCTGCCCCTGCAACTGCGCCCAGGTCAGGGAGGCAGCAGCCGCGAGCGGCATGCTGCGATGGCTCACCAAGACAAAGGGCTCCTTGACCACGGGCTTCAGTTCGAGGTCCCAGCGGTTTGCCGCGACAATGGTGACGCCGAACTCGGCCTCGCCGGACTGGACCTTGTCGGCGATCTCGGAGGCCGAGTTGTCATGGACCCGGACGCGGACGTTCGGATGGCTCTTGGCGAAGGCGCCGATCACGGCCGGCATGCAATGGGCCGCCACGGTCGGCAGGCAGCCGGCGACGACCTGCTCGTCCTCCTCACGCGGATCGACCCTGACCTCGTCGATGGCCGCGCCCAGCTCCTCGAAGACGCGGCGCGCCCGCGGCAGCAGGGCAGTGCCGGCCGCGGTCAACGAGACCTGCCGCGTCGAGCGCAGGAAAAGTGGCGTGCCGAGCGATTCCTCGAGCTTGCGGATGCGGTGGCTGAGCGCTGTCTGCGAGAGATTGAGGTGAGAGGCGGCGGCGCGGAAGCTGCCGCGCTCGGCGATGCTGACGAATGCCTGAAGCCCAAGAACATCGACACGCATCTGACGGCGCGGCCTCCATGGAAACGCACCGGAGCATCATTCTCGGGCGAAGCGTATGGCGGGAGAATCTCTTTTCCGGAGATGCCCGGGTCAAGCCCGGGCATGCGACCAACCGATCCGGTCGCGTCCCGAGTGTGATCCAGGCCTCTGGAGGCTCACACAAGGCCAGATTCATCGCGGGAACGCTATGCGGCAGTCTTGCCTCGGTGCTGGCGACAGACGAAGAAGCCGGCACCGCGACGCTGGCGTTGCACAGGAACTGAACCACGATGACCCTCGTCCTTGGGATCGATCTCAGCATGTCGGGCGCGAAGTCCGTGCTGGTCGATGCGCATGACCGGGTCGTCGCCGAGGCGAGCGCGCCGCTTCCCCTCTCGCGGCCGCGGCCGCTCTGGTCGGAGCAGGAGCCGCAGGACTGGTGGCAAGCCGTCGTGACGACGCTCGATGCGCTCCATGCCGCCGCACCGGAAGAGATGTCAGGTGTCGGCGCGATCGGCCTCTCCGGGCAGATGCTCGGCGTCACCTGCCTCGACGCCTCGGACCATGCGCTGCGTCCTGCCATGCTCGGGAATGACGGCCGCGCCGGCGCGGAATGTGCCGCTGTCGAGGAAGCCGTGCCGGACTTCGCCGATCTCGTCGGCTGCCGGGCCATGGTCGGATTTCCGGCGCCGAAGCTGCTCTGGCTGGTGCGGCACGAGCGGCGGCTCCTGGCCAAGACACGACGCATCCTGCTGCCAAAGGACTATATCCGGCTGCGCCTGACCGGCACCGCCGTCAGCGATCGCGCCGACTCCAGCGCCACGCTGCTGATGGATACGCGCGCCGGCACATGGTCGCCCGCCCTGCTTGCAGCCTGCGGGGTCTCGGCCGAGCAGATGCCGGCACTGATCGACTCCCATGAGATCGGCGGCGCGCTGCGGCCCGAACTCGCCGCGCGCTGGGGGTTGGCGGCGAACACGCCCGTCGTCGGCGGAGCCGGCGACCATATGTGCGGCGGTGTCGGCGCGGGCGCCGTCGAGGCGGGCATGGCCTCGATCAGCCTCAGCACCTCCGGCGTCTATCTCGTCGCCAACGACGCCTTCCTGCCGGCGCGCGGGCAAGGGCTGCATACGCATCGCCATGCCATCGACGGGCTCTTCGCACAGAATGGCTGCATCCTCAGCGCCGACGCGGCGCTGGGCTGGGTCGCGCGGCTCGTCGGGGCGCAGGACATCCCCACCCTCATGCAGGAGGTCGAGGCGGCCGCGTTGCCGATCGCCGAGACGCCTGTCTTCACGCCCTATCTCGACGGTGAGCGTACGCCCCATGACGATGCGGGCCTGACCGGCACCTTCTCCGGGCTTAGTGTCGGGACGACCCGGCTGCATCTGGTGCAAGCCGTGATGGAAGGCGTGGCCATGGCGCTCGCCGATTGCCACGAGGCGCTGGTTTCGACCGGCGTCGCGATCAACCAGGTGGCACTGATGGACAGCGGAACGAACAGCCGGCTCTGGACCACCCTCGTCGCGAGCGCGATCGGCATGCCGCTCAGGCGCTCACAGGCCGCCGCCATCGGTCCTGCGCTTGGAGCGGCGCGGCTGGCGCGGCTCGGGATCGGCGGGCCGCTCATCGCGGAGGGGACGGGGCAGGAGGAGGATCTCATCCTGCCCGAACCCGCGATGGCGGACGCCTTGGCGGCGAAGAAGGCTCGCTTCGCCCGGCATCTGGCACTGCGCTGAAGCGCGGCACGTCAGAGAATGTGCGGTGGGTAGACCTCGTGGATCACGTCGTCGATCCAGAGCGTCTTCAACGCAGTGATCTCGTGGACCTCGGCCGTATAGTCGCGGCCCTCGAAGCTGTAGGTCACGGCACCGAGCGTCGCGGAGCCCGCCATACCCGGCTGCATCTCGGGGCCCACGACGAAGCCGGCGGACGGCCCCCAGATATAGCGCGTGCCGTCGACGACGAAATCATGGGCGCGATGCAGATGGCCGCTCGCGACGAAGGCGACCTCGTGCCTGCGGACGAGATCGAGCAGATGGGCGCGATGCCGCGGCGGCACGCTCCAATAGCCCTTATCGCCCTCGTCCGGGCTCTCGATGAACAGCGGCCGGTGCAGGAACCAGCCGAGACGGCGACCGTCGGCCTCAGTGATTTGCCGGTCGAGCCAAGCGAGCTGACGCTTCTCCTCGGCCTCGTCGCTGCCGAAGAGCATGGAATTGAGGCCGATCAGCCGCCAGTCTTCGAGGTCCCGAACCCAGAAATCCTCGCCGAGATGCTCACGCCAGCGCGACAGGCGCTCCTCGTTGACCGGCTGATGTGGGTGATAGGCCTCGCCGACGTCGTGGTTGCCGGGAATGCTCAACACCGGCACGCCGAGCGTCCGCAGCAGCGCGTTGCAATGGGCAAAATCGTCATCGAGGTCCGCGCCATCGACGGTGACGTCGCCGGTATGGATCACGAGGTCTGGCTGCTGGGCCGCGAGCCAACCGGTCAGCGGCTCCCAGTTGCAGGCGAAATGCTGCTTGGTCGGACTGAGATGAGTGTCCGAGATCTGCACAACCCGGTGCATGGCTTTCCTCCGAGCACGCTCCCGCGATCGGGATGCGGACCGTTGCCGTCAAGTCCGGGAGCGGCGCCGGCCATCAGGTATCCAGGTGAATATTTGATGACACAAATGCTTCTCGACACAGGCACGCTCAATTGAGCCGGCTAGTTACCTCTCCATCAACTGACCGCCAGTGTGCCCTAATTTGAAGCAACACCCAACCAGGGTCGGTGGATCAGCATTGCTTGTCTATTCCCGCTGACAGCTCCCAACTTCCGGCACATTCGAGAGCAAGAAAGGACGACCTGTCGCAGGGACCGGCGGGACAAGCTTGATCTGGGTCAAGGTCGAACGCCTCCGGCGCGACCATCCTGCGACAGGGCAACATTGCCAATCGTGGAGGAGGCCAAGATGTCGACGTTGAAGGACGTGCCGCCGAACGGTTCCCTGAAGATGGAAGGGCTTGCGCCGCCCGAATTGCTGGAGGGCGGCGTGAAGCTGATGCAGGCGCAGCTCGCCTCGGCCGCTGCGGTGCCGCAGGCGATCTGGGAAGCCAATCTCGCCATTCTATCCGAGATGCTCGGCTTCATGAGCCAGCGGATGAAGGCGCAGGCCAAGTTCTGCAGCGAACTCGGCCATTGCAAGGAGCTCTCCGAGGCGGTCGACGTACAGCGCGTCTACGCGCAGGGCATCACCGGCGATTATTCGGAGGAAGTCGACAAGCTTTCCGACATCGCCCGCAAGAACATCGCGACGCTATCCGCCATCGGGACGCAATATGCCTCTGCCGTGAGTGGCGAGAAGGCCTTGGCGGCGTAGCCGCAGCGCCAGCGAAGACCAACATACGATCTGATACCGGCGGCAGGGCGCAAGGCGCCCCGGCCGCTGGATTCCGGAGGTTTCCATGCTCGTTCAAGCCGTGATGAAGGCGCCCGTCATCAGCGTCGATCCCTCGACCTCCGTCGCCGAAGCGGCAAAGCTGATGCTTTCGCTGCGGATCAGCGGCCTGCCGGTCGTGCAGGATGACGGCACGCTGGTCGGCATGATCAGCGAAGGCGACCTGCTGCGGCGGAGCGAGCTCGGAACCCAGCGCAAGCGCTCCTGGTGGCTCGAATTCTTCGCCAGCCCCGGCAAGGTCGCCGATGAATATGTGCAGGCGAATGCCCGCAAGGTCGGAGAGATCATGGCGACGGATGTCGTCACCACGCAGCGCAACGCCTTGCTCGAAGAGGTCGTCGAGCTGATGGGGCGGCACCGCATCAAGCGCCTGCCGGTCGTGGAAGACGGCAAGGTCGTGGGCATCATCGCGCGCTCCGACCTGCTGCGCGCACTCGCCGAGGCGCTGCCGACCGGCAACGAAGCGGTGAGCGACGATGCGCGGATCGAGACGGCGATCACGGCCGAGCTCGCCGGGCAGAGCTGGGGCCGCAACGGGCTCATCCGCGTCTATGTCCAGAACGGGGTGGCGGAGCTGACCGGCACGATCCTCGACGAGCGCGCGCGGCTCGCAGCGCGTGTCGCGGCCGAGAAGGTGCCGGGCGTGAAATCGGTGATCGACCAGCTCGTCTCGATCGAGCCAATGTCCGGAACGGTGCTGCTGTCGCCGACCGGAACCTAGCCGTCAGAGCAGGGAGCGCGCCTCATCCGCGATGACGCGCTCCTCATCCGTCGCGATGACGAAGGCCGCAACGCGGCTTTCCGGGCTGCTGATGCGTGGGGCGTTGGCGGCATTGGCCGCCTCGTCGAGGACCAGTCCCAGCCAAGCCAGCCGCGCTGCCACCGCCGCCCGGATCTGCGGCTGGTTCTCGCCGATGCCGGCGGTGAACACGATCGCGTCGAGCCCACCTAATGTCGTCGCCAGCCGTGCCGCTTCACCGGCGATGCGGAAGGTGAAGAGGTCGAGCGCCTGTTGCGCTTCGGGCCTGTCGCTCTCCAGAAGGTCGCGACTGTCGGCGCTGATGCCGGAAACGCCAAGTAGTCCAGAGCGGCGATAAAGCAGGTCCTCCAGCTCCTTCGCGCCATAATTCTTGTCCGCGATGAGGTGCAGCAGGACACCAGGATCGAGCGCGCCACAGCGCGTCGCCATCGGGATGCCGTCCAGTGCGGAGAAACCCATGCTGGTGTCGCGGCTAACACCGGCGTCGAGACCACAGAGGCTGGCGCCGCTGCCGAGATGGGCGACGACGACCTTGCCGCCCGCAAGCGAAGGTTCACGGCGGCCGAGTTCGCCGGCGATGAAGCGATAGGACAGGCCGTGGAAGCCGTAGCGCTTGACGCCCTCGTCATGCAGCGCACGCGGAATGGCGAAGCGCCGCACGACATCCGCATGGCCGCGATGGAAGGCGGTGTCGAAGGAGGCCGTCTGCGGCAGGCCGGGGCGTAGGCGCCGGATCGCCCGGATCAATCTCAAACCCTGCGGCTGATGCAGCGGTGCGAGCGGCGTCAGCGCCTCCATCGCCGCGATGGCGGCATCATCGATCCGGACGGGACCCGCGAAACCGTCCCCGCCATGGACGATGCGGTGGCCAGCGGCGGCGACGCCGTCGATGTCGAAATGCCAGGAGAGCCGGCGGAAGGCCTCGGCCAGCACGGCATCCAGTTCAGCGCCGGCTTGAGCTTCCAGCGCGATGTCGAAGCGGTCTGGCCCCTCGATCAGCGAGAAACGCAGCGGTTCCTCGCGGAAGTCGATCACGCCCTTGCCGATGCGCTCAGCGCCGCCTGAGTTGAGCGCGAAGAGCCCGATCTTTACCGTCGAAGAGCCGGCGTTGAAGGTGAGGAGGAGCGGCGCCGTCACGCGGGCACCTTGAGCGGTGCGACGCGCGCGGCGACGAGCTTGGCCAGCGCTGCCGAGGCGATGCGCGTCTTCAGGGAATCCGCCCGGCTTGTCAGAATGATCGGCACGCGCGCGCCGAGCACGAGGCCGGCCGCATCGGCATTGGCGAAGTAGATGAGCTGCTTGGCCAGCATATTGCCGGCCTCGAGATCCGGCACCAGCAGGATGTCGGCTTGGCCGGCGACGGGCGAGACGATGCCCTTGGCGCGGGCGGCGTCGGGACTCACCGCATTGTCGAAGGCAAGCGGCCCGTCGACGCGCGCACCGGTGATCTGGCCGCGCATGGCCATGACCGTGAGCGCCGCGGCATCGAGCGTCGAGGGCATCTGGTCGTTGACCGTCTCGACCGCGGCGAGCACGGCGACCAGCGGCTCGGGGACGCCGAGCGTATGCATGAGGTCGATCGCGTTCTGGCAGATGTCGCGCTTGTGCAGCAGTGTCGGCTGGATGTTGACCGCGGCATCGGTGACGATCAGCGGCTTGGGATAGGCCGACAGGCTCATCGCATAGACGTGGCTGATGCGCCGCTCGGTCCTCAACCCCGAGCCCGGTGCGACCACCGCGCCGAGCAGTTCGTCGGTGTGGAGGCTGCCCTTCATCAGCGTCGCGACCTTGCCCGCGACGGCAAGCTCGGCCGCGCGGGCCGCGGCGGCATGGCTGTGCGGAACGGTCTCGATCGGGATGCCATCAAGCGAAACCTGCGCCTGTTCGGCGGCGGCGCGGATCTTGGCCTCGGGGCCGATCAGGATCGGTTCCAGCAGGCCTTCGTCCCGGATCTCGACCGCTGCCAGCATCGCCTCCGGCGAGCAGGGATGGACGATCGCAGCTTTGAGCGAGGGCAGCTCCCGCGCCTGCCGGATGAAAGCCTCATAGCGGTCGGAGCGCTTCAGCGAGATCTCGGGCAGCGGTGCGCAGGGCCATTCGACCGGCTCGGCCGGCGCGATCACGGTCGCGGTCCCGTCCAGCACCGTTTCGCCGTGCTGGTTGGTGCAGCGGGTCTCAAGCAGGACGATGCGTTTCTCTGCCCGCTTCTCCCGCACGGTGACCGTGACGGTGACGGTGTCGCCCGGTGCGACCGACTTGAGGAATTTCAGTTCCTGCCCGAGATAGATCGTGCCGGGACCCGGCAGCCTGGTGCCGAGCACGGCGGAAACCAACGCCGCCGTCCACATGCCATGGGCGACGATGTGGCCGAACCTGTCGGTCGCGGCAAAAGTCGCGTCGAGATGGGCCGGATTGATGTCGCCGGAGACGGCGGCGAAGAGGTCAATGTCGTCGCGCCCGACGATGCGCACCAGCGAGGCGCTCCCGCCGATCGCCAACTCGTCGAAGGTGCGGTTCCTGAGCAGTTCCCGATCCATCCACCCCTCACCTTTGCAGGACATATTGCCCGGGAGCGTCGCCGAGCGGAGCATAAGCCGTACCGGAACGGCCCAACGCGGACGGCGCAGGAATGCGCTCCGGCGTCGAATGCGCCGCCAGCCATTCCCCCCAGGCCAGCCACCAGGAGCCCTCGCGTATCTCGGCGGCAGCGACCCATTCGTCCGGGCTCAGGCAAATGTCGTCATGCCGGCGCTGCGCGATGCGGTAGCTGCGATGCGGCCGGCCGGGCTCGCTGACGATGCCGGCATTATGCCCGCCGCCGGTGAGCACGAAGGTCAGGTCGGCGTCGGTCAGCAGATGCAGCTTGTAGACCGAGCGCCAGGGCGCGACATGATCACGCTCGGTCCCGACCGCGAAGAGCGGAACGCGAATGTTCTGCAGAGCGGCGGGCCGGCCCTCGACCATGAAGCGGCCGCCGGCAAGTTCGTTGTCAAGGTAGAGCTTACGCAGATATTCCGCATGCATGCGGAAGGGCATGCGTGTCGAATCCGCGTTCCAGGCCATGATGTCGAACATCGGCGTGCGCTCGCCCATCATGTAGTCGTGCACGAGCCGGGACCAGATCAGGTCGTTGGAGCGCAGGAGCTGGAAGGCGCTCGCCATCTGATCGGATGACAGATAGCCGCGGTTCCACATCATGCTCTCCAGCATGCGCAGCTGGCTGGGATCGATGAAGAGTGCGAGTTCGCCGGGTTCCGTAAAATCGGTCTGGGCGGCGAGCAGGGTCAGGGAGGCGAGCCGGGCATCGCCGTTGCGGGCCATCGCGGCGGCGGCGATCGAGAGCAGCGTGCCGCCGAGGCAGTAGCCGGCCGCATGGACCTTACGATCCGGAACGATGGCCGAGACGGCATCGAGCGCCGCCATCACGCCTTTCTGCCGATAATCCTCCATGGTGAGATCGCGATCCTCGGCGGAGGGGTTGCGCCAGGAGATGCAGAAGACGGTGTGGCCCTGAGCGACGAGGTGGCGGATCAGCGAATTCTGCGGCGAGAGATCGAGGATGTAATATTTCATGATCCAGGCCGGCACGATCAGGATCGGCTCGGCAAAGACCGTCTCGGTCGTCGGCACGTACTGGATCAGCTCGATCAGATGGTTGCGGAAGATGACCTTGCCCGGCGTCACCGCCACGTCGCGCCCGACGACGAAATCCTCCGCCCCGACAGGCGGCCGGACGCTGAGCAGGCGGCTGCAATCCTCCAGCCAGTTATAGGCGCCCTGGATGAAGTTGGCGCCGCCGGTCGCGCGGACCTTCTCGATCACCTCTGGATTGGCGAAGGGGAAGTTCGAGGGCGAGACCATGTCGAGGAGCTGGCGCGTGGCGAAGGAGACGACCTCCTCATGGTGCCGGCTCACGCCCGGCACCTCATGTGTAACGTTGTGCCACCATTGCTGGCCGAGCAGGAAGGACTGCGCCCAGAAGCTGTAGGGCTGCTTGTGCCAACCCTCGGCACTGAAGCGATGATCGCCGGGCAGCGGCTCGATGCAGGGCGGCGCGTCGGACTCGATCAGCGCAGCGGCTAGATGGCTCGCGAGTCGCGCCGCCTTCCGCCCGGCTTTGTAGCCGAGCTCAAGCTGCTTGCCCGGCGCCGTCGCGAGATGCAGCCACCAGTCGAGCGAGGCCAGCGCCAGCGCGGCGGGCGAGAGGCCGCCGCTGAACTGCGCGCTCAGCGCCTCACGCATCCTGTCGATGGCGCCGAAGGCCTCCAGCCCCAGCGCCTCATCGCTCTGGAGCGCGGTGGAGGGCGAGGTGCCGGACGAGGCGAGAGCGCTAGAAGGCGTCATGGCATTCCTTCTGTCTTCGGCAGGCGAGGCCCGAGTGGAGGCAATGGCCAAGCCTCCCACAATGCAACATCATGCTTAGCCCAGGTGATGCTAAGCGACGTTGACGTCGGTCAATGCGATGCGCCAGCCTTCACTCCAGCTTGCGCGCTAGGCTTGGGCGCGCACCGGGAAGGGAAAGACAGATCCATGAACGGCACAAAGCGGCGCTGGCTGATCGCGGGTCTCGCGGCGATCGTGATTGCGGGCGGATATCTCGCCTGGCGGCAATCCGGCTCCGGCGACCTCCCGGACGGGATCGCCGGCGGCAATGGGCGCATCGAGGCGACCGAGATCGACATCGCGACCAAGAGCGCCGGCCGCATCCGGGAAATCCTGGTCAATGAAGGCGATTTCGTCACCGCCGGCCAAGTGATCGCGCGCATGGACACCGACCAGCTCGAGGCGCAACGACGCGAGGCCGAGGCGCAGCTCCAGCGGGCCACGATTGGCATCGACACCGCCAAGAGCCAGGTCATCCAACGCCAGGCCGAGCAGGAGGCGGCGACCGCCGTGGTCGCGCAGCGCGAGGCCGAACATGATGCCGCGCAGAAGCGGCTCGTCCGCACCGAGCAGCTCGCCGATCGCGGCAACGCCCCCGAACAGGCCCGGGACGACGACCGCGCCCGCGCCGAGGGCGCGAAGGCTGCCGTCGGCGCGGCCAAGGCCCAGCTCGCCGCCAGCCAGGCCGCGATCGGAGCCGCCAAATCGCAAGTCGTGGCGGCGGAGGCGAGTGTTGTCGCCGCGAAGGCCACGATCGAGCGCATCGATGCCGATCTCGCCGACAGCATCCTGAAGGCCCCGCGCGACGGGCGCGTGCAGTATCGCGTCGCCCAGCCGGGCGAGGTGCTCGCGGCCGGCGGGCGGGTGCTGAACCTGGTCGATCTCGGCGATGTCTACATGACCTTCTTCCTGCCGACCGAGCAGGCCGGGCGAGTCGCCTTCGGCGCCGAAGCCCGGATCGTGCTCGACGCCGCGCCGCGCTACGTCATCCCGGCCGCGATCTCGATGGTGGCGGATGTGGCGCAGTTCACGCCGAAGACGGTCGAGACGGCGCAGGAACGGCAGAAGCTGATGTTCCGGATCAAGGCGCGGATCCCGCCGGAGCTGCTGAAGAAATACATCCGGCAGGTGAAAACCGGCCTGCCCGGCATGGCCTATGTGAAGCTCTCCGAGGACGCGCAGTGGCCGCCGCGGCTGCAAGCGGGGCTGGTGCGATGAACCAGCCGGACGGCGCACCGGCGCCATGGGCGGTGCGGCTCTCCCAGGTCGGCCTTTCCTACGGGCGGACCCGGGCGCTGGACGGCATCACGGTCGACATCCCCGCCGGCTGCATGGTCGGGCTGATCGGGCCCGACGGCGTCGGCAAATCGAGCCTGCTCTCGCTGATCGCCGGCGCGCGCGCCATCCCGGAGGGCAGGATCGAGGCGCTGGGCGGCGACATGGCCGATGCCCGGCATCGCCGCGCGGCCTGCCCGCTCATCGCCTATATGCCGCAGGGCCTCGGCAAGAACCTCTACCCCACCCTCTCGGTCTTCGAGAACGTCGACTTCTTCGGCCGGCTCTTCGGGCACAACAAGGCCGAGCGCGAGCGGCGCATCGCCGCCCTGCTCGACGGCACCGGGCTCACCCCCTTCGCCGGGCGCCCCGCCGGCAAGCTCTCAGGCGGCATGAAGCAGAAGCTTGGTCTCTGCTGCGCGCTGATCCACGACCCCGACCTCCTGATCCTCGACGAGCCGACGACCGGCGTCGACCCGCTGTCGCGGCGCCAGTTCTGGGAGCTGATCGACAGCATCCGGGCGGAGCGACCCGGCATGAGCGTGCTGGTCGCAACGGCCTATATGGAGGAAGCGGCCCGCTTCGACTGGCTAATGGCGATGGATGCCGGCCGTGTTCTGGCAACCGGCTCGCCGGCTGAATTGCTGGCGCGAACCAACACCCAGACGCTCGACGACGCCTTCATCGCACTGCTTCCGGAGGAGCAGCGCAACCGGCACCAGCCGGTGGTTATCCCGCCGCGGGACACCAGCCATGACGATGTCGTGGCGATCGAGGCCAAGGACCTCACCATGCGCTTCGGCGACTTCGTCGCCGTCGACAAGGTCAATCTCAGCGTGCCGCGCGGGGAGATCTTCGGCTTCCTCGGCTCGAATGGCTGCGGCAAGACCACGACGATGAAGATGCTGACCGGCCTGCTCGAAGCCAGCGCGGGCACCGCCAGCCTATTCGGCCGCCCGGTCGACCCGCGCGATATCGAGACCCGCCGGCGCGTCGGCTACATGTCGCAGGCCTTCTCGCTCTATTCCGAGCTCACCGTTCGGCAGAACCTCGAGCTTCACGCAAAGCTGTTCCAGCTTCCGCCGGAGACCATACCCGAGCGTGTCGCTGAGATGGCGCGCCGCTTCGACCTCACCGGCGTGATGGACGATCTGCCCGACGATCTGCCGCTCGGCATCCGGCAGCGCCTGTCGCTCGCCGTTGCGATGGTGCATGGGCCGGAGATGCTGATCCTCGACGAGCCGACATCCGGCGTCGACCCGATCGCGCGCGACATCCTCTGGCAAAGCCTCGTCGATCTCTCGCGGCAGGACGGGGTAACGATCTTCATCTCGACCCATTTCATGAACGAGGCCGAGCGCTGCGACCGCATCTCGCTGATGCATGCGGGCAAGGTGCTGGTCAGCGACACGCCGGCCGGCATCGTCGCGCGGCGCGGCGCCGCCAATCTGGAGGAGGCCTTCGTTGCCTATCTCGAAGATGCGATCGGTGCCTCGCAGGGTGAACCTGCGCCGGCGGCGAAGCTCGGCGAGGCCATCGTCACGCCGGGGCATGCGCCGACAAAGCCGTCCGGCCCGAGCCTCCTCAATCTGCGCCGGATGCTGAGCTACACCCGCCGCGAGGCGCTGGAGCTGAGCCGCGACCCGATCCGCGCGACGCTGGCACTGGTGGGTAGCCTCATTCTGATGTTCGTCATGGGCTACGGCATCAATTTCGACGTCGAGGACCTGTCCTTCGCGGTGCTCGACAACGACCAGAGTTCGCTGAGCCAGAACTACGTGCTCAACATCTCCGGCTCGCGCTATTTCACCGAGAAGCCACCGATCCGGGACTATGCCGATCTCGACCGGCGGATGCGCGCCGGCGAGATCAGCCTCGCCATCGAGATTCCGCCGGGCTTCGGCCGCGACGCGGCACGCGGCCGCAATGTCGAGATCGGCGCCTGGATCGACGGGGCCATGCCCCAGCGCGCCGAGACCGTGCGCGGCTACGTCATGGGCCTGCATGCCCAATGGCTGAACGACAAGGCCCGCGAGCAGTTCGGCGAAAGGGCGACCGCGGCGAGCTTCGGCCTCGAAACCCGCTTCCGCTACAACCCTGACATGGCGAGCCTCGTCGCCATGGTGCCGGCCGTGATCCCCCTGCTGCTGATGCTGATCCCGGCCATGTTGGCAGCGCTCAGCGTCGTGCGCGAGAAGGAGCTCGGCTCCATCGTCAATCTCTACGTCACGCCGGTCACGCGCAGCGAGTTCCTGCTCGGCAAGCAACTGCCCTATATCGGGCTCGCCATGCTGAACTTCCTGCTGCTGACGCTGGCGGCGGTGCTGATTTTCCAGGTTCCCTTCACGGGCAGCTTCGTGGCGCTCAGCTGCGCCGCCCTGCTCTATGTCACGGCCTCGACCGGCATCGGCCTGCTGATCTCGACCTTCATGAGCAGCCAGATCGCTGCCATCTTCGGCACCGCGATCCTGACCATCCTGCCGGCCGTATCGTATTCGGGCATGATCGACCCGGTCTCCTCGCTGCAGGGCACCGGCGCCCTCGTCGGCCAGATCTATCCGACGACGCATTTCATCACGATTTCCCGGGCGACCTTCTCCAAGGCGCTGGGATTCGGCGATCTCGGCGGCTCCTTCCTGCCGCTCGCGCTGGCGCTGCCAGTGCTGCTGGGCGCTAGCGTCCTCCTCCTGAAGAAGCAGGCGAGCTGATGCGCGCCTCTAACGTTCTCAATCTCGGCGTGAAGGAGCTGCGCGGCCTCTGGCGGGACCGGATGCTGCTGATCCTGATCATCTACGCCTTCACGCTCGCCATCTATGCCGGCTCGCGCGCCGTGCCGGAGACGCTGAACAACGCGCCGCTGGCGATCGTCGACGAGGACCGCTCGCCGCTCTCTGAGCGGATCATCTCGGCCTTCCAGCCTCCCTATTTCTCGAAGCCGCAGCTGATCACCGCCGCGGAGATGGACCGGCGCATGGATGCCGGGCTCGATACCTTCGCCCTCGACATCCCGCCCAATTTCCAGCGCGACCTGCTCGCGGGCCGGCAACCGACGATCCAGCTCAATGTCGACGCCACGCGAATGACGCAGGCCTTCAGCGGCGGCGGCTATATCCAGACCATCGTGACCGCCGAGATCAACGAATTCACGGAGCGCTACCGGGCCAAGACAACCGCGCCGATCGAGCTCGTCCTGCGCTCGCGCTTCAATCCCGATCTCAACAAGACCTGGTTCGGTTCGGTGATGAACCTGATCAACAACGTCACCATGCTCTCGATCGTCCTGACCGGCGCGGCGCTGATCCGCGAGCGCGAGCACGGCACGATCGAGCATCTGCTGGTGATGCCGGTCACGCCGTCCGAGATCATGATCGGCAAGGTCTGGTCGATGGCACTTGTCGTGCTGGTGGCGACGGCGCTGTCGCTACTCTTCGTTGTGCAGGGTCTGCTCGCCGTGCCGATCGACGGCTCCGTGCCGCTGTTCCTGGCTGGCGCGGCTTTCCATCTCTTCGCCACCACCTCGATGGGCATCTTCCTTGCGACCGTCGCCGGCTCGATGCCACAATTCGGGCTCCTGCTGATGCTCGTGCTGCTGCCGCTGCAGATGCTGTCGGGTGGCACGACGCCGACTGAGAGCATGCCGGAATTCGTCCAAGTCGTGATGTCGGCGGCCCCGAACACGCATTTCGTCTCGCTGGCGCAGGCGATCCTCTATCGCGGCGCCGGGCTCGACGTGGTTTGGCCGCAATTCCTCGCCTTGGCCGGCATCGGCAGCATCTTGTTCGTGCTGGCGCTGCGCCGCTTCCGCGCGATGCTGAAGTAACGCCCCGCCTCGTCGGAGCCGCTCAGCGGCCCGTATGCGGGGTGGGGATCAGGACGTCCGGCCTCTCGGCATGGCGCTCGCCTGCCCTGCTCTCGCGCAGCCGGCTTTCGCGCAGCTCGTTGGCGCTCTCCAGGATCGGATAGGCGATCGAGACCGCATGGCCGTGGATGCGCTTCAGATCGCGGATGATGTCGAGATGGATCGCGCTGGTCTCGATCGATTCAGGCCGGCCCGAGCGCAGGCGCTGGAAATGGCTGTCGGCGGCGTGCCGCTCGGCCTCGCGCATCGCCGCCTTGTCGGCGAAGAGCTGGCGGGCGAGCACAAGGTCGCGCGTGGCGAAGACGTTGAGCGCCAGGCCCAGCGCGGCAGCGACGCGCTGGTGGAACTCGCGGATCTCGGCCAACCCTTCGGGCGAGAAGGAATAGCGCTTGCGGATCTTCTTCTCGGCGAGCTCGCGCAGGTTCTTGTCGATGATGTCGCCGATATGCTCGAGATTGGTGATCAGCGTGATGATCTCGAACAGGCGCCGGCTCTCCTCCTCGGTCAGTTCGTTGCGCGAGACCTTGACCAGATAGAGCTTGATCGACTCGTGGATCGTGTCGACGCCGTCATCGGCCTGGGCGATGACGCGGGAGAGCTTGAGCTCGTCCTTCTCCAGGAGCGTCATGGTATCACGCAGCATCGCCTCGACGCGGTCGCCGAGCCTCAGCGCCTCACGCATGGCGCCGGCGAGCGCCTCCGTCGGGCTGTCGAGGGCATTGGCGTCGAGATAACGCGGCGACACCGCCTCCGCCTTGTCCTCCTTGCCCGGCATGAAGCGCTCGACCAGCCCGGCGATCGGCCCGACGAAGGGCAGGAAGATGACGGCGCCGACGAAGTTCAGCGCGACATGGAATTCGATGGCGAAGCGCGGACCGGCCGTTGGCAGGCTGGTGAGCCAGGCCGAAAGCGGGCCGACGAAGGGAATGACCGCCAGCGCGAGCAGGAGGCGCGTCAGCAGATTGCCGACCGCGGCGCGGCGCTGGGCGGCGGGCGCACCGAGCTGGTCCAGCACCGGGATCAGCGCATTGCCGAGATTGGCACCGATGACCAGCGTCAGCGCCGTGGCGGGCGGGAACAGGCCCGACGCCGCGAAGGTCGCGACCAGCAGGATGATCGCGATGCTGGAATGCACCATCCAGGTCGCGGCGATGGCGACGAGCACGGCGAGCAGCGGCTCGCTGCCGAGCGCACCGAGGATGACACGGAAAGTCGGCGACTGCGCCAGCGGCGCCGCCGCCGTGTTCAGCTCGATCAGCGAGAGCAGGATCAGGCCGATTCCGACCAGCACGCGGCCGATATTGCGCGGGCGCTCCATCGCCTCGCTCGACAGGTACATCGCGACGCCGATGGCGAGGCACAAGCCCCAGAGCCAGCCGAGATCCAGCGAGATCACGAAGGCGGCCAGCGCCGTGCCGAGATTGGCGCCGAGCAGCACGGCCAGCGCCATGGCCGAGCCGATCAGCGCCTGCCCGGCGAAGGAGGAGACGAGCAGGGTCGTCGCCGTCGAGCTCTGCAGCACCATGGTCACGGCGATGCCGCTGCCGAAGGCGGCGAAGCGGTTGCGGGTGAAGCTCTGCAGGGCGTGCCTGAGCTGCGAGCCGAAGGCGCGCATCGCGCCCGTCCGCACCAGCCTGACCGCCCAGATCAGCAACGCAACGCCGCCGGCCAGATGAATCAGGATATTGGTCGCGCTCTCGCTCGCAGGCATTTCGGTGGGGTCTTTCCTCGATTCAACGAAGCATGCAGCCGTGAATCTGCCATTTTCTGATTAGCCAACTCAATAGAAATCGCTGCCAAAGATGCGGATAATGAGGCAGTCATGCCAAATTTATCAGCTTATGGAATAAATTTTCCAATATCGCAGACAGCCGGGCAGCCGAACGACGTCACAGCTGGGCCAAGTAAGGAAACCACCGCGAGCAGCCCGGGTTCCAGCGGCGTTGCCGAGACGCGCCGAAAAGCTCGGCCGCGCCAGCCTCGAGCGGGCTGCCGGGCTAGAAGGGTACCGATTGCATACCCGCTAGTCGCTTGACTTGAGCCGCGCGTCACGCTTCGACCGGACAAGGTCAAGCACATGGAGTCCGGTGCGGTGTCGTTGGACGATGAAGTCGAAGGCGGTTTCGTGCCGCACACCTCGCATTGGGGCGTCTTCTCGGCGCGCATGCAGGACGGCGAGCTGGAAGTCAGGCCCCATGCCGACGATCCCGATCCCAACGAGATCATCCAGAATTTCCCCACGGCGCTGCGGCATCGCGCGCGGATCGCCCAGCCGATGGTGCGCCGCGGCTGGCTGGAGAACGGGCCGGGCCCCGACGAGCGGCGCGGCAGCGACGAGTACGTCGCGGTGTCTTGGACGAAGGCGCTCGACCTGCTCGGCGCCGAGCTCAAGCGCGTGCGGGACGGCGTCGGCCCCGGCGCGATCTTCGGCGGCTCCTATGGCTGGGCCAGCGCCGGCCGCTTCCACCATGCCCAAAGCCAAATCCACCGCTTCCTGAACGTCGCCTGCGGCGGTTACGTCAAATCAGTGAACAGCTACTCTTCGGGCTCGTCCCAGGTGCTCGTCCCGCACATCATCGGCGACTACGAGGACCTGACCAAGCGCAACGTTTCCTGGGAGCAGATCGCCGAGCACAGCGAGATCGTGCTCGCCTTCGGCGGCATGGCGCTCAAGAACTCGATGGTCGCCGGCGGCAGCATCAGCAAGCATGTCGAGCGCGGCGCAATGCAGCGCGCGGCCGAACGCGGCTGTGAGTTCGTGCTGGTGAGCCCGCTACGCGCCGACCTGCCGGACGAGGCGAAGGCCGAGTGGGTCTCCTGCATCCCCGGCAGCGATACCGCGCTGATGATGGGTCTCGTCCATACGCTCGTTGTCGAGGGCCGGCATGACCGCAGCTTCCTCGATCGCTGCACCGTCGGCTGGCCCGTCTTCGAGCGCTATCTGCTCGGTGAAACCGACGGCCAGCCGAAGGATGCGGCCTGGGCTGCGAAGCTGACCGGCCTCGAGGCGAGCGAGATCATCGCGCTTGCCCGCCGCCTCCACGGCAAGCGCGCCCTCGTCGTCGTGGCGCATGCGCTGCAGCGTGCCGAGCATGGCGAGCAGCCTGTCTGGATGGGCATGGTGCTCGCGGCTGCGCTGGGTCAGATCGGCCTGCCGGGCGGCGGCTACGGCTATGCGCTCGGCGCCATCGCCTATTACGGGCGCCGCTTCAACGCCGTGCCGGTGCCGACCTTCTCGCAGGGGCGCAACGGCGTCACCGACTATATCCCCGTCGCCCGCATCTCCGACATGCTGCTCCGTCCGGGCGAGAGCTATCGCTACAACGGCCAGACGCGGGTCTATCCCGAGATCAAGGTGGTCTATTGGGCGGGCGGCAACCCGTTCCACCACCACCAGGACCTCAACCGCCTGCGCAAGGCCTTCGCGAAGCTCGACACGCTCGTCGTCCATGAACTGGCCTGGACGGCGACGGCGCGCCATGCCGACGTGGTCCTGCCCTGCACCATGACGCTGGAGCGCGAGGATATCGGCGCGAGCTCGAACGACCCGCTGCTGGTGCCGATGCGCCCGGTCGCGCCCCCCTATGGAGAGGCGCGCGACGACTACGCGATCTTCGCCGATCTCGCCGAGCGGCTCGGCGCGCGCGAGGCCTTCACCGAGGGCCGCAACGTCCGGCAATGGCTGGAATATCTCTACGAGCCTACGCGCGAAGGGCTGGCCGCAAAGAGGCTGCCGGCGCCGAGCTTCGCCGAATTCTGGGACGGCGAAGGCTTCCTGCTGCCGCAGCAGCCAGACGATGGCGGCAAGCTGCGTGCCTTCCGCGAGGATCCGGAGGGCAAGCCCCTGCCGACGCCGAGCGGCAAGCTCGAGGTCTTCAGCGAGACGATCGCGAGCTTCGGCGAGGCGGACTGCCCCGGCCACCCGGCCTGGCTCGGCCCCGTGCATGTGCCGAGCGCAGCGGAACCTTACGTGCTGGTCGCCAACCAGCCACGCACGCGACTGCACAGCCAGTTCGATTTCGGCGGGCACAGCAGCGGCGCCAAGCAGCGCGGCCGCGAGGTGGCGCGCATGCATCCGGACGACGCCGCCCAGCGACAGATCGCCGATGGCGACATCATCCGGCTGTTCAACGCGCGCGGCGCCTGCCTCGCCAGCGTCGTGCTGACCGACGGCATCCGGCGCGGCGTGATCCAGCTGCCGACCGGTGCCTGGTACGACCCCGCCGATCCGAACGAGGACAAGTCGCTCTGCGTCCACGGCAATCCAAACGTGCTGACGCGCGACATCGGCACCTCGGCCTTGGCGCAGGGCTGCACGGGGCAGCTCACCACCGTCAATGTCGAGCGCTTCGACGGCAATCTGCCCCCGATCAACGCCTACGAGCCGCCCGTCTCAACTAGCGCTCGCTGAATTCGCGCGGAACCATGCCGTCATTCCGGGGCAGGCCGAAGGCCTGAGCCCGGAACCCATGAACACAGGACTTTAAAGAAGGGCGGCAGCGGTGCCGCTCTTCTTGTTTCCGTCAGTGTTCATGGGTTCCGGGCTCTTCGCTGGCGCAAAGCCCTGGAATGACGGCGTGGTTCCGTGCAACATCAGTGGGCTCCGGCAGAGCCATAGCCGTGAGCCCGGCAATGCCGTAGGCTGCCTGCGAAAGCGGCAGCAGCCATGCCGGTTCAGCGCGGGAGGCAGAAATGTCCCGGGTCGAGGCGAAGCTTTCTTGCGGCATATGTTTCGGAAAGCGGCCTGAGCTGCCACGGTGAGGGCCATCGTCCTCGGCGCGGCGGCTGGCGGCGGCTTTCCGCAATGGAATTGCCGCTGCGCGGTCTGCGCGCTCGCCTGGGCCAAGGACCCGCGCGCACCCTGGCGAACCCAATCCAGCATCGCAGTGACGGCCGATGGCGAGAGCTGGGTCGTGCTGAACGCCTCCCCCGATCTCGGCAGCCAGATCCGGGCGACACCGGATTTGTGGCCGCACGATGAGCGGCATTCACCGATCGGCACCATCATCCTCAGCAGCGCCGAGATCGACCATGTCGCCGGGCTGCTCAGCGTGCGCGAGCGGCAGCCCTTCGACCTGATCGCGCTCCCGCCAGTCCTGGCGGCGATCGACGACAATCCGATCTTCGCACCGGTGCACGCGCGCCGCATCGCCGCGGCCGTATCAGAACCTATCGCGCTGCCGGGCGGCCTGACCGCGGAGCTGTTTCCCGTCCCCGGCAAGGCGCCTCTCTACCTCGAAGGTGGTGATCCCCAGCTCGAATCCGAGGCCGGAGAGACGGCCGGCATCCGGATCAGCGCCGGGGACCGTTCGCTCGTTTATATGCCCGGCTGCGCCGTCCTCACCGATACCGTCCGCGCCCAGGCCGAGCGGGCGGATGCGCTGTTCTTCGACGGCACGCTATTCAGCGACGAGGAGATGATCCGTGCCGGGCTGGGCGAGAAGACCGGCCGGCGGATGGGCCATATGCCGATCACGGGAGCCGGCGGTTCGCTGTCCTGGCTCTCGGAGCTGCCGGTGTCGCGGAAGATCTACATCCATCTCAACAACACCAACCCGGCGCTGATCGAGGGCTCTTCGGAGCGCCTTGAGATCGAAGCCGTCGGGGTCGAAGTGGCCTTTGACAGCATGGAGGTGAAGCTGTGACCGCTCTGCTATCGTCCGAGGAACTGGAGCAACGCCTGCGCGAGGTCGGCGCTGAGCGCTATCACGACAAGCACCCTTTCCATGCCCGGTTGCATAGCGGCCAATGCACAAAGGGCGAGGTCCAGGCCTGGGCGCTCAACCGCTTCGTCTACCAGGCCCATATCCCCGTGAAGGACGCCTATCTCATCGCGCGCGCCGGCGATCCGGCGCTGCGGCGGGCCTGGCGCCAGCGCCTCATCGACCATGACGGCCAGGCCGATGGCGAAGGCGGGATAGAACGCTGGCTCAGGCTCTGCGAGAGCCTGGGGCTGGCGCGGGCGGATGTGCAGGCCCATCGCGGCGTGCTGTCGGCGACACGCTTCGCGGTCGAGGCCTATGTCAATTTCGTACGCGAGCGACCCTTGCTGGAGGCCGTGGCCTCGTCCCTGACCGAGCTGTTCTCACCCAAGATCATCCAGAACCGCGTCGAAGGCATGCTGGCGCATTACGACTTCGTCAGCCCGGAGAGCCTGGCCTATTTCACCGCGCGCCCGGAGCAGGCGCGGCGCGACGTCGAGACCGCGCTGGCCTATGTGAAGAAGCACGCCCGCACGCCGGCCGAGCAGCAGGCCGTCATCGCCGCGCTCGAATTCAAATGCGACTTGCTCTGGGCGATGCTCGACGCGCTCCATCACGCCTATGTCGAGCCCGGCCATATTCCGCCCGGTGCCTTCGTGCCGGCGCGCTTCTGAGCGCGGACTCAACGCCGGTTGTCGCATCCGGCAACGCGTCCTATCGTATCTCGCGCTGCTGCTCTGCCTGCTGTCCCGTCAGGGAGACGCGACTATGAGCCAGAACGTCTTCGCCCCTTTGCTCTGCCGCGCTTTGACGCTGCTGCTCGTGCTGGCCCCATGGCCGTCGCAGGCGCAAGAGCAGCCCGTCGACACCCTCTTCATGCGACCGCATCTCTCCCGCCTGGCTGCGGGCACCGAGCTCACCTATCGCCTGGAACGCTCCCCCTCCGACACAGCAAGGCTCGGCGAGCCCTTCAGCGACGACATCAAGCTCGTGGTCAGGTCCGTCGCCGCGAGCGGCGGGCGCGACATCGACCTGCGGATCTTCTCCGGAGAGCGGGCACGCGAGGTCAACGGCATCACCGAGCTGACCGGTAACCCGGTTCTGGTCATCTTCCTCGACAGGGCCGTCAGCAACATGGTGCGGCTCACCGGCGGAAATGCCCCCTATTTCAAGGATCGGCTGCGCTCGGCGTTGCGCGACAAGGCGACGAGCGAGACAACCAAGACCGAATTCGAAGGCAAGACGCTGGAAGCGACGCGGATCGTCGTCAGGCCGTTCGACGGTGACGCCAATGCCGAGCGCATGCTTGGCTATCAGGGCTCACAATTCGAGTTTCTGGTCGCCGAGGACGCGCCCGGCATGCTCATCGACATGAAGTCGAGCTTCGTCAGCACTTTGGCGGATGCGCCAAAGCTCGAGGAACATATCTTCCTGAAATCGTCAGGCGCGCGGCCATGACGACGGGGATCACCAGACATCCACGCTCCCGCGACCTTCTGGCGCTTCTCGCCGGATTGCTCCTCACGGCCCTGGTGGGCGCTCGCGAAGCCGTTGCGATCGACGCGCCGGCCAACGACTATCCGACGGTCGCGCGCGCCGATTACATCTTCGGCTGCATGGCCGCGAACGGCCAGACGCGGCTGGCGCTGGAGCGCTGCTCCTGCTCGATCGACGTGATCGCCTCCGTCCTGCCCTATGCGGAATATGAGGAGGCGGAGACGATCATGTCGGTGCGCCAGCGCGGCGGCGAGAACGCCTCGATGTTCATCAGCATGCCCCTGATGCGAGAGAAGGTCGCGCGGCTGAAGCGGGCGCAGATCGAAGGCGAGCTGCGCTGCTTCTAGCGCGCTGATTTCTTGCACGGAACCACGCCGTCATCCCGGGCTTGCCCCGGGATGACGGCGTGGTTCCTCGCGAAAGCAACAACCTCAACGAATAGACGGACGGCGCGTCAGTAAACCACGACGCTCCGGATGGACTTGCCCTCATGCATGAGGTCGAAGCCGTGGTTGATCTCGTCGAGGCTGAGCTTGTGGGTGATCAGGTCGTCGATGTTGATCTTGCCCTCCATATACCAGTCGACGATCTTGGGCACGTCGGTGCGGCCGCGCGCGCCGCCGAAGGCGGTGCCTTTCCAGACCCGGCCGGTGACGAGCTGGAAGGGCCGCGTCGCGATCTCCTTGCCGGCCTCGGCGACGCCGATGATGATCGATTC
>Ga0209256_1000231_pt1 | contig 99851 bp, 75 predicted proteins | sample AraplaCol_mCL_r2_2_FD_184270 | JGI IMG/M metagenome (GOLD analysis project Ga0209256, IMG submission 184270) | Arabidopsis root microbial communities from North Carolina, USA - plate scrape MF_Col_mCL_r2 (SPAdes) (version 3) | ecosystem: Host-associated > Plants > Roots > Endosphere | place... | reverse complement strand
CGGGTGTTCGACAAGGACCAGCGGGTGACGCATGCGGCGATCACCGAGAACAAGCGGCTCGGTGAACTCCTGACCTACATCAAGGAACGTCAGGAGCAGACGCCCAAATCGAAATATACTGATACCGTTCTATGGGCACAAGCCATTCATGGTGCTTCCGCTGACATCGACGGTCTGATCTGGACATCACGCCAATGCGATCCCGACCAATGCCTCATCCTCTTCGAGGATCGCGTCGCCGCGGACGAGCTCGAGATCAGAGATTCTTTGTCCGTCGCATCGAATGCGAGCCTTCTTCTTGAGCTACGCGATTATGGTCAACGTGCCGGCATTACAATCGTCTCGTAGACCTTCGGAGCTTTCGGAAGCGTTGGCGACTCTTCTTATAACGGCTCGCCCCGCCGACGCCGAGGAACCGTGATAGTTGATTTCCACCGCTGGAATCTGATCGACCGCGAACTTATCGATTGGATGAATGAAAGCAGGCAGTTCCCGAATGCAGGTGGCGATCTCCTCGATCATTGAGGTTTACTCAGCCCGCATTGGCCGAGCGTGCCGCGAGCCAACCATGGCCTTTCTCCGGCTTATTAGATATCCGCGAACGCATGACCCATGTCCCGGACGCCCAGTGGCCGGACCTGATAATCGAGTTTCATGAGCAAATTGCTTCGGCTCAAACTCAGCCCGCACATCGCTAGCGGCACAAACCGGCGCGTGCCCTTGATGTTAGTAGTATCTCGCGGCGCATTTCGCTAGGCGTCATGGTCTGTGGCACATGGGCAAGGTCGCGTTGAGCTCGTTCAAGTGCGTTCCGCGATTCACCGCGACCAGTCAATTCCAACGTCTTAAGTCTATCCCTATTGTTAAAATGCAGCTGCCCGCCCTTTTTCAGCCGCTCGAATGCTTCGGCCAATCTTTGGCGTTCATCGGCTTTTTCAGGTCCCAGCCGTTCAAAGTGGGATATAGCAGCATCAATATATTTCTGCTGAAACTGATTTGGTTTATGCTTCTCGAAGTCTTTCATCGCGCTCAGATATGACTCTGTCGGATTTCGAGGGTTCGCATCCCGAACCGCAATCTTAACACAATCGTCTCCGGGTTGCCGTGGCAGGCGAGCGAAAAGCGCCTTGTCAAGCTTCCGCTCGGATTTCTGACTCGGGTCCGCGCCGGTGATCTCCCGATACATCTGCCGCTTGGCAGCAAGCTTAACCTGGTCCAGCTCTTCCGGTCGGACGCTCGGAGGAGAATCTCCGAAATCGATATCGATACTGTCACGTTTCCTTAGGGAAAACTTGGACGTCTTTGTTCGCTCGGAGTATATCCCAACTGCCGAGAACTTTGTATCCATCAAAGAAATTTCTCCCATCATAGATAGCCCTTGCTCAGGAATTATTCGGCTCAACCTCGAATATTGGTAGCTGAGATTGGTTACATCTGTGACATGTCGGCCAAGCGTTGAGCAACCAGCCTCCTGCTCCTTCAGTACCGCAATAATCTGCTCTTCCGTAAATCTCTGCTTCTTCATGCGTCCGTCCTTCAATAGGCCGGACTTTCTGATGTTCGTTTGCAAGATCGTTAGCCGCGTTTATTCCTTCCGCCTTTGACGACGAAGCCCATGCGTGAGGCTGATGCGCAAAGCAGGAGACAGGGCATTTAGACGATGGCTGGCATACTCTTATGCGGGGGCTGGATACCGCATTTCCGTGTGTTCGTCTGGGGCTGCCTCTGTCTAGTCTCGGGCATGGGTTTAATGCGCCACATAGACCAAAGGCTTCGAAGTGCTACCACGCCGTTGGGTCGTCGAGTGAACATTCGCATGGCTTGGAAGGTGCCGGAGGTTGGCGAAGGACGTCGAGAAATCCATCGCTTCAGCCCAAGCATGGATCATGAGCGCCCATGCCTCATCACCAGACGCCTCACAAGGGGTTGCTACCATTGAACTCTTTTCGAGTCCTACTCTCAGAGATGAGCCTCTGTTCGAAATTATCGCCGGCGGCGTAGATATAAAAGATCGGCCGCCAGTTCGAAGAAGTATCGATCTTCTCCTTGAGAAGAAGGCGAGAATTACAATCGCAACCTGATTTTCGTTTCTTCTTCGATCGGTGTGGGCTATTGATCATATGGCAAGAAAAACTACGGAACTCAGTATGACAACAGATCGTATTGACCTAACTCATTTTGCTAACAACGTAGTGCGCACGCCGCCTTTTCGTCCTATGGACCAGCAAGGGCGCAACGAAAGGTCAGATTGACGATTTCTTTTCGTCCGCGCGAAGGGAATTGATGAACGCCCCAAGTGTTAAACTCCTTGATACTGAGCAGCAAGCGGCCCTGTTGGAGGCCATTTTGAAAAAGCTGGATGAGTTCGAAAGCGGCTCAAGAGCGGGCGAGACTCTTTAGCAGCCTTTCAGGTCATTAAGCAGCGAAAGTTCTGTTACGGAGTGAAGTGTTGCGACCGGAGCTTCTTCAAGTGACGGAGCGGTATTACTTTACTGAGTGCCATCTTGGTCGCGTCCGTTGCGGATTAGATGGATTTTCGGCGCCGGCCGAATCCATCTCCGGACCGAGATAACTGAGTGGCTGATCTCCCGGCACGGAAGATCGGTGAATCCAACATTGGTCTCAAACTCTTGCATCGGCCGACTCTTTCGAAATCTTCCTGGGCGAAAAATCCTTGAAGCGGTGAGAGAAGACGACAGCGATCCCCTGCTCGTTCTGGCAGCGATCGCGATCGTTATCGCCGGCCAGTCGATCGTCAGCGGCGCCTTCTCGGTACGCTGTAGCCCGTTCACCTTGGCTGCCTGCCACGCGTTCGGATCCGTCATACATTATCCGAAGGCACCAAGTTGAAAATTTCAAAGAAGGCTAATTTCATGCGTCTATTCATTGCAGAGAAGCCCGATCTGGCCAGAGCCATTGTCGAAGGGCTGGGCGGAGGATCCCGCAAGGACGGATATTATGATTGCGGTGCCGATGCCGTTACCTGGTGTTACGGACACATGCTGGAATTGCTCGTTCCGGAGGATTACGACGAGCGCTACGCTAAATGGAGCATGGATGACCTACCGATCGTCCATATCCCCTGGCGCAAGAAACCATCCAGCAGCACTCAGGTGCAGTTCAACATTATTCTTGGCCTGCTGAAAAAGGCGGAAAGCATCGTACACGCCGGCGACCCGGATGACGAAGGCCAGCTTCTCATCGATGAAATCCTCGACTATGCCAACTGCCGCCTGCCCGTGCAGCGCCTGCTGATCAACGACAACAACACGAAGGTCGTACGTCGCCAACTCAGGGCGTTGCGCGACAATCGTGATTTTGCCGGTCTGTCGGCGGCGGCCGAGGCGCGCAGCGTCGGTGACCAACTTTACGGCTTCAACCTCACCCGCGCCTATACGCTGGCGGCGCGCGCCAATGGCTATCAGGGTGTCTTGAGCGTTGGTCGCGTTCAGACCCCTATCTTGGGGCTTGTGGTGCGGCGCTGCCGAGAGAACGCGGCGCACAAGAAGTCCTGCTATTATGTCATCAACGGGCAGTTCGAGGTTGAAGGCATCCAGTTCCCCGCCCGCTACCAGGTCGGCGAGGGCGACCCGATGGACAGGGACGGCCGGCTCAACAATGATAAACAAGCGGAGCGCATTGCGGCGGCCGCGCGTGGTCAGCCGGTTCAAATCATCTCGGCTACCACGAAACCGAACGAGGCGTCACCGCCGCTGCCTTACAATCTCCTGAAGCTGCAAACCGATGCATCGCGCAAATACGACCTTAAGCCCGACCAGGTGAAGGACGTGACCCAGGCGCTGCGTGAGAAGTACAGGCTCATCACCTACAACCGTTCCGATTGCGAATACTTGAGCGAAGAACAGCATGGCGATGCTCCAGGCGTGCTGGCGGCGATTGCCGAAACCGCGCCGGTGCTCGCGACCGCCGCCGGACGCGCCGATCCGAAGATCAAGAGCCGCGCCTTCAACTCATCGAGAATCTCCGCGCACCATGCCATTGTTCCGACCGAAACCAGGGCAGAGCTTTTGAAGCTCACGGATGCCGAACAGAAGATCTATCTCTTGATCGCGCGTGCCTATATCGCGCAGTTCTGGCCGAAGCAGGGTTACGATCAAACTGATGTGTTGATCGAGACCGCCGGCCACCGGTTTGCCGTTAGGTCGAAGGTTACAACATCGGCGGGCTGGAAAGTTCTCTACAAGAATGACATCGGCAACGAGGATCTGGAAGGTGACGCCGACCACATCGAGCATGACCTGCACAAGCTTGCCGAGGGCCATGCCGGAATCTGTACGAACGCGATTGTCGAGCGGCAGGAAACGAAGCCACCGCCACTCTACACGATGGCGGCGCTTATGTCTGAGCTCACCCACGTGGCGAAGTACAGCCGTGACGAGCGGTTACGCAAAATCCTGGTGGAGAAGGGTAAGGGCAAGGCCGGCGAGCATGGCGGTATTGGCACGCCGGCCACCCGCGACTCCATTATCAAGACCCTGTTTGATCGGCTATACCTTATGGAGAAGGGCAAGTACATCCTGGCCACGCCGATGGCAGAGGAATTCTATGATGCCTTGCCCGAAACAGCGAAATATCCCGACATGACTGCATTGTGGCATGAGCAACAAGGCGCCATACGCGCCGGCGAGCGCGATACCCTATCTTTCATGAACGAGCTGATGGATTATATCAGCGGTGAAATCGCCAATATCAAGCAGAACGGCGTCGGCATAAAGATCGACACACATCCATGCCCGGTCTGCGGCAAGCAGCTGCGTCGCATTAAGAAGAAGGACAAGAATAGGTTCTTCTGGGGCTGCAGCGGCTTTGCCGTGGGCTGCAAATACGCCTGTGATGACAAGGCCGGCAAGCCGGTGCCTGATGAGACACCGAAGATCTCCGGAGACCACAAATGCCCGGCCTGCAGCCACGGCCTCGTGCGACATAAGGACAAGAAAGGCGGTGCCTTTTGGTGGGGATGCTGCAATTTCCCGGCCTGCAAGCAAACCTTTGCAGATTTAAAAGGCCAGCCAAACTTCAGCGCGACTGAAGAGAAAACGAGGCCGAGAAGGATGGCTAGAACACGTCCATATAGACGACGCGCATCTTGATATCCGCCGACCGCAGCCGCAAAAAGTCCTGTCGACCGCTCCCCAACTCCCGGAATGTGGCAAAGACGAGCATGATCGTCTAACCCACATGTCCATCCGGATTAATCTCGGTTTTGCCGCTTCGCTCTTCGCTCCAGCAGAAGCCTGGAGGAAGCATGAAGCGGAACTCCCGCGTCTCGCCCTTGAATCACGTGCGGCGATATCGCGCTGCCGCATCGAGCTAAGCGCATATTCCGACATCGGTTGTCGGGCCCTTTGGAAACGGCCGGAGCCCAAATGCCGTGCGAACGAGAATCCGTGCGACCACGGGCTCGTACCATTCAAATGAGGCAAGGCATTGCGGATGCGAAGGCCATTTCACGGGGAGCGGCGTTGTCCTGCCAATCTTGCAAGTGCAGCCCTTGCGCCAAGTGTCCCGCTGTCGGCAATCACGGAGATGAGCGGGGCACTTCCCCTCTGACGCTGTCATCTGCCGCGGCGAGAGGTTCGGCGAGCAAAGCAAGTTCGTCGTTCATATCGCGGTAACCCCAGAATTCGCGATCTGCCTTTCTGCGTTCAACCATTGAGCCGGCTCAACCAAGAAGCCACCTGCGTCGCTGTGTGGTATCAAGGCGCGCGCCAAACTCGACAAGCCTGCGCGCGGCGGACTTACCTCCACACGCCACCCGGGCCCAGCGATCGATCTCTGGAAGGATTGCGTCCAGATGGGGGCCAGTCATCGGGAACAAGTGATGAGTACATGCTCATGAAACCGGCGGCCGAGATCCACTCTTCTACATAGTCCCTGGTGTTGCCTTGGCGTTACTCCTGCTGCTCAAATATACGAACGCTCGAGAATCCGGCAACGGGAGACGCTTCAAGCTTCCTTATCATCTGTCTATTCGCCCGAATATACAGACTTTACACCTCCATACATCCTGCCCTTGCCCCCCTTGCCCTTGCCCTTGCCCTTGCCCTTGCCCTTGCCTCCCTTGCCCTTGCCTCCCTTGCCCCCTTGCCCTTGCTCCCCCTGCTCCCTTTGCTCCTTGCTCTTGCAAAGAAAAAACCAGAGGGCTCCCCCGTCGCCAGGTGAAAACCAGCTCGTTCGTGCATAGTGCTTTCTCTATCTCCTGCCGCGTGTAGTTTCCTGATGCTTGCAAGGGATCGTCGCAACTCGGTGGACTGCCGAAGCGGAAATAACTGCCAAAGCGCGTGAATTGCGCAGGAATGCTACTTCCTGTGTCAGTTGCCCCATAAAAGGAGCGGCCGGTTACGCGTCAGGAGAACTTAGGCCCGCCTTACTGCAGATACGAGCGCCTTCCGGCGCAGTGATGCAGTAAGATCGCGCGGCTTTCCCTTTCCGCTAAGCGGCACCAGGCAGCAGTGACCACTCGCCCGCTGTGGGTCGATGGGCCTGGCAAACGATGACGCGGCGTTCAGCCGCAGTTGCTGACACGTAAGTGCTTTGGCTAAAAAATGCCGGCAACCTCGCTTTATCAGTGCGAAGGGCGCAAGCACTATATAATGGGGCTTTCTTCAATCCGTATGCTCTTGAAAAAGAGTCCAACGACACGTCAAATTCCGCTGCTCAAACCCCCGCCATGAATTCCGCTTCACCACCACAGGAAGGGCCATCTTTGCGGCGACAAGCTTCAATGCCTTCGCTGCACGGCTCCGATTCCGAAGACGATGTTCCCGTCGTGTCTGCCAAAGAATACATTGCCACAATTGACCAGCTCAGCTTGCTTCACGCACAAGCAATCGCGGAGGTGCAGGAATCTGTTCAAACGCTGAACAGCCGGTTGGAAAACCTTTCCGACGATTTGACAAAGACGCGTGAAACGCTTGCTGTCGAGCAGGACCGGCGGCAGGCCGAAACGGCACAACGGACGAAAAGAGAAACCGCGAGAAAAAAAAGAGCGACCGACAACGCAATCGCCCGCGAAGATGAAATCAACCATCTCCGAGAGGAACTTCATTCCTCAGAAGTCGACAACCAAGCCCTCAAGAAATTCGCGGCAGACGCCCAGAGCGTCGTTAATGACATGCAAGAAGATATCGGCATGCTCGAGTATCAACTTGACAGCACACGATTTCAGCGAGAGCAGGCATTGAAAGCCATCACCAAGACGAGCTCCGCAAACAAGGCCTTGATCGCCAGAGCCAAGCGGGCAGAGAAGGATCTACAAGATAACGAGCACAAGACGGCCTTGAAGATGAAAGAGCTGGGGGACGACACAGTCCGGGCGCGAGAGAAGGCTGGCCTGGCCTTGATCCAGAGAAACCTTGCCCATGCTAAGCTCCAGCAACAGGCGAGCGATCGGCTTACGTCTGGCGCATCATCAGTTGCCCGGGATCAAACTCTTATGGATGCGCTCGTGTCACGCGCGCCGAGCACCTCAAAGATCGATGCTCCAGGAGCCGGCAGAAAAGCCGCACGCGCAATGTACAAGGGAACCGAAAAGGCCAAAACACTGATCCGTCAAGCCAAGGGCGAGGCGACCCCGGAAGCGAAAATCAGTGTCCTTGAGGCCAATAATCTAGCCCTGACCGCGACCAACGAAGAACTTTCAAGGCAGCTGCAGAGGTTGCGCGAATTAAACGCCGTGATTCTTGCCGATGTACAAAAATACAAACTGGCGCTTCGAAATCTGTGCGCGAAGGTCGGAATTAGCATCGATGAGATAATTAGTTCCCCGTCGGGTTAAGAGAGGATCGTTCGATCTGAGTTTATCGAGGTTGTGGGCGCCAGCAGCAGTCGTTGGGGGGAGATCCTGGATCAACACCGCGGTCGGCTCTGGAGGACGTGTTTTTTGTGTATTCAGTTCTCTTTTTCCCACCGGACAGTCATTTCAGTCGCCTTCATTGTCTCTCGTCCGACCCTCTTCTTAGTTAACATAGCTTTGCAATGCAAAAAGTCCGGTCCGCTCGCCGCCTGCTGCTATAGATACGTGAACCGCGTACTTGCGTAACTCCGAGAAGCGCCGCAAACATGGACGTAAGAACCTACACCCTTCCCAACGACATCATACGATAGGCAGAGGTTTACATCACGATATATCCTGCCCACCCAAGGTGGCTGCGGGTGAAATCCGCCGCTTCGCCAGCGGCAAGCTTGATGCCGAGCGAACCGAAGAACTGAGTTCCACGATGCGCAGAGCCGGTCTGCCTGTCTGAGACCGAAATCTGGCCTCATTTAATGTAGTCGCACACTGATGTTTGCAGCCCGTGATGTTCGCAGCTCGACCGCACGTAACGTAGTTCTATTCGCACATATTCCGGTCGAAACCGCCCGGATAGTCGCGCTTAATCTGGCCCAGGAATGGCCGATCTTTGCAGTTTAATGCCCGGATCATTGCCTTCGGGACAAGTAGCGCTAAGCAGCCAACTCCAGTTTCAACTGAAACACCTCTCACATTCTCCGATCCGCCAATTTTCGCTATCGTTTAACCAGCACCTCTCTTTTGAGGGAGATGCTGAAATGACCAATAGCGTCACGGATTGCGACCACGCTTGGAGAAGCGTGGCGCAGAACGTCTCACCCCTCAATCGCCGTGCCACGAAAATCCCAAGCTATTCAACAACATAAAACCCACCCGGAGTTTTAACATATTCGGGCATCTGCAAGATGACGGAACGTAATTCTAAAATACCTTCGCGTAATCAGGGATTGTATTTTAAGCGCATTATCCGTCTCTGCGGCGGACATTTTCGCTACCACTCGGTTGGGCTCCGCGTCCAACTGGCACTCATGTTTGCTATAGACTTGGCTATTGTGGGCTTCTTCCTAGCGGGCCCCTATCTCCACAATCAAACGAGCTATGCTGTAATTAATTACGCAATAGTATTATGGATAACTGCGGAACTAGCCGCCAAATGGGCGGTAGCACCTAGCCCTCGTCGCTTTTTGCTTGAACCGCTTAACTGGCTCGATTTAGTCGTCGTGGGTACCCTTGTATTCCCGCAATATCTGGCCAACTTCGCCTTCCTCCGTGTCGCGCGCCTTTGGTCCATTGTACAACGACCGGTCTTCGCGCTGTTAATGCGTTGTCAAGTCCGCGGGGGGACGCGAATAGCCCGCCGCGCTGCACTTAGCCAAGGAACCGGCCTGCGTGCCAGAGTGGGAGGCCAAAGCCCATTTACAAAATCCGGTGCAAAGGGGCGAGCCTTGGGCTTCCTGAGCATTAACCTATCAGCACCACATCGCTGATGAGCACTGGCGAGGCAAGCATATCGGCCATGTAAAGGGTATCGGCAATAAGCTGCTGCTCGGCGATCACGCTACGGTTCATTGGTCTTGCACCGAAGGTCATGCGGCGAAGCGAGGCTTCGAGCGCCGGGGCCGTTATGTTGACCTCTGATGCCAAGCGTTTCGCCGTGCTGGCCGGCTGGTGGACGGCCTGTTCGCCGGCCACCTGCAGCTCCTTCAAAAGGATATCGATCGTTTGCAGGTTGGAGGAAACATAGGAGCGCCGCCCGAGATAAAACTGCCTGTTGGGCGCAAGGCCGCGCCCATCGGCAAGGAGGCGCAGATTGGCTGAGCGGAGCGCCACGCTCAGCATGGGATCCCAGATGCACCAAGCATCGATCTCGCCGCTTTCGAGCAAGGCGAGCGGCGGCTCGCTTGGTGGAATGTCAATCTGAACGATATCGTCGATCGCAAGTCTCGCTTTTTGGAGCGCGCGAACAAGCAGATATTGCACATTCGAACCGTAGTTTAGACCCACTCGGCGCCCCTTGAGATCGGCAAGCGTCATCAGATCACTCCCTGCATGCACGACGATTGCCTCCGCCGTGGGAGACGGCGGATCATGCGCGAGATAGACAAGCGGAACACCGTCTGCCTGAGCGAAGATTGGCGGAGCTTCACCTGTCGTGCCGAAATCGATCTCGCCCTGCTTTAAGCCTTTCAGCATTTGCGGGCCCGCAACATATTCCTTCCACGCCACGTTTATGCCGAGTTCGGTCAACCGCTGCTCGAGTGTCCCCTTTGATTTCAGCAGCGACGAGGCACCGTACAGTTGGTAGCCGATATTTATTTCAGCAACCCGTGATGGCCGAAGGCGACCCCTCCGACGCGGCTCGATGAGGCCCAGCTTCGCCAGCTGGGTGCGCAGGCTATTGCGGGTCGTGCCGAGCATCGTAGCAGTATGGACCTGGTTGGCGCCCGAAAGCTCGAAGGCGGAAATGACGGCACTCGAAATTGTGCGTTCAAGAATATCCCCCTCGCCCGCATGGATCGCGTCTTGAACGATAGATCTGATCAGGCCGTCGAAACTCCCCTGCGATGGCGGCACCTCCTGCACCAGGCCGAGGTCCTGAGAACGGATCGTCCCATCCTCCGCCATATGGACCGCATTCTGAATCACATTCTCCAGTTCACGGATGTTGCCGGGCCAATCATGCCGTTCCAGAGTCTTCAAGGCATCCGCGCTCAGGACCGCGGCGACACGTCCGCCCGAAAACGTCGATAGAAAATGTTGTGCCAGCGGAGCTATCGCCGAACGGCGATGCCGGAGCGGCGGGATCTCAACTGACGAGACGCTAAGACGGAAGAACAGATCTTCCCGAAAGAGTTTTTCGCGCACGGCCGCTTGGAGATCGACGTTGGTGGCGGCGATGATCCGGACATTGATCGGTACTGTCTTTCGGGAGCCTAAGGGCGTCACCTCGCGCTCCTGTAGCACGCGCAGGAGCTTCACCTGCAGGTTAAGGGGAAGGTCGCCTACCTCGTCGAGTAGGATCGTGCCGCCCTCGGCCGCCTCGAACCAGCCTTTCTGGTCCTTGACGGCACCGGTGAAAGCGCCCTTTTCATGGCCGAAAAGCTCCGCCTCGCCCAGCCCCGCCGTTAGAGCTCCGCAATTGACTGCAACGAAAGGGCTGTTCTTTCGGGGGCTGTGCGCATGGAGATAGCGTGCAACGAGCTCCTTGCCGGTCCCGGTCTCGCCAAGCACCAGAACCGTCATCTCTGTTCCGGAGAGACGGTCGAGCTTCTGTTGGAGTGCGTTGGTAGCCGGATCGGCGATTATCATCGCCCGCGCTCTGATATGGCTTTTGCGATCCGTCCGCTCCTGGTCGTTCGCCGCAAGGACGCGCCCGCGCGATGTCTCGGCAACTTGGATATCGCCCGAAATGCCCAGGCAGTTTGTATCGGCCACTCGCAATCCTTCCCTACGGAACCCGCCAAATAATACACAATTTTTATAGATTATGGAGCCGCGGCCGTCCCATTATTCCCACGGACGGCAAAAAATCGCCTCTCATCGGCAAAGAATGGAGAACGCCCGCATTGCTGCAAAGGCAACAGTTGCAGGCCGAGGCTGTTGCACCGGCAACAGCCAGCTCGAAGCACTACAAACGCAACCAATTGGAATGTTTACATTTTCAATTCTGGCACGGCGCTTGCTCAGCTTTTACCGCCAGTGTCGGACAAACCGCGGACAGACGATGAGCCACTACCCCAAAATATTTCCGGAATGGGATTAGAAATGACCAAGACCATCCGTTTCAACGCCTTCGAGTCGAACTGCGTGGGTCATCAATCGCCAGGCCTTTGGCGACATCCGCGCGACCGGTCCTGGGAGTACAAGGACCTCGACTACTGGACGGAGCTCGCAACGCTTCTTGAAAGCGGCATTTTCGATTCCGTCTTTGTGGCCGACATCATCGGCTACAATGACGTTTACCGCGGTGGCCTCGATGAGGCCCTGCGCGGCGGCGTCCAAATTCCGATGAACGATCCCCTCCAACTCGTCAATCCCATGGCGATGGCGACGAAGCACATCGGCATCGGCATCACCGCCTCCACCAATTTCGAGCACCCCTACACCTTCGCCCGCCGGCTTTCGACCGCAGACCATCATACGAAAGGCCGTGTTGCCTGGAACATCGTCACCTCCTATCTGGAAAGCGGCGCGAAGAACACCGGCCAGGATGGTCTGACCGCGCACGACCATCGCTACGCGCGAGCCGAGGAATACCTGGAAGTCGTCTACAAGCTCTTGGAAGGGAGCTGGGAGGATGGGGCGGTGCAGCGCGACCGCGAAAGCGGCGTCTTCGCCGACCCCGCAAAGATCCACGAGATTGGACACAAGGGGAAATATTTCAACGTCCCCGGCTATCACCTCTGCGAACCCTCGCCGCAGCGGACCCCGGTCCTGTTCCAGGCAGGTGCGTCGGGTGCCGGAAAGGTCTTTGCGGCCGGCCACGCGGAAAGCGTCTTCATCGCCGCGCCGATTAAGGAGGCGATCGCCGCCTATGTGCGCGACATCCGCCAGTCAGCAGCGGCCCGCGGCCGCAATCCCCACGACGTCAAGATCCACGCGATGGCGACAATCATCGTCGACGAGACCGACGCCAAGGCGCGCGCAAAATACAAGGACTATGCGAAATATGCCTCCTATGACGGGGCACTCGTGCTGATGTCCGCTTGGACCGGCATCGATTTCTCAAGCTACCGCCCGACCGATACGGTGAAGAAGGTGAAGACCAACGCGATCACCTCCTTCGTGGAGCGCCTTTCGGACGATGGTCATGCCTGGACGATCGAGGAACTGGCGAAATGGGGCGGCATCGGTGGCATTGGTCCGCTCTTTGTCGGCTCTCCCTCCACCATCGCCGATCTCTTGCAGGAATGGGTGGAGGAAACCGATGTTGACGGCTTCAACCTCGCCTATGCGCTCGCCCACGAAACCTTCACGGACGTGATTGGCTATGTGGTGCCGGAGCTGCAAAGGCGCGGCGTTTATCCGACCACTTATACCGAAGGAACGCTTCGCGAAAAACTCTTCGGTGCCGGTCCCCTCCTTCCGGAGACGCATCCGGCGCATCGTTTTCGCGATATCGAACGCGTGAAGCGCGAGCAAGCGCAGTTGGGTGAACGCGAGCCGAGAATGGGAGGTTTCAGATGACCCGCCCGATCCTTCAGGTGAAAAACATCTCGCTCTCCTTCCGTGGCGTCAAAGCCATTTCCGATCTCAGCTTCGATGTGGCTGAGGGGGAAATCTGCGCGCTCATCGGGCCGAACGGCGCTGGCAAGAGCTCCCTCCTCAACATCCTGAACGGCGTCTATCGGCCGGATGCCGGCGAGATTGTCTTTGTGGGAACGCCTTTTCACGAGATCAACCCGCTCGACGCTGCGCGGCGGGGGATAGGCCGCGGTTTTCAGAACAATGCGCTCTTCTCAGGCATGAGCGTCATGGACAATGTGATCGTCGGCCTTTCCCGCCACTCCCGCACAACAATCATCGAGGAGGCGCTTTCCCTGCCCCGCGCGAGACGCGAGGCAATGCAGTTCCGGCAACGGGCCGCCGAGGTGCTCGGTCTTTTCGGTCTCACGCCCTATGCGAAGACGATCGTCGGTACACTTGCCTACGGCTTGCAAAAGAAGGTGGAGATCGCCCGTGCGGTCGTTTCCGACCCGGCGCTCCTGCTCCTCGATGAACCTCTCGCCGGCATGAATGCGGCCGAGAAAGAGGACGTACTCGCCGTCATCGCCGACCTCAACCGCCGGCTCATGCTGACCATCGTCCTCATCGAGCACGATATCGCCGCGGTCATGAAGCTCGCCCACCACATTGTTGTACTGGATTACGGCCGTAAGCTCGCCTATGGCGCGCCCGATGCAGTTCGCAACAATCCAGCCGTCATCGCCGCATATCTCGGCGGCAGGAAGAACGAGGTCGCGGCATGAGCTTCTTCCTAGAAACCCTGATCGGCGGCTTGCTCTCCGGTACGATGCTTTCGCTGGCCGCGATCGGCTTCGTGCTGATCTACAAAGCGTCCGGCGTCTTCAACTATTCACAAGGGTCGCTCCTCCTTTTGGGCGCGCTGACCTTCGCGACGCTTACCGGCAAGGGGTTCCCGATGATCCCGACACTCGCCGTGACCATCGTCCTCCTGATCCTGGCGGCCCTCGCCATCGAGCGCTTCCTGCTGCGCCCTCTCACGAATCGCAGCCCGATGACGCTCTTCATGGCGACGCTGGGGCTTGCCTATATCATCGAGGGAGTCGCACAGGGTGTAATGGGGGCCGAGGTTCAGGCGCTCGACCTCGGCATCGAGGATATTCCCATCTTCGTCGGCGACATACTGATCAGCCAGTTCGATCTCGTGGCCGCAGGGGTGGCGATTACGCTGACCGCGATCCTGTCCTTCATCTTCCACCGCACGCGCTTCGGTATATCGCTGCGCGCCGTGGCGGACGATACGCGAGCCGCACTTTCGCTTGGCATGGATATCAACCGTATCTGGCAGATCGTCTGGTCGCTTGCCGGAATTGTCGGCCTCGTCGCCGGGCTCCTATGGGGCGCACGCCAGGGCGTGCAGTTCTCGCTCTCGCTCGTGGTGCTGAAGGCCCTGCCGGTCCTCATCATCGGCGGCTTTACGTCCGTTGCTGGAGCGATTGCCGGCGGCCTGATCGTCGGCGCCGGGGAAAGCCTCGCCGAAACCTATCTCGGACCCTTCGTCGGGGGCGGCATCACACCGTGGTTTGCCTATGTCCTCGCCCTCGTCTTCCTCTCCTTCCGCCCCGCCGGCCTCTTTGGCGAGCGGCAAATCGAGAGAGTCTAGCCCCGATGGCCGATATCGACGTGACCTTTGATACCCGCCCGCTCGACTGGCGAACAGCCGTATCCTTTGCCGGGATCGCCGCCGTCGGCCTGCTTGCCGTCCTCCTGCCCGTCTTCGCCTCAGAATATTGGCTCGTCGCGATCATCATACCCTTCCTCATCCTGTCGCTGGCGGGCCTCGGTCTCAATCTCCTAACGGGCTATGCCGGACAAATATCGCTCGGGTCCGGCGCCTTCATGATGATTGGCGCCTATGCCACCTTCGCCCTCCAACTGCGCCTGCCAGCCGTCCCCCTGCCGCTGGCGCTTGTCGCCACGGGACTTATCGCGGCAGCGGTCGGCGTGGTCTTTGGCTTTCCCGCGACGCGCATCAAGAGCTTCTACCTGATCGTCAGCACGCTTGCGGCACAGTTCCTCTTCGAGTGGCTCTTCGTGAAGTTCCCATGGTTCTACAACGGCTATTCGGCGGGCTCGATCTCGCTCCCCGACGGCATCGAGCTGTTTGGCCTCGATGCGAGCAGCTTGGAAGGGCGCTACTATCTAACGCTCGCGACTGTCGCCATCCTGACGCTTATCGCCAGCAATCTCGTCCGCAGCCAAACGGGGCGGAACTGGATGGCGATCCGCGACATGGATACAGCCGCTGCCGTCATCGGCGTGCCGATCGTGCGGGCGAAGCTGCAAGCCTTCGCGGTATCGAGCTTCATTCTTGCCATTGCCGGCGCGCTTTGGGCCTTTGTCTATCTCGGCTCGGCAGGCGTCCACAGTTTCGGCCTTACCCGCTCTTACCAGATCCTCTTCATTATCATCATCGGCGGCCTCGGTACGATCCGTGGCGCTTTCCTCGGCGCCGCCTTCGTCAGCGTCCTTCCACTCTCCCTCGACTGGCTCTCGCAGCGCCTCTTCGGCGGCAATGTCGATGCAAGCCTGTTGCAAAACAGCCAGAAGGTCATTTTCGGTGTCCTAATCGTTTGGTTCCTCATCAGAGAGCCAGAGGGTTTAGCGCGGCTCCTGAGTAGTGCCACGGCCCCCGCCGCCTCTCTCCATCCTCGTAAAATTCAAAGGAGTTCATCATGTTGAAACGCATCATTCCACTTCTCTTGGCAGCGATCGGCAACGCTGCCCACGCGGCCGAAACCCCACCCGGCCCCGACAGCGACAAGCAGTTCTTCCCGCTCGCAACCTATCGCATCGGCCCCTATGCCTCGTCGGGCACGGCGATCTGGGCCGGCCAGATCGATTACTTCCGTTACATCAATGAGGTCGAGGGCGGTATCAACGGCGTAAAAATCCTCTGGCAGGAATGCGAGACAGAATGGACCGACGAACGCGGGATCGAATGTTACGAGCGCCTGAAGCACGGCCTGAACGGAGCCCCGGCGGCAATCTTCTTCCCACATGGGGCGGGCTTCCATGCACTGGCTGCGCGCGCGGAAAAGGACGAACTGCCGATCGTCACCCTCGCCTATGGACAGACCGAGGCAACGGACGGCCGCATCTTCCCCTATGTATTTCCGATCATGCTAACCGCCTACAGCGAGGCCTCGGCCTTCGTGAACTATGTCGCGGAACGCGAAGGCGGGCTCGACAAGCTCAAGGGCAAGAAGATCGTCACCCTCTATATCGATGCTCCTCCCGGACGCGAGACGATCGAGCCACTCGCGCTCCTTTCCGAGAAATATGGTTTCGAGAGCACGCAGATCCCGGTAGCCATTCCCGGCAACGAGCAGTCGCCGCAATGGCGCCAGATCCGCGAGATTGCCCCAGACTGGATCTTCCTCCGGACCTGGGGCGTCTCCACCCCCGTTGCGATCAAAACTGCAGCGCGCTTCGGCTTTTCCGCCGATCGCATCATAGCCGACGTCTGGGCCGCATCGGAAGAGGACGCGATCCCCGCCGGTGAAGCGGCGAAGAACTACAGCGGCCTGACACCCTTCCCCGCCGGAACGGATTTCGAAATCCACAAGCGGCTGAAGCAGACGATCGTAGATGGGGGTAAATCCGATCTTCGCAACATCGCCGCCTTCGGCAGCCATAACTACAATTCCGGTCTCTTGAACGGCCTCGTCGCCGTGGAAGCCGTACGACAGGCGCAGGCGAAATTCGGCAAAAGGCCGATCACCGGCGCCGAAGCCCAATGGGCACTGGAAAACTTCAAGCTCGACGACGAGATCTTGAAGCGCACCGGCTTCTTGGGACTCGCGCAAACGCTTACGCTTTCTCCCGAGGATCACGAAGGTGGCGGCGCGGTGCGCGTCCAGCAATGGGACGGCGCCAAGTGGTCAGTCGTCAGCGGTTGGGTCCAGGCCGATCGTAACCTGCTGCGTCCGCTCATCGACGCGAAATCCGCCGCGTGGGCGCAAGAGCGCGGCGTGCCGGCTGGCAACTAACCGCAGGAAGAGCGAGCTGATGACTGCCGCCGCCCACCGGGACAAAGCATTGCTGCTCGACGTGTGCGAGATCGAGGTCGTCTATGACCGCGCCATCCTCGGCGTCGCCGAGGTTTCCTTAACGGTCGGTTGCGCGGAGATTGTGGCCCTCCTGGGGGCCAACGGCGCAGGTAAGAGCACGGTGCTGAAAGCCGTGTCAGGCCTTGTCGGCGCCGACCGCGCGACGGTTCGAAAGGGAAGCATAAAGTTCGACGGGGTTGAGACCGTCGGACGCCCTGCAAACCGTTTGACAGAAGAAGGCATCGTCCATGTGCTTGAAGGCCGTCATGTCTTCCGGCAACTGACGGTCGAGGAAAATCTCTGGAGCGGCGCCTTCCTGCACCGGCCGAAGAGGGGTGAGCTCCAGGCCAGGACCGCGGAGGTCTACGACTGGTTCCCGCGCCTCCGCGACAAGCGGTACACCAAGGCGGGGCTCATCTCCGGCGGGGAGCAGCAGATGCTGGCGATCGGGCGCGGCCTTCTCACCCGCCCGAGACTGGTGCTCCTCGACGAACCTTCCATGGGGTTGGCACCGCTCATCGTGGAAGAAATCTTCGAGATCATCCTCCACCTCAATCGGGAGAAGGGCACGGCCTTTCTCCTAGCCGAGCAGAATGCCGCCCTTTCGCTCGGCATAGCCGAGCGGGCCTATGTGCTCGATGGTGGCCGTGTCGCGCTCGATGGCAAGGCGGCGGTGCTTCAAGCGCGAGGCGACCTTCACCGTATCTATCTGGGCGAGACCCGTTAATTCATTGGAACATCAAGGAAATGGAATGACCCAAACCGATTTTGCCTGGGGCGCAGGCCCCTCGGAACGATATGAATACCTGGCCGAGCGGTTTCGCCCGCTCTTCCGAATCATCGGCGAAGGCGCGGTGGAACGTGAACTCACCCGACGCCTGCCCGTCAGGGAGATCGAGGCGCTGAAACAGGCGCAGTTCGGCGCGCTACGCCTTCCGGAAGCCGAAGGCGGTCTCGGCGCCACCCTTCCCGAACTCTTCAACCTGCTGATCGAACTTTCCGCCGCCGACCCGAACATCACCCAAGCGCTGCGCGGCCATTTCGGCCTGGTCGAAGGAGTTCTCGCCGGCCCGCACGACTCTTATCGCCAACGCTGGGCGAAACGGGTTTCCCGAGGCCAGACCGCAGGCAATGCCCGGACGGAAATCGGTAGCGCCAAGCAGGGCGCATTCTCCACCACTGTTACCGAGACAGACGGGAAACTTGTTCTGAACGGCGAGAAATATTACACCACTGGCTCGCTCTATGCCGACTGGATCAACGTGGCGGCGACGACGCCCGATGGGCGGTCCGTCGAGGTGCCCGTCCAGCGCAACGCGGCGGGCGTCGCCATACTCGACGACTGGGACGGCTTCGGCCAGACGTTGACGGCAAGCGGCACTGCGAAGTTTGAAGCGGTATCCGTCGATCCCGCCGACATCATCGCTGATGGCGAGCGGTTGCGCTATGGCCCCGCCTTCTACCAGACAGTGCTCCTCGCCACACTCGCCGGCATTGGCCGGTCCATCGCTGATGAAGCAGCGGCAGCGGTCGCAAACCGGACGCGCACCTATAGTCACGGCACAGGCAACCGATCGAGCGACGATCCACAAGTGCTCCAGGTGGTCGGCCGCCTTCGCGGCAATGCCTATGCCGCCGGTGCCATTGTCCTCCAGGTGGCCCGTGCAATCGAGCGCGCCTACCAAGCGTCCGGTGATGAGGAAACCGAGGCAAAGGCGAACGCCGTCGCCGAACTCGAAGCCTCGCAAGCGCTCACCGTCCTCACCAATCTCGTCCTCGAAAGTTCGACGATCATCTTCGATGCGCTCGGCGCCTCCGCCATCAAGAAGCCGACGGCGCTCGACAGACACTGGCGCAATGCTCGCGCGCTCAGCTCCCATAATCCGCGCATCTACAAGGACCGGATCGTCGGCGACTTTGCGGTCAACGGTACGCTGCCTCCCTCCCTGTGGCGCATCGGCGTCGCGTCCTGATTCTGGAGACTACCATGAAAACCGATCAAACCCCGTCCCCTCGCGTCAACTCGCCCGATCCCGTGCCACCGCGGCCGAGGCCCAGCGTCCCGGCCCATCGCGTAAAGGACGACGCAGAAGCAATCAGGATTGCCGAAGGTCTCGCCCTTGGCTTTCGGGAAGGTGCGGCCGAGCGCGACCGCGAGGGGCTGCTCCCCATTGCAGAGCTAGACGCCTATTCGCAAAGCGGCCTGTGGAGCATGAACGTACCGCGCACCCATGGCGGGCCGGAAGTCTCCTATGCCACGGTCGCCCGCGCCATCGCCATCATCGCCGCGGCCGATCCGGCGATCGCCCAGATCACCCAGAACCATCTCGGCATCCTCGCCTTCATCGAACTCGACGGCACGCCGGAGCAGAAAGATTTGCTTTTCGGCCTGTCACTGCAGGGCATCCGCTTCGGCAACGCCTTTTCCGAGAAGAACAGCAAGAATGTCGTGAGTTTCGAAACGAAGGTGCGGTTCGAGGGTGACGAGGCGATTGTGAACGGCGAGAAGTTCTACACGACTGGCGCGCTGCTTTCGCATGTCGTGCCAATCGTCGCTATCGACGCGAACGAGAACGGGTATCTGGTCTTCGCGGACCGGGATACGGAGGGGCTCACAGTCACCAATGACTGGTCAAGCTTCGGTCAACGCACGACGGCATCCGGCTCGGTCAGGATCGCCGATATCCGTGTGCCCGCCATCCGCGCTGTCAAAGGCCACTCCTTCACCCGCCAGACGGTCGCCGGCCCCGTCTCACAGATTATCCAGGCTGCGATAGATGCGGGGATCGCGCGCGGCGCCATCGACGACACGATCGCCTTTGTCAAAACGAGGAGCCGGCCCTGGGTCGATAGCGGCAAGGAGACGGCCGGCGAGGATCCATTCACGATTGCGGCGATCGGGGATCTCAAGATCCGCCTCCACGCTGCCGAAGCTCTGCTCGACATAGCCGGCCGCGCGATCGACGCGGCCCGCTCCGAACCGACGGAGGAGAACCTTACCGAAGCCACGATCAAGACCGGCGAATCCAAGGTGCTCACGACAGAAATTGCCATTCTTGCGACCAACAAGCTTTTCGAGCTTGCAGGCACCCGCTCGACGCTTGCTCAATACAATCTTGACCGCCACTGGCGCAATGCCCGCGTCCATACGCTGCACGATCCGGTGCGCTGGAAATTCTTCCATGCCGGCAACTACTACCTCAACGGCATTCACCCTCCCCATCATCCCTGGACGTGATGGAAAGCTGGAAGGAGGACACTTTGTCCACGATTGCAAAACCGCTTGATCTTCTCTGGTTCGTCCCCACGTCCGGCGACGGATCCTATCTTGGCACGAAAGACCGGAGTCGCCCTCCGATCCCGTCTAGTGCCGAGAGTTTGGTACGCCTCCAAACATCTCGGCTCTTCTCCTGGCGACAAGTGCTGCCTGCGAGGAGACCTTCGTGCTGGCGACTAGTCGCGCCGCCCCATTACCCAGCGCGGCAACTTCGCCCGTCGTTCGACAAAGAACGGGTCTTCACCGGCCGCGGGGCACACCGGCAATCTCATGGCCGCGTCTCAATCCCGACCGCGCAGAAACGCTTAAGGTGACGGAGTTTGAAATTAACCATTTAATCTATAGTTAAACTCATATATAATACATATCCATACATCCTGCCTTAAAGCGCGCCGCGATCTTTCAGATTTCGCGTACCGCGCCTCAAGTACCTCAAAACCTCACACTTTTACGCGGCCCGCTTCAAAGGGTCTGTGGCTTGGCGCCCGTTTATTTCCAAAAAAGGCAGAGATCGCCAATCCGTAAACAGTATGGATTTATCTCGGCTACCCTCTAATCACAGGACGGGAAAGAGTAGAATGTCTGGTTCGGAAAAGATGAAGGAGAGAGTGGGAGGGGCAAAGACCCGATAAGCTGACATCGACCGAAACAAACCGATAGTGCGTTTTTTCTGATGGTTAAGGGGAGCCGAGCTGAAAGGCCGCGTCAGCAGATTCGTCATTTGTCTCGGACAAGGCCCTTCCGAACGGGCTCACAAGTCCATCCAGTGGCGTCTCGCCAGCGCATCGATTGCCGCCTATTTAGCAGTTATCGGGCGCAGCGAGGTGAGACACCGCGACTGAGGATCAGGCCATTCGTGCAGGGCACTCTCCTATCGCGATGTCCGCCTATCCGAAGGCGCAATCGATTGGCTGAGGTTAATCGCGCAAGCCTCTTCACCGACACGAAGCTCTCCGAGAGCGGCGCATCGAGTTTCCCCAACATTCTTTTGGAACCGAGAGTCCCTGAGCAAACGTCTATTTAAACGGCGATTGCGACCTGATCTATCTGCCTCAACTGAAATCCGTTCGCACCCTCCAAATTTACCTGCACAGATTATCATTACCATCCCAAATTCCATTCATCATCATGCCTCCCATCTTCTTCGATGTCGGTATCGACGGCTGCGGCCCGCGCGGCGCCTCGCTCAACATGAACAGCCTCGTCGTTTCGCTTGCCGAAGCTGTTCAGTTCGAGAGGATCCATAAGCACGGCAACTATTTTATCGTCAGGCTTCACACCTACGAGAAGAAGTCCTTCGAGCAGCGGGCCACCGGAGGTGCCTTCCCGACCAACTGCCATGGCGTCATCAACACCTCGATTGCCGGCCCGAACGACGTCAACATCCCGAACCTCGACAAGGCAGCTGCCAAACACGAGGACCTCGTCTATGTCGCCACGAACCTTCAGGACCTGGTCGCCAAGCATGTTGAGGCGAACTACGACGCCATTATGGCCGAGTACCAGCGTGTCAACACGGCGGCGGCGGCGAATCTTCAATTCGCCACGCGTCCCGACGGTACGGTCAACACCGCCGTCTCCTGCGTCACGCGCGGCACCCAGGGCGAAGTAATGCAGCACCAGTTCGATCTCGTCATGAAGGATGGCAGCAAGCTGGTCTCCTTTGTGGAATTCAACTTCTACTACGACACGGAGGTCGTCTCCTATGATATCGACACCGATCCCGCCCGGCCCTTCTTCATCACCAGGAAGGTCGGGACTGAGAGCGTGGAGAAACACACTTTCGACCATGTCGTGCTCGCCGAGGGCACGACCGATGAGGATCCGTTTCCGGAGGAACTTCGCCCAGTCACCTATCTCGGGGAAGCGAATTTCGATGCCATCCAGGCTTTCTACGCTAGACTGGATCTCCTACGCGACGATGGCAGCCTCAAGCCCGAAGCCCGCATTCTCGTAACCGGCATGGGACCTTCTGCCATTGACAAAGCTACGATCGGAAGCCGCTCCGCCGCCTTCGCCCGCCATTCGCAAACCGATCCTTCCGGCTTCGAGTTCATCCCGGAGAAGGTCCAGGAATATGCAGGCACCTTCGGCAATGTCAGTCGCCATCCCGGTCACTCGATGGCGACTCGCCATGCCTATAGCACGCGTTGGCCCGGCCCCACTTATTTTCCGCTCAACCCGATGCTCGTCCAGGCCGCCAATATGGAAGGCTCTCCCGATGCCTTGCCGCAACTCCTGCGTATTCTCGTCGCCGCTACCGCACGCGGGCTCGGAAAGATCCCGGCCGAAATCTATCCCAAGGGTGTCAGTGCGCTCGAGCGACAGAGCGACTACTACGAACAGAACCTTGTACACTTCAATGCCAGAACGGCTGCCGGCAGTGCGCGCACGGAATCGGGCTATCTCCGCTCCGGCGTCCGCACACTCATCGAGAGGGCAAGTGCTGCGGAAGACGCGTCAATCCAGTCGGAGGACCCGACCTTCATGGCGAACCGCGCGGGTTGGCCTTGGATGCGCCATTTGGCGGCCTACAACTCAAAACCCGAGCAATTGGCCAAGCGGTCTAACGCCGCCTACTATCAAGCTTGGGAATATTTCTGCCACGTCTTCATGACAGCCTCTCCTGCTCCCATCGCACACTACTTCTCCGGCATGTTTAAGCACGGGGTGACCGTCCACCACCAGGCCTCCTTCCGGGACCTCAAGCTCTGCCCCGATACGGGCAAGGTGCTCTGCGGCGACGAAACTTTCGATTGCATTCTTGGCTCCAAGCTCATTTCGATCAAGGGCAGCAATTCCCACCAGTCGCTCGCCGGCAGGGTGAAGGAGAGCATTCCCGGCAAGGCCGCCTATGCCAAGGACAGGCTCTACATCACCAAGGACGGAAAGCTCACCAGCGCCACGGAATTGGGTGTCGCGGGCGAGGGCGTCACCACCACCGACGCGCACGGTAACACCATCCTCGTCGACCAAGACTGGGAGGACACCAACTCCCACCATGCCGTCGTCCAGATCACCCCGACTGTCATGAAATACATCTTCTGCAAGGCGGCCCTAAAGGCCAATGGCTGCAAGGATCCCGCTGCCGAAATCCAGGCCCGCTACCTGAAGTCGCTACCTTCGGATGCCGAATACGCCGCCTTCACCGGCCGAATGGAGGAACACTACAAGGAATTCCACGGGCTCCTCACCTATGTCACCTTCTGCACCGAATATGCCGCCGACAGCGCCGAGAAGTTTGCCGCCGCGTACGATCGTATTAAGACCGCGAAGATGCGCGCCGAATTCGTCAACACGACCAGCGACCTCGGCGATCCCGCAAGCCCTGGCGCGAAATACTACAAGGCCCTGCAATCCATCCCGACCTTCAAGCCGCTCTCGAAGGTGGATTATTTCGGGACTTATATCGATCAGACCCCGGAGGAGATGCATGAGACCTGGAACGGCATCTGTGACGATATCGTTGCCGGTAGGATCGCTTAAGATGGATGGAAGGAATGTCGAGGTTCGGCGGTAGCGCCGTGAGACCTTTTAGGATCCTTTCTCTTCGTTGCCCTGTTTTTCAACCCTATAAGTAGCTTAGCTAGATGCAATAAAATGCCCCTTTAGCATGCCTCGTCCTGATCCCTTGAAACCGCGACTTACCAAGCCTGCCAGATTTGGGGAGGCAGAAAACACGTTTCGCATGCCGTGTGGGGACTATTCGAGGCCGCCATTTTCTTGCGACTCCTGGGGTGAGCCTGGGGACCAGTCGGAGCTGAAAGCCGGCACGCAACTACAACCGGATAGATCCTGCCCCCATGCCCCCCCCATGCCCCCCCATGCCCCCCCATGCCCCCAGTAATCCGATTTCGATCCTTGACGACGCGCTGGTTAACGGGTGTTGCTCCGAGCGTTCCCCAGTAGGACGCCGCCTTGTAGCATTTGAGCAGTCCGGCAGCTCCTAGAAGCATTGAACCTGTGCAGCCTCTGGTTACCTATGGCAGGCAAACCGCAATGAGAAACAAATGGAGAAGGCGTCCAATTCTTCGGAGCGTTGGTCAATGTCAGATCGCTAAGTACCTATCCGACATCGGTCAGAGCTTTTGGTTATCAGGTGGACTACCGAACGCGGAAGCTTTGACAAGTTGCGGGGCAACGACGTCCAACACTGTGAGGCTGAGAGAAAGAGGCCCAGACCGAGGCCTTGTTGGCCAGCAGTAAACTGAGCCTCATGCTCCTCCACGGCTTGCGCAGCAACTTCGGCAGAAATGGGTGCTAATGAACTTCATCAAGACGAGGTAACGAGCTGATAGCTTTGACAGTACAACCGATTGTATGTATTAAACAACCGATTGTTTTAGCTGTTCTAGCTCGTTGGTACGGTCCGGCAGGCCGTCACCGAGTTACACAGCTAGCCAAACCGCACGATAGTAGGAGGCGTTATGGATAACACTGTGAGCGACTGGTTTGTCGCACCGCGGATCTACGTCGAGAACGTACGGGGAGGAGACCCTGCGTACGAGGTCAGCGCTGAGGCAGTGCTCACCAGCCTCAGGTCGGTATGCCGCCCGGCTCAATTGACGTGCCGCTTTTCAGACGAACGAGATATTGAAGCTTTAAGGCGCGCCGACGTGCTTATCGCGAGCAGGCTCGACACCGCCCTCCTTGCCTCGGAAGCCGAAGCCTTGAGGCTAATTCAATGTACGAGCGCTGGCATCGAAAAGTACGCACCATTCGACTGGATGCGCGCGACTACCGCCCTGACGAATGCGAGTGGCGTCCACGCTGACAAGGTCGGGGAGTTTGGGTTGATGGCGACTTTTATGTTGCACGAGCGAGTGCCAGCTATAGCAACAAGACAACGGTACCATACCTGGTCTAGACAACTTAGAGGCACAGCCGCCGGGCGGCGCGTGATGATCTACGGTGTCGGAGCCCTCGGAGGCGCGGTAGCCGAACGCCTTCACGCTGCCGGTTTCCGAGTTACAGGAGTGCGACGCAGCGGAAAACCAGTCGCTGGCGTCGAGCGGATGATAAAACCTGAGCAGTTCATTGAGGAGTTGGCGCATACGGATATACTCATCCTCGCCTGTCCACTCACCCCAGAGACCCGCGGCCTCATGGGAGCTCGGGAGTTTGCAGCGCTTCAGAAGGGCGCGGGTGTCTTGAACATTGCTCGCGGCGCCGTGATTGACCACGCAGCACTTGCGACAGCTCTCGAAAGCGGCCATCTGTCGGGAGCGATTTTAGATGTTTTTGAACAGGAGCCACTCCCTCCTGAGTCCCAGCTTTGGGATATACCGAATTTGATGGTCTTTCCACACGTATCCGCCGATGCTCCGGAGGGATATGTCGATCGCTGCCTCGCAATTCTCGCAGATAACCTTGCACGTGCGAGGTTAGGCCAGCCGCTGCGCAACCAAATAGATCGCGAACTTGGCTATTGATTCATTGATCCACGTGCTCGGCGGTGCCGAGCACCCTGCGCGCCCGTCGATCATCAAATCATAACCTTCAACAGGGGCCGCCTCACCGAACTGTACCCTTCAGAAAGGCCGGCTAGGGCGACGGCAGCTCGCTTGCAGAAAGCAAACCATTTAGCCGTAAAGGCACAAACAGACAAGGACTCGGACGAGGGAATATACCAATGAACAAACAAACCGAGTAACGAACGACCGGACGCAATTACAAACTGTTTATGTTTTCTTTATCAAAATACACAGACTTTACGCCTCTATACATCCTGCCCCTGCCCCTGCCCCTGCCCCTGCCCCTGCACCGGATGAATTCAACACGCCAAGATAGGTTCTCAGTGGAGACTGCCTAAGAAGACCTAATCCCTTGGCCAATATCCGTAATGTGGGTGACGCGGCAGGCCCAAAACAGCAATTTCGTTACATGATGACGTGTCGCCCCGCTGACCACTCGGATGGCTCATTCAAGGTGTTTTCCGGGGCAAGTCGCGTATGAGTCACATCTCAATGAGCGGTCTGACGCGGCAGTGGCAAGGATACGCGTGGTCATTCAAACCTGACAGACTTCCTCTTGTTCATCCGGCGAAATGGAAACACGATGACGTGGCACTTTCTTAGCCACCCAGCATGCCGCAGAACACGTCATGCTGTTAATAACATTTTGGGGCAACAGCCAGGTCTAGCCGCTATAAAAAGGGGAGCGGAGGCCTACTTCAGCAGCACCAACAGCACCAACAGCATTGCTACACAACCACACAAACACAACACTCCAATCCGCAACTTTGTTCACGATGGCCTCTTCTATCGCAGGCAACGCGTTCTCTCTTCCTTCACAGGAAGTTTATGAGGCTCGCCTTCAGCGTACCCGCGCCGCGATGAAGACCGACGGCATAGATGTTCTTGCGGTCGCGGGCGTCGATCTTCTACGCTTCTTGACCGGCTTGCACGGCCTGCCGGTTACCCGCCCAATCTGGCTGGTCCTCCCTCAGCACGGTGAACCGGGCTTTGTTTCGCCTGGCAGCGAAGTAAAGGAAATTGAGGCACGATGCCAAACCCCGGTGGTCGCCAGATGGGTCGAGTGGGAAGAGGAGGTTCCAGCTCCCAGGACGCACCAAGAAGCTCTCGCCAAGTGTCTGAGTGAGATCGCTCCGAACGCTGGTACAATCGGCATTGACTTCAACGGTCTCTCAGGAGGGAACCTTGAACTGGTCAGGCAAGCGGTCGGCCCGAAGCGTCTCAAGGACGTCACACCTATGCAGCGCGAATTATTCGCGGTGAAGGATGCAGCGGCCCTCACTGTCATTCGTGCCAGCTGCGATGTCGTAGTCGCGCAATTCAAGGCCAGCCGCGACGCCATCGCCCCAGGTGTCCCCGAGTGGAAAGTCTCCCTTGCATCGTTTGTGGCTGGCACTACGCGTCAGGCTGAACTCTTCAATGGAAACAAAGAGCAGTCGCCCTTGGCGCTTGGCCTGCATATGACCGGAAGTGGTCCCGAGCGTACTGCGCGCTGCCATGCACCCGGTGCCGGCCGAATGATCGAGGCGGGCGATTTCGTCCAAGTGTGCCGTTGCAGCACCGGGATCCTCGGCCATTTGGTGGGTTTTGACCGTCCCGTTCCGACTGGTTCCAAGCAGCCGTCGCAGGAGATGCGCGAGATCGTCAATTTCGCCCGTGAGGCCCAGGAGGCGGCGTTGGCCAAAATCCGTCCTGGTGTGACACTTGGCGAAGTACACGACGCGGCTATGGAGGTGATCGAACGCGGCGGCTGGAAGAACCCCGTCCTGCACCGCACCGGACGCTCGATCGGTTACTCCGGCGCGGACGGCGACGAGATCAAAGCCGGATCGCAGGGCGAGTTGAAGCCGGGTATGGTGCTCACTGTTGAGCCGGGCATTTATGTTGATGGTGTCGGCGGTGCGCGGTTTGGCGATACCGTGGTTGTCACCGAAGAGGGATACGAGATGCTCACGCCGTTCGAGCTGGGTCGGGATATCTGAGCGGGTTTTTCAGACGCAATTGCGTAAACAAGGCCATTTGCTCGCCGCTACGTAGACAATGAAAGTCAGCTATCTGTGGATCGTCGAATAAGAACGCAAAACGTGTGAATGTCACGAAACATCAGTTTCGCCCAATGTAAACTAAACCCGGCTGCGGTGAACAAACCGTAATATCGTTTAGCCACCCCACGATCGTATGAAACACGGGCTCACCACGGGATGTTGAAAGTCTCCGTACCGGCAGCTCAATCGTCTTCTGATGTGATGACGTGGCTAAATGAGCGGTGTGTTGCTAGCCAATAAATAGCTAGTTTCGAAAATGCGCATTGTGCTGAAAAATCAGAGCGGGAGGCCGCCTGCTCACACTTAACACCCTCGCCATGCGAATACGAGGTTGCGCACTCAGGCGGCATATCCCCAAGCGAATTCGGTTGGATAAACGGGCAAAGTACTGTGACCATCGAAACGCCAACTCATCTTACATGACGTCTTGCCTGGAATACGAGGTCACGCTGACACAGGAGTGCGTCACAGATGACGCGGCGCGCCAAAGCTCATCTCCGCAGCTGACGTGGAAGTGGAAGACTATGCCTATTCGGGATTGCAGAGAAACCCATAAGAAGTCCACGCTCCCGTGTCGATTTCCCACAACTCAACACATTGCAATCGAAACTCATTCACTTTTCAACATCCCCAAACTTCTCGCAAGAACACCAACACCATGTATGCTTCTTCAGCTGGCACGAGTGCTACGACCGCAGTAGGTCAGCACCAGCTTCACCCCGCAATGAAGTATCTCTTGGACAAGTTTGCCGCGGGCGTTACTGCCATCCACGGCGACAAAATCCTCGCCGCCTCGGAGCTTCTTCCCGGAAATGTCACCGGTTTCATGGAAGCGATGGGTGTCCCCCCCAGCCAGGCCGATAGGAACACTCTGCTTGACCTCGCCAAAGCCACCGCTGGACCCTCCATGGGAGATAGCGGGGAGGCCATGGCCGGATATGCTCAGTATCAGGGGGTGACTGCGAACGGTCTCGCCGCTTGCCACGAACTGAAAAACCTGTGCGAGGAAAATCTTCGGTCTCTGACGAAGACGCAGAAGAAGGTGATCATGCGCTATCAGAAGCGCGTTGTGACGCGCATTGGACGCCTGCTGCACAAAGACCCTGCCGCTTTGAAGCTTGTGCAGACGCTTGCAGGGCTCGGCTTCTTCGCAACGGCTGCGTGGCTTCAGTGGAGCGCGAAGGAAAGAGCTTGGAAGATTGGAAGTTGGGCCTCCGTATTGATCGGCGCAATCCGGCTCCTCGGAAACCTCATGTACAACGAAGCAGGGGCGATCCACCAAGGCTGGAAGCTCCAGTATACTCACCTTGGGATGGCTATCGTCTCGTACACAATGGAGATCCTATCTCGGTGTGGGGTTGAAGTTGAAGCAGACAAATCAACCATGATCGCCTCGACGATGGCCAATCTTGTCCCGGTCATTGCCTTTTACATGAGAAACATGGAATCCACGATCGAGAATACCATCTTCAAGTTCGAAGGTTGGCGAACAGGCGGCGCGGGCAATGCAGACGCTGCTCTCCTCCAGCCCATTGTGAACAGGCTGCGTGCGTTCTCCCAGGCCTCTGCAGATGCTCTCGCGGAGGGCTCACTCACCAAACCTGGTAACAGGACTGCTGCCACAGGCAAGGAGGCGGAGATTGAGGCTGATAGTCTTGCCTCCTTGCTTAGTGACGATCTTCACCCGAGCTCTGCCACCTGGCGCCAACTTTTCCGATCTCTGCTGCACGAGGCTATCATCAAGTCGCCAAGCCTTGTCTTTGCCCTGACCACAGGTGTCATTTTGGTCTCAGCAGCGGTCAACAACGTCAAGGCTCTGTCCGACAATACAGTGATCGTGATGACCATCCTCATCGAGTGCGGGCTGGCCGTCAAAAACCCACGCCTCACGCCCGAGCAGTTCCAGTACCGGCTCCTCGTGCTGATCCTCAGTCGTTTCGGATCGATATTCTTCTTCGCCGCCGCTATGTTGCATGAAATGCGCACCACCGGGCGACGCGACATCTACGACAAGAACCCGGAGCTCGCGGCCACCATGGCTCATTGCAATGCGGCATTCGTTTGCATTCTGGGGCTTGCCGTCGTCCCAAGCTTCCGGCTCTTCAATCGCCTCGTTGCGGAAAGCTATCGCAGGGCTGCGCGCTGCTGGACCGCCATTCACGCACAGTCGGATGTCCAGGATACGGTTGTCTCGAACCCTGAAGACGAACTCGATGGCTGTGGCCTTACTGGAACTTCAGTCAACTCTGTGGCTGAGGAGATATCCATTATCGACATCACGGGTGATGATGATGGCGATCAAGACGTGGGCAGGGAACTTGATGTTGACGTCGCAAAGCTTCTCTTGCCTACCTTGATGGCGGACGAGAACGATAGTGAGCCGGAGGATGATCCCGAGGTTGAGGCGGAGCTGGACAAGATTCGTGACGCTTACGTCCTTCCGGCCTTGGAGGAGTTTTGTCGCCAGTTCGAGGGCGAAGGCGATCTACCCGTTTCGCTTCTGTCTGAAATGCTGGATGCCGCTGCTATGACGGGGACAGGCGATTTTGATGTGATGCAGTGAAGCGTTGAACGTCGGGATGGAGCAAATGCAAGTAGCTAGCTTTCGATTTTGAACCGATTTTCCGTTTCAACCTCTCTTTCTCCAATGTGATCGCAAGTGCATGACTCGTCCCTTGTTTGAATAGCGGGCCACCTTTGTGGGAGTCCCGGTTTGACCGTTTACATGCAGATAAATCCTGCCATGCCATGTGAGGTGGCCATGTGAGGCTGGTTCCCATGTTGGGTCACACTGGTCCTGAAACTGGCGTTCGTTTAGGCTGCATAGCCACAGTTTCACAACTATAGGCAACTGGGGCTAGAGGCCTCGTCGCGCGGCACGACGAAGATGCACAACGCCGGGATTGTGCCGGGATACGACAGGGCCTTTCGCGCATGTACGCACAAACAAACGTCTACACGCCTCAACAATCAACCAAAACGACGACGTAACACTCGCAGCAACTTCCGACTGGGCCTATGCCTCGATGTAGATTTGCACTAACATTACGCCCAAATATATCCTGTCCAAGGGCTCTGCACCGCCTCATTGCACTGCCACTGTGATGGTGGCGCCGTCCCGATCCACAACCCACTCGTCATGTGACGTGCACCAAACCGGCATTTCTTGACCGTCTTTTACTCAAGCTTACGCAACACAGCCCCACCCTATGAAGGATTACATTGCAAATACGGGCTGCCCCCACATTTTAGCTGCAGGACACGTCATCGAAAGGCCAGCGTAAGCCGGTCACCACGTCATGCCTGCCAATCAAAAGTTAAGGTGATTGATCAGTGACGCACACACTTGGGTCAGGTGGCATTGCGGATTACGTGTTGCTGACGGCATCCGTTCGGCGTGCAACGTAGTCAACCGCACGGATCAGCACACTCTGATCGGGTGCCCGTCATGAACCAATCATCTGCCGAAACGTGTCATTTTGCGCAAGCGAGCTGAGAAAAACCTGCTTGAGATGCGAGTATCGTACGATGGGGCTGAGTTTCACCGACTAGGAGTGCCATCCATTCTCTTTGCCTAAGGCCGCTTGCGTTTGTCCGAATGGAAACGTGATTTGTTACCTTCATTATATAAAGCGACCATCCTGCCTCCACGGTAAGCACTCAACCCACGAACACAAATTCCTGTTCATCAGCAAATCAACTTCAAATATTCAAACCATCACTAAAACGCTTCATTCCTCCCTTTGCTCAAACACCAAAAATGGCTCCCAACCGCAACATCTACCGCACCGAATACTGGGGCGACGCAGACAAGTATGTCCCCAAGGATCTTCGGGACTTCTTCTTCGTCCGCCACGGTCAAACCGATTGGAACGTCCAGGGTTTCGCCCAGGGCCAAGCTGACACCTCTCTGAACGCAACGGGTAAACAGCAGGCCCTCCAGGCAGCGCCAATCATCAAGGCCTTGCCCGTCAAGAGGGTCCTTTCCTCGGAGCTTTCGCGTGCCGTTGAGACCGCCGACCTGGTCACTCAGGGAATGGACCTTGAGGTTCAGGTCGACGATGCTTTTAAGGAACGCTCCTTCGGCGCGTACGAGGGAAAGATCCCTCCCGCTGGCCTCTACTACGAGGATCTTGAAACCACCGAGCCCCGCCAAGACTTCGGCCGTCGCATCGCCAAGGGTCTTCGACACTGCCAGGAACCAGGCTCGCTTATCGTTGCTCACGGGTGCGTTCTTCGCACCATCATCGGCCTCCTGGACACAGACATCACCTGTTGCGATGACTTGGGCAATGCTCAGGTCCTGTTCTTCAAGAAGACTGAGGTCGGCCTCTGGGAGGTGAAGAATTTCAGCGCTGCCGTCATTAAGTCGGTCAGGGCTATCGAGGCCATCGACAGCAACGGTCGACCTATCGTCGAGGTGACTACCATGACCGCCCGAGGTGCCAAGGGCATGGAGGCGAGCCCGACCGGCGTTACGGTTGGGGCTTACGAACCGCATGTGCTCCGGGACGGCGACAAGACTCGCTACAACGGTCTCGGCGTGACCAAGGCTGTCGACATCGTCAACACGATCATCGGTCCCGCTCTGGAGGGCATGAACGTCTTCTGCCAGGAGGAGATCGATACGAGGCTCCGGCAACTCGACGACACCTCCGATATGAGCAAGCTCGGAGGCAACTCCATCTGTTCGACCTCGGCCTCCGTCTGGCGCGCTGCCGCTGCCACGGCCGGTTTCGAGGACTGGGAGTTCCCTTCTTTTGGGCCTCCCAAGTGCCTCCCGGTTCCGGTTTTCAACATCATCAATGGCAAGCGCAAGGGTGATCGCAACGACCTGACCTACGAGCACATCGTGGTTCCAATCGCGGAGAACTATCCTGAGGCCGTCCGAATGGGCAAGGAGATCCACACTGCGTTGGCCAGGGTCATTGAGGACTACTCTGGCAAGCCGGCCCTCGCAGGCGCCTCCGGAGGCTACGAAGCGCCCACCGACGATTCCAGCCAGGTCATTGACCTCCTTGAGCAGGCGGCAATCAAATGCGGATACGGCGACAAGGTTGCTTTCGCCGTCGACGGTGCTGCGGCAGATGTCTATCGGGATGGAACTTACCCTTTCAAGGGTACGCGCAAGACCGCCGCGGAACTTCTCCCCTTCTTCGAGGAGCTGTCCAGGAAGCACAAGATGGTGTTCATGGAGGACCTGTTTGATGAGGAGGCCTTCGGGGATTTCGCCGCTGCCCGCAAGCAGATCCCCCGCACCGTCATTGCCGGCGATGACCTTACGGTCACCCAAGTTTCCAGAATGGAGCGCGCCGATGAGTGTGCCGCTATTGAGGGCTTCATCTTCAAGCCCGGTCAAGCAGGGACCGTCACCGAGGCTCTCGCAGCTCTCGAGCTTGCCACCGAGAAAGGCTGGATGGTCGCCGCGTCCGCTCGTGGTGGCGGTCCCATGACCGACATTGTGCGGCCTCTGTCGCTCGGCCTCGGCAAGGTTCACTTCTATAAGGCTGGCGCGCCCACCAACGGTGGTCACCGCACCCAGGCTCTGTGTGAGGGCATGGGCATTTACTACACGCATGGCACTCCGCTTGCGGACATTAAGCCATTCCTTCGTTTCAAGTAGAGCCCTCCGCGCTGAACAGCAGATGTTCATCTGCCGAGCACATGACAGTTATCGTTGGTCACCGATGAGGATGAAGGAGGTCTATAACGGGGTATGGCAAATATGTTTGTAGCATAAACTTAGACAATAAATCCACATGCCCCAGCTTTGTTTGAGCCCTTCCTTGCACTGTGAACAAATTCTGCTCTCACGCTATACATCACTTCCCATTAGGCACCGATTGTACCAAGTCTTTAGTCATGCGCTGAGATTAAAAGATGTTTACATTTCCATATATCCTGCCCTGCCCTGCCCTGCCCTGCCCTGCCCTGCCCTGCCCTGCCCTGCCTGCGTGCACTTCCACGGAGTTCGTTGAAAGCCTCAAAGCTGGCAAGGCTGCTGTGAAAGAAGCCGATGCTCACACCCGGCGTTTTCTCAAAAACCTGAACTGGTGGCAGAGAAGATTGTGCACCTGATCGAGTCGGGCGACGAGAAAGCAGACCTCCCGCCAAGAAATTCGGCGATTCATACGAAGGTTGATTTTGTCAACTCTTGCGTTGCCAAACAGACGCCGGCGGCTCGAACCTGCAATACGTAACCGGGCGAGTTGGTTGGCGATCCCGCCTACTCAGAATCATTTGTTGCATTGATGTGGGTGCTTTTTCTAGTGACCTCACATGCGCGCCAAGCGGGTCGGTTGGGCTGGCGAGCCGGCTCGCCCCGTCAGCCGGGCCATCAGGAAGACGGGGAAACAGACTACGGGCTGTCGGCGCTCAGGAGCAATAGTCCCAGAACCCTTCAAATACAGGGCGCCCTAACGAAATCAGGCTCCGCTTCTGTCAGATCGCCCGGCGTTGTGGCCGAGCCTGGCAGCATACCACGCCGTACAGACAAGCCGCTTTGGCTTCACGAGTGACTTTTTGTGTTTTTGAATTTATAGACAACCGCACAGCCAACTAAGCACACAAGGAATTGCACATTTGGACGTATTGAGTATACCTGTATATATATCCTGTCATTAAAATATACTGCCATCAAAATATACTGAGAGTTCAAACCTCCCGACTGAGTGAACATGCAAAGATAGTAATATAAGCGGCTCTACAATCTAAAATCGAGAGCCTTCGCGTCTTCTTCCGCTCTCTCCATCACCTCTTCGAACGTTTCCGGAAGCTCCATCGCTATAAACGCCAGTTTCAGCGTTATCAGCCTCGCAAGCTGGGCCCAAGTAACACGCAGAGCTCGCCCGAGCCCATGATAATCATGGTCAAGACCGAGCTCTTGCAGTTTGGCGATATCTTCCGTCGAAAAGTCTTTCAGTACGATGATAAACTCGTTGGGGGCCTTTGAGCGTAGCTCATGGTCGTTGAGGAACCTATCCACAGGAGCCGGTCCTTCGCCGGAGTTCGACGGTGTGCGGCTGAGTGGAAGGCCCTGGTAGCTCGTGACGATGATCTCGGAGCGTTGGCTTTCAGGAACCTGGCGCCTGACCACACTGGAAGAAAGGAACGGATCCGGGTCCGTCTTCACGGCAGCCACCCTGTTTGAACGACGGCACTTGCGAAAAGGAGCAGGGGGCGGCGAGAGCTCAGAGCAGCCTCGTTTGGAACCTCTGGTCGGCGTGCGGAGACTGTCGGTGGTAGTTCTGGTGTCCATGATTGAAGTGCAGATTGTCTGGTCTGAAAGAATGAGGTGGCAATGCAGAGCGAGGGGCAAGACTCTATAAGTTGGCAGGTGGCTGGAATTAGGCGGCGATGCGTTATCGGCGTGGTGCAGCCAAACCCAATCGCGCAGTTTTATTTTAAGTGGATGAGGGCTGAGCCAAAACGGGCCGCGTCAGCAGCTTCGTCACTCATTACGTATTATCCGGAATATCGCTTGCACAGCTAGCCAATCGCGTTCTGCCAGCACATCCATTGCGTACCAATACACTTCGGCTGAAACGCCTCAACTGAGAAACTCGGCCATTCTAGCTTTGGCCCCACCCTACGAAATGTTTCTTCTCCTGAGTGTGGGATCGATTGGCTGAGATTAATCGCGCAAACTTGCTCAAGTTTCGGCAAGCAAGTGGAGCCGCGTCATCCATCACGACTCATGGTTTCGCCAGCGCGCAGTCCAGCCGCGAAGTTCCAGAACCAAGCATTAGACGGGTCGGAGACCTCCCAAGGATGACAACAGTCGGAGCCACCTATGTCCCGCTGCTCTCGCCCTGCAAACCCGCAGGCATTAAGTGAGGACGACAAGTATAAAATAGCGTCCAGCCTCATGTCGGTTACACCTCAGCATTCCTCTGCAGTCTGTTCTATTTCCCTCATCATGGCAGCTATCGTCGTCGACAAAAAACGTTATGCGGACGCGCTCTCGCACCTGGATAAAGACGCACGCAGTTGGGTCGAGCATGCCATTCCGGACGCCATAGCCGAACGTTTCGCCGCAGCCGCTCAAATTGTCCTCTGCGCTGACTTTCATCGGCCCGTTCGCTCTGAAGATGCGGAACTCTATAGTCGAAACACGGATGCACCAGTCTGGTTGACGTTCGTGACTCCGCGGGACATGGACCGCGGTTGGAGTCGTCTTGGAAACCCTACAGGGGTCTGTTGCCACCATACAGAATACCTATGGAACCGCGGGGAACTTCAACGAATTCCAGGGTCGACGATTGAAGAGAGATGTCGCTACTTATGCCCCTCGCAACAAGCTCCGAAAGGGCACTTTGTAATTCTCCTTTCGTTCGATGGGATCCAGAAGGAATTGGTCGAAGCTGTGAAGGACTTGGGAGGGGTGACAATAGTGGTGGAGGATAAGCAACGGGAGGCTAAGGATCTCATTGATCCCGACAACTACGACATGCGTTGCCCGGCCGACATCCAGCAGGACATTTTGGAGAGTTTGTTCGCTTTGCGGCGTGCATATCAAACACGCCCTCTTTGTTGAGAAGGAATGCACATGGAGTGTTTTACACGTGGAAGAACCGCTACTAGCTTCGAAGAATGGACAAATATATCTATCTAACTGCACGCTGATCCTTAGAATTGCATCATCTTTCCAGAGCCCACATTGAAACCATTCCACGTGACCAACCACTAGAGAAATGTTGTGTTTACGTCCGCATATATCCTGCCTGCCTGCCTGCCTGCCTGCCTGCCTGCCAGGCCGTCTGATTGTCTGAACACGCGCCTGAAGGGCTGGGGATGACTGCGAGTAAGTACAGAGCCGATGATGAGGTGTGAAAGGTCGACGCTCCGAATGGGCGCACGATCGAACCGATCGGGATTGGGAAAACCAGGACATTACTCAAGGTCTGTAACCTGTGTAGGAGATTTGGACCCGATCAGCAGATCACCATATCGGCCAGCGGTCTTTCGAAGTGCCGGATAAGGGTCTGACAGAAGACCACTCGATTGCACGTCAGAAAAGTTAAAAACTTCTTGCGCAACGTTCGGCAACCACAAACGTAATGCGCCCATTATGACCAGTCACATACTTAAGATAGAAGTGCCGTCCGGCCCGCCGTCGCTGGTCGACAGCGGAGAAGCTGGCGTTAGTCCAGAAGACGTACGAGCCTGATGTCACGGTCGGTATCGTTGCTCGAGGTCACGGCATTCAGCCGAACCAGTTATTCGCCGCAAGCTTGCAGCGTTTGGGTGTGCCAACGGCCCTGCATCGCTTGTCAAGCGAAACGAAAAACTGCCCCCTGTGTTTGTTACCGTTTGCCCCATCTATAATGTTGCCTTGCCCAGCGAGCTGGCGCGGCATTTGAGCCACACTGCCGACGTCACCGATGAGCCGCTGCACGGCTTGCCTGGCCACAACCTCACTCGCTTCTGTAGCGTGCGAAGCGCTCGCAAACAAATAAAGAACCGACAAGCGGGCAGCTTACCAACCAAACCAGCCGGCCGTGGGGTCGCCTAATAACAAACGAACTAAGGAATGCACCTGACAAACGAACGACCATTCGAAGTTTACGCTTTGAAATATCCTGTCAAGCACCGCCACCTCGTCAAGCTCCGCCACCGTCAAGCACCGCCACCTCGTCAAGCACCGCAACCGCTACCGCCACCTCGGAATGGCCTGGTTAAGCGTCCCGCGTTGTTCCGTCCGAGCCAATCACGAAGGTGTCACGTCACGCAGTTGCCTTATCTGAGACTGCGAAAACGACGCTAAGGCACGCGTGACCAATATCGTATGATGCTTACGCCAGCTGACGCGGCCCCCGTGTGCTATAGTCCTCTGCCCAGGCGCACCATTTCCTCGAGGTATTAATAGGGAGGCTTTGTGCCTGTTTGCGAGTTCCATGAAATCTCAAACGTAGATCCTGATTGAGAGCCCGATACAATCCTCAATTCCCACCATCGGCGGCGACCTTTTGGTGGTACGAACGCGGAACATGCCCGACAATTTCGATCCATCCCGAGCCCAACGCCGCAGGGTCCTCCGTCCTCTCGCTACCGACTCCAGGGCTCAAACCTTTCCAACTGCTCAAACCCTTTCTACTTATGATGCAACCCGCCTGAGACATCGATTCATTCGTACGGACAGCTACCCGCAGCCTCCGACGGGCACTCCCAGTGACCCTCGCTATCCCTACGGCCAATTATACGCCGCGAACGGCAGTCCTGTTGGTATCTACAATGGCGTGCCGACCGCTAATGTACAGCCAACACAACCTTGGTACGGACAACATGCGTTCGCCCTGCCTGCGCCCGCCCCTACTCACCGGTACCCGGGCTTTCAAGACGCGCTTGCGCAATTAGCCCCGTACGAACGAAGCGAGCGTGCGTTCGTAATGACCAACGGTTACTTTCTCGAACAAGCTCGCTTCACGCCGGAGGATATGCTCCTCCTAGCCCGAATACCGCAAGCATGGGATTACGTTCTAACCCAGGCCCACATTCAGCGGGATAGGGGTTACGATCCGAGGCAAATTATGCTCCAGGCACTTTACTCGCCTGCTCAGATAGTGAGCGAGAGACAGAACGCGCGCGTCCAAGCGCCCGCTGCGACGGCCCGACGAAGGCGCCACCACCGTCCCCGAACTCTTCCGTCCAATTTGGAGCAGCGGCGGGAGGACCAGTTGAGAGAGGAAGAGCGGACCAATTTGGAAGACGCTCACTCACGATGGAGCACGGCGGCTGACCGCCGCCAGGCCGGTCTGGAGTTCTATCTCAAAATCGTCCCTATCGGATTGGCGGACAAGATTGCTGGCCGTACGAACCTCATATTGCTGCTGGCAGGGTTGGCATATGTCGAAGATAATTGGGACGATTCAACGAGCTCCTCACATCGGCAAGAAGTCAAAGCCGCGACACGCTATCTCATGGAAGCTGAAGACTCAGGGCTAATCGCCAGTTGCGATGACGCCGCCAGAGATTATGTCGGGTATTGTGGGGATGGGGTAAGCGCTGGTTTCGCCGCTTTGAAAGAAACGATCCAGGATCATGAGCTCGATCAGATCGAACGCAATAGGGACCTCCTCAAGCAGGCCACCCGTCTATTCGTTCAGCGGCAGATCAATCAGGAAGCAGTCGCGCTGAATCCGGAGGAAAGCTCGGGGGTAGCCATTTACCTTTCTCGAAAGCTGCGCGATGACTACGCTTTGGAAGGTGTGCAAACGACCAGAAGCACGAGGTTCCCGATTGTCTATGAACAGGACGCCACCCGTGTCCGAGAGATTGCTGAGAGATTGCGTAATGAAATCGTGCAGCCCGGGGAAAACTACCTCAGTTTTCTTCAAAGCAAACCGGCCATTCAGAAGCGATTGAGGCAGTTGTTCCCAGAGGACTACAGCCGGATGGACCATGATCTCGACGCTTTCACCGAGCTGGCCGAGAGCGCGATGGAAGGTGGGGACGCTATTGGGAGCAGCGCCTCCGCGGCCGACAGGACAGCGGGAGCGGAGATCGGACGCGACCTGCTATTGTCCTTGGGGAATGCTCACAAGTATTGGTACCAAGAGAAGCTGAAGGAAGTTCTCTCTGACCCAATCAAACTGGATGGAGAGATGGTCCAGTAACCTCGACCGAATGGATTTAAAGTGTTCAGAGCTTCGGAGTTTGCTAGTGAAAATCGTATACGTTACCCGGATCTAATTTTTGATCTCGTGAATACATAAAAAACCGCCCGACTTACCAACTTGATCGGGGCCGCGTCTGCTGCACGCCAGCTGCTCGATGCGCGCGATTGGCTGGGCCCTTCTTGGCCAAGCAAGAAGGAGCTGATCCGCGCAGGGTAAGAACGTGTGGCCTGAGTTTTCGGAAGGATTGGACCGAGCGGTGCCAGTTGATTAGAGCATTTGCCGCCCCAAGGACATTGTCCTCGTCGTCGTAGCAGTGTTTACACATTCATATATCCTGCCATCTGTTCCCATCTGTTCCTGCCATCTGTTCCCATCTGTTCCTGCCATCTGTTCCTGCCTGCTCCGGGTTGGTGGTCGACATTCTGCATCGTCGACGTGGTCACGATGACCGGCTCCTCAGTGGCTCCGTTCCGCGTAGACCGAGCGTTTACAATCGCATACATCCTGCCCCCCTGCCCCCCTGCCCCCCTGCCCTGCCCTGCCATCGAGCACCGTATTCGAATTTTTCCCTCAACGTGATTCAGTGGCGGGAAGTGAAACGTTGCATCGGAAATTATCCAGAGCCGGGACCGAATGGATAGGTCCTCCTTCCCGCCATCGACAAGAAGGTGGCAGGCTCCAGACTGTAGCTCCGCTCGTTAGAGACTTGCAGATCCACCCCCCTTAGACGCGAGTAGAGACGCTCCAAACCTGCGCTTAAATAATTGATAAGACCAGACTATGTGAGTTGGTCTGTTCGTCGCCAGGAATTGGAGCGCCTCCATTTAACCTGCTCAGGGCTTTTCACCGGGCGGCAAAAACGCGGTGCGCGAGTTCTTTCATGTGATCCTCGCAAACAGTGTTGACGAGCTCGTGAAGGACACAACCTTCGTTCACTTCGCGGCTTCGCAGAAGAGCTTGATCGTCGGCTGGTGGAGGCCTGGCCGCAGGGCAGGCAGCGCTACGTCGCCTGGTTTAATACGATAAATGAAGCCTATGTTAAGGCGCGATATTCAAAATACTACCAGATAAGCGACGAGGCACTCGCCTTCCTGCTTGAGCGGCGGCCCGTAATTCTTCAAAACAAGGAGCACCGTCGAATAGGCGTGCTCAATGGCTTGATGGATGAGGAACGCCGCCTCCTTAGGCATACCGCTACCCGCCGCAGCTCGGGCTAAAATTAGAAAGTTGCGAGAAGTCGCATGTCGCACGCCGTAATGGTCTCGAGCCACCTCGAGCTGCTGCTCGTCGCTCATGGGCCTTGGTTCAGCCAGAGGTTCACTGTCAAGTTCGTAAAGCGGATGTCGCTGAAGAAGTCCTTTCCGCGTTTCAGTTCCTCGTTCACCTCACGGCGAGAATGAACAATGAACGATACTTGAATGCCTTTCAGACTGCGGTCGTTCAGCAGCCGATCGGCAGCGTTGTTCCAATACGCAGTAAAATCCGCCAGCTTTCGGTTGTTGACAATCACCAACAGATCGTAATCTGAGCGGTAACCCTTTCCGATGTGCGCTTCGTCCACCCAGTCGCCTCGCGCATAAGAGCCGAACAAGATCACCTTTAGGATCCGGCCCTTCTTCTTGAATTCCGCCTCCCCCACAGCGAGCGCATCTTCGAATTCCTCCCGAAGGATTTCTAGCGCGCGGGCTAGCTGCTGCCGTTTCGCTTCGGGCAAGTGATCTAGGCTTGTTTTCATCATAGGCTAAAGAGATTCTCGCATTCTGGAAATCGGAATTCTGCGGATATTAGACGCTCGGTGCCGTACCGCAACCCGTGGGCTAGGTATCTAACCTCTCGCAAGGTATGACTTAATGGCTACTCGCAGTTTCAGGCACTAGACGTGTTGATCGAGGCCTCCTTTCGTGGCTTGCGCCAATGAAAGAGCGACGACGGTAACCGAAGCTGACCATTCTCAGCTTTTGAGAGCATGCCGTTCAAGTAGGCGCCGGGGCTGTCGATTAGCCCAACCGCATGCTTTTCATAGATCAGAGCTACTGCGGTGGCGGCAGTTTCACGTCCGAGCAACCTCCAAGCGGCCGCCCAGGTCGACGGAGGGATCTGCAAGCTCGGCTTCACCACGGTTTCCACAGCCCTAACCACGTCATTCCAGGTAGGCCGCCCGCGCGAAACCAGCCATTGGGCGAATTCGGGGCAGAGCGCCAGTAGGGTGGTTGGATCTATTTGTGCTGCTTGAATTTTTTTGATTTGCTCGACACTCCCGTCCCTCTCAGGCTTATTTCTAGAGCCTTTTTCGCCGGTACGACCGGCGCAAAGCAAATCAAGTTGCTCCGCGTTAGCGGAGCTCCATTCTTCTTCATACAATCTACGTATGTTTTTCTGGCTTGTATCCTGTATAGAGAGCTCATTTGTGAGCCCCGAGGGGCTCATTTTTGTATTTTTCTGGCTGGTGTGCGCCGCCTCTTTTGCTTGCGTTGACGGATTTGAACCCGCTGCTCCGGCCTCGAACTTGTCTGCTGCGGCTGCATATGCCGTACGAGCTCGCTCGAGTACATCCTTTAGTTGTTTGCAGAGGTCGTCGAGGATCTCGGTCGTACAGAGGGAACGCCGCGCTAATATGAGTCCATCCAACTCGGCCTCGCATTCTTTCCATGGTCCGTCGATGTGATTGGAAAGAGCAGACTCGATATAGGAAGCCAGCATCTTCCGGTCTCGTGTAAACTGCTGGGCAAGCGCACGAGTTTGAGCTTGGAGACGCTCCTGCGTCTCCACCTTTTCTTCCAGTTCAAAGACCCGGATACCGAGTGGCGATAAGTCGATACCGTAGGTGCGTTCGGTAGAGATCTTGCCAGTATGAGGATTGCGGCGTCCGACCCGCCGACCTGAAGGACTATCTTTGAAGGCAATGAGTCCTGTTTCAGCCAAACGGCGCAAAGCACGCTTCAGGGTCGCAAGTGATATGTTCTGCTCGTACATCAGTCTCTGGTTGTCGGGCCAAGCTAGAGGACGGCTATCAGCCTCCCAGTCGCACTCACGGGTAAAGCTCAACAGGCAGTTCATGAGCTGGATAGCTTGAGCATGAAGCCCCAGTAGAGACGCTGCCTTGTTGAATGCGAGGACGGCGCGTTTCTTCTCTACGGCCGTATTCGGTCCCCATTGTTCAGCAAGGGCCTGCACCTGATAAATCCCAGGCGACATCGCCCGGAAGCCGGATGGTTTTGACATAGGATCTCCTGTTGCAAAGCAAGAAGTCCCACTCGCCAAAGCGGCGTTTTTAATTGACAAAATTTCCGGAGATACTATCTTCAGAGTGGAATTAAAGAGAACTCTCGGGTTTGGCGACCCGTTGTTTCGAAGATAGAGGCTCCGTCGCTTTGGCTGCGGGCCTTTATTTTTTTGGAACTAACTTCATTAAATTCCTTCGGTTCAATGGGCGGAGAGTAGGCGGCACTCGCGTCTTGTTTTCCTTGACTGCGAACAAAGTCTTCCAGCTGAACCGGAACTCTTGTGCCAGGCCCGCTTTGTGCGCTCAACCGTGCCCCAGGTTCACACTCTTCCCCACGCGCGGTGGATAAGGTTTTGAATCTCAGAATTCACGGCCTCCATACATTCAATCGCGCGCTCATCCGTTCCGCGCGTTAGGCTACTGCGCTCCAACTCGTAGAGCGTTTGTTTCGTCAGGTTCGCGTCTAAAACGGCCCGTGACCTAACCATGGGGTGAGTCAGTATTTCTTCTGCAAGAACAGAGCGCATGAAGCCAACCATCTGCGCCTGCGTCACGTCGGCGGGATCGTAGCAGGTGATGAGATAGCGTAGCCAATCCACTTCGGCATTGACGCGAAAGTGTTTAATCGCGCCGGCGATATTCCCGAGCATCACCATTGATTGACCCATAGATATCAAGTCAAGCATATGAGGACGAGCGGTGATCAGGATCGATGTGGCGGCTATTAGGGCGGTGAGCGTGAGGTAGCCAGCATCAGGAGGGCAATCGATTACAACCACGTCGTAGCGATGATCGATACTCGCGAGCGCTTTCGCGAAGTGCGAAAAGAAACGTTTGCCCTCAACTGCGTCGTGCACCGTGTACGGCATGCTGAATTGATATTTCAGCAGTTGTAGATTGGCCGGTATGATGTCCAAGCCCGGGAAATTAGTCGGCAGGATCACATCTTCGATGGAGGCGAGACCTTCGCCGATAGGCCAACTGTCAAAGATCGAAGGGTTTTTGTTGAATCCGGGCTGAAGTCCGTACAAAGCTGAAAGGGTTGCCTGCGGGTCAAGATCAACGGTGAGCACTCGGTGCCCTGTGAGCGCCAGATGTTGCGCGAGATGCGCGGCCGTCGTTGTTTTGCCTGATCCGGCATTGACATTAACGATCGCGACCACTTGCAGTGTGTCAGTGCCTTTTCGATGAGGTACGTATTTTTTAGCATCTGACTTGCCGGTCTTATCGAGATAGAAGCGGAGCTCCTGGATCTGCTCGGCGTTATAAGATCTACGCCCGGCGGCAGAGATCCTCGGGACCGGCCCCTTACCTTCGAGATGAAGGCGCTTGAGATTGTTGGGGCTCACGCCAAGATAGTGCGCCACCTCCGCCATCGAAAACATCCGCAACATCTTCTTGCCAATCTGCGGAGGTTTCTCCCTCCGCAGCTGATCCAGCCGTCGCGAAATCTCTGCCCCTTGCAGCAAGATCTTCTCGTCGAAGTCGAACGGTGACGGTTTCGAAAAGGTGTTCATCTGCAACCCATTCTGGCGACAAAATGCGCGTTTCCATGCGAACATCGCCACTATCGGCGCTTCCGGGACGCTGACAAGTTTTTGTGCGTTACGAACGAAACAATCCAGCGCCGTCAAAAGCTAAAGCATGTGACGGTTTTTGAGATCTAAGAGTTTCGCGATTTTGAATAGCTGTCGCTGTTGGTACCCTGATCAGGAAAGAGAGATCGCCGTGGGTAAATCACATCCGATCGGCTCGCGCCTTGCATAGTCGCGTTGTTGAATTCGTTGAAGACGACGGACGTCCCGGGACGCTGCTCGCCCTTTCTAGTGTCCCGGCGCATCGTCAACGACCTGGTAATCCTGAAAGCGCGCAACCGGATTGGGGGGCGAGTAGCGACGGCAAGCTACACATGACGATTCGGCGCCCGAGCGGCTGGCCAAATGTCGAGTGCAGCATGAGCTGTGCGTAGAACTTGCCTGGCGCCGCGTCATCATGCACGGCTCCAATGTCGCGAGCATACTGCATCCGCTCGGATTGAGCGAAGATCCCGCGGGCACGTGATTGCGGAAACCAGATTTGTTGGAAACGGCGCCGAGGTTCAACCTTTGCCTCACACCAAAGCCTGCATCACTTTATTGTCGCTGCGGAAGAAGTTTACGTCTTATCGTCCGCGACCGTTTTCGCGAGAACGTTGGTCAAGTTGTGGTCGCGTTGAAGCGCCGCCGCGGCGTTCATTTCCGGGTGCCCTTTCCTGGCTGCACCGTTGAGACGCCACAGCGGAATTGGGCTCTGGAGGTGAATAGGACCTGCCTCCATCCATCGTCACGATCCGAGCAGCTTCATCTTCGGAGCCGATATCTTGCGCCCGGGTAGTCCCGGACCTATCGGGTTCACGTTCGACAGCAACTGTCGAACTTCGTTGAGCGTTCTTGGATGACTGGGACATTGCATCGGAGGCGTTTCCCTCCTTTGATCTGTCCGTCTCCATTCCGCGGTAGTAGTCCGAGCCAACGGGGACCCGCACCACCTCCTCATACGTCGGAGGCTCTTCGTTTAAAGTTGGGCGGCCCTGAGAGGAATGATCCGCCTGCGATACTGCTTCAGCATACGTCGGCGGCTGATCCCTCGATTGGCTCCTCCGGGGAGTTTCAGGAGGTGCTTGTGGGGAAGGATTTGTTTGTCCGATTTCGCTCCGTACCGCGCGCTCCGGTGACGGCTCGCTTGTTCGGGTGTGCCTTGTCATCAAAGAGCGAGCCCACCGCCTGAGGGAACCCGTCCATCTATGCCCCCCATTGTTCGTTCGCGGAGTGCTTGGTTGCCTACCCCCGGGGGCGCGACCCGTCGGCTGATCGTCTTGGCTCACGTTTCATCGCCTTTGCGTAAAATCCTTGCAACAATAAGATCGAAAGACATGCGGGGCTGCTCTGCTGGTCTATGTTCCAAACTGATTATGTAGGTAGCAGTAAACGTTTTTTCGGCGCTTGCGTACTTTGCTTGCAATTTTGTTTCAGGTGTAGCGCGAATTGTCTGATGACCGGATCTTCTGGATGGAAGGAGGTCTCTCAAAGGCCCGCAGAGGCGCGCAACGCAGGCTTTCGACTCTGCTCGTGCAGATTTCATATTGGCAATTTCCAACAAGGTAAGCTTGAACTACCCGAACAGGCCGGGTGGCTGCCTTCCTGCGCACCACGGTTGCGGCGTCTTGATCGACAAGTCTCCAGAACCTACGCCTGCCTACTGCAATCATTCATCAGAGTCTCAAGCTTTCGAAAATCGGCGGCGTGTTCTTTCAATTGTAGCGATCGTATCGCTCCAAATTCGTCGCCTGTTACATTCGAAACGACTTCGGACACGCGCCCGATCTTCACCCAAATGTACAAGGTCAAGACCCAATAGGGCCGTACCGCTCAACGCTTGCAAATACAGATGACCATGGGCGAACTTAGGGGAATAGACTCATGCGCAAGTTCTTTGAAGTCACATTCAGTTCCGCTGACCTCAATCTAATCGACACCGTTTTGAAAGAGTGGCTTCGCGATAATGCGGTCCCTGACGGAACCCCCGAGGTTGAGTTGGCGGCGGCAGTTATGATCAACCTTTTTCGGGAGGGGAATAACACCCTCGCCTCGCTGAAGTTGGCAACTTCGAAGCATAAAGGTTTGTGTGACCTTAGCTACTCGACCGCGTCCACTCCACCCGCGGCAGAGCGCGGCCTGCGGACGTTTCCATCGTTCGAACTACATGTACCGAAAAGGAAGGCAGCATGAAGATCTGCTCCTCCGGATTTCACAATTTCTCGGGGCAGTTTGAAGGAATTTGTAAAGCTGCGCCAACCTCCGCCGCTGAATCCCGCACCATTATGCCCAATCACCATCAGCGACATCCGCCGCAAAATTTTCGTGCTCGCCCCGAACACCCAAACCTCGCCTACCTCTTGATTGGGAATGAAAGGATGCCCCGCCCAATCTCCTTCGCTTGCGATCCGGCAGAACAATACTGTGAGTGTGGACAATGCGCCCTTCGCCCTCGACGCGACATGAACCTGGATGCACTGGCAGAGTTCAATCGCGCAACGAGCGTTACTGTCCACCTCGTCATTCTCGCTGCCAGCGTCCTAATTTTCGGAGCGTTCTGCGCCTAGAGCGCGAAGTCGGGTATCGCGAGATTGCGTATCGCTAGACCGCTGCATCGCTTAGGAGGCACCAAAGATCGCGCGCAGATCCGGCACGCTGAGCCGAGCGCGGCCAGTTGTCACTGAATTGTATACCCGCAGTATGTGGCCTCAAAAAATATCCAAAGCGCGGTGCTGCCTCGCGAGGCGACGAGCGAGCTATGCGATGGCTACTGGCCCCAATATTCCCCAGCCGCCGGCGCCGTTCCATGCCAAACCGCGAGGCTTCATCGGTTTTCATCTGCCGGCGACGATCCTGCTCGACAAGTTTGGCATGCACAGCCCGCTCAACCGCTACCTCGCTTCCCCGCAGCTTGCCTTCACAAAACGGCGTCGCGATCTCGATCTTGATTGACGCCCAGAACCTGAAAACGCACTTGGCTGCTTCAACTCAGGCCGCCTGCAATGACATCTTCATGGGGATTGTGAACTTTGACAGCCAATGTATTCCACCGCGATGCCCTCTACCCAAAAAAATCGAGCGCTATGATGCCGTTTCCCCCGCAATGGGAAGCAACTGTAGGGCGCGAGAATGTACAAACCGAATTTTAGATGCGATAAGGCAATCCGGTTGTGCTTCGGTGGCTTGACAGGAAAAGGTTGTTCAACGTGAGAAATCCGAGCCTTAGACAACTCGAGGCTTTGATAGCGGTCGTCGAGGCAGGGTCCGTTAGTCGCGCCGCCGAAGTATTGCGAATATCACAACCCGCTGCCAGTAAGCTCATTCAAGACTTGGAGGCGGACACGAGTCTTCAACTGTTCGAACGGGAAAGCGGCCGTCTGGTTCCAACGGGTCGCGGTATTCGCCTCTATGAAGAAGTGCAGCGAATATTCGGGGGCGTCAATCAACTGGCACGTGCTATTGAGGGAATTCGTCGGGAAGAACACGGTCACCTTGTCATTGGCTCGCTGCCAGCGCTTTCTGGTCCATTTCTAAGCCGCGTCGTCGCAGAGTTTCGCAACTCTCATCCAAACGTCTTTGTCTCGATCGAAGCTTGGAGCTCACAGCTACTGACTGAAGCGGTGTTGTCACGCCGTCTCGATCTCGCGCTTGTGGCGAAGGGAGCCGAACATGGATCTATCGTTGCAGAACAACTGCATAGCCCTCCTGCAGTCACCATACTGCCTATGGGACATCCACTTGCACAGCTGCAGGAAACAACTCCTGCTGATCTTGCCGAAGAACCATTCATCGCTTTTTCGCCCACCACAATGACGCGCAGGAAGGTGGATATGGCGTTCGAGCAGAGGGGCTTCCGAGCGAACATTGTGCTTGAGGCTACCACGGCACTGAACGTAGGCGAGCTGGTAGCGGCTGGGCTTGGGATAAGCGTGGCGGACCCGCTTGCGATTGAACCGGTTGCGGGTCGTGTCGCCGTTCGACCCTTCACTCCTGTTGTGAACTTCGAATATGAACTGATTAGACCCCTGAAAGCCCGAAACAACCTTCTCGCCGCTGAATTCGCCAAAAAGGTACACGCCGCTGTTCAACCAACGGGGGCCAGTGGCCCCTGACGGCACGATTTCAGCGGCCTTCCAGGGCAGGCCCATAGCCGAGCGTGTGCGTTACTTACTCCGTATCCTGTGAAGGAAGATAAATTTCCAGGACGCCACGCCTGCCGTTTCTGCGTCCAACCTGGATCACCAGATCGATAGTACGTTTCGCATAGGTGATGACTTCTGCATGTGACAGCTTAACACCCGACCGCATCACCATCAGAGCCAGGCGGTCAAAAGCGAGAGATGGGCTGTCAGCATGGATAGTCGTGATAGCACCTGGATGGCCCGTGTTAATCGCTTCCAGGAAGTCGTACGCCTCGACGCCACGGATCTCGCCTAGAATGATCCGATCAGGGCGCATACGCAGACAGCTTTCCAGCAACTTCGAAGGCATACGCGCGGAATTCTCCTTGCGGTCGGAAATCAGTCCAACCTGATTCCGATTGGGCGGAAACAGCTCCTGCGCGTCCTCGATTGTAATGAGGCGTTCATTGGGGTCCATCATCTCTATCAAGGATCTTGCGACAGTGGTTTTGCCCGAAGAAGTCCCACCAGAAATCAAAACATTAAACTTCTCGTCAATAGCTTGGCGGAATAGACCTTGCAAATCACCGGCGTTGGCCATTTCGGCTATGGCTTTGTGACGAACCTTCCGTTCGTCATCCACCCGGACCTGAGCTCCTTCTACAAACCCGATATCCTCGCTCTTGAGCGCTCTCGTCAGGTACTTACGGATGGACAGAGAAACGCCATGTTCAATTGCTGGCTCGATCACCACTTGGACGCGTTGTGGACTTCCCCAAACCATCACTCGGCCAGATACGATGGGATGCAAAGCCCCAAGGGTGTTACGGGTCTCGCCCGCCAGTTGAGCTCCAAGGCGCTTGATCGAATGTGCGGACAGAGAAACGTCAATCTCGTGCATATGGGCCGCACCCGCCGCCTCAACGAAAATCGAGCCGTTTGGGTTAATCACAAGTTCGTTGATCCCGTCGTCGGTGAGAAACTCACGAAGCGGACTCAGATATTGCTCGACATATGAAATTTCTCTACTTGGAAGGGGGTGGCTCATCGCAAAATCAGATCCCTATTCACGAACACGCGTATTTCTTCACCTTGAGGAATGCGAATAACGGGCGGTAGGGAAAGATATTCTTCGAGAATACCCTTAGTCTGATCGGTTAGTCCGCCGCCCATGTCGTTTGCAAGCTGAGCCCCCGCTCCTTCGGAGCTGCGGCCTGAGCCACCAATATTGATTGTGGTGCCGGACGAACTCGTGTTTTTGCTCAGGCTTTCAGATAGGATCGTTGGTACTGCCCCGATGGCACTGATCAAGATGCCTGCGCCAAATTTTGTGGCGTAGCGGTTGTCGACGTTGCCAAGCGTGCCCGATCTACCGAGCCGATCGGTGCCAATAGATCCGAGCGAAATTGAGTTACCATCAGGGGTAATAGCGCGGTTCCATGCGATCAAAACGCGTTTTTGGGCTAAACCGACATCGTTATTAAATTGGCCAATTAGGATCGTGCCGTGGGGTATAAGGATACGCGAGCCATCAAACGAGTAAACGGGCTGAGTAACCTGAGCACGGATGCTGCCCGGCAGCTGAGTATCGATTGCGGTTTCGAGAACCGCAGGAATAATTGTGCCCTGGACAACAGTCCGCGAGGGGTACCGTAGTTTCTGCGAAACAGCCGTTTGCCAGCTGCTAGAGGCCGCAGCCTGAAGAAAGCGCTCGTTCTGGTCTAAGTCACCCGCCAAGCCGTTTTCTCCGGGAAGTGAAGAAGAACTCGTGGACAGTCCCACCTCCCCCTCATCAATGATTACCGCCTGCGACTGGCGCTGCTTCATCTCAATCTCTTGACTGTTCTTGAATTGCTCAGCTTGCAAGCGCGACGCTTCTTCCGCCCTGCGGCGCTCCTCATCCGCTTTTTCAGCAGCAGCACGCAGCTTTTCCGTTTCCTCGGCCATCGCCTTACGCTCTTGTTCGAGCTTGCGGGCCATCGCCTCATTGTAGCTCGACAACATCCGTTGGACTTCACTATTAGATATTCCGGGTTGGCGGTTGCGCTCCATCTCAGCTAGCTTGTCTTGCAACGCTTTGAATTTTTCATTCATTGCCGCGTTGGGATCCTCTTGAAGCTTTACCGGCTCGGGCACGGCGGGCACGATAAAGTCAAGTTGGTTCGTAGCGCCCTTTTCGCGATCGACTTCCATATCAACCTGAGACGTCCGTGTGTCGTCATTTCCAAGAATTCCAAGCAACCTCAAAACACCGCTTGAGCCTACAGACAGGATCAAGACGCCAAGCGCGATCGCGATGATCGCGATAGTAGGAACGAGGCGACTCATCTGCAGTCCCGTTTTCCCCGTCTGACGCGCCCGCCGTGCGCCAAGAAGCTCTTCGCGCTCAGCTGCCCGACGGCTTTCCTCTTCAGGATCTGAAATCGCTCCCTGCAAAGTTTCAAAATCGTGCTCGTTATCGCGCATGAGCGACCTCCGGGGTCTTAGATGAGATGCCGAACGAAGGTGCGGGTTTAATCATCTCTTCCTTGCCGACACACACGGTTTCGTCTCCGATCCTCAACACCCAGAAATCGCTGACGCCGTCGACAACGATACGGTTGCCCGCGGTCCGTGAGTTTATGAGTTCCTCAGTTCCCTTCGCCCCGACCTTCAAGATCGCGGGGCGCGGAGCGTTCTCGGGCAAAAAGAAACTTGTTTGCTTTCCGTTGTCTTGGACCCAGACCGGTCGGAAGGACGCCTTACCAGACAACATGTACTTCGAATTGATTTGCTCGACTTTGGGGACAGGATTCGCTTTTGCTTTTGGAGGAGTTGGGTAGGTGAAGACAGATCGGAACACCGGAATCTCCCCTGTGCCCACCTGATACTCGTTGAGAGAACGCAGCTCAAAAGCATAGACCCTCGCGTTCGTGTAGATCGTCATATTGGTGGCTGCAGAAGGGATGGTGGGCTTGATGCTCACTACATTGCCACTTTTGAGTTTCACGACCTCCCAAGAGGCACTATCCCCAATAAGGATTGACTGGACCTCTTCCCCACTGGAGAATTGGACTGCCGTAACTGATTTCAAATAGAGGTCGAGCTTGTAAACCTGATTTTCGCTATACTGATGGTAGCGAATGCGCGGGTCACGCTTCACTTCCCCTGCAGGGCTAGCCGCCTCAACGACTGTACTTAGCGATACACCGACCATCATGACTGCAACAAATTTCTTAAACATGGGACATCTTTCTTTTCAAATGGCGACTTGTCTTATTGGGTTGCCTCTGCATCTATTCGATAGCTCAGCACGTTGAACCCAAGCGGGTTCTTCCAAACCTCTTCGAGCTTGGCATTTTCTTTTGGCCTAAAGGCATAGCCGACCGTCACCACAAAAGTCCGCGCTGCCGTGTCTTTGCCTCGCTCTTCGCGGTACTTCGTGATGCGTACCCGAGCGAGATCGAAGGCGCCTCGCCGTGTGGCCGGATTTATCGAAATTGACTTCACAACGACCCTTACACGCACATCAGTTCCATAAACGGATGGCGGATATTGCGGAGAATTTGAGTTCCACAATTGAGCTAGCGTGGCGGCCGCATCTTCAGCTGAGCGTGTCATTACGTCAGGAATTCGGATTGCATTGTCCGCTGGATCGAACGTTTCTCGATCACTGACATAAGAGACCAGCTGAGCTTGCAGCACCGCATCCTGTTGGTCCAAAGAGGCGGGGCGAACCTGAACGAGTTTCTCTGCTTCTCCAGTTGTCTTATCGACCATGACGACAAAGGGCTTCGTCTCATTGAGAGGCAAGATCGCGACTAAACACCCTAGCGCCGTCACAGCCGCGATTATTGACCCCACCGCAACTTTCGCCCAATTGTCGCGCTGTTGGCGCAACGTAAAGAAAATCTCGTCTTCAAATGCACTTTGCTGTTCGGTATTTGACATGATTGCCTCAATAAAGAGTGGCGAGTATTGTCTTAGGACTTAAAATTATCGCGTTGTTCTGGAGACAACTGGCTTCCGCCCCCGGCGCTCGATGAGGTGCCTGGGGATGAAGATGTCGACGAAGATGGCGCTGGCCTCGACGTGAACGCCGGGTTCGGGCTTACCTGGCCAGGACCTACCGCGCCTTGCTCGCGCCGGTTTCTCCAATATTGCTTTCGATCCTCTGTGTGCCGGCGCCATGCGGCGAAGCCGGTAAGAGCTGCCTGCTTTGGAGTAGCACCGGCCCTGATGGCGCCGTAAGCCGCGCCGATGCCGTGAGCGTGCTTCCGCGGATCGAGCAATTGACCTCCTACGCGCTGCGGCACCGCCTCCAAATACTTTTTCACGGTTTCAAAGCCGCTAACCCGTCCGGCAAAACTGGTCATTCGCCTGCCAACGCTACCGCCACCAACTGCTACGGAGGCTTGAGCGAGCGTCTGGGCCATAGTCGGAATATGGAATAGCAAAACCAACGCAGCGATCATGACAAAGATGAAGCCAAAAAACTTATCCTTCTCGAGACTGCTGGCACCGGAAGTCGCCAGGATGTGGGCTGCGAAATATAGTACGATGGCCATGAGACCACCTAGAAGGAGCGGTATCACCGCAAAACCTACCATTAGGCTTACCCAACCCTGGAAGTAGCCTCTTGTCTTCTCCCACATGAACATCATGAGGCCGAGGGGCGCCAAACTGATAGAGAGGATTATGCCCACTTTTGCGATCAACACGATAACGGCGCACGCCGCAATGAAAATGCCACCGACCAGTAGGACAAGAACACCGGAAAATACATTCCGGAAGGTTTTGCCCAAGTCGCTGATCGATGTGTCGCGGAAAAAGTCTCCGGCTATCCAAACGATGGCGTGGCCAAATTCATCCATAGCCGCATAGGTCTTTGCTTCGCCGGCTCCCGTTATGGCCGCTGGGTCAAGGATGTCCGCGCGAAGCGTTTCAACTTCCTTGGCCACCGCTTCGATGACCAGGTTCGAATAGCCTTGGGTAATCCCTGTGAGGGCATCATAGATTGGACTGAAGTTGCTCCAGACCGTCGAAAAACTGACGATAAGGATGTAAGTCACACCCCAGTTCAGATAGCGTGTCCATTCGATGTTACGCGCCTGAAGAACATGGTTTAAGGCTATGAAGAGTAACGTCACGATTCCAATGACAGTCATCAGTGATTGGACCGGTTCGGCGACGGCGCTGAAAACCGCTTGCAAATAATCGGAGGTCGCATCATCAATCGCCGTGCCTAGCGACTGTATAATTCCCATGGCGTCACCTATTAAAGTTCTTGAGCCCGTCGACCCAGCTCTTCTCACTTGCTTCGCTCGCCAGTACCATCAAGTAGGTGCTGACAATCGATGTGATGGCGGATTGTGTGCGCAAGCTTTCGTTAGACTGCTGAGTGAGCTCGATCATCACACGTGTGTTGAGGTCGATACTGGTCTTTAGATCCGGACTACTTTCGAGCGCGGCGATGTAATCATTCAGTCTTAGATTGCTGAGATTGGCCTGTTTGTAAGCATTCTCAGCGGACGAGGCAGCAATAGCGCTCTTGGCCGCAAGTTGAGCCATCATCTTTTTTCCGGGCAGCTCATCATCTTTGAGTTCAAAAGCCTGATCCAAGCTAAACGTCTTCCGGAATTCGGTGAGAGCTTCAACGAGACTTGGTGGACCATCGGCTGACCCGTTTAGCGCGCCTTCTGAGAGTTCCCGAAGGCCCTCCCCGCCTTTGCGGCCCTCCACCTCGTCGGGCCCGTTGAGAAGAGGGAAATTCTTCGGGCCTGATTGCCCTTTTTGGATAGACTCAAGCGCGTCCTTTTGCGCTTCGATGGATCCGACAACCTCGGAAATGCCTCCTCCAATTAGGCGAGAGAGACTCACAAGTTTCATCAGTTGCTGAATGGCAACTGAATCATAACTTGGCGATGCATCCGACGGAGCGGTTGGCGCCGCTCCCACCCGTGGTTCATCCACCGGCCGGATCTTCTCTTGCGCATTCGCTGGCAAGCCGATCGACATGCATAACAAGCTGGCGCCCAACAAAAATCTCAGCGACGATAGTTTGTTCATGCTACGACTCCCTCAGGCAATGGTGCAAAATTTTCCCAGTTACAAGCACAGTGGTTTTTGCGCTCCGCTGGTACCGATTGGCAGCTGGCCAACCCGGCGAGCGATAGACAAAAAGCAATCACGTTTATGATCTTCATTGCAGCAGCATCTCCATTTGAAAGTCAGGACGGTCGCGCCAGCCTGGAGGCCCTTTTTCCCCGCGCCCTCCGCCCAGCACGTCCAACCCCTTTCCAATCGCGCTGAGATCGAAATCCAAAACGACGCTGTCGCCGCCGGATTTCAAAAGCACAAGGTGATTGTCGACGTTGCTGGTTTGCAGGAACGAGCTCTCTGTTGGGGTGAGGTTTAGCGGCTCAAGCTCAGCCTCAGTATTGAACGCGCTCGGGTAGATCAGGCGCGTCACGGCGCTTTCAAGTATCGCGTCGCCGGCAGCGCTATTCTTAATATGAGACACACGCTGGGTTAAGAGAACGACGGCAACATTCTTCTTGCGCATCGTCAGCATCCAATCCTTCAGCCGTGCCTGAAAGTAGGTATCGTCGAGGAGCTTCCATGCCTCGTCCAACACAAGAAGTGTAGGTTGCTCGTCTTCGACCAGACGCTCGACCCTTCGGAAAACGTAGCTCAACCAGGCCGTTCGAACGAGATCGTTGTCGAAAATCTCGCTCAGATCGAATGCTGTTACCTTGTTTTCGAAGGCAAGTGGATCTTTCTCCTTGCCCCCAAACAGCCAACCGAATTGGCCGGTTTCGTCCCATCGTCCGAGGCGATTGTACAGATCTCCATCGTCATCCGTCGCCCTCAGCTGGCTGCGAAACTGCTCGAAGTTTTGCAGGCGGTGGTCTGCCACGACGTTCGACTGGACAGCATCGTTTAGGGCTTGAATCTGAATTGAGTTAAGACGCCCACCATCTTGTTCCGCTAGGGCAGTGAGCCAATCCGCCAGCCAAGCAGCGCCACGGCTATCAGCCTCGGCCCGCATTGGATTGAAGCCTGTTTCCTCGCCCATGCGAACGGCTGAGTAACGCCCCCCCATCGCTCGGACAGCCATCTCAAAACCGTTATCTTTGTCAAAAAGAATCGTTCGAGCGCCTAGGCGCTGGGCTTGGCTGATGAGAAACGCGGTACCCAGGGTTTTCCCAGAGCCAGTTTGCCCAAGAACAAGCGAGTGACCGACAGTGCGATGACCTGGGCGGCCTGGCAGGTGGAAGTTGAAACGGAATGTTTCGCCTCGCGCGGTGGGAATAATCGTTACAGCTTCTCCCCATGGGCATCTGTCGGGCAGATTGCCTTTAGGAATGCCGTGCATAGCGCAAAGCTGGGCAAAATTGAGCGAAGAGATCATCGCCCGCCGCGTGCGATAAGCAAAGTTCCCAGGATGCTGGGCGAAGTATGTGGCGCGTGCAGAGAAATTCTCCCGCACGATAGCTGCACCAGCGTCTTGCATGGCGCGCGTGACGTACGCGACCGCCTGTTCCAGTTCCCTTTCGGTAGGGCAGAACACAGCGATGCTGCAGTGATGATCTCCAAAAATTACCCGCCCAGACGCCACGTCATCTTCGGCATCTTCTAGCTGGGTCATCAGTGAGACTGCTGCATCCTCTGCAGCCTGCATTTGCTTCCTCACGCGAGAAATTTTTCCCTGCGCGGAGATTGGGTCGATTGGACTGAAGCTTTGCGTAACGATCGTGTCGTAGGGTAGATTGAGCTGATCTAGGATGCCGGGATATGTGTCAGTGGGGTAATCTTTCAGCGAAATAATCGTTCCGAAGCGGTTGGCGTTTGTAGGCCCGACGCACTCAAACATTCGGCTTCGGAAAGTAACTTGAGACGTAGCAAGAAGATCCGAAATGGGATTGAATCTTCCCCCCGGGATGACCTTGCCGCCAGAACCGTCCAGCATTGTTCGCAGTAGTCCGAGCCAACGGCCTTCGGATAAAACCAATCGACTCGGTCTGGCTTCGCTAATTGCAACCATACAGGTTGTTATAAGTTGATCGAGCCGAAGGGCACGGGCAGCCACCTCTTCGCGGCTATGCACATTCTTCCCTCCGAAGAGACTCAGAAGCTTGGTCAGCCTGCGGGGCGGACGGATCACCATCGTTACCATGGTTACGCGATCACGAAGGCCGACATCCTGGAGGTACGTCTGCCAACGCAGATCAATTTCCTCATTAAAGGGATGCCCTTTAAGAGGGGCGATTGTAGGACGCGTCTCGACTGAGATGCGATGAATGTAGTACGCGACGTCAGCCCGTTGCTGCGCAATAAAGCGAGAAAGCGCGTTGGAGAGTTCCATTGTATGACGGTGGTCAACGGTATCTGCATTGATACCTTCGACAATAAACGAGCCCATTAGGTCGCCGTCACGCAGCATGATCGTCATGTCGTCTACTTTGCTCAAGTAGGGAAGACCACTTACGAGCATTTCGCTTTTCGAGTTGTCAGCGACCCTTCGAGTCGCGCGGGTGGGAGCGGCCTCAAGCACGATAAATATGTCCTTTCCCCCGCAGCAGCGCTGGACTGATCCGTGTCTGCTGAACGGTTGCGATAAATACGCTGATGATCTTAGGGTCGTAGGCAGCCAGCGCACGAAGCAGGCTGTAACCCGAGCCCCCCATGACCAAGAGATATACAAAGGAGCGCGTGAAGATAAAGCCGAGCATCACTGTGACAACCAAGACGACCAGGTACATTACTGGAAGTCCGGCGAAGGTTACTTCTCGGGTGAGACCGATGAATAACGGTGTGCGTTCCACCAATGCTTCTCCTCTCAAGATGGGATGGCCGGCCCTTGCCGCGGGGTAAGGGCACGGCCGGTGAGCGCCTCAATCACACAGCGCTCAGTCCTTGGACGAAGCTTGCGCCCCCAAAAACAATCGCGATGCCGATCACCACTGCAACTGCGTAGGTCCAATCCATTCGTCCGATCATGAACGAAAAACCAACCGCAATGACAGCAAGGGCGGAGACGGCGACACCGATAGGTCCGGTGATAGCTTTGACGATCTTATCCAGAAATGTCGTCACGCCCGAAAAGTCCTGCGCCAGACTTGGCTGCGTTGAGACAAGCAAGATCGCGGCAGTTGCAACTGTGAGGTTCCAGATCTTGCGGTTCGAGAAAAATTTCATGATTGCCTTCATTTTTTGTTCCTCATAATTTGCGGAGAACCTGTCCCGGGGTCATCCGGGATACTCATAGACCGTCGAGCCGCTTCGGTTAGGCGGCGCGAGGATGGGGCAGTCGGAGGGAGCCTTCCCAGCGACACGATTGCTTTCGGCAAAAGACGGTATTGGGTGCCGCTCTGTCTTCACACCAAGGACCGGTTTCTCAGATGTGAGTGTCACAGCATGAAGAATGTCGGCCACGTATTGACGTGTCTCGCGGTAAGGCGGAATTCCACGGTGCTTTTCCACAGCGCCCGGCCCTGCGTTGTAAGCAGCAAGGGCGAGGTCTGGACTGCCGAATTGCGATAGCATGTTCGTCAAGTAGGTAGCAGCGCCTTGTAGGTTGTCAGCGGCAGAGAACGAATCGCAAACCCCCAATTCAGCAGCGGTTCTCGGCATAAGTTGACCCAAACCTCGCGCCCCAGCTGGAGACACTGCAAATTGGTTGAAGCCACTTTCCCTTTGAATCATTGCCGTAAACAGATCGACGAACGACTGTTGATCAAGTCCCGCCCGTGTCACGGCCGGCATGGTAGCGAAGGCTAACCCCACTTCTGTTGTCATCAGACGCATGCGTTGCTGCTCCGCGTTGAGCCGGCGCGGCATCCCGCGGGGGGCAGGCAGGATCATTTGCCGTAAGATCGCGTTGCTCGCTGCACTGCCTTCAAGCGCACCCAGCTTCGGTCGGAAGCTTGCATCATACTCTAGAGAAGCCTCATACGGGCCATTGCTGACCCCTGTAGGCGGCGCACCATCTTGTGCGCCGCCGTCTCTTTGAACCAAGGTTCCATCCTTGAGCTCGTCAAAAATCGCGGCACGCGCTGGTGAATGTATGCCGTGCAGCGGAATCAAATACACTATTGCAAACGTAATTGTGCTCTCGCGTATAAATGCTCCAATCCTCTTCTTATTGAAAACATACATGAGCTACTCACCAATATGTATTTGCGGTACGTAATATAGTTGTTCAAAAATTCCTTCGTTATACAACTACATACTCACAGCCACGCTCTGATTGTCAACATTACGCGTGATTGCATTTGTAACGTGCGGAGAAAGACACAAATGTCATTTGTCAATCGAACGGGATTTTCGTTACAATTGAAAGAGATTCGGCACCTTTAGGGGCATCCATTCGGCCAAAAAGGGCGGTTTGCTGGGCTTCCCGCATGGGGGGGGCCAGGTATGCTCCACTACATGCATCGTGCCATGCGCTCAATGACGATTGAGGTTGGGAGTCCACATGCCTAGTTTCGAATCATAGCTTTAGCGCTGGGCGCGCAATCGTTGCAGCAAGGAGTGTCTAATGAAGAATATTATGATCGTAGACGACGATGTTTCGGTTAGGCGGATGCTGGGTGACTATCTATCACAGCATGCTTTCCGGATCAGCGCAGTTGAGAACGGCGCACAAATGAACCGGCAAATGGCCATTGAGGCGCCTGATTTGGTAATCGTAGACATGAACCTTGGACAAGAAGATGGCCTCGATATCGTTCGTAACCTCAGCTCAAGCCGTAACGTACCGATTATCATCATCAGCGGCGACAGGCTCGATGAAGAGGACAAAGTGACCGGGCTGGAAGTAGGTGCACGCGACTATATCACCAAGCCCTTCAGCATGCGCGAATTCCTCGCACGGGTCCGCGCAGCTCTGCGAGAGCAGCCCGACAAGCGCATTCATAGCTCTAAGATTTATACGTTTGACGGCTGGCGCGTGAGCACCAGAAATCGGCAGCTACGCCGCACAACCGGTGAGGAGGTGAAGCTGACAGCTACCGAGTTTAACCTTCTCGTCGCCTTTCTAGAGGCGCCTCGACAAATACTGTCGCGCGAGCAACTCTTACTCGCCACGCGTGTCCACGATCAGGAGATTTACGACCGCAGCGTTGACGTCCTTATCCTTAGATTACGCCGTAAGCTCGAGTTTGATGCGTCCACCCCATCGTACATCAAAACCGAACGTGGCGTGGGCTACTTGTTCAACGCAGACGTTCACACCGAAACGCTTCGGGTACGCACGCAATGACGCAGTGCTTCGAAGACAGGGTGACCGGGATCGAGCTTGGCGAGCCGGAGCCCCCGTCAACTCCATCTGGCGGCGTTGCGCTAGCGGGGGAGCTGGCTCACGAGTTTAACAACGTTTTGACGACTATACTCGGCTACGCAGAGATGCTGGCCGAGTCATTTCCACGAGAGCACGCTGGGCAGAATTTCGCAGAGCAAATTCTTGAAGCTGGCCGTAGAGCCGAGCAGATCGTTTCGCAGGTTCTAATCATTAGTCGGAGACGCACGCCCATGAGCTGGCCCCTTGACGTTCAGGAAACCCTTTCTGAGATACTGCCTAGCCTTTATACGTCCGTGTCACCCCTGACTAGGCTCGACATCGATTTGTCCGATGTCCCGATGCTCATGCTTGGCACATCCCACGAACTGGAACACATGCTTGTCAGCCTATGCCGAAACGCAAGTGAGGCGCAGGAAGGCAGCGGCTCTGTCCAATTAAGGATCGCGCCGCACAGGCAGCTCGAAGGCCGCAGACTGAAAAGCGGTGTGCTGCTCCCGGGGAGCTATGTTCACATCTCAGTATCTGATGAGGGCCCTGGGATCGCCCCTGAGCATGAGCGCCGGATCTTCGAGCCGTTTTTTACGACGGGTCGGAAACATGGTCGAACTGGGCTTGGCCTCTCCGTCGTACGTTCGACGGCTTACGCGCTCAACGGTCAAATCGACGTGTGGAATAAGACGACAGGGGGAGCATGTTTCAATCTTTATTTCCCGTTGGCGATGGCCATCTAATTTCGCGGGTTTCATGTTCCTATAGATGGAGGGGGACTACCGGGATCCGGCGGCACGCCAACCAGCTAATCCCCCACTAATCCTCAAAACTTGCGGGCAATGCCGATCGTAAATACGTTCTGATCGAAGTCGGCCTTGACCCCTGCCAAGTTGGCTGTCGAATAGTCGTTGTACCGATACTCAGCGCGGAGGAATGTGGACTCATTGATCGTCCAGTCGACACCAGCGCCGAGTGTCCACCCGTTTACGAAGTCGCTATCGTCGGGGTTTTCGACAAAAGCGTTCGTGGCCGTCCACCCAGCCGCAACGTAAAACAACGCATTTCCAACCGCTTCGCCTAAGCGAATTCGGGCCGAATATGACATATCCGTGCCCACTTGAGTTCCATAGAGATTTCGATCGTTCCAGTCATATGCGACATCGCCTTCAACGCCCACAATAGCGTTTTCACTTACAGCGAAGTTGTAACCGGCGAAAACTCCGAGGCGCCGACCGGCGAAGTTCTCTTCCAGAGTTTCACAGTAACAATCGTTGAAGAAAAAGCCCGTCATCCAGTTTGCACCAAAAGACACACCTGCATAAGGTCCGTCCCATGTTAACGGGGGAGCTAGTTCTACAGGAGGCAACGTAGGGGTCGCCGGCGGCAGCTCAGGCAAGTCGGCGCTGTACGCGGCTGTCGCTGAAAACCACGCTGAAGCTACAATTGCAATGATTCGAGTATTCATAGCCGTCCCTGTACCAATTAATTTGTATGTATACTAATTTTTTGCGGAGTTATAAACAACATCTCTATCGTTTCATTTGTAATTCAGGCGTTAAATTGGGCTTTTATCAAAGCCAAACCTAGATCTGTTCGCGGCTTAATTTCATCTCTCACGAATGACAATCGCTCACTGCAGCCCCACACGCTGCGTGGCGACGCAATTTGACCGGTTCGCGAAGCGAAGGAAGGAAAGACTTCCCCTCTTTCGGAATGGCTAAACATTGCGGGAACTTGCCGGAACGCAATAGCGCTCGTTTGCACGATGCCTGCCGTGCGTCTTCATTCTGCGCCCTGCTGCAAGCGGATAGCCTGCGGGTTTTGGTAATCCGCGGGCACGGATTTCAACTAAATTCCCGGACACGGAATTGGAATGCACCTTCAGACTGAGACAAGGAAATTCGCGCCCGCAAGCAGACGATACTCGAGGTTTGGCATGGAGACGGGTGAAACCGTGAGCAAGCGGCGGATGAGGTGGGCATCGGTCGCCAACGTCTTTCAGAGTGCATGATCCGCTGAGCGTTCATAGTAGTCTGAAGTCAGGTCCGTTCAGGCGGCCGGCCAGATTGACACTGGAGTTGACGGAGACATGCAGCTGCGGAGCGCCGTCAATCAGCCAGCGCCTCAGGAGAAGGCACCGACCGAGGCGAGGCGCCGGATCAGATCAAGCAACAGCAGCTCAGTTTCGATATGTCGCGAAGCCTAGCGGCACATCGAGAAAGATCAGCGCAGCGTTTCTGGCAAACCGGAACTTGAAAATCATACAAAGGAGATGGCCGCCGGTCCCAAGGCGAACTCAACATCGACCGAATGTGTTTGTGAGTGGGCGCCAGCCGCCCGAGTTATTTTGGCAGGATTCGGCCCCTTGGTGGGCCGAAACTGGTTGGTCGACCTCATTCAACGATGGCTCTCGGCAGGCGTACGACTGTTGCCGCCGGGTCGGAGCCCTGTTGGGTCGGGAGAGTAGGCACCACAGGCGCATTCTACGCAACATACGTGAAAACAATCTGTTGAGCCTGCGCGCAAGATCCTTGGGACCATACGAGGAACGATTGGCAAGTCTTGCCAAGCCCAATCCGGGGAGGATCCTCAATGAACCAACCAGCTATGGATTGCGGGTATTACCTTTCTTCATGTCGCGCAGGAGTCTGCCCTCCTTGCCCTTGTGCATAACGTGTTTAGGCGCCAGGGGCGTTGTATTTGCATTTGAGCAAGCCTCTGATGGAAACTCTCGAGATTGCTGTCACCCATCGCCAGCGCGTGGCCGGGAGCCTCGTGCATCATTCCGACCGTGGCGTTCAGAAGGCGTGCGGTGCCCGGCTTCAAACTCCTGCATCTTCACGAGTATGAGCCGTGTCAGAAATCCTATTGACAACACGAAAGCGGAGAACTTCAGTAACCGCTGTTCCACTCCCACGTTGTCCTCGCCGCTCTGATCTGTGATCGCCTATCCATGGACGAGCAACGGGAGTTTCTCCATGGAGACTACATTGGAGGTTCTCAGGACCAGGAAGCCTGGACGTGAGGTTCACCGGCACTGGCCGGACGAGGTCAAGGCGCAGATCGTTTCGGAGAGCCTTCGGCCCGGAGCGATTGTAAATGAGGTCGCCGAGCGGCATGGGTTGAAGCCGAACCATCTGTCCACCTGGCGAACGATGGCGCGGCAGGGCAAGCTGGTTCTGCCTGCACCTGAGGATGCGGTGGAGTTCGCAGCGGTGATCGTCGATCCGCCGGTTTCGGAGCTGCCGATCAAAGAAGTCGCTCGCCCTGAGATCATCGTTGGTTCCATCACCATCCGCTTGGAAGAAGGCGCGTCTGCCGCCCGGATCGCCGCCGTCGCGCGTGCCTGCGCGGTTCCGGCATGATCTTTCCATCGAACCGGGTTCGGATCATGGTGGCGACCAAGCCGGTCGACTTTCGCAAAGGCCATGTTGGCTTGGCGGCACTGGTCAAGAACGAGTTGCACAAGGACCCATTTACCGGAACGGTCTTCGTATTCCGGTCGCGTAATGCGGATCGACTGAAGTTGATCTACTGGGATGGAAGCGGGCTGGTGATGGCCTACAAGCGGCTGGAGGAACACACGTTCACCTGGCCGGGCATCAAGGATGGCCTGATGACCTTGGGCCATGCTCAGTTCGAGGCGTTGTTTGCAGGGCTCGATTGGCGTCGGGTCCGTGCCGTGGAGGCGAGAGCGCCGGAAGGTATCGAGTAGATGCGGCACAATGACTCGGGCGGCAAATTCCGACGACGAAGCACCGCTGGCTTTGATAAGCTTCGACCATGTTGGACGCCGCCGATCTTCCTGACAATATCACCGCTTTGAAGGCGATGCTGATCGCAGCGCAAGCGCGAGAATTTCGCAAGGATGAGCGGATCGAAAGGCTTGAGAAGTTGGTCGCCGCCTTCGAGCAGGCTGCCTTCGGCCGCAAGTCCGAGAAGGCTGATCCCGAGCAATTCGATCTCGCACTGGAAGACCTGGAAATGGCCATTGCGGCCGTCCATGCCGAAGACGAAGCCGATAGCCCTTCGGACAAGCCGCGCACCAAACCACGTTCCGCTAATCGTGGCTCTCTTCCCGCCCATCTCCCTCGCATAGAGGAGATCATCGAGCCGGAAAGGCTGATCTGCTCTTGCGGCGGTGGCTTGCATTGCATCGGCGAAGACGTGTCCGAGCGGTTGGATGTCATTCCGGCGCAGTTCCGCGTCATCGTCACGCGTCGTCCCAAATATGCGTGCCGTGCCTGCACCGACGGGGTTGCCCAGGCTCCAGCGCCTGTGTGGCTGATCCAAGCCGGATTGCCGACGGAAGCGACTATCGCACATGTGCTGGTGTCCAAATACGCCGATCATCTGCCGCTCTACCGGCAGGCCCAGATCATGAGCCGCCAGGGCATCGATCTTGACCGTTCCACACTAGCCGACTGGGTCGGTCGGGCAGCATTCGAACTGCGCCCGGTCTTCGACGCCCTGATTGCCGACCTGAAGCGCTCGACCAAACTGTTCATGGACGAAACCCGTGCGCCGGTCCTTGATCCCGGCTCCCGCAGGACCAAGACCGGATACTTCTGGGCGCTGGCTCGTGATGACCGACCGTGGGGCGGCGGCGCTCCACCAGGTGTGGCCTTCACCTATGCTCCAGGCCGTGGCGGGCAGCATGCCGAGCGGATATTGCAAGGGTTCACCGGCGTCCTTCAGGTCGATGGCTACGCCGGATACAACCGGCTGATCGCACCCGACCGTGTCGGTCCCGACATTCGACTTGCCTATTGTTGGGCACATGCCCGGCGCAAGCTGGTCGAGATCACCCGCACTGGCTCAGCGCCGATTGCCGAGGAAGGCGTGAAGCGGATCGGTGAACTCTATCGGATGGAGGCCGAGTTGCGCTGCCTCGACCCCGAGGCTCGTTTGTCTGCACGGCAAAAACGATCAGCACCGCTGATCGCCGACATGCAAACCTGGCTCGCCCATCATCGTGCTCGCGTCGCTGCCAAGTCCCCACTCGGCGAGGCTCTGACCTACATCGCTAAATATTGGAACGGCCTGGGCCTGTTCCTCACCGATGGCCGCGTCGAGATCGACAACAACAGCGTCGAAAGAACGATCCGGCCAATAGCCCTTAACCGGAAAAACTCGCTGTTTGCAGGGCATAACGCCGGAGCCGAGAACTGGGCGACAGTCGCCTCGCTCATCGAGACCTGCTTATGCCGCGCGCGGCATAAGGCGGTTTATGCCGACCGGCGAACTATGCCGATTAATCAAGTTTTTTCCAACGTTTCCGGTAGCATAGCGGTCGCCCAGTCGGCATAGCTTAGGGTCTCTCCGTCGCAATTGACGCGAAGGAGAGGACACATGAACACAACTGACTATTTGAATCGCAGCGCCCTATATCGGAAGCTGCTCCACGGTCCGTATCGGGACTTTGCGCGTGTTTACGCCGCCAACATGTCGAAAGAAGGCTTGGGTCGGCAATGCACGTGGCGCTCGCTGAGCCTGTTTCGAGACCTGATGGACTGGCATGTTGGCAATGGATATGCCCCGCAGGATTTGAGCGAAGCTTATGTCGATCGTTTTCTTGAGCATCGCTTCAAACACTGGAGTCCCGATACGGGCGACCGATCGGCACTCCGACGCGTGCTTTCAGCGTTACGGGAAGAGGGCTTAATACCAGGTGCGCTTCCGGTTGAGCGCACTGAGCACGAGCAGATCGTCGATGTATTCGGGGCATATCTCTCGAATGAGAGAGGGCTCGCCGCCTCGACGGTGGGGAGCCACAAGCTTCTGTCACTTCGATTTCTGCGGGAGGTCTGTCCTGCCGGCGCGAATGGGTTTGCAGCGCTCACCCCGGAGATTGTCATCGGGTATGTCGAACGACATGCGCTCGATGGCTCCGCCGACAGCGGCAAGGCAATGTGCGGAGTCGTGCGTGCCTTACTGCGCTACTTGCATTTGAAGGGCTTCATTTCGACGGCGTTGGCCGATTGCGTGCCATCCATCCGCCGCTGGCGACTTGCCGGCCTTCCAACCTTCCTGCCGCCAGAGAAGGTCCAGAAGGTTCTCGATGCCTGTGACCGGACGACGGCAATGGGGCATCGGGACTATGCGGTTCTGATGATCTTGGCCAAGCTCGGTTTGCGCGCTAGCGAAGTTGCTACCCTCAATCTCGATGATATCGACTGGCAGTCGGGCACGATTCTCGTACACGGAAAGGGACGGCGGCAAGCGACTATGCCGCTGCGTCACGATGTCGGAACAGCTATCGTGGCTTATATCCGGCATGGGCGTCCCGCTTCGGCGTGTCGGCGAGTTTTCTTGCGAACACTTGCGCCGCACGTGGGCTTTGCCTCCGGCTGCGCCATCACGATGATCGCGAAGCAGGCACTCGAGCGGGCAGGCATTGATGGCTATGCCCATCACGGCGCCCATCTTTTCCGCCACAGCCTCGCGACCGACCTTTTACGGTCGGGTGCCAGTTTTGCCGAGATCGGCCAACTGCTCCGCCATCGAAGCATCGACAGCACAAGGATCTATGCCAAGCTCGATGTTGAGAAGCTGCGTGGACTGAGCCTGCCCTGGCCGGGAGGTGTCCAATGAGCCGGCTTCGCACTGCCCTCAACCGCTATGTCGGCATGCGCCAAGGGCTGGGATACAAATATGATGGGCCGGCACGACGGTTGTCGGCATTCGTCACCTTCATGGAAGCCCGCGGCGCCGAGACCATCACGTCGGACCTGGCAATGCAGTGGGTGACGTCGATGGGCCGACAGCCGAGCTGGTCCATCCGCCTGGCTGATGTGCGCTGCTTCGCCCAGCACCTCAGTCATTTCGATCCTCTGACGGAAGTGCCACCGAGCGACGCAGTGCCGCCGGCTCGGCGGACAAAGCCCTACATCTATAGCGACATTGAGATTCAGGCGCTGCTGGCGGCAGCACTGTCGCTGCCGCCAGCCAACGCCCTTCGACGCTGGACGTATCACTGCCTGTTCGGACTGATAGCGGTCGCCGGACTGCGCCATTCTGAAGCGCTCGGCCTGCTCCGGGCCGACGTCGATCTCGAGCAGGGCGTCCTCACTATCCGAGAGACAAAGTTCGGCAAGTCACGGCTGGTGCCGCTGCATGCCACGACAATCGCTGTCCTTACAAACTATGCTGCCCGACGCGATGCACACCTTGGCACGCCGCGCAGTCCCTATTTCTTCGTCGCCGAACAGGGCGGCAGATTGCTGCATCAATACGTGCACCGGGTGTTCTGGCGACTATCCCGGCAAATTGGTTTACGGCAGGAGGGGGATCGCGGTGGCCCGCGGGTTCACGATCTTCGTCACCGTTTCGCCGTCCAAACCCTGATCAACTGGCATCGCGCTGGCGAAGATGTGGAACGCGAGCTGCCGGTACTCTCGACCTTCCTCGGCCATGCCAATGTTCGCGACACCTACTGGTATCTGTCCGCCGCGCCGGAGCTGATGAATCATGCCGTTCGGCGATTGGATAAGCGGTGGGAGGTTCGGTCATGAGACGAACGAACGACTTAGCCGTGCTGATCGAGCGGTGGTTCACAGATCGGCTCATGAAGCATCGAGGTGTAAGTTCCAACACCATTGCCTCCTATCGCGACACGTTCAGGCTCCTGTTTGCGTTCGCGCAGGCGCGCCTTGGGAGGTCCCCATCTCAATTGACACTGCGGGATTTGGACGCTCCGTTCATCGGCACATTCCTGGAAGTCCTCGAGACGCAGAGAGCCGCCTCGGTGAGGACCCGGAATCTCCGCCTCACAGCCATTCGATCTTTCTTCCGATATGCGGCGTTCGAGGAGCCGGCACATAGCGCCCACATCCAGCGCGTGCTCGCGATCCCCAGCAAGCGATGCGACAAGCGGCAGCTTCAGTTCCTAACCAGGCCCGAGATTGAATCGATCCTGGACTGCACGGATCGAAGCACGTGGCTGGGACGCCGCGATTACACTCTGCTATTGCTGGCCGCGCAAACGGGGCTGCGGGTTTCGGAAGTCATCGACCTCGACCGAGACTCGGTAATGCTCGGCCGCGGTGCGCATGTGCAATGCGTCGGTAAGGGCCGCAAAGAGCGAAGTACGCCGCTCACAAAGGTTGCACAGGAAGCCCTCCGGCGTTGGCTCAAGGAACCCGGGAAGCGAGGCGCAACGGCTCTCTTTCCGAATATGCACGGTGGCAGGCTCAGCGCCGACGGCGTGCAGGCACTGCTGAACAAATATGTCGCCAAAGCGCGCGAGCACTGCGTCTCCCTCCGCTCGAAGCGGGTGTCGCCCCATGTCTTGCGGCACAGCGCTGCCATGGAGCTACTACAGGCGGGCGTCGACTGCTCGGTCATTGCCCTGTGGCTGGGCCATGAGGCGATGGAAACGACGCTGACCTATCTTCATGCACATCTTGAACTGAAGGAATCCGCACTCGCAAAGCTGAAGCCGTACGAACGCGCCAAGGCCGAGCGATTTCGACCAAACGACCACCTTCTGGAATTCCTGAACGCCCTCTGAGCATGAGAACTATGCCGAGTGCCAACGACGGGTCTTCGACCAAAACGGCAAGAGAAGCGCGTTTCAACTGGTAAGTTGGAAGAGGTGCTCGGCATAGTTCGCCGGTCGGCATAAACGTGCAAGCTTAATGCTGTCAATCCGCTGCCCTACCTGACCGCCACGCTCACCGCCATAGTCAATGGACACAAGCAGAGCCAGATCGACGAACTCTTACCTTGGAATTATCCGGTCTTGTCCAGCAATTCCCATCAATGACCGCAGTCGGCTCTAAGCGGTCAAGACCTGATCGTAAATATGTTCAACCCGGAAACATCGCTCTCAATTTGTTCGAAACCACGAGCAAGGTAATACGGCGAGTTATCGGGTGTGGCGCACAGATAGCATAAGCCGTATCCGCGCTTCGTAGCCTCGTTGCGAGCAACCTCCATCAACTTTGCTGCAATCCCGTTTCGCCGCACTTCCGGCTCTACCCAAAGAGCGGCTATCCATGGTGAATATTGTGGGCGATCATCGAGATCATTTTCGATTAGTAATACTGAGCCGAGATACTTGCCTTCCTTATGTGCGACAAGAGCGAGAGGGATGTCTTCGCCTTCAATCATCGGATCCAGATGGGCGCGATATTCAGCCAAAGAAACACCACTATCAGTCCACCAAGCATTCCAAGCACGGGAAGCGATTGTGTCCGCCCACTCCGGGCAGGTCTGTAGATTAGAAACTTCCACGGAATACCCTTTAAAATCGTGCCATGAAGTAAGTTGCACCATATCGATGTGCAGTTCTCGATCAAGCAGGTGGAGAGCATAGGTCATTCATAACGTCCGCCTCTGGCTTGGCGGCATTTAACTTTTCGTCCAGGTGTGAGCTGCACACCGGTTACGAACTTCATGAAGACCCTGGCGCTAGAAGAAGTGCAAGGTCTCGCCTATCGGGATGCTGTCGATGCCCACCGCGCATCAAGAAAGCGGTCAGGTGGGCGATAAATGGAAAAGTCGGCATAGCGCAACACGGGGCAGTCCGCGATCTGTCGTCCGGAGCCTGCCGGTTCACGGATACCTTTCGCAGATCAGCATCCTGAGTCAGCAATCCGGTGACAGCCAAACTCTGCCTGTCACCTCGTTGTGCGTCGGAAAAATCATCCGCCGTTTTTCACTTTCACTCTTCGAGGCCAGCGCTAGCGTATGAGCTGCGCTTCTGAAGCGCAATGATGCGATCTAGAAGGGCGCGTTGATGCGCCATGCCAGTTTCAATGCGCCTATCTTCCTCGTTCTCTTCTTTCTCGTTTTTCTGGGGCCAGGTCCAACTTTGGGCAACCAAGCCCATATCTTGTGCATCACCGTTGGCAGAGCCACTACCAATCGTGCCGGTCCACTGCGTGTGGCCAGAATACGGCGCGTCTCCCCTATCGTCCAAAACCTCCCTTTCGTCTTTACTCTTAACGCTCTCGGCGCTAACCGACAGATCGTCTGTCACGGAAATACCGCTATCCGTATCCTGGCTACCCTGATTATCCGGCTCTTCAGCATACGTGAGGGCGTGGGATGTTATAGCTGTCCCGACGGGCACAACGTCAAAATCGACGGGGTCAGGCATTGGCAGCGGGCCAGTCTGGGCGTTAAAAATCTTCTTCAGCTTTCGGTCCGCGTAATATTTCACCTTGTGCATGTGCAAGGGGGGTTGGCCCTTAACGAGGACAATTTGCTTATTGTCGTCGATGAGACGCACCTGTTCGGGGCGAAGTAGTTTCTCACCTTGTTCAGAAGTCTGGATCTGCGCATTCCACCATTGTTTGGAATCGTAAGATTTGCTCTTTGCAGTAAACGTGTAGTCTCCGATTGACTTGGAAATGTATTCAGGAGTCTCATCGTCCGCGGTAGCCATGAAGACTTGCACGCCAGTGTTCGAAAGAAAGTTCTCCTTTCCCGCCTGCTCATAGGCCCCGGTCAGTGCAGAAAGGCTTTGGATAATGAACATGAAACGACCACCATAGCCAGCGATTGTCGTCACGGCAGTCTCGATTGCTTCTAGTTGACCCAAGTGTTTGAATTCGTCCAGGAGAAACAGGACCTCAAATATCTCGTCCTTTCCCGGCATTTCTTGCTGCAGGATCGAAACTAGCTGCTGAAAGAACAATCTCACAAGCGGGGCAATGACCTCCAGATCATTTGGGCTGACGGTCAAGTAAATCGTTGTCGGATCGCGCCGCAGATTGTAGATATTAAAATCCGAGCGGCTTGTCGCATTTTTTATTAGTGGATCAGCCCACAGATTGAGACCACCATCGCCCAAAACTGAAGTATAGGAAGTGATAATCTTGGTGTCGTTACCCGCCATATTGTCGAAGATGCGCTGCACTTCCGGAATTTGGCTGGACTCCGCCAATTGCGCAAATAGCTTATATTTTTCTCCTGGCTGGGCGAAGAGGTCGTAAACAGCGCCGATTGTCGGCTCCCCCCTCTCAATGCACGCCAAGACGCCTGCGACAAATAAATCGCGCGCGCCATCGATGAAGCCTTCGGCACCCTTACCTTTCGAGGTAATGAGGTTGTTGGCAAGCCGACGTGCCTCAGAAAAGCGTCTCTCAGGGTTTGTTGCCACAATGTCGAGAACGGGATTGTAGCAATGTGTACGGCCTTCCTTATCCATTGGCGCAAATTTGAAAATATTGTCGCCGTTCCGTTTTCGCGCACGAGAAGTCAGCTCGAAGAGTTCGCCTTTGACGTCAAGCGCGAGGACAGAGCCGTTGAATGTCAAAAGCGTGGGGATAACAACGCCGACACCCTTACCTGCTCGTGTAGGGGCCACCACTAGGCTGTGCGGCTGCGGGCCATAACTCAAATACTTACCAAACCCACGAGGGCCCGTGGTCTTGCCAAAAATTGGGCCGGAGACTTTGTCGTAAGGGAGCAGATACTTGAGCCGCGCCAAGTCGGTAAACCGCCCCCATCGCGCAGTTCCGTGATGTCGCACTTTAAACAAAAGAGCCGCAAGTCCGATCATAAAGAGACCAACTGTGGCCGCAACGATGATGAGGCTGTGGATGAAGAGTGGACTGATGCGGCCCATATAAAGTGGTGTAACGTACCAAAAGGCTAACAGATCAATATCAACGAGGGCCTGTACACTGCCGCCAACCCTTAGACTGACGTAAATATCAGAGAACAGAAGTCCTAGGGGAATAGAGAGAATGGTGCTCAGAAGGAGAATGCGGACTTTGTCCCCAATGTTATCCGGCATGACTTCACTTGCTCCTCATCGGCCCCGCGGCGCTCGAGACCGTTCATCGTAGCGCGGCGTTTTGAGTTCGATCGCGATAGGTTTCGCGCGAACGATCTTCACCGAACGAGCAACCTCAATGCTGTCATCTAAGCGATCGCCCTCCCGGCTCGAAACCCTCGACGGCTGGTCGTTCCCTAAGTCGGCGCTCCTCCCGTCGAGCTCCGACGTGACATGGAGAGAACTCCTATCCCCTCGCACCGTTAAACCGTTCGAAACCGTACCGGCTGACCGGCGGCTTCTCATCTCGTCTGGCAACTGCTGCTGCTCGCGAGCTCCAACGCGCGAATCGCGGTATACTGAGCCTTCATCAGCGTCCTGTGAAAAGGCCGTAGATACGGACTCTCTCCGATCAATTCCGTGTGAATCGCGGTATAGTGAGCCGTCATCAGTGTCCTGTGAAAAAGCAGTAAAGACGGTGTCCCGATCAAACCCGCCTGCTCGCGCGCCCAGCTCTGCCGATGTTTTACCGCCGCCTTCCAGCGACGCGCCGTGCAGCGAACTCCTCGCCGATCGAACCGATAAATCGCTCGAAACAGTACTGTGTGACCAGTGGCTTTTCTTCCCATCAGGTAATTGCTGCTGCTCGGGAGCTCCAATGTGCGAATCGCGGTATACAGGGTCCTTGTCAGGGTCCGATGAAGAAGCAGTATAGACTGAGCCTCGCCGGTCGATTCCGTCTGCTCTCCCGCTCCACGGCTGCGACGATGTGCTCGACGTGGGTATACTGGATAATGATTCCATTGAGCGCACCGAAGGGCCGGACGGTATTGCCCAGCTCGCTTCCGATCTTGGCGACGCACGCTCTCGGGCCTCAATACCGCCGCTCTCCAAGGATGCGCCGTGCAGCGAAGTAGAGACGGTGTCTCTTCGATCTATTCCGGCTGCTCTTGCTCCGCTTAGCTGCGGCGATGCGTTAGGCGTGGATAGAAGACGGGATAGCGAATCCAATGAGCTCATCGATGTATCCGCCCGAACGGCCTTCCTCTTCTCCGTACCTTCCAGCTTCGCGAGCGCGTCCTCTCTATGCCTCTTTATCTCAGGATCCCGGGACCGGACCAGCGCGTTCTCTCTGTACTTCTTTATCTCAGGATCCCGGGACCGGACCTCGCCCAAAAGTCGCCCCATTGCCCCGGCCACCTGTAGTCCCACCGCTCTCAATCGGGTACCAAAAGTCGGAGACTTCGAATCGTCCATAACGACTGTCCTCCTTGTTCTCGCGCAGGCAACGTGTCAAGGTCGCCCGGAGTTCGCACGTTCGCGTTCGAGTGTTTGAAATCAACGGGTGCATCGCACTGCCGAATTCGGCCAAGTATCTTCCGTCATCTAGCTGCGAGGGACCTAGCTAAGCCGGATGCGCTGCGGTAGGCGCAAGTCAGGTCGCCCGCTACCGCACACTGCGTCGAAGATGAATTAGCCACGCATCACCGTGTCACCATCCCTTGACCCCCTATCATCCAATTTCGGGCGGTTGTTGGTGCCGGCAAAGGGTGCACGCCTTTGGCTTCCAGGCTCCACTTTTATGCGTGTCTCACCACGTTCTGGTTCCGGCTTGACCCGACTCGGCATCTGTTTAGACCCAACCTCCCTAAGTGTATCCTTAACACTCTGCGATACATCTCGACGGTCCATGACTTCCATGTTCTCGTAGACGCCCGTCGGAAATCCTTTTGGCCCTACTTTGGCTGCGTATCTTTTTCTAGGGGGAAACGATTTATCGATGTCACCCGTTGATACGTCTTGGATCGGAGCAAGTCTGGTGTTTTCGCCTTTTCCAACTTCCACGAAAATTTGAGGTTGCGTTTGCGTGCTTTCAGTAATATCTTCAAAGTCTTTGTGATAGTCCCAACTACCAGAATAAAGCTTTACCTCAGTTGCCGTAGCAGTTTTCACATGCTCTTCGACATCTTCAACAATTCTCCGAAAATCTTCGCTCTTATTTCTGCTATAATATTCCACAGGAACGATACGCGCTCCGTCTTTCACCACGACGCTAAGCTTATGATCGTATCCATTGGGGGCTTCAGCCTCCGGTCCCAACTTCAGACGCTTGGCATGATCTCCATCAGGTTTTAGCGCCAGAACTTTCTTGGCCGACCAGTAATCATTTCCGTAATTAATCATCAACTCAGGAAGATCTTTGCCATAGTCAACATCGCGAAGGTAGCTGTCGAGGCGCTTTTGAACACTCTTACCATCGCGCTCGAGGTTATCGACGTTCTGTGCGATGCCGGACTGCGATCTCACGTAGACATTGCGAACACTCTGGCCCACCTTCTCTTTTACTTTAGCTTTAATTTGCTGGATCGTATCCCCTGAATATTCATCGCCCTCGGTACGATAGATCCCAAACATCTGGTTGTCGGTCAACTCGAAGGTAATATCGGGCATACGTTCGCCCGCCGCCTCTGCAGTGACCTGTGGGCCGTAGTCATAATTTCTTTCCCTTCTGCCGCCAGGAGTATCATACCACCTATCGTCACCGGACAACTCGCGAACATGCTTCGGCTGCCCGCTCTTGCTGTAAACTAGATCGCCCTTCCCATCCCTCATGAGCCCTTGAGACTCGGGCGTTAAATGCTTGAACGGCGCCCGGACATCGGCCATTGTCCGTCTTGCAAGATTGAGTTTCTGGCCTAGGGTTTCTTCTTTGAAAGTGTGCTGCAGTATACCCGGCGGCGCATAGTCACCGCGACCGCCCTTTACCATGATATTGAATGTACTTTTTGGCCCGACATCCTGGTAGTGAAGCGGCCTCCCGATATGTGCTTCAAATTCACGAGCGTGAACAAGGCGGCACGTGCTATCTGGATTAGAAATCTCGAAGCGAATATCTCTTGGGTCGTTTGGGTCGCTGGTGTCCGCTACGTACAGTCTCTTTCCACGATTTCCTTCGGACACAATGTTTTCAAAATTATCATCGCTCATAATACTTTTCCTGCAAACAGCTCTTTACAAGTGGTGTGGAGATCAACGTTCTCTCTTTGCCTCGTGGATGCGGGTCGCCCTCTCCCAGGCGGCGATCTCCTCTTCGTCATCATCCTGATAGAACTCAATGTCTTCGAATTCGATTGGAGGAGCCCGCTCAACACGATTGAGCCTTTGCACACTGGCATTAGGAGACATTCGCTTACTATCTATAGACATAGTCTTTCCTTTACTTGTGAAGCCTATTACTCTTGGTGGAATTCAGCATGCTTACCAAATGTACCTCCAAAATTAACGCGAGAATAGCGTCTATTTCGATAAATTCAGGAACTTATTAGAACTGTATACTTAATAATACGATTGTAGATACACAGTTGCTTTGTTGTCAAACGGTATGCTTCGCGGATGAACCCGGCATTACATCTGAAACGACTTTTCAAGTTCAGAAGGTCGGAGGCGCACGGTTGTTTCACACCCTGGTGCTCCCTGTCGCCTCGCGGCACATCCACACCGCCCGTACGAGGGCTAAGCTATCCCAACGGCGTGAGGACGTGAACGCTCGTCGTATGACCGCCGATTTACATTCTTGATCGGGTTTTCCGCAGCACGACCTGTTTTCCAATTGTGAATTGCCGTTGCCTGCTCAAATGCTTCGTCATCGCTCGAAGCGCTGCAGTCCGACACGTCCATGTTTCGGCGTTCCGGGCTCACAGGACTGTTCGTAGCACGCCCTGTCTTCTGATCGTGAATTGCGGTCGCTTTCTCAAAAGCATCTTCGTCACTTGAAGTGCTATAGCCCGACGCCTTCGTGTCCCGCCTTAGCCTGCTTTCAGCGCGCTCATCATGGTTGGACTCGGGGGCGAGGTGGCCAAGGTCGATGCCCCTAACGGAGGAGGTGTAATGGGACGATGATTTGCCCAATCCAGCCTGAGGATACGGCATAGAAGTGGGAAAAGCCGGCTGCGCATGCGACATTTCGCTCGCTGCGTAGTATGATCCGCTGTTTCGCCAATCGTGAGCGGCCGACACCCGCGGCTGGGCTCGCTGCCCAGGTTCCTGGGTCTGCCATGTTCCCGATGGCGCCGCAGACCCAAAATTGGCTGCACTGTTTGGTGCCCAGCCGCTTGCCATGGGGTAGGGGTGATTATTCATGGCGTGCGGGTGTGAGCGCTGGGGGGCAGGGTTGCGATTTGATGATCCCGTATCGCTCACAAACCCAATTTCGATCATTTGGCTGTTCGGCTGGCTTTCGTGCTTGGAGACGAGCGAATCCGTCGAATCTCGCTTAGGAACAGTGAGCGGGTCGGTGCGGAACCGTGTGGCACGACGATGGGCAATGCGCGCAGCTCTTTCAGCTCTTGCTTCTGTCGGCAGAGCCGGCAGTGCCTTTTCTTCTCTTGTACTGTAACTCATATTCATATCTAGCAGCTCATCGCCAGCGTCTGTATAGGACGTTCGGGAGTTTTCAGTGGACGCCTTTGACTGCACATATTGGAGTGCTTCACGGGTAGTTGTTTCTTTGGACTTTTGCTGGAGCTCTCTGAGATGAGCTTTGTCGGCGATCAACTTTTCTTGCGACAGTTTCTCGACGGCAGTCAGTTCACCAGGCACTTGTGTGGGCGCGCGACCAAAGAGAGAGCGACTAATCTCTTTAAACTCTCGTCCGTCGATACCTGTTTTATAGACAACTTTTTTACTATAAAGATTTCCGAAGTTGTGCTCGGTCTCTTGGAGGCTACCGTCTTCTTTGAACTTCGCAGTTCGCTCGTTCAACAGTCGGCGGTGCGAAGTAATCTTCTTACCGATCTCCTTGCCCCTCTCATCGAACTGTGATTCCCATGACTTGGAGAAAAGCCCGCTCCACTTTGATTTCGCGAAGGCGCTACTGAGCCCGTCATGCGCTTTCGTTTTCTCAAATGAGGAAAACCGAGTCGTTCGACTGACGAGTTCCCGATTACCATACTTGTCAACCTCGTAGGTTTTGTCCTTCGGTCCCAGAAGTCTCGTTTTGGGTAGCCTCTTCGTTGTGAGCTCGCGCAGACCATCGGTTCCGGAAATGGGCTTGCTCATCTCCTCCGAGTAAACGCTAAAGAAGTGGCCATCCCGCTTTCGACTGGACCAGTAATTCGTTCGCTCCAGAACACCACTTGCATTCACCTCCCACGTCGCCTGGAAGCGGCCTTTGAACACTTCAGCTTTCGTAAGGCCGTTCCTGCCAAAATTGTATTGCTGCGAGTCGGCACCGTTCCCGATTTCAAGATAAGACAGATAATGGCGGGTGCCGTCATAACGGCTTCGAGCTGTTGCTTCCCCTGAACCAAATCTCGAGCTTATTTCGTGGGTAACTATGCCTTCGCCTGTGACACGAGCTTTGTGTCTACTCTCTTTTAATCTGTACTCCCCTTTATCAGGAGCGAACTTACTTAGCAAATACTTGTCCGTACCGGTGTATTTGTAGAATATTTTCTCCGCTTTATAGGTACCGCTAATGGCAAAGGCGTTCTCTCTCTTCTGCCTTCTTTCCTTCTCGAAGCTAGTTTCGCTGGTCGCTTTATCCTCCTGAAAAGAAGGATTTACCTGTCCAATGCGTGCCATGTTGTGTTCCTTCTATATATCTTACTGACAAATAGATTAACGTGGAGACGTGCGTTGATACGGCCTAGACGCCAGACCTAATCATGCAGGCCCAAGTCCCCTACCGGCACCGGAAGTTACGCTTCTCGTCCCCTTTGCCGGCCGCGCCGGCGATCAGAACGGGCGCTCCGAACCTGTTGATCCTCGAAGGGCGTGCCGGCACCTCCGTCACCACCTTCGCCGGCAGAGGTTCCTTCTGGAGCGGAAGCAAGCCGAGGTCGCTTACTACTCACTGCGGCCTCATCGGCGCGGCGATTGCTGCTGGGATTCGTCCTGTAGTCTTGAGCATCCCGCTCCGCTGCCATCCACGCTTCCATCGCTTCATCTGCAGCGCGCTTCTGAGCTCGTGTTGCGACGCCGCCTTGCGCATGCTTCTCAGCCTTCTCCCACTCTTCCCTGGCCTGCTTGGCCGCAGCCTGCCGCCGAGTAAGCACATTGGGGGGATCATTTCTTCTGGCCCTCTTTGAAGCCCGTGAACCCTCCAGATGAGCCTCCCCTGTTTGCTCTCCGACATCGTCACCTTCATTGCCGAACGCCTCTGACCGCTGTCTACGGCGGCTGGGGCCAGCATTCTCTGCATGGACGCGCTCTCTTGGAGAACTTGACACAAGTCCCTCCTGACGTTCTGTCGCATCCCCGAGGGCTGTCTGGTCAGGCGCCTCAGGATCGTTATCGACTAGAGGAGGATCCTCATTTAATTGAGCGACCTGCTCAGGCGAAATCAAACCAGGCGTGGCCGCGCGACGCCCCCCGAGTTGCGGCGCGATGGGGTGTTCCATGTCCCACTCTGGCTCGGGAGTGTGGCCCCGGTCCAGTTCGACTGGCTCCCCGGTCTCGCGCCCATCTCCGCTGCCCTCGTCTGTGACGCGAACGAAGCTATCGCCGTCCTCAGCCGCCCTGCGGAGCCATTGCTCGCGAACGGCAGCCTCCTGCCTGCGATACTCGGGATCACTGAAATCTCTCGGCGCCAGACCCCGCACTAGCCTTGTGGTAGCCTCGAGATCAAGACCTTCCTCAAAGGCAGCATCAACGAGCTCATGACGAAGGTCTGCAAAGGTAAACGTATCGAGTACGTTTGGATCAGAACGCTGTCCTTGTCGATTTGCAATTTTCAACCAGCCACCTTCACTCGATGCTCGACAAACTACAATATGTACGTGCGGGTGCTCTTTGTCGTTATGCGCAGCCAAGATGTATGGAAACCGATGCTCAGGTGCTCCTTCAGGAAAGTTACTCCGCATGCGAGGATTATCAAAAAGCCGGCGCGCAAAGTTTTGAGCCACCCGCTCAGCCAGTTGGCGGTCGGTGCCTGGAGGAAAGCTTGCGACCAGGTGGGTCGTAAGTTCTGGAGACGTGTCATCCACACGTTGACCCGACTGCCACCTCCCAGTACTCCGCGCCCATTCTTCAGCCACATCAAGAAATTTGTCCGGAGTAACTCTTTCATTAGGTCCACCCCAGCTCAAAGGCAATTGCAGCGGAACAGTGTCCCGCTGGGAAAGGTAGGCAAATTGTCGCTTTGTGTCAGCCGGCTTCCGTGTGCCGCCGTTTCTGATCATCTTCGCGACTGCTTGGGGTCCCGACATTATCCTTCCTCCTTCCCGTGCGGCTAATTCCGGCTCGCTTCGATGAGCATCGCCCGACCGTCCCGCCTGCGCTTTGAAGTACTGAGAAGTTGGCGTAGGAGAAACTCGAGCGCCATGAACTCCTTTCCGAATGCCGCCCGTTGCGAATTGAGGGCCTCCAGGTCGACGACGTTGGACCGCTGCGCCACTTGACGCAGATGAGCAAGGCTTCCAGCCATTTCGCCTATACTGCGAGAAATTTCCTGAAGCGACAGTCGGGACTCGCTGTCAATCTCTAGAAACCCGGCGATCCGACGTGCGGCGATGCGCAGTGCCATATTATTGGTCAACCCCAGGGCGTTCGCTTGCTCGGCAAAACTAAGAAATTCCGCTTCACGCAAGCGAACACTAACGATCTTATAACCGTCGGGGTTCGGCGTTGCCTTATGCGCTTGAGCGCCGTGGAAGGAGTCATGCCAAAGGCTGAGTTCTCGATCTGCCATTTTGAAATTCCTAAAATAAAAATATCCTGCCTTCAGGGCTAATTGAATATTTGTACTTTTAGTAACTTAGTCAATGTAACGTTCAAAATTCTTCGTTACTATAGCATTACGAATGTAATACAAGATTGATCACCGATTCCAACTGATATATTACTTAACATATCATCGAACAAACATACAAACTTTCGTACAACGCGCAGCAAATTCCTATTGCACCGTTTGTTTGGCAGTTCTGCAAATATCGATGGAACTAGCTACCGTTAACGAAAATTCGAAATCTAAATAGTCACTGATCGCTCATAGAGCTTGCTTAATGTCAGCACGTTGCAACGCGGCGAAACTGCTTGACCCTGCCGAATATGCGATTGCGCTTCTTATCAGCTTTGAAGTCGCAGGAAGGTGTTTTGGAGCGCCAGCTGCGAATGTGAAGGGCCCCGAACTGTGGTGCTGCCGATCACCACTCCCGGTTTACCGTCAGGCCTGAGTTGACAACTGTCTCCAAGAGCGCGGCCAAGGGGCCTTCCTCAGCGCGCTGCCATTGCAAGAAGGGTGGCTCCACCCGTAGAGCCGGCCAATAATCCCCACTTTTCCACAAATCGGAAATTCGGAAACCGTTAAAGGAGAGTCAGCGGTCGGTCGTTGACGAACCAGTTTCCGAGCCGTGGAATCCAACATTCGAAATCATGCCGGCCTCCGAACTCGACGAACACCAGCAGCGAAGTTCCGCTAACTGATCCACCGAGTTAGCAAAACCGAAGGTAGATACTACGATACCTGGGGCGCATCTCTGGAGGTGTCCGTTACAAACGAAATCGTTTTCCCCATCCAAAGCAGTAAATTTATCTGTTCTACAAGCCTGGGTCCCAATATTGTATCATGGACGTATTTACATATTTTTTTTACTCTAAGGAATATGAGGTGCTCTCAGTGAAACTCGTGACATTCTGTTCTTTTAAAGGCGGCGCGGGGAAGACGACCGCCTTGATGGGTCTTTGCTCCGCATTGGTTAAAAGCGGCCGGCGGGTCGCCCTCTTCGAGGCCGACGAAAACCGGCCTTTGAGTCGCTGGCACGCGAATGCCGCCGAGCGTGGCACGTGGGATCCGCGCTGTAGCATCTTTGTCGCCGATGAGCTGGCTCTGCTTGAAGACGCCTATGCGCAGGCCGAGGCGGAAGAATTTGACTATGTTCTAATTGACACCGAAGGTGGTTCAAGCGAACTGAACAATACGATTATCGCAAGTTCTAGCCTGCTTATCGTACCAACCATGCTCACACCCCTAGACGTCGACGAAGCACTCGCGACCTACCGTTACATCATCGAGCTTTTGATGGGGGAAAACCTCGTTATACCAACGGCGATCCTCCGTCAGCGTGTTCCTGTCGGTCGCCTAACGATGTCACAGCGCTCCGTGTCCGACATGCTGCACGCGCTTCCCTTAACTCAGCATCCTCTACGTGAGCGAGACGCATTTGCCTCCATGAAAGAACGTGGAATGCTCCATCTAATTATTGAGAAAGCCGCAGCCGACCCCGGTATGCGACTGGCCCTGCGCAACCTTGATAACGCTATGGAAGAGCTAATGCTATTGGGAGAGTTCGTGGTCGAAGCATTGGAGGCTTGAAGACATGGGTATCCGCAAACCATCTCTCACGGTTTCGGAAGCTCGACGGCTAGCCGAGGAACGATCCACGCCAGAGAAATCACCCTCCACCGGGGAACGCGCCCCGCCATCTACGAGGACCGTTGTTCCACCCCCTCTCCCCTCGCCCGCCCCACCAATGGAATCCGGACTGACGGGGGCGACGAGCGCGGCAACGAAGGATGATGCCCCCCGCGCCGACGGTGAGTGGCAAGCAGTCGGAAAGAGGGAGGCTGCAGTACCGTCAACCAAGGGCCTAATTAAGCAAGAGCCATTCCTGCAGTCCCTTCTGCCGTCACGCGCTGAGAAGACACAGGTTTTCATATCCGCACTTCTCCCGGCCGCCAACGTGTCTCCCATCTACGAAACGTTGTGCCGGCAATATCCACCTCAAAAGGCATTGCAGATGGTGTTGAGGCGAGCCCTCCACGAATATGAAAGCATGCTCGAAGATGGGACATTCCGGAATGGACCCCAGTACTACCCGACGAACCCCGCGACGCGACTCGATGAATTCGTTCAGACGTCTCGAATGATGCCGAAGGTACTTCTCGGAATTGCTAGGGCCCATTTCGACCCGCTCGGCCTTGAAAGCACCCGGAGTTTTGGCCGGAAACTAGCGAACGCAGCGCTTGCTAGCTTTTTCGCCCGGGAATCAGGCAAGAAGGCAAGCGGCCGGTGATTATGACCAGCAGTCTGAAGTTTCGTCGCTAATTCGGCTGTTGGCGACATAGCCAAGAGTGACCTTACGGGCGAGTTGAGATGCGGGGCAAACGGCCGTGTGTGGAAAACAATAGGCTTCGGGTTCTGGCGGAGGTTGACAGGATGGCTCGGGCGTAGCCGAGACGCCCGCCCTTAGGACTTTCTCGGAGATCAAGCGTGAGGCTGTTAACGGTGACGTTAGTCGGACCGGATGCAGATGCCGGATCGAGCCGCAGCAGTCGAGAAGGTCGCGGCAAAGCTCTCGCAGAATGGGAACGGATCTAGCAGGTCGGTGCGGATCGTCAATTCCGGCAGCAATGTTGATAGCCTCGGGCGCACCGATATCTCGCCTGGAGCCGAGGCGACGCCCATTGTGGTCCGCCTCGTTTTCGACACGCTCGAACGCATTCGCATAAAGTTTGTCGCTTTCGACAAGTGAATTTGTCAACAAAACAGGCTGATCGCTGTTACCATGCTCGCGGCATCGCGGCATCACACAAGTTCGCTAAACCAAGATTCAGTTCCCAACTAACGCGAATGAATGACCGACGTTTGGTCTGGGATGGTCCCTTCCAATACATGCGATGCGATCATACTGCGGACACCGGCATGGATGCTGTTGCGGTGCCATCGTTCGTGCCAGATGAGCGATATGTTGTATGGCGGCAATGCGGCGCCTTTGGCCGGAATGAAAGTCTCTAGCCGGTATCGCGATGCCAAGTAGAGAGCGGAAGGAGCCGGAAGAACAAGCACCGCGTCCGTATCTTGCACGAGCCGGGCTGCGGTGTGGATGTCTGGCACTGTCAACGTCTCTCCGCCGCGGGGCCGCAGTGCATCAAGCCCATCATAAACCTCCCCGAAGGCTGTGTTGTAACTGGCGCCAATTCGGATTGACAAAAACCGGTTCAATTCTTTGTAGGCAATATTCCCGCGCAATGCGGCGTGGTCAGTTCGGCAGACGCACAGCGTCGGAATAGGCGGTAAACCCCTGCAATAGAATCCAGGGGCGGCGTCCTCTGCCAGTCCGAGGGCAAGGTCAAGCCGCCCAGTTTCGAGCTGGCTGAAAACATCAGAAAAACCGATAGAGGGGAGAAAAACAGTTGTAGGAGAGACTTCCCGAAAGTAATTGCTAAGGTGCCCAGTCAGCAAAAGAGCAAGGTGGTCTGGCATAGCCAACGAGAACCGTTCTAACGGCGCGGGCCGACCGCTGAAGATCTTTCCGATGTTCTCAATAGTCGCCTCAACTTTTCCTACAAGCTTGTCTGCAAGGGGTGTTAGCTCAAAGAGGCGGTTATGTCGAACAAGCAGTTCATCCTCAAAAATCTCACGAAGACGGGACAGGGCCCTGCTCGTCGCTGGCTGGCTCAAACGCACCTCGTTGGCAGCGTGCGTGATGTTGCGGCATTTCAGGAGCGCATGAAGTACGAGCAACAGGTTCAGATCGATCGCTCCTAGATCGAGATCTTGCTCCTGGTCTCGTAGAGCTTGGCTCGCAGTCATAACACTAGTCTGCCGCTAGAAGCCGCACGGTGCGCACCGCTGCTTGGTCTTGTGCGATTGCATCACGGCTAATGTTTTTAACGTCCTCGATTACCCGCGAATGGTAAGCCTGGCCGGAGCCTTTTCTCCAACAGAGTTCGATTTGATGGCTGGCGATTTGAACGGGCGGAACAAGCGCCGCAAGACGCAATGTCTTGGTAAGCCATCCGGCAATAGCGCGCGGCACGGTAAGGGCGTATCCGTTTTCGGCGGCCATTAGGGCCGCCGAGGTAATGTCCGGGATGTCAATGAGGCGCGAGCGCCGAATGCCCGCACTGAGTAAGGCCTGCGACACTTGCGGGAAGTGCTCTCGACCATTTTCGACCAAACTGACATGAGGTAGCGCTAGAAACGCTTCTTCGCACGGGCGCACGCCGCCCAGCCTGTGCGTATCAAACGAAACGAGAGTGACGAAGTCTTCTTGCGTGATGATTTCACGTTCGAAGTCGCTATATGTCTCGTCCTGCCATGGGGAGCCTAGCGTGAATTGAGCACTCTTTGCGCGAAGCGCAGCAAAACCCTCCTCGGGAAACTTGTGCATGTTCACTTTGATCAGATCGTTTTCCCGCGAAGCCCACTGCATGAAATGAGGAAGCAGAGCAGGCATCAGTGTAGCGCTTATGCTAATTCTCACGTCAGAGATGGCTTGCCGCGCAGATAGAACTTCGCGAACATGCGTCATGGCCGTCGGCACGATCCGAGCGAGATGTTCTCCTCGTGCAGTTAGGGTCATCCCACTTGAGCTTCGAACCAAGAGGTCGTCCCCGAGAAGGTCACGCAGACGTGCGAGTGCCCGGCTCATCGTCGGCTGCGTTTGACCGAGCTGCCGCGCGGCATGGGTAACGTTGCGGTAATGAAGCAACATTTCGAGTGCCACCAAAAGATTGAGATCGACACCGGCGAGCTTCTTCGCAAATTCCCCGTCGTCCCCGGTGCTCAGCCCAGGGTTTCCGAGACTATCCATGGTTAATCTGACGATCTGCGAGGCGGATCTTCGGTCTGCGGCAGGAGGTTCGTACTGTGCAATCGAAAACGCTAATATTAATCATGTCGGTCTCTGCATTTGGGTCATAAACATTGCTGGCTCTGGCGTTGGCTATGTCGGAGCAGGTGCGAATCTTCCCGTAGTTGCCGCCGATTATCCAAGTCGAATTTTTAACAACACTATTTGGCTGGGTTATACCCACTCAGCATTGGCTGAGTGGCCGCAAAGATTACTCGAGTGAGAGCGCGCCCGATTCAAACTTTGAATTTTCGTAGTTGGCTAGTTCCTCCGGGGCACGAACAGAATGCTAAACCATGACGCGAACTTCACCACCGCGTGACAGGTTGTCAAGTAAGAACCAGGACTATGTCGCGAGAACAACAGCCCCTACTGGGCGACCTACACATGTCAGCACGTAGCCGGAGCTGATTTCGTGATCTGAGAGGCAAGCATCTGGGTCCATCTCGACCTCGCCGGTCACCTTACGCATCTTGCAGGAACCACAGCTACCGGCGCGACACGAATGCTCCAACGCGACACCCGCGGCCTCTGCTGCTTCCAGAATAGTCTGACCTGAATTAACGTAGAAACGCTCGCCGCTCCCTTCGATGGTGACTTGCGGCTTCGTTGAAGTCGCAAGCGTCGGCGCTGTGTTTGCTGGTGTTTTCGGCTGCTCTGCCACAATCGGTGGAGCGGGACGGGGCGGAACAGCGACACCCAGCGCCGGCGATGCCTCAGGCTTGCGCGGAGCGGAGGGCGGCGCCTGCAGACCGTTCGATCGCAGTGAAGCGGGGGGGTGAAACGTCGTCACCGAAGATGTTGCAGCATCAGCGGGTTTAAGAGTGGCGGCGGGAACCGACGCGCTCTTTGATGCCGGAGTGGGTGCATTGGCGGGTGAATGTTGGGGAGACGAGCCGAATGCCTCTTCGTGATAACGGTCCGGCGGCAGGCCCAAAGAAGTAAGAACCGACTTCACTGCCACCATGTAGCCCGGCGGTCCGCAGACAAAGACCTCCCGCTCGGTGAGATCAGGGACGTGGGACTGGAATAGCCTAGCGTCGACACGACCTGTGGCTCCATGCCATGGAACGCCTGGGGACAGAGCAGCGGGTATAATTGACAAGCTCAAACGGCTGCCAAGTCGAGTACTCAAATGGAGGAGTTCCTGCTGGAAGATAATGTCAGACGGAGTGTTCACATTATTGATAAACGTCACGTCTGCGTTGCAGGCGAGATCCGCGATCCAGCGCAGCATGGACATTACTGGGGTGATGCCGCTGCCGCCTGCGATAAAAAGCAACTTCTCTGCAGGAAAATTGACACAACTGAACTTGCCGAATGGTCCGCTCGCCATGCACTCGACCCCTGGCCGCATATTGTCGAATAGCCAGTTCGACATCCAGCCCATCGGCACCTTCTTCACTGTGATGGTAAGCGTATAGGGGCGGGACGGCGACGAAGAAATGGTGTAGGTTCGACGTAGGATCTTCCCCTGGACGGGCACTTCGATTGTGATCGCTTGACCCGGTTGGTAGTGGAATAGCGTTCCAGGCTCGCCAACAAACTCGTAGGTCTTTACGTCGTGGGTCTCTGGAGTGACCGAGACACAGAGAAGCTTGGTTTTGCCGAGCCAGATTTTGCATTGATCCGGACTCTTGTGTGCCCGGATCATAGACGTGCCAGGTAATTCTCGCTCTGCCAAACGAGCTGCAGGGGTGGGAGGAACTTCCACGTTCGGCGGCGGCGCTAGCGGCACTTGAGGTGAAACCGATGTGTCGGCGGGTGCTGGTTGTGGCAATGGCGAGGGGAGAGCCCCTGCGGTGGGTGCGCCAACGCCTGTCTTGTTGTCAACAGGGACAGGCAAGACCGGTGAATTTCCATCGAGCAGAAGTGTGGCGAGTTCATTTTTGGCCTGGGCACGCTGCGGATTATCTTTCTGCCCGAGCTTGACTCCAAAAAAGCCCCGATCGAGCAGTACTAAAAATCGCCCAAGTGCGGCTTTTAATTGCTTGGCCCTTTGGTCCCCGATGTAGCGCTGTACCCGCTCGAGTGCCCCCGCGATCGACTTGATGTCGGTGGAAAATATGCCATCCTCATAATTGCTCCAGAAAGAAGTGTACCGCTCCTTCAGTTCCGCAATTCCAGCCCTCAAATCTTCATTACCGATCCAATTGGTGTCGTTGAGAAGAACTTGGAACCGGCGAACCTCTTGCGCAGTTATGCTTTTATCAATATCCGCCACATACACAAAAATAGAAAACGAAACTCGGGCAATCTCAGCCGACACATTTGGAACAATGGGGTTTATCATCGTCATATATTTGTCCCTTAAATTTCTTTGGATAAATCAATAGTATTTCCTGAGATATCTACTCTACTGACTTCACTATTAGGAAAATTTACATGCTTTGAAATGTTTGCACGCCAGTCACCGCTTGGTCCTGTCGCTGCAGCGAGCACCTCTGGCACCGGGGGAAGATCCACAATTACAGCAAAGTCGCTGCTCACTTCCGCAAAGATCTGCCAATTGGATCCGCACACCTCGGGGCTGACAAGGTCGCCCGGACCGAAGGCAACGTTGGGAAGAAAATCCATCTGGTCGGGGTCGAACAGCCGCACTTCGCCTTGGTGAACCAGGAAGTAGCCGCCTTCGCGGTCACCGTGTTCCAGTTTCCCCCGCCGGACGTATCGGCGAACGCGAGATTCCACGGCGATGTCGGCTAGACTGTTCAGGGACAGCCGGTTCAAACGCTGATTCTGGCTCAACATTCCAAGGCGCAAGATCGGCTGAGTTGGAACCGGCATAGCCACGTCGCTGGAATTCATCCACTCGACCATGATTTTGGGGCCGCTGTCAGCGCGATCGAATGTGATGACACTCGTCTTATGCAGTCCGATGGACTCCCCTTGGACAGCCTGGCCATCGACGAAGACCTTACCGCCGCCCAAGCGAACCAGACGGATCTCACTTTGGTGCACGCTAATCGCCGCATGATAGGTCCATGCAACTGGATCAGGAATAATCACATCATTGTCGGGAGCCCGACCGATAGTGACATAGTCTTGCTCAAAGGTGAGGATGTCGGGCCTCGAGCCGCCCGTACTTGTCGCAATCCTGAGCAGAGGCTTCACATGGCTCCGCTCTTCGACATTACTCACGCCTGCCATATGCAAGAGGGTTGCCGACAAAAGCGGATGATCATCCAGAATAGTATCGCCGAGCATGCGCTGTGCGGCATCTTTAGCAATTGAGGGGCTGATGAAGCCGGAAATTGTAAGCGCAATCGCCCGTAAGACTGGATTTTCAAACAGGAGCAGCTCGGAAAGATTCTCCTCTACGTCCAAGCTCCCGAGTATCGCTCTGCGCTGGGTGCGTCTTTCGCTCCCCGCTTCTGCCGAGTTTTCTCGCGTTGGACGATGAGCTCCCGTCAAGACGGCAAGAACCTGGGGATCGAAGACATCACGCCATTGCTGTCCGGGCGCCGACGGCACACTTTGCCGCAGCAGCGTGTCGAGAGCGTGCCCTGATAGGGTTGCGAGGTCTTCGGCATAGTGCAGAGTTTCGACACCCGGCTTGAAACTGTGCAGAATTCGGAGGGCCTGATGGCGGGTCGCATGCTCACGCGCATCCAGCGCGTCTAATAGAACATCGAGCAGCTGTGTGCCCAATGGATCGGAGATCTCCGCCGCCTCCAAGCAAAGACGCACCGATCTCTGCCGAAGCAGTGCATCCAATACATCTTCCATCTTCGCCCCGACGACACCAGTTTCAGAGGTCACTTCGTCGATAATTGCCAGATGATCGACATCGGTGATCTGCAAGCTATGCCGCACAAGGTCAATTGTCTGCTTGAAGCTGGCGTCATTCATTAGGTCGTTGACGGCCATGCCCTCATTTAGTCGAATAGAGACTATGCCACTAACCAGACTGCGATAATGTTGAAGTGAAGCGAGCTTTTCCTCCTCCGTGACCGAAATCGCATCCAAACTGGCGATCCCGGAAAACCCAAGCTCCTCGAGAAGGGCGTTGTGCTCTTCCTCCGAGATGTTCATTTGGGTACGGAAGTCCTTTAGCAACTTTAGGGAGCTGCTATTTTCAGTCGAACCTTCACTTACAGCTTCATCAAGTATCTTCTGGTACGCATCTAACTTTTGTTGTTTTGAATACCCCGGCAACACCTTCGTCAAAAGATAAATCTCGTTCGCTTTCAACTGATCAAGACTGCGGCCGTCCAAAAACTTGCTAACATTAACTTTCATTTTTTTTAGTTCAGTGAGTAGGCTCGAAGCCATGCTCTCTTGCTGATACCGGAAGGGGCTCTGTTGCAGAGCGCGCCTGAGCCAAATCGTGCTTAGTGCCACGATTGCAATGTCCACCAACCGTCCGCCAAGTGCTGGGAGCAACAGAATGTTCGGCCGTCCACCGAAGAGATAGAAGCTGTTGAATGACAACCAAGCAGCCACCGACAGGCAATGGTGCACAATGACCTTCTCCGTCATTGTCTCATCACGCGAACGCCACCTGCGATATAGCGCCTCGAGAACTCGTCCAAGCGCAAGTGAGGTTGCGCAAGCCAACGCAAGCGTCAGAGGCGCAGCAATAATTTTTGGCACCGGAATCATATGTCCGGCAATATAAAGCCCTGGCGCGAGTAACTTTGCGCGTATTCCTTCCTCGTGCGTCCACAAACCAGAAAAGTAATAGTCCCAATTTCCCGCATAGAGGAAGTAATACCCATAGAATCCGATAATCAAACCAAAGAACATATAGTAAACGTCTCGGCGCTGCGGATCCAAGACGCCGTTCCAGTATGATCGTTGCAGATCAATGTCGCCGCAATTGGCCAGGCAACTTACACACGCGCTGACGTCGCCGCGGTCAGTACCTTTGCGGCACATCGACTGCGGGAGTTTCGGGCGGGAGAAATGGGGGTTGCTTTCAAGCAGACCGCCAGGCTCTGTGTAAATTTTCTGAACGATGTTGGCCGGGCAGAAATAGTTGCACCACGTTTTACCTCCCCAAAGCAGGCCCGTTGCTACCGCCATTCCGATTACCGTGAGCAGGGCGATCGCCATCGCTGTTCGGTCCGTATTTATAATGAGAAGCCGAGCGGCAACGCCTGTAAATAAGAAGCCGAATTGCACATACCAATTGTTGCGGGCGAGCCAACTCTGCCGATCAATCAACGGTAGCGTTTTCCGAACGAGCCCTGTGCGTCGCTCCAAAACACTGCGCCAACGACGAAGACCGAGTAATCCTGGGATCTGGGAAGCCAGAGATAGCGGGCATACTCGTCTCCAGGCCTCATGTCCGAAGACAAGGAGGAAGAGAGGTACAATCGGCACGAGCATAGTCCAGAAAAGCCGCGCGCCTAGAGCATAAGGTTCGACATGAACTTCTTTGCCCTGCACGATGACCACATGGTCTGAAATGCTAAACGGACTGCTCTGATTACCAGGCTCCGTGAGGCTGGCCGAATATGGGTCCCAAAACAGAGATGCGATTAGGATAAGCCAAGCAGCGAGAAGGATCCCTCGCACGCTCAACATTTTCCGCTCCGCCACTCCTGAAAGCATGATAGCCCCCGCTGTTATCGCGGTTCCAGCGCTGCGGCCATTTCATGAACCACGAGAACCACAAATCCTTATTTGATGTCCGGCCAGAGTGAGTGGCACACACGCTAACTTGCTCATTCTGGAATATGGTCACCATTGCGGAAGTGGGGCGCGCCGCAAACAACCTTCTGACGCATAGTGGTATAGCGGTTATGCATAGTGGCGGATCGCCCGCCTCAGGTATAAGCGTTCTGAATTTCCGGGCGGCGTTGCGGTTGCTGGCCTAAAATTGGAGTGAGGAGACACGCCTGCGATGACGAATGCCCTTTCAGGCCCCAATGCCTTGCTATACGGTACCGCGCTTGCAAGCGCGGGTCTTCAGGCAATGCGCCTCTTGCTCCTTTCCGGGATGGCTCTAGGGAGTTTCGCTGTTCCATCCATATCCTCAGCTGACGAAGGTCCTGCGGCAGGCAGCAGCACGTCACCATCCAAAGTGCAGGAGCCAATCAGCCCCCTACCGAAGTCGATCCAGCTGGACGAGAGCAAAGTCCAGCTGGGTAAGCGCCTGTTCGCCGACAGCCGATTATCCTCCGGAAACGGACTATCATGCGCGAGTTGTCATCAGTTGGCCTTAGGCATGACGGATGGCCGTCCTATCTCGGGTGGATTGCCTGGATATCCAGGGATCACCAACAGCCTGACAATATTAAACGTCGGCTTCAACACTCTGTTTTCCTGGAGTGGGCAGACATTGTCGCTCGAACAACAAGCTGACAAGGTCATTGAAAGCAAACATACTATGGGCGGCAGTTGGGAGAACGTGATTGCCACGCTGTCGGGCGACAGCACCGTAGTGGCGGAGTTCAATCGAAACTTCCCCGATGGTCTCACTCGTAAGAATATCGTTGATTCTCTCGTTGCATATGAAACTTCTTTGTACACTCCGAACGCGCCGTTTGACCGTTATCTGCGCGGGGAAACGGGCGCGATCTCAGAAAATGCCAAGAAGGGCTACCAGATTTTCAAGGACTACGGCTGCATCTCGTGTCACCAGGGCATCAATGTCGGTGGTAACATGATGCAGGTGTTTGGGATTTTTGGCTCACCGCCTTCCATTACCAAAGGCGCCGAAACTGCAGGTGCCGCTCACGGATCCGGAATCGCTAATGATAAGCCGGTCTTTCGCGTACCACCCTTGCGAAACGTCGCTAAGACAGCACCGTATTTTCACGATGGTTCAGCCAAGTCTCTCTCCGAAGCGATCTCTCTAATGGCCACGTATCAGCTCGGCCGAGAAATCTCCGAGGATGACGTTTCTAAGATAGAGAGCTTTCTGAAGAGCCTCAGCGGCGACCCTCCTACAGCTTCGGTCGATTGATGCTGGTTCTCCCTTCTCTTGTGCTGCGCTGCAACGGACCTAACCATGAGAGTGAAACCCTTGACATATCCCGCTCTTCGAGACTTCTTCGGCTCAAAGTGGAGCTGGGTAGCTTGCACCGGACTAGTGATCTTGTTTGCGGCTTCCCTTACTTGGTTGGTCTGGCAGATGCAGGATACGGACAAAACCATGCCCGACTTCCGCGCCCGGTTTGAAAGCGCACGCATCACCGAAGCCAGGTGGGATAAAGAGGTGCTCTCAATTCAACTAGGCATTGCTCCGAATTACGACTCGGTCACAGAAGCGGCGCGGGATATGAAAATCCGGATAGCAGAACTCGCGCAGCAGACTCAAGTTCACGCTTCTTTAGGAGGCTTGATCACCGCCGTCGACGAATACAAGCGTGCTATCGAACACAAGGCGTGGCTTTCCGAGCAAGTGAAGGCGAGCTACGCTATGTTGCGTAACGCAGTGAGTGTCCTCCCTAATGCCATTTCCGATAGTTATGAATCTCAGGAAGTGTTGCAGATACTTCCGAACGCGAATAAACGCACTGCCGACCTTATCACTGAAGCTATAACCAGCATGGTTAGCTTTGCGATTTCGCCTACGCCTTTATTGCACAGCGCCATGCAGGAGAGGAATGCCTCCTTGCGCGCGGCAACAAGAACTATGCCACCCGATTTACGCAGAACGATCGAACGATTCCTTGTGCAGATTGAAGTGGTGATTGCAGAGAGGCGGCGTGGAAACGACCTCATGCTTCAAATTACCTCGGTACCGACTACTGTTGCCGCGGACCGCATCCAAACAGTGCTTCTCAGTCTGGAGAGAGCAAATGAAGATAGGCTGCAGCGCCTATGGGGGACCGCTCTTCTTCTTGCTGCTCTCTTGACCCTCTCCTTCACCCTCCTTGTGTTCACCCTTCGTAGCCGATTCATGAAACTAGACAACGACAACCGTCTGCTCGTTCAGGCCAATCAAGATGTCGAAGAACAACTGGTCCAATCCGCCAAGCTTTCTGCTCTCGGACAGATGGTGGCCGGTATCACCCACGAGATCAACACGCCTCTTGCCTACGTCAAGGCTGTGTTCGAGTTGATCAAAGAACGGCTCCTGCCGGAACACGAGAACGATGTATTGGGTGATTTGGACGAGGACCTGAGTGAGGAGACGCGCCGCGAGATGCGTGAGGAGCTGGAAATGCTTCTAGATGATGCTCTGCACGGTCTTGAGGAAATGGCCACCCTTGTCAGGACAATGAAGAACTTTAGCCGCCTTGACAAAGGTCGCATTGAGGCCTTTTCCGTCGAAGAGGGCATAGAGAGCGCCCTTTTGATCGCCCGTCCGCAGCTCAAATACGTTGCCGATGTCACTCGGGAGTTCGATGGAGTTCCGACAATCGTGGGCTCTCCGTCTCAATTGCGCCAAGTCATTCTTAATCTCATTGTCAACGCAGTTGACGCTATGGGGACACTGGGCCGCCGGGGAATGCTAACCATACGCACACGACTCACGTCGTTGGACACCGTTCAAATTGATGTTTGCGATAATGGCCCAGGCATTCCCGAAGATGTGTTAGGTCGCATCTTTGATCCCTTCTTCACGACCAAGCCGGTAGGGGAAGGAACAGGAATGGGGCTATCGATTTGCTATCGCATCATCGAAAACCATGGCGGCACAATCACCGTCAGCTCCAAGCCAGGCCGCGGTACAATTTTTACAGTCACACTTCCTCGTCAGGATGAAAAGTCGTCAGCGATACCGCAACAGATTAGTCCGGCTGCAGCAGCGTAAACAGCAATAATCAACGACGGCGCGATCAAATGCGGATTCCGCCAGCCCAAAGATTGAACCAGAGGTGACGTTATGAACGATAAACCAGTACTCCTTTTCGTTGATGACGAAGAGCGGATCGTTCGCTTGCTCAAAATCATGTTTCGTGGCCAATACGAGGTTTACACCGCCCTGAACGCTCGTGAAGCTTTGGCGATTATGGAAACCGTGCCGGTCGATGTAGTTGCTAGTGACCAGAGGATGCCTGAGACCACAGGGATACAACTGCTCGCCCAAATTCGCGAGCGTTGGCCCTCGACGGTGAGGCTGCTCCTGACGGGCTATAGCGACTTGGTTGCAATCATCGGCGCTGTCAACGAAGGCGAAGTTTTTCGCTTTCTCAATAAGCCATGGAGTCAATCCGAACTGCGCTCAGTCATAGCTGAGGCGGTGGAAACCGCACGAAGCTCGAGAGTCACGCGCCAAGCCGTCGAACCGATCTGGCAAGGGAACAAAGAAGGGAGCCAATTCTCAATAGCCTCCCAGCTCCTTGCTATCGAAGGCTGCGAAGCCGATCGCCAAGAAGTAGTGGAGATGTTCACCTATGACTACCGGGTGCATGCGGCTGGGACAATTAAGGAAGCAATTCGTATTTTGGTTCAAGAGCAAGTCGGTGTCATTGTCGCAAACTCCCAGGTAGATGGCGTTGACATCACCGATTTACTTGCTGAGGTAGCACGGATTGATCCTGCAATCACGGTGGTGGTGATGACGGCTTCGCCGCAAAGCGATACGATCATCAAGTTGATTAACAGCGGTCGCATCTACCGCTTCGCGATCAAACCGCTCAGTCCCAATCTATTCAGGTTGGCAGTGAACGCGGCGATGCGCGAGCATCATCGTCGCCTGGCAGATCCGCGGGTCGTGCGCCGCCGAATGCAACGCGACGCAGCCCGCGAGAGCGGCAACGACGAGATATACTCTAGCTTTGTGGAGAGCTTGGGCCGTTTCACCGAAGTTCATTGAGCTGTTCGGCGCGTGTCGCATAGGCACGCGTCGTTCGGCTAATAACTGCAAGGGTGCACGGCTACAGCTGTAGCAGCATTTTAGTTCCCTCCTGGCCCTGCAAAACGTAGCATCGTAAGCGACTCGTTTTTGCAGGGACTGTTTATAAACGGAGCACCAGGATGGACCGAGCCCACCGCAACCCGGAGGACAACGAGCGCCCTCGGGCGCCCTCTCTGCCGCCCGAATTATGGTCAGAAGTCGCAAAGCATCTTGTGACCAGCGATCCAGTCGGAACTGCGAGGGATCTGAGTAGTTTCGAGCTGTCGAGCCACGTCATTCACAACGCGGTAGACGGCTCTCGTGTCGGACGCTTTCGCCAGCAGCTCAATCGCCTGGGTCGATTGAGCAAGAGTTGGCACGACATTGCTATTCCAAAAGACGGGCTTGAGACTTGGCCAAGCGCCCCGGAACCAGACCCCGAGGGCCGCTTTGCCGAGCCCCAGCAGCGGGTCTCCGCGGCTATACCAGCGCTAGCCTTCCAGACTGCGGAGCGCAAACGTGCATTTGTGGACGAAATATTGCGCCTGGACGCAGATACCGAAGGAGAGGTTCTGGCAAGAATTGGTCCAGGCTTCGACGACTTGGATGATGAATGTCAGCAACGCCTCATAGCACGTTCGCTTGAGTACTTTTTTGAAGCCGGATCGGAGCTGTGGTCCACGCGCGAGGGCTCGGCAAGGTTTCTCGTCGAGGTGCACGACCGCTTGAACGCGCATCAAAAAGCGGAAATCCTGGACAGCCTTCACGCACGCCCTGCCCTAGCGAGACTCTACAGCCAGGCCGTCGCGGCGTCCTATCAGCGTGGAACGACGTCAATCAGGTCCAAGCTCGGCGCGGACAATGCTACAACTAAGGCCAAAATCGATCATCTTGCGAAGAAGGTCGCACCCACACCGCTAAGCCCGCGATGTCGGATGAACGAGTTTCGTTCCACGGGATCTTCCATTCACGAGGTCTATAAACAGATGCGGGCTGAGCTGATGAACACGTCCCGAAGCAGAGACCGATCGTTACAGGCGAATGGAGCCAACAGTCTTGATTAACGCACGCTCGCGTTGCACTGCTTTGCATAGGAACTTAATCGAATGGTCGGAGCGGGAAGGCAGCCACTCGACAATCCAGAAACGAATTGCCGCCGAGCGTCAAACCCAATTTACATTACAAGAGCAGCCAAGAAAACGCTCGATCTGGCTCGCACCGGAGCCGCATTGTGTATACGGTTGGTTGGCTTTAAATATAGCCACAAGTGCTCGTCTGTTATTACATGACGCACTTATTCCTTGATACCTGCATTCGGAGAACAACACGCCGCGGTTCGCGCCAAGGACCTACTGGCGCTGAAAGCGCCCCGAACTCTATCGCCAAGTCATCACGAGGTTTAAGATGCCGAGATCAATAACGTTAAACGCCTTAAAACGCGCAGCAAAGGCCAGTTAGATGCCCATCCCTCCTGGGCAACAGGCTAGCACTAAAAGGCGCGCTGACGACCTTGCACAGCCGGATTCAAAACGGACGCGTTTGGGAACATCGGGCGTTGCAATAGTTGGAGACGGCAAAAACGTGCCCGCGAATCTTGCCGGGCTACCCGTGGAGATCCAGGTCGAGATTCTTGGACATTTGGTGCGTATGGATCTGGACGATCCTCAGACGGCGCTACGCGGAGTCGCGGCATTCAGGCGCACAAGTAAGTCCCTGCATCAGGCTACAGGAATAGGATTTCGCAATCGGAACATCGAAGGCAACAAGAGGATTGCCTCTCATATACATCGCCTCGGACAGGGACTTAAGGGTCTGGATGAAATTCCGAGACCTATAAAGGCCGAAAATAGAACAGAGCTAAACATAGAACATACCGCAATGAACGCGGACTTCATCACGCTATTAACCGCAGACAAACGCGCCGACACTGTCCGAGATGTCTTAAAACTTGAACATAGTCCCAAGAAGCTCGACTCTGTCGAGAGTCTAATATTCAACATCGATTACGTTGATTCCAAGAGCCGATCGCGGATTGTAAAGGACGTATGTGATTTACAGCGTGACAGCGGTGGCGCGGAAGATCTGGTCAAGAAATTGATTGAAAGGACAGAGGCTCTCACGCCGGCCGACCGAGCCTTCCTCGTCAACACGAGTTGCGGCATTGAAGATGCCGCCGAGCGGCGGGACTGCCTCAATGCCTGGGCAGGCCGGACACATCTTCTGGCAAATCATCGAGATGAGCTGAACGTTCTTTCGCGCAGCTGCGAAGACAGCGACGGCAAGGGATATTCCCTTGGAATGTTTACAATGGATATGAGTAAGGTCTCGCCTGAAATTCGGCCTCTTTTGATCAGAAACGTTATTGATCTCCCCGCGGACCATCCGGGTCGAATGTGGGCGGTGAGCCACCTTGCAGCAAACTTCAGCCATCTAGGCGAACCGGCTGATGCCTCCGCCGAATCTCTTCGCCGGGAGATCGCACGGGACATCCTCGACAAGGTCTCGTCGCCGTCACGCGAGCGCGTCTCCGAAGACCCGGCGCTGTGGCGTACTGAGCCCTCGCTCTGCCTTATTGAAGCGGTTCATCACCTCTCATCCCATAAGCACCTGCTTGTCGAGGATGAAATTAAAGGAGTGTCATCCTACATTGAGAGAATTCTCAGAAAAGAAGAAGTTGAAGCTTATCCGACACACGCACAGCTCATCTCGCACCTGGATGAAAAGCGGCGGAGAGGCTTCGTCGGCAACGCCTTAGCGGCGGAGGGACTCGCAGACTTGGCACGAAACAACATACATGAGAAGTCTGTGGAAGAGGGCGTTATACTCGCCCTCGCTCTTCGAGTGAAAGACCTTACGCCGGAAGAAAGAAAAATCTATGTCGATCATGTTTGCAGCACTGAAAGGGGGATATTCGTCGAGGAGGCGTTGAGGTACAACTTCAACCAACACTTGGGAGATTTTAAAAGTAGTCAACGAACAGATTTGGTGAACGAACGTCTTGACTATTTCGTCCGACATGAGTCCGAGGAAGCTGCGAAAACTCTCTTAGACATTGCACAAAACGCAAAGTTCCTAAAGGCCAATGACATCTTAAACGTAATCAAAAACGCAAAGGGTGCAGCTATTCGCGCCTATCATCATAGTGATGATCACGACCCCATGATCAACTCCTTCGCCGGCACTGCTGCTCGGGCACTGGCAAACTGGTCGACGGAGATCCTTTCCAACGGGCGAAACTTACGCGGCCTTGACGACCGTTCTTCTGAACGATCTTTCGTCCGATAGCTCGCCTTTGAGCATTCCCGATAGCGGTGTGGTCGCGCCATGCGGGTGCTCCAGCCAGTGATCGAGCGGATCGAGAGCGCGATCATGGGAAGCGACCTTCTGCATGCCGACTATCCCTGAGTTCAAGAAGTAACGGCCGCACGTGATCACATACCCTAAAGAACGGATCGCGACAATGCGAACCGATCGGCAGCGTTTAGACACCTCACCGCGTATGCGGAGATCTCTCACGTGACCGCGCATCATACTTCTGGGGTGGTTGCTGTTCGGCAATCGGCTGACGGCTGCGGGAAGACGGCTCGTTTTCAGTCCCTTTATACTCCCGACTAAGCCGTTTTAAGGGGTACTTCTCGAAATATTCCCGTATTTCATGATCCGATGTTAGAGCATTCTCCAATGCCCTGGATCCCGGCGGCAGCAAACCAAACTTATATAGTTCAAGGGACGACATGCTGCTTGTTATCCAATTTGGCCTCAAACCAAGAAGGCACTGTTCCTGCCGCGACAGCTGGGTAGCCTGATGGGCGTTCAGTCTCACATAGGTCGGTCGCTGGTGTTCCTCATAGTTCACCGCCAGGCAGAGCTTGCTTGGAGGCGGTAACACCGCTTTTTCGCCCTCTATGAGGGTGCGCTCTCCCTTCAAGAGAAAAAGTGGCAGGCTCTCATCGAATTTCCAAAAAAGCGGCGCGTCACCATCAACGAGCTTGCCCATGGCACCTCTGAGATTTTGCTGCTGATCATCCCCTCGCAGAAACGGCTGTAGTTCAGCTTTAATATAGTCAGCGCAAAACCCATCGTCATGGATTGAACGGAGTACGCGCCGAAGACCTTCATCGTTTAGCCGCAAATTAGATCTTGCTTCTATGACGTGCTTGCGGAAGGAAGACGGAGGAGGGTTCAGAACCTCTATTTTTTTCACGATTTCGCTGCGTCGCTTTACGCTTAGATTTTCCCGCTGCTCGTCTAAGGCCAACTTGTCCGCTTGATGTACGCTCAGCTCAATATAGACACGCGCTGTACGTTTTCCGTTATTACTGCAAAAACGGCTTTGAACGCAGACACCAGATCCCTCAAGCAGCTTATAGGCTCCAGATCGAAACATTGGATCATCGTCGAATGCGAGAAACGGCCAGGTGTCTGGAGAAGGTGGCCTTCCAAAAATGTTCCCTTCGGAATAGTTCCCTTCACCAAGGTGCTCCTTGTCATAGGGAAATTTACCCATCCAAGATGAACGTGAAGCTCTTCCCCCGATCGCATTGTAGAATAGGTTATGATGCAACCCCACTTTTGTTAAATAGACTTTATACTCTGCAGCTGTGACTGCATGACCATGCGAGTACACCCCCAAGTCGTGGGGAGGAGGCCACGTGTTCGGGCCATCGTACACAGATCTTGCAAGGCGCCGATTCCGCGCTTTTTGGTCTGCACTCCGAGTAGAAAAAGATTGCCCGCCTTGCCGATCAACACTCCCCTTAACGTAGTCGGCCCCATGCAGCTCTACTTCCGAGAGATCCGAAAGTTCATCGCATGCGAAAAGATTGTCCGCATTTTGCTGGGGGTCGCGCGTACGGGCGAGAATACGGTCGATCTCAGACAGGGCACTATCTGAAATGTCAGAAAAGGAGTCGTCGTCTTTAAACACATTGTCCGATCGACCGCCTTCGACCCGTAAGCTGGCAGTTGAAGTCGCCTGATGTCCCTGTCCGTTAGCCGCGGCTGCGACAATACGATCAATCTCAGCTAGGTCGGCCTCCGACAAGCCCGAAAACAAGTCATCGCCTTCAAACGCGCTTTCCAACGGGTCAACTTGGATTCGCGAGCTTGAATTCGACGTAGAAAGGTCGAAGAGATCCTCTCCGGACGCAGCGCTCAATCGGCGGACTTTGACCCGTGACGTTCCATTCGAAGCCGACTGATATTCTTCTCCATCAGCCAAAGCAGTAATCTTACGTCGTTTTACCGGGCGGGCTTCCTCGTCCTCCTCTCCCGCATGGTCCATACTCTCATCTCCTGTCATATTCTTGCAGGTTGCACGACGCGCTCGATATTGCTGGCTCGGCGTCGATTTCCTTTTGCCTCAAGGCCTAGATCCGAGAAATTGGTCGACGTGTACCAAGCACGAATACCGAAGGAATGGTAAAGTAACCCGGGCAACACTACAATCTGTAGACTTTTGCATTTCATTTGAAACATGACGCCAACAGACTTACCTTTATCATGAGAAGTATATTGAAGCCCCCAAAGGCTCGGCTGAACGCGAAACATCCTGCTTCCTCTTGGCCCAACGTCTATCGCAAAACTCCACATTTGCGCAAAATTCGGCATCCGCTTCGGCGCACGGCTATGTCCTCGGACTAACGAGTAATCGGCATCGTGCCGGCCACATTACGCCGCTCACCCTAAGGTGACGGCGGCAAACGGCTGAAAACTTAGTGTCCGGCGTCGTTCAAAACTTTTGCTTTGCGTACTTTGGCATAAAGTGTGTTCCTATTCGTAAGGCCTTCACAAGGTCAGCTGGCAAGGGTTAAGATTCTCAGCCCCCTCAGCTCTGAGATCTTCATCCTGGCCGTTATCCAAGCGTGTAGGCCGTCTTGACGGTTGTGTAGAACTCGGCGGCGTAGCGCCCCTGCTCGCGCGAGCCATGGGACGAGCCCTTGCGCCCGCCGAAGGGCACGTGGAAGTCGACGCCCGCCGTCGGCAGGTTGACCATCACCATGCCGGCTTCGGCATTGCGCTTGAAATGGGTCGCGTGCTTGAGGCTGGTGGTGGCAATGCCCGAGGACAGACCGAAGGGCGTGTCGTTGGCGA
>Ga0209256_1000228_pt1 | contig 102990 bp, 99 predicted proteins | sample AraplaCol_mCL_r2_2_FD_184270 | JGI IMG/M metagenome (GOLD analysis project Ga0209256, IMG submission 184270) | Arabidopsis root microbial communities from North Carolina, USA - plate scrape MF_Col_mCL_r2 (SPAdes) (version 3) | ecosystem: Host-associated > Plants > Roots > Endosphere | place... | reverse complement strand
AACCATGAGATCTTAGGTTTCCACGCTGCTTTGCTTCGACGGGGCGGTCGTCGGGGGAACTCGTCATCGAGCGCTAGGCGGACATGCGTTCTTATCGAACACTGTTACATTGGATACATTATGCGATAATTTTGGCCCAGAACGTGAACATACGCGCAACAAGCCCTTTATCGAATGGCCGCTTTGCGCCGCCTTTTCGGACAATTCGGCCGACCGTGAAACTTCCGAAAAGCGGACATTCAACGAGGAGCAGATCGGTCGTCGCATCCTAATGTGCTGGCGAACGCTTGCAGGCTCTGTGTTCTCGGCACGCCGACATTTGCCTCACTCGTCTTTCAAACGCTCCCATTCGCGGAGCAGCGATCTGTACCTTTCACGAAATACCGTCTCTTCATCGCCCTGCAGCGGTGTGGTTTGTGGGGAAAAAAAGGCCTTGCGAAGCGGGTCAATGATACGCATGTCATCCGCATCGAGTTTTATCAGCGCCTGTTGCATCACCCACAAGCCCAATCGTCCGCCCTCTTCTGAGAGGGCAGGCTCCTCGCTAAAGTAAGGATACACAACACGAGTGTATTCGCCCCTGACGCGCGCATGTAGGGCATCTCGTATTCGGATTGTTCCGCCAAAATCGTCAATTCGCAAGTTGCCATGCACGCTTTGGGGGATGATCTCAACCGGTTCGTTTGACCAGCGCAACTTTGCGCTGAGTAGATCAACAACGCCGTCTTTCAACAGAGGGTATAGTCGTTTGAAGCTTTTGTTTGCCCTTATGCGGTCATCGGTCAGCCGTGCTAGATCGCCGTCGCCCGAAATGTGCTTCTTCACATCTGACCAGAAGGGCACGTGGAAATCTCCACCTTGGCTACGGTTGCCACCGGCCTCTTTCTTGCGGTCGAGACGGATATCCTCTTTCAAAATTGACCGTCGTAACGGAGGTGGCGCATAGAACAATTGCAGGACTTTTCGCAGAGGAACATCCAGAACAGACATGCGGCCCACATTTCTTAGGATTGAAGTTCACGGAACGGCGAGGGTCCTTCCAGCCGCGGCCGCCGCCTGACCTGGGAGGAATTTCACAGGCAGCGGCCAGACTAGAAGCCGGGGAATGATGATCAAACAACCGGCGATGAGAGTAACCAGCGACGTGCCCTGGTCCTCAAAGTCACTTCTTTTTTGTATCCCCGTAGCCGGGCTTTGGAACGCGTTCGACCGTCGTTGTGCTAGGACGACGAATTGCGTCCTTCACCGGAATGAACTGCCCTGTGCCGGAGTCACGGCCGCGAGGTGTAGTTTTACTTCCATTTGCCATTAGTTTAGTCTCCCCGGCCTTGCCAAAAGAACCCTTGGGACCTATGACGGCGTTGTCGAGACTACCGCTGCAGCGTCACTGTTTGTCTACGGCGGCCAGTATAGCCGCAGCACAAAACTACAAGGCACGCCCGAATCGCTCGGCGCGTGCCTTTTTATTGCGCAACTGCCCTCTTATTAGCAAGTTAATTCAAATTCTACCCCCCATTTTACACAGTTTGCACAGTATATCTAAAGTACTACATATGTGGATATCTTTATGCCGGAATGACTATGGGCCGGTCGGTGCATCGCCTGGCGCGCCATCTGGCGACACTGCAAGGCATGTCATAGCTTACGCCCAAAGCTGGCAGCGCTTGCCACGAGGGAAAACGTTCGCGTCCTCAATAAGGCCCATCTGGTGCGAGCAATTCGCAACCTCTACGGTGGCCTTCAAGACCCTGAACTAGCGGCTTTGCAAGCCGAGGTCGATTATTGGTGGCTGCGCCAGTGGACGCAAAACCGTTTACGAACTACTTTGGGGATATTCCCGAACTTCGCGACATGGCCCGTTCGAATATCGTGCAAGTCGCAGCGCGGCTCGTCTTGCTCTACCTATCATCCCGGTGAAGATGCGAACCGTGGCGGTTCAGAGTTGCTCGGCTCAATCATTCCGGATCTCGACGATGTAGTGGCCACAGAACGAAGCAGCCTGCCTACTCCAGCAAATCCGGTCCTGCCGCTGCATCTGCGACCGACTATGCTTGCCGCAATAGCCATCGGCGATCTGGCTGGACAAGGGCGATTTCAGCGGCGCCATCCTAGGACCCCCTTTGGGTACGTATCATTTTCGTGGCCGCAAGCCGCCCGATGGGTTATGAAATAGGCTGACTCCGCCCTATATTGGGTAAGTCACAAGAGGAACAGGAAATGTCGAAGAGCGTCAAAACCTACTTCACCATCGGACGGGATGCCAAGTCAGGTGTATTCTCCGAGCGGAAGGGGGCGAGTGCGAACACCCGCGTGATGAGCTCGAAGGTTTTCGAGAAAGCAGTACGACAAGCGGACGGTAAGTTCCGCGAAGTCACCCACGGAGCGGACCCGGTCAAGGATGGCAGGAAATAAACAGGTAATCGAAGCAGCCAAGCTCCCCATCAACAACGACTACAATCCGATCTTCGAAAAACTGGTTGTTGAACCCGCGGACGGTGAGGTTCTCGGGGTAATCGCCTATGGCGCTTACAAAAAGGCGAAATGGGAGTGGGCGCAAGCAATTTGGGAAAAGCACGGTCGACCTCCCTCCGAGGTAGAGTTAAAGGCCTATATCGCGACCTGGACACCTTCTCAGCTTGAGTACGTCCGCAACAATGCCGCCCAGGTCCTGTCCGCCTACGCCGATACGGTAATAGACGCTGCTAAGAGCGACATTGTTACCGAAGCCCTCAAAGGTTCATTCTGGAAAAATGTTTGGACCTCGGTCTTCGCGGCAGGGCTCTATACTTTGCTCCTAATTGCCCTCGCCATTATTCTTCATTTTGCAGGCGTCGATGTGCTCTCAGTTTTCGAAAAAGCAAAGCCGGAAGCCTTGCAACCTCCGATCAGCACTCAGAATCCGACCGGATAATGATATCCATCCGAATGACCGCAGGGCGCACGCACTTTTAAGCTCTAAGCGAGTGCATCCCTCGCTGTGGGTTTACTTTTATGGTTTCAAACCGAATGTTGTCATATGGCCGCTGGCAGAATTGGCTTGCGATTAGATTGAGACCTTCCCATCTTACTACTTTATCGGGAGGCTCAAAAAATTGCGAATACCAGATGTCGTCGAGCAGGTGATAGCGGATTTCGATCGTCGCAACACACCATTTGATACTCAGATGGTACAGGCGGCCCTGGGCAATGTCCGTGGCAAGATAATTGATAGCGCCGCGCATCGCGATGCATGGGCTGAACTGGTCGTCTTCTGTCTCCAGGAAGAGCAGGAGGATCGCCTTCCGTTTTACACTTACTTCGGACCGATGAGCTCCGGGGAATCGAAGGATGGCGAGGTTGTCTACCATCCCGACATCAGAGAGTTGACTTTGGAGATCGTCGAGCACTGGGAGCATCGGGCGACGAGCCTCGTCCATCCAGTGCTCGTCGCACGGTACGCCGACGCTGTTTGGGACCTGAAGCGCGCGGCCGTCAATCGCAAGCCGGACCCAAAATTTGGCCGCCTCGCCGTCGAAAGCTACAGGGCAGCGGTTGCCAATGGTCACCATCCGGATGATCACGACGACGTGCTCGCTCTGAGCCGTGCACTGAAGATTGCAATGTTCTTGAACGACGCCGGGACGATAAATGAGCTTAAGGCGGCTATTCTTGATCGGTTTGACGTCGAAGTGGGAAAGGATGGCTGGTGGCACCACCTTTACGAGACGCTCACGGCGAACAAGAAGGTGGGGCTGACCGACGCCGAAATGCAGCGCCTCATTGCGGGACTGGAGGTGCTGCTATCTTCGGCTCTGTCGCCATCGACATTGGATCCACATGCCGCGGCCCGGCTGTCAGAGCGGTTGGTACCTTACTACAGGAAGCAGGGAGACGCTCAAAGCGTCAAGCGAATCTCTTCAGCCGTAAGTCAAGCATTCGAAACGATCGCGAACAACGGCTCTCGGATGCAGGCTACCTCCTGGCTTCAAACAGCGATGGAGCACGCTCGGCGAGCTGGCGATGATGACCGGGTAAACGAACTCCGGATCGCTAGGGAGGAGGCCATAAAGGCATCAAATACCGAGATGCAGCAGTTTTCGTGGACGCACGAGGTGAAGCGAACGGACGTTGAAGAGCTAATTGAATACCTGATCCATCCTGAAAACGCGTCACAGTCTTTGTATAACGTGGCCGCCTATTTTACCGCTCCAAAAAGTCGCCTCGAGGAGATGCTCGCTGAGCAACGCGAAGCCGCGCCCTTGATGTCTTTGATGACGGTTGAGATCGTCGCCGACGATCACGTCTCTGCCCGCATTGGCGGAGTAGATGATGATCCAGATGGTCGGCTGTTTAGGGTTGCTGATCTGGACCGGCAGACCACTGCACTCTGGCTGAACAACGCGCTGGAGGCGATCGTAGATCGCCATCAACTCTCCGAGGGTGAGATAGCAGCTTTCGCATCCAGAAGCGGACTGTTTTCGGAGCCGTCGCTTATCGCCGCTGGTGTCCGCGCTTGGATTGACGGAGACTATGTGAAGTGTCTGTTCGTCCTGGTTCCACAGATCGAAGACGCGTTTCGGAATATGGCGCGCAAACTTGGTTCAGCCGTCACAAAAGAAAAGCGCGGTCAGCAAGGGTGGGAAGTTTCAGTCAATCTCGGCGATCTCCTGAGCATGGATAAAGTAAAGGCCGAGCTTGGAGCAGATCTGCACTTCTATTTTCGAGCCAATTTCGCTGATGGGCGCGGCTTGAATCTCCGGAACGTCGTCGCGCACGGCCTGGCCAGTCGCGACACGGCCAGCTACTGGGTTTGCGATTTGCTCGTGCATTCGTTGCTCGTGATCGGAGCGTATGCAGATGTCCGCCAATATCTCGCTGGCTTGGGAGGCGGAGAGGATGCGCGGGAAGAGGCGGGGGCGGAGGTTCAGGGCGCCGTGCCCGAGGAGCCCAAGTTGCCAAAGGTTCTTCCCAAACGGAAGGCGCAGCAAGCAATGTCCGCGCGCAGACTGCTGTCAGACCAACCAGAGGAGGAGGCCTAAGTGCCACAAGCGCAGATCGAACTCCCTAACGGGCAGATGTTGCAGATCATCTACGTCGAAACCCACGGCTACTCTCGGGCCTATTTTAACAGCAAGCGGTGGGGGCTGCGCAATGAGAACACGGCGCTACATTACTGGGCCATGGTTCCAACATATAAAGGCAAATTAGCTCAATCGATCGAGGAGAGCGGCTTCGAGTTTGACGCGATTGTACGTGCTCCCAGCAACAGCGACGACGTTCAACCGTATTATGATGTCGTTTCGAAGCGGTGGCCGGTTCACGATCTTTCCAAGAACATTACCCGCAAGGGAATGGTGAAGGCGAGCGCAAACGAGACGACCGTTGAGGACCTTACCGATTCAGAGTTCGCTTATATGCCCGATGGGGAAGAGCCGAACCTGAGGTCGGTCCTAATCATTGATGAGTCCTGCAGCACTGGAAAGACAATAGCCGCCGTCCAGGAGCTGTTGTGGCGAGCGGGCATGCCAAGAGACGCGCGGGTGGTCGCGGCGGTATGTTGCAAGATGCTTTAACTGGCTGAGGCGGGGCAGAGCCTAGTCAGCTGTAAGCTTGCCGATTTGTTTGGTGATAACCTCAGTGGCTTGGTTTACCCATGCTGCATCGGCGATTTTAGCCGTCATCGATGACAACGACGCGACCTCGCCTAGAACGATTGTAGCCAGCGCCAGGGATAGGGCAGCCGCGGTTCTTTTGGATGTTGCTTTGATCATTTCGTCTAGTGCAGCGGCGGTATAGCCGTAGATTTTCGATACGAGGTTTTCTATCGTTCGCAGTAAGGCGAAGCTTGTGTGCTTCCCTGTGGCGGCCGGCTGCGAAAAGAGCGCCGTCAGATATCTGATCGTTTTTGGTACCTGCGGATCGACAACTGGGGACCTTTCCATGTTGTCTACAATTTTTGCAGCGCTCGCGACTAACCGCTTTTCATCTTCGGCAGTGAGTTCAGATCGTGCGGAGGTGTCTTTGAACCTTACCCAATCGTCGAACTGATTTAGGTAATGATTTAGGGCAACCAGATGTGCCTTCACATCGGCCAAAAGGTATTCGCTCAGTTCATCTGAAAGTGCAGCCGTGACCTCGGAAGCGCGGATTGCGAAGATACCGAGCGCGACTATATCAGTATCGCCATCGAGTTTTTCTTGTAGTTTGCGCATCAAACTCACGAAACGCCTATCCGCGTTCGATCCCAGTAGATCGGCGCACAACTCGGCGCCGTTCTCGATAAGAGCACGGCGAGCGTTGGCGACTATGGCCTCGTCGCCAGGTGCTGGTTTAATCGGATCCGGTTGGATCGTCAGCTTGCCGTCGACGATGTCGAATTGAACCGGCGCAACCTTTTGAGGCGGGATGACATTATCCGCCCAGGTGAGAAACAGTTGCGGTCGCGGTCGCGCGGTGTTGCTGTGGACGTAGACCTTTTTCGGCCGAAGCTCCAGGATCAGGCGCTCCGTCACTTCAAGGGCGTCAGATAGTGCATCCTCGAATCTGTGTGGTGCCTGAACGACCGAACCACGTCCGCGCCACCGGCTCTTAAGATTGACGTTGGTTGTTCCCGACAGCATCGAAACGATTAGGCGACGTAAATCGCGAAGGGCTTTCTCGCTCTGCAGGTTCACAACTGCGCTTACGCCGCCTTGAAGGTTTCGAAGCTCACGTTCGATGGTTTGCTTCTGCTCGGGGGACATAAGGAGATCTTGCTGGACAACGCCACCGTAGATTGGCTCAAGGAGAGTCTCGAGAAGCTGTAAATCCTCCTGATTCATTTCCTCTCCGCGATTTGAACAAAACTCCTACAAAACTGATGGACGGAGAGTGATTCTCTGTAAAGTAAGGATTTTAGATTGTTCGAGTTGGTGGACTTATCCACTGCTTGCAATAACGCGTGTGATTCGGTCCGCAGCTTTGCCGCATTGTTTCAGTTTCGGCGAACGGGCCCAACCGATTGGTGGCCAACTGCTTGGCGCCTTTGTACCTCACGGTCGGTGGGTCGCTCTCGGCAGCGTCTATACGGTCGTTGTGAATGGACCACCGTGCCTCGAGCGATTGGTCGATTACGACCTTGATAGAGAGAGCCTCGTCGAGGCCTACGGCCGGCTCATCGACAAGCTTTGCGACCACTTGATCCCAACCTCGCAGATGAAGGCCGCAGCGATCTTCAGCTATGAAGCTGGGAGGGAGCCCATACAACGTGATGATGATCCGTATCGGGTCCCTGATATTCAGATCGTAGAAATCGCAATCGTCGGCGAAGATGTACGAACGCGGATTCAAGCTCAGCTCCATCGCGTCAAGGAAGGTAGAGTCGCCCGGCCCGATAAGACAGTTCATGCCGGCTGCGGGCGCCCATGTAAGGTTCTTGATGCCTCTGAAGTTCTCGATCTCGATGAAGACGATGCGCATCCCAGGCCCCCAGCGGCTCGCCCATGCAGCCAATTTCCAATTTCGCGTTAACTTGGGATCGCCGGCAACGTTCCGGTTGCCTCGGCGCGACCGCCGATCATGTAAAAGTCGCTCCCGCGCCAACACCGCTTGACCTTAGGAAAGTGCTGGAGCCATACGGCCTCTTGGCTGGCTATAGGCGAGCCGAGTCGCTCTCTCGAAAACTGTCCCTCACGCACCTCCTTACACTTGCAGTGCCTCAGTTTGATTCGCAATATAATTGCAATTGATTCTTTGAGGCGAGGACATGGCAGAAATTACCGGTGCAGAGCTCGACGCAATTTTGTCGGGCGATCCGGACGAGTTGGGCGTGCACTTGCATCTCGTCGAACGTGACATCGTAATCGATGGCCACAAAGTCAATGTCTATTGCCATTGTTTGACTACCGATGGAAACGGCAAGGTGAAGGTAAAGCGGCTTGCGGAATTCATGCGACATTCCGCGGCTGACTACGCCATCCCTCGGACTCGCATCGAAGAGGCGAGGCAGCGGGATGCAAAGTTCCGATCCACGTCCGCCGTCGCCGCACTTCATGAGAAAGCAAGGGCCGTGTTCACCGACTTAGCCAAGACTGGCGAGGGAGGCGAAATGCTCCTATTCCTCTTGGCAGAGCGATTTCTGGGCATCCCACATGTTCTCTGCAAGATGGACCTCAAGACCGACAGCCGGATGCACTACCATGGGGCCGACGGCGTCTATGCATCGATCTCGGATGACGGAAAATTGAAGCTCTTCTGGGGCGAATCCAAGGTCTACAAGGATCCAACCGACGCTATCCGGGACTGCCTCAGTTCGCTGGCACCATTTCTGATCGAGGAAGATCATCTTGGGTCATCGCGAGAGCGCGACTTGATGCTTTTGAGTGATAAGGCGGACCTAGGCGATCCGGAATTGTCGGCCGCCTTCCGTCGCTTTTTCGACACGAGTTCACCCTTGTCAAACAGGGTTGAGTATTGCGGGGTCGCGCTGGTTGGCTTCGATGCGGATTTCTATCCTGACGACGATGGACAAGGCGTGCTTGATGATATGGTGAAGGCCGCGAAAGAAGGCCTTGAAGGCTGGTCGACATCGGTTGGAAGAAGGCTGACTGAAGAGAAGCTCCAGCATTTTGATATTCATTTCCTCTGCCTGCCGCTCCCTTCGGTCGACAAGTTCAGAGAAGCGTTCCTTGAGGCTATGGGGCGCTGATGTCTGAAGCGGAACTTCAAGATTGGCTCTATGAGTCATCGTTGCGCGGCGAGTTGCAGCAGCTTGGTCTGGTCACCACTCTTCTGGAGCTCGACAATGTAGCACAGGAGCCCGCGCTGGCAGACGTAACGTTCGATTGGCAGCGTTTGCTGTTAGCCGCGAGCATCCTTGCACGTTCGAAGAAGCGCCTGCACCGCGAGGCAAGTTTACGCATCGCGACCGGCGCGATGTTGCTGCCGACATTAGACCCGGTCCGCGACGCGGCCGCAGTGCTGTTCGATAAGCTGTCGAATCGCCGTTCGGTGGCTTTGGCAGAGCAGCGCGGACGGCTGAAGCCGGCTGTGGAATCAAGGCTCGGCGTCGCGCTCAGAATCGAAGACCAACGCAAGCAGCTCGAAAGTTCCATCCTCCTGGAGGCAACGGGCGAGCGCTTGCCGGTCAACGAGTTTCAGCTTGAATTCTGGCGCGCGGCTGGTCAGGAGAGAGCCTGGCTGTCCGCCTCCGCACCCACTGCATCCGGCAAGACCTTTCTCGTCTTGAAGTGGCTTGTCGATTGCATTGCGACCGAGAAGATCCGGCGGGCGGTCTATCTCGCGCCGACGCGCGCCCTCGTCTCGGAAATCGAGTCATCTTTGGCAGAGGTTGCGGCTCAGTCTGGGCTCGATATCGAGATCTCGTCACTGCCCTCGGCGCAAAAGTATGCTGCCGCAGAGAAATCCGGCAAACGATGCGTCTTCGTCTTTACTCAGGAGCGATTGCACCTACTGGCCAACTTGTTGCAGGAGCGTGTCGACATCGATCTCGTTGTTGTCGATGAGGCTCACAAGATCGGCGATCCGCAGCGCGGCGTCATTCTGCAAGACGCGATTGAGCGCCTTCTCCGATCCAGCCCGAACATGCGTGTGACCTTCGTGAGCCCCGCAACGCAGAACCCTGAGGTGCTCCTCGACGACGCGCCGGACCGCACCCCGACCATACCGATCGACAGTGATGTGGCGACCGTGTTGCAAAACATTGTGGTCGCCCACCAGGTCCCCGCCAAGCCAATGAAGTGGTCGCTGAAGTTCCGGCACAATGAGGAATACCTGCCTCTCGGCACGCTGACGCTCGCAAGCAAACCGGGCACGCTGGCGAAAAGGCTCGCCTTCATTGCAGCGGCCATCGGCGAGCGGGGCGGTACGCTTGTCTACGCCAACGGGGCGGCCGAGGCCGAAGATGTCGCTGAGCTCATCAGTCAGTTGCTGCCGAAATCGACGGAGATTGACCAGGAGCTCGCCGATCTTGCAGATCTGGCGAAAAAGTGCGTGCACAGAAGCTACAGGTTGGCACCGTTGGTGGAAGCCGGTGTCGCCTTCCATTACGGAAACATGCCTTCACTTATCCGCCTAGAAGTGGAGCGACTGTTCAAGACAGGAAAGCTCAAGTTCCTCGTTTGCACGTCCACACTCATCGAGGGCGTCAATCTGTCCTGCAGGACCATTGTGGTTCGCGGTCCCCGCAAAGGCAAGAAGACGCCGATGGAGCCGCAGGATTTCTGGAACCTCGCCGGGAGGGCCGGCAGATGGGGCGACGAATTCCAAGGCAACATCATCTGCATCGACGCGTCCGACGAAAAGGCGTGGCCTTCGGGCGTTCCACAGCGGACCCGCTATCCGATCCGGCGTGAGACCGATACCGCTCTTTCGAAACTCGAAGAGCTGACCGCCTATATCGAGCAGCGACCGTCGGGAGTGAACCTTGACCCGGGTCAGGTCCGTGCCTTCGAGCAGGTGAGCGCTTATCTGACGACAGCTTTTGTTCGCGATCGGTCATTAACGGCAGCGCCGTGGGCCAAGCGCCAGCCCGCCGCCAATTTGCAACGTCTCGAGCAAGCCCTCTCAACGGCGACAGAAGGTCTGGACCTCGCGGCAGAAATTGGCGCCCGAAACCCAGGTGTCAACCTGATCGGGTTGCAGAATTTGCTGGCATTCTTTCGGGCCTACGAGGGGCCCCCGGAAGACCTGCTGCCTGCGCCATCAGAAAGCGATGACGCATATCACCGTTTTTCGAACATGATGGAAAGGATCAACGACAATGTGCTGACCGTCTTCCTCCCAAAGACGCTGATCCCCCTCCACGCGCTGACAGTCTTGCAGTGGCTCAAGGGTTTCTCGCTGCCGACGATCATTCGCAAACGGATCGAGTACCTTCAACGGCGCGACGGAGAGGTCGATACAGCCGGCGTCATAAGAAGCACACTCGAGATGATCGAGGGCACGGCTCGCTTTCTGGCCCCTCGATATTTTTCTGCCTATGTCGACGTGTTGAACCAGCACCTTAAGGCCATAGGGCGAGAAGACCTTATCGACAGAGATCTGGATATCGGCGTTGCCCTGGAATTCGGGGTGAGTACCGTGACCCTGCGCTCCCTGATGGAGCTCGGGATGTCACGCATAGGGGCCGTTGCGCTCTACGAGCTTGTCGCTTTGGATGAGCTTGACGAGGCGGGTTGCATTCAGTGGGTTGTTGATCGTCGCGACCGGCTTGACGCACTCGGTTTGCCATCGATCGTCGTCCGCGAAGTCCGCGAAAAGGTGCTGACGAAGGCATTATTGGAGGAATAGCAGATGGCAAAACCGGTAGGGCTGTCGAACGGTCGGGTGTGGAAATCCAAAAAGGCGGCCGAGCAGCACTTCAGAGATATGCTGGCACGCTATCGCGATGGCGAACACATCTCGGAATATCAGGACCATAGCGATCTTTCGGCGCTTCTTGAGCGTTTTGACCTACTCGTTTCCGAAGGCCCCTCGAAAATCGGCGCCGGCATAAAACGGTTTGAACGGCGACTGAACAAGGGAGACGGTTGGTCGAGCCCAGGATTTTGGGTCGTGCGGGTGGACGACACACCGACAGACTTCAGTTACGTCCAAGCTGTCGTGGGCCGCCCTAGACGTGATGCAGAGGAATTCTCTGCGGCGTGCCACAATGCGGTGTCGCGCGACTTGCTTGGTATGAAGCAGAGACAGTTCGACCATTTCGCAGACGCTGACGGACTGATCGCATGCGACATTACCGGCAACCTCGTTGCATATTCCGAGGCGCAACTCAGCCACGCTCACCCTCCTTTTGGTATCATCGTGAAGGAATTTCGAAGATTGAAAGGTTGGGAGGACAATATACCAACTGGCACGTTGACGGCTTCGGCCGACGCCCAGATATCGACCCACTTCTCGGACAACGAGATTGCTCGAGAGTTTCTGAATTTCCATCACGACCGAGCCGTTCTCAGGATCGTCGGCAAGAACAGACCTCCAATAAGCATGTCCACTGCGGTCACCGCCAGTCGGCCGCTCCGTTTCAGATAGCAAAATTGGTGACATATGGTGAGGCCCCCATCCTCAGGTGGCCGAGATGAACACTAGCATCACAAAGACAAAGCAGCTCTCCGTGACCGAGAGTTAGCGATCAACACACGGACAGTCTTTACGCCCGAGGGAAGGATCTTCCTCGCCGTCCTGGGGCGGCAGGCGAAGGCAAAAGGACAGTAGATGGAAAAGAAGTGCGAGCTGAAATTCGGCGACGACATGGTCGGTGCTCTTCGCAACTGGGGTGAGAAGGCTCTCATGCCGGTGTCGATCGTTGGCGGGAAACACATGGAGCGGTGCCAGGCCAACCGAGAGACTTTCAAGAACAACGACATCAAGCTGACAGAAGCGCACGCATTCGCCTGCAGTGCTTTCATGAATCTCGTTTCACGCAGCGCCGGGAAAAAGATCAAAGAAGATCCGAAAGCGAGCCAGCAAATCAATCTGCTGTCACATTTCATGCAGGGCATACATCTCTGCGAGGAAGCAATCGTAGAAGGGCTTTACGTCCAGGCCGCTACCCTTCTTCGCCAAGAGCACGAGATTATTTCAGCTATCCAGGAGCTGGGAATCGATCGACGTAAGGACGGGAAAACGCCGCACGCCACGATCGGGGTCCTGAAGAACATGGGCAAGGTTTACGGAGATCTCAGCGGTGCGGCACATGTATCCCAATCTCAGCTGCTCCACGACATTGTCGAAATGGAGCGTGGAGAGCTTCGGGGGCCATCGGCTTTTCCGATCTATCGCAAAGACCTGGCGCGGAACCTCTACTCGCTGCATGTCTGCTACATCGTGCTCGTGGGCAGGCTGACGAGCACGATCCATGATGCCCTTGGCCTCGGAGGCGCCTCGGAAGACGAGGAGAAGATGATGGTTCTGGCTATAGCGACTCTGGAGGAAGAGGGCCTGATAAATATCGAAGACGCCCCCTTGGATAAGCCGCTTGCGGAGCCGGAGAAGGCAGTCGGCTAGCAAACATCTGCTCGTCTGATGGTGGGGACTTTTATCGGCTGGCCTATAAGTCTCCCCTTCCACTACCAGTGACACAGTCGTGGGTCCAAAGCTCTCCACCCGGCTGTGTGAAATGCCTCATGCAGACCGCGGCACGACATGCTGTCGTGTAGTTCGTTCGCCCATCTCATCACCACTGTTGCAGGCCTCGAGTTTAGCAACTTCACAATACCCCCCATGCTCGAAACCTCCCCCTCCCCGTCATCTCGCGCAAGCCGAGTTCGCCAATAATCCGCCGCGCCGCCTGCGGCGTGACCTCGAGCGTCTTCGTGACCATGCCGGCGGACACAAGCGGTTTCGCCATGACCAGCTCGATCAGTTCCGGCAGCTTAGACGATGTCCGCCGTCCATTGAGCTTTCTCTCCATCATCTGCCGCGCCAGCACTAGCCGGTCATGCTCCTTCAGCCCGAGCTCGGAGGCCGCGATCATGCCCTGCGCGATGGCGCGCAGCCGCGTCTCGCGATTACGATGCCGGCGCCGATCGACGGGAATGGTTTTCAGGCCTAGGTTGATGGCGGCTAGATGCGCCGCGGTGGTGACACCGGCCTCACTCAGGATCGACGCCACCAGCAGCCGACCGAGCCAGGGTGCATGCTGCAGCACCGCGAGCTCGTTCCAGGCGTCGAGAGCGATGATCGCTTGCAGCACCGGCGGCAGATCGCCTATTTGTTGGAGCACGCCGCGCCATTCCTCAAGACGCGCGTCCTCGTCCCAGTCGAGATCGTAGACCAGCGGATCCTTGTCCCGGGCGGCGGCCTGAGTCGGTCCGGGCGTCTTGGCTGCCTCGATGGCTGCTTCCGATCGGGCCAGCAGCGCATCGATCGCCGCTAGCTCGGCGTCGAACGGACTGGAACCTTGCTCGGAAGCGTCCTCCCCCTCCCCTGTATCGACAGCCGCAGGATCGGCCGTGGCGCCAAAATCTCCCTCGGCGCTGTCGCGATCAAGTGACCCTATCGACCCCGCCTGCCGGAGGCTGCGCAGACCGTCCGGACTGAGCGCCCAGCCGGGCGGCTGCGCTGCGATGCGCCGGCGGCTGCGCAACACGTCGCGGGCAATCGTCAGTTCATGCGTCGGGGTGCGGATGTCGTGGCCGGCGTCGTGCAGCACCAGGTCCTCGAGATGGACGAGTTCTCCGTCGATCCACAGCGAGGCACAGGCGTCGGCAAAGTGGGCGCGTTCGAGAAAGCCTTCGCCGACCGGCGAACGGGCGATGCGCTCGTCAAGACGGGCGAGCGCGATGCCGGCGTCCAAGAGTGGCCGCAACAGGCTCTGCATCGGCAATTTGGCGAGATCGTAAGGCATTGAAATCATGGTAAATGATTTCTTAAACGAACTCTATATCGAATTTAACATTCCTCACTTGGTATGGCTCCTAGAATCGCCTATCACTATCGATAGGTTTCAAGTATCGATAGCGATGGCTATGGAGTCGCGGATCGCGTATGTCGGTCGTCCTGGATCACCGGAAATGCCCGGTTTTCCGGGGTTCCAGGGCGATTTCGGCCATGTTGACCGGACCGGCCGAAACAGCATTCGCCGGCCACCGACGGTGCCCATGGGCCCTGCTCTTCTGCGGAATTGAGTCTGCCGCGCCTCACAACAGGCTGTTGCTGCCGCAGCCATCTCCAAAACCGCTGTTTTTCCGCCATTTCCGCTACAGAAGCCCGCTGACGCGCGTTTACCTATATGGACGCTCCGTTGCTCGTCTCGGGTGGCGATTTGAGTCTGGCGGGCCGCTATTCAGTAGATAAAACACGCTTGCAACTGACCGATTTCTGACGCATTCCTTATCTGTACAAAGCCTTTTGAAACGAGGCCGTTAAAAAGCGATGGCGAAGCGACAATCCGTTAACGTCCCACAGCCTCTCAAGCGGCTGATCGGCTACGCCCGCGTCTCGACGGACGACCAGGTCCACGATGCCCAAATCGACGAGCTGCGCGCTGCCGGCTGCGATCGGATCTATCAGGAGCATGGCTCCGGGGCATCGCGCGCTCGCCCAGTCTTGACCAAATTGCTTGGCGAACTCACCGCGGGCGACGTCCTCGTCGTCGTCCGCCTCGATCGGCTGGCCAGATCCGTGAGCCACCTGCTGCAGGTGATTGAGGATCTAGAAGAGCGCGGCGTGCATTTCCGGTCGATCCGCGATCCGATCGACACCTCGACGCCACAGGGCATGTTTTCCCTCCAGGTCCTTGGCGCGGTCGCCCAGCTCGAGCGGGCGCTGATCGCCGAACGCACCAAAGCCGGCATCAAGGCGGCCAAGGCCCGCGGCAAGCTTCCGGGAAACCCCGGCCTGCGCGAACGTCGACCGGAGGCAATCAAGGCCGTCTCGCAGGCACGCAAGAAACTCTATCTCGATGAGCTCATTGCGTCGGCGCCGACGTGGTTGCCGATGGTACGGCAACTCCGGCCGCAGCACAGTTGGGACAATGTCGTGCGGGTGCTCAATCGCCGCGGTCACGACTGGACCGTCGAGCGCCTCCGTCGCGCCGTTCATCGCCTGGTCCGCGAAAAGCTCGCGGAAAAAGACCTCCTGGTCCGGTCCCCTCGCCGCGCCCCCGAGGACCATCTGATGAAGCTGGTGGCGGCGATCGCCATTGCCGATCCCGCGCTGTCGCTTCGCGACATTGGCGCGCAACTGGACCAAATGGGAGAACGGCCTGCACGCGGCGGCAAGAAATGGCAGCCCTCCTCCGTCCGCAACCTGCTGGACGAAGCCCACCGATTTGGCCTCATCCGACGCTGAGGGCACGGTTCATCAGGCGACCGATTATGCGGTGCGTTTTTTTATTGGACGGCATGGTCTTCCAGTCTTGGCTTAGTCGCAATCGGTCCGCAGCTTCAGCGCAGCGCTGTCAGCGGTGCAGACCGCCGTGATGGCGGCACCTTCCCATACGGAAGCGAAATCCTGTAGTAAGCGACTATGGGGTGATCCGTGCGGCTGTGCAGCCCAGAGAAAGCGGCTAGCGGCCATGACCCCAGAGAGCTCCATCTCCCTGCCGTCGATCGCACGAGCGATTACTGGCATCGTTTCCAGCACCCTGCTCTATCGACGTTGCCGCCGCGCGCTTCCAGAGATCACCGCAGCACACCAGGGGCAGACGAGCGGTGTCTCACCGAGTCGCCTGTCGCCGGAGTTGGCGTTCCGTATGCTGTATCATGGCGACCAGCAGCAAAACCAGATCGTCGCCGTCAAAGCTTTCGAGTGTAGCCGCCTCTTTGCCGCTGCGGACGGCCTCTGCCGCCGCGGTCTCGTTTAATCGAAATATCCGCACCGTGATGCCGTCCGTGAGTTCCAGAATACGCCGGCGGACCGGCGCAGACCCGAGATCTGACGGGCGCCTCAGGGGGAGGATCGTTCCTGGGCTCGCAGCGCAAGATGCTTGTCGTTGAGCCACCTCTTCAGATGAAACGTCTCGAACCGCTCTGCAAGCTGCGGATCGGTCAACAGCGCCTGTCGCGCCAGGTCCGTTCCTGCACAGATCAGTGGCACCTTCAGTTCGTTTCCCTGACACCGGATGACATTGTGGAAGATCCGCTGCCGCCGGTAGGTGCCGGTCAGCATCGCGGGGACCTCGTCGATGACCAGCATCCGCACCCTCATGCTGCGCATCGGGCTGCGGATCGCCTTTAGCCGGAAGGCGGTGTAGCCGATTGGCCCTTGCGTTGAGAAGTTCGCCATAGACGTCACGCTCGACCTGTTCGGCCGGCATCTGCATCGCCACCACGGTCTGGTCGTCATGCCAATGCCGCGATCGAAAGTCGGCGCATGATCGCGAAGGAATCTTCGGATGATCTTGGTCTTGCCCATGCCAGTGTGGCCGCACATCAACATGCATCACGGTCGGAGGTGGCTCCGCTGCGTCTCGATGATCTGACCGAGAAGACCCCTTGCAAAGCGATCCCGCGGTCCGGCTTCCCCTCCCCTCCTCTATTCGGCGGGTCGCGGTCAAGTATCGTCGAGGCGCCTTCTCGTCATAGGAAATCCATCGCGGGTTCTTGCTTCTCTCCGGGATCGGCCCTGCTGGCCTCTCCCACCATGGGGTAAGAAGAATGAAGCAGAACGTCCTGGCCCACCTGCCTGCGGCGGCCGGTACAAGTGGAGGCCTGAATTTACTTCAGCCGTCGTCCCGCGAGGGATTTCTTCTCCGCACGAAGCGGAAACTGTGTGACTGATAGCATGGACTGCGCGGCTTCACGGAGCAGCATCCGCATCATTGCGTCCCCGCGTCAGGAGGTGTTCCCAACGCGTTTGCTTTCGCCCGAGTCGTTCAGTTTGGGCGTCAATCCCAGTACACGGCGACGCAGGACCAGTATTCCGCCGCACGATCAATGGGGAATATCGATCGCCGTGCGCTGACGCCGCAGTCGGTAAATTTAATCCTGAAAGGCCGCTGCAAGCAGGCCGGGCTCGACCCGACACTTTTTTCGCGCACGGCTTAAGATCTGAATACCTGACTGAGGCTGCCAACCGTGGCATCTCGCTGCCTGAAGCCATGCAGCAGTCGCTGCATAAATCAGTCATGCAAGCGGCGAGCTATTACAACAACGGGGAACGGAAAAATGGGCAAGCGGCCCGGTTAATCGTCTAGGCGAGACTACGCGCCGAACAATGTATCGGCTCGCGTCTCGAACGACTGCCATTCTTCAGATTCACTTTCGCCTCCGTTCTCGCGACCGTCCGTGACTACTGGTGCCCGACTCCAAGCTTCAGCGCGCTGCATAAGCGACACCATCTCTGCCTTCAATTGATGCGAGCGATGGAGGTCGGCGGCGTGCTCGGCATTCTGGCGCGGATCGTAGAACACGCCTATTTCTGCGCCGGCCGCCTTTCTCTCCGCTTCCAACTGCGCCGTAAGCGCGGCCAATTCGGCCTTCACCGCAAAGTAGCGTCTCATCATGGCGATGAGTTCGCGGTCGTCGGTTTCCATGAGCTCTCCCGATGTTCTCTTTGCGTGAGCATAAGGATGATCACAACAATGGCGGAATCGCGATGGCTCATTGGAATCTCAGCGAAAAGTCTGGCGGAAGGGGGTAGCTGCTCCAATAGATGGAAGATGGTGGCAACCGCGATCACGGGGTTTGGCAGTCGTTAAGGATGAATTCAGCATTGGCGGGGGCGCGGAAGCTCCGATGGCATAATCCTTTGTCTTCCTGTTGCTCCAGCTTAGGAGGCACCTTTCTCAACTCTGCTGCAGGCAGGCGTGTTTGAGCGCATCAGCGCCTTAGCGTCTGCCCAGCCGATAAATCCGCTTCGGTTGGGTACGTAGCTATAGAGAAATCCGGGGCTAGCGGTCGAGCTGGCGCAATCTCCTGGCGGTGACCGTCGCGGTTCGTTGGATGCGCGGCGCCAGTCCGAAAGCCTTTCAGGATGCCTGAGAGGTGCGTCGGATAAAGAATGCCGCGGCCGCGGTATATATTCTCAAACGGGCAGGCCGACGGCTATTGCGGGATGCGAGGGCGGGGCGGGGCGGGGGAAGTTTCACTGAAGCGACACAATGGCGAGTGGTTCCGATCTTGTTCTTTTCCGAGAGCTTGGTAAGCGAATTCGCCTGCCGCCCCAAGGCGGGATATTTCCAATCCCTTTACCTTTCAAAGGCAAAAGAACCCTGCCCCCAAACGATGCGAACGCACTAGTTTTATGGAGCTGCGCTTCTTTATTTGCGAGACAAAAGACGCTTCCACGACGGAGGTGTTTGGGCGCCTTCTTCATCTGCGGTGTTCCTCCAATCAAAACTCACGGATCGCGGCCGGATCTGCTCCCTATGCGAAAATCGGGCGATCCACGGGACACCTTTGCCGAAGGCGAGTGATCTGTTCGAGTATGGATTGAACCCGGCCGTCGCGCGATGCCGGGGTTAACAGTTGTGTCAGTTGAAAAGATTCCGACGAATTTGGCACATTGTTCTGGCCGCTCTTGAGCAAACTTCGCGAGCAGGCCGATTGCCGCAGGCGCGGGAGCAACACGCAGCGCTAGACGGGTCCTGCGTTTCTAGCCGCGTTCTCCAGTCCGAGGAGCTCCGTATCGGCCAGCGCCCGGCTTCGCGACCTCGCTGCCCTACGTCTCGGAGAGCGAGCCTCGTAAAGCTGATTGACCGCCTGCCTGGCCGGAAGCGGTATCAGCGAAAAGAAGGGGTGCCGAACATCTGGCGGCTTCCTTCGTTTGTGCAACGGAGCAGGGGAAATGCACGGGGTTCAAATATCGGTCGGCGCAGTTAAGTTGTACATGTACAACCGGCTCGTATCAAAAGGCGCCAAAAGCCGTTACGGCAAGATCGGACTGAAGTTCAAACTGACTCGTGGCCCCTCCCGTCGAGTCTGGAGGATACGGACCATGCAGTTGTACATGTACAACTTGAATGAAGTCCCCAATTGCCTCGCCAAGCAGAATCGCGCTACATACATCAGCGCATATTTGCGTAAAATCGCCTGATAAGCGCGGATTGATATCAAAGAGGCCCCAATGTTGGATAGTCCTGACAAGCGCACCACCGGACTGCGCTCCCTAATTTCCTCCGACGCTGAGGAGCTCTCGCGTCAACTTCAGGCCCATCAGCAACGCACCTTCCCGCCTACCGCACGGAAAACCATTCGTAATTTTACTCCAGCGGAAGCCGCGGACTTTATCGGCATTCATCAGGGATATCTTAGACAAATTGTCTCTGAGGGGCATGGCCCAGATCCGCTCCCGAACGGTCGTCGCATGTACAGCGTGGATGACATCCAGGAACTACGGCGTGTGCTCGACGAGGGAGGGAAGGGGCCTCGTCGGTACATTCGACATCGGCAGCCGGGTGAGAAGCTTCAAGTCATCTCGGTGATGAATTTCAAGGGTGGTTCCGGGAAGACAACGTCATCCGCCCATCTCGCTCAGTTCCTCGCTTTGCGCGGCTACCGCGTCCTGGCCATCGATTTGGATCCCCAAGCGTCGCTCTCTGCGCTATTCGGTCATCAGCCCGAGTTGGACGTCGGAGAAAATGAAACTCTCTATGGCGCCATCCGATACGACGCCTCGCGCCGCGACATCACCGACATCGTTCGCGCAACCTACACTCCCAATCTACACATCGTTCCGGGCAATCTCGAACTTATGGAGTTCGAACACGAGACACCAAAGGCTCTGATCGCTCGCGGCCGGAGTGATTCGATGTTCTTTGCCCGGATTGGTGAATGTCTGGCTGAAATTGAAAGCGCCTATGATGTCGTCGTTATCGATTGCCCCCCACAGCTCGGCTTTCTGACGCTTTCGGCACTCTGTGCTGCGACAGCCGTTCTCATAACTGTTCACCCTCAAATGCTGGACGTTATGTCAATGAGCCAGTTTCTTCATATGACCGGTGACCTCCTAGAAGTCGTCGAGAATGCGGGAGGAACAATGGATTACGATTGGCTGCGTTATCTCGTTACACGCTATGAGCCAAACGACGGTCCTCAGTCGCAAATGACGGGGTTTATGCGCTCGATTTTCGGCAAACGTGTGCTCGAACACGCAATGGTCAAATCAACCGCAGTTTCTGATGCAGGCCTCACCAAACAAACGCTCTATGAAGTGGACCGTGGGCAATTCACGCGCGGTACGTATGACCGAGCGCTTGAATCACTGACAGCGGTCAATTCGGAAATAGAGGAACTTATCAAGCAGACTTGGGGGAGAAAGTAATCGATGGCGCGAAAGAACGTCTTTGGGATAGGGCAGGGGGAACTGCCAGCTGCCGCGGACTCAGTCCCAAACGAACAGTCATTCACTGACTTACGTCCGCTCGCGGGCTTTGAGAAGCCGTTGAAACGAGTTTCTCCCGTCGGTGCCATTTCGCAGTCCCTAGGGGGTATCAATGAGCGAGCCCAGCGGGCGGAAGATCTAGAAAAGCAGCTCGCGAAGGGACAGGCGATCGTCGAGCTCGAAACCGAAATGATAGATGTTTCGTTCGTGTCAGACCGGCTCGGTGTCAATCAACAGGACCACGACGCTCTCGTGGCACAGATTCGCGAGCATGGCCAGCAGGTCCCGATTCTTGTTAGACCACATCCCGACCACCCGGGCCGGTTTCAGGTCGCCTACGGGCACAGACGTCTCGCAGCGATCCGAGAAATCGGCGGCACCATCAAAGCGGTTGTTCGAGACTTGAGTGATGAGCAACTGGTTGTAAGTCAGGGGCAGGAGAACAACGCCCGTACAGACCTGACTTTCATCGAGCGATCATTTTTCGCCTCCCGCCTGGAGCAGCGCAACTTCAGCCGAGACATTATCATGTCAGCCCTTGGGGTCGACAAAGCGGCGCTCTCACGCATGATCGCCTTGGTCGCTCGGCTTCCAGCTGAACTCATCGAGGCTATAGGATCCGCTCCCGGTTTCGGCCGGACACGTTGGGCCGACATCGCAGATCTGCTCGAGGACAAGGTAAAGAAAAGGACTGTACTTGAGTTTATCGGTGACGCTGGTTTCGCAGAGTTATCGTCCGACGATCGTTTCCAGGCTGTCTATGACCGTCTAAAGCAGGTGCGCGAGCCGGCCCGCAAATCTGTTTGGCAGAACGATTCGGGTGAGAAGGCGGTGAGAGTCTTGGAAAACAGCGACCGTCTCAGCTTGATCTTCGACAAAGCGGTTTCGGCCGATTTCGGCGCTTTTGTCGAAGCAAAGCTCCATGAACTTTACTCGGAATTCCAGCAAGCCCAAGGAGACTAATAGTCAAAGAAAAAGGCCCCAAACGTTTCCGTCGTGGAGCCCTTCTCGATCTGTAGCAAGTTGAGATTCGCATTTCCACGAGTTTTCGTCAAGAGTCTTTGGCACCGTTTCGGTGATCGAATTTCTGCGTTCGATCGAACTTCACACTTTTAACGTGTATACATCGCGCAAGACACGCCACCAAGTGAACGTTCCCGAGTGCGCCGAGCAGCCGAGGTGGCCATATCACCTAAACTGGCCTTCTTGCTTCTGCTAAATCGCTTTTCGGTAGCAAGTTTTCTACAACTTGCATTCAAAACCAGCCTGCACATTTCCATGCTGCACTAGACCGGTTGCCGCTAAGGCGCGTGGCAAAAAACTCAGGCGGCAGATGGGTCATCAACCAAAATCCAACAGACTCGCACCGAAGGTGCTGGCGCTCATTGGACAAGGCCGCAGCTATCGGTGGATCGCTCGCGATCTTGCCATAAACAAAAACACGGTCGCGGGCATCGCGAAGCGACAGCGAAATAGTGCGAACCAATTTGTGGATGAGCCGATGCCCATCATCTTTCCGGGGACTGAGTGATCGCGGAGAGGCAACCTTACGGGCACCGATGGGCCCGCTCTTCCCTTTCTTTTACCGTCCAGGCAATCTGTGCCATTATAACGCCATTCAGCCGAGCCGTTTTTCGGTCGGCATAATAAATTTAACAAGTTTTGAGAATTTTAGATATGCCTGATGATCCAGCCTGGAGACGTGCGTTTAGTAAAATTGGTCAACGACTAGCCGGCAAATTAGGACGTGATAAACCTGCGCCGGTAAAGAGTTCCCAATTGCCAGAACCGCCTCATGAGGCAGAGAATGCCGCTTTTGGTGGCATAATGGCGGGCGGCTCCTTAAATGGGGACCCGCGCAACACGAGCAGAATCACAAGGCTTCTACGCGACACGCCTGCCTCGGGCCGTTCCGGCTTGGAAACATTGCCTGACGAGGTGAAGGACAAAATTTTTGGTAGGGCACTTACTGGTAGCCCAATTCAGGACGCAAAAACTCTCAAATCTATCGACAGACCAGCAAAACTCTCCGTGATTTTGTAGCAGAGGAAAGCTTCGACGCAGGTAACCCTTCCGCTTCTTCTCGTGTGGCTAAATACAGCTATTATAACAAGGAGCTTATTGAGGCAGGTCAGCTAGCCAGGGAACTGTACCGGGAGGTCACAGTCAGTCGTTATTATGGAAACCATCTAATAAAGCATGCCCCGGATGCTGTGGAACGCATGGAAGCAATTGCTCCCATTCTGAAATTTCAGCCTTCCGACGTGAAATCCCGTCTTGTCCGTGACATATGCGAACTATCTAGAGGGGTAGCATACTCTGCTAAAAAAGTTAAATCGCTTGCCGCACTAGGGCCGCATTTGGATGCCTTCGACGCTGAGGATCGGCAAACTCTAATTAGTCAAGCAGTTCAATTAGCAAAGAATAATAATGGCAACCACTCAACATGGGATGCGATCACAGCGATGGGTGGTTATCTGAAAGAAGGAGCTCCCCACGAACTGGACCCTTTAGGACTAGGCCCTCTCATGGACAGCCGGCCGGAGCTACGTCAGAGACTTGAAGACTCCATCAAAAGCACAAATGAAAATTCAGCCAGGACAGTCGGCGATCAAAATAATGTAAGCAGGCGGAACCAAAATAATGCGGATATAGCAGAACTCAGCGCGACTTTTGATACCATCCAAAGCCCCCCGGAAGGGCATCAGTGGAACGTTACGGGGACGTTGCGCGAGGCATCGCAACGAGGTATGAATTTGCGGGACAGGAGTTGATGAAGTCCACTAGGGAAATGCCCAGTAAACCCGATCCGCGACGGGAACTTATGAACTCCGAGCGAGAAAGTTCTGGCCGCGGGCTGTGAGGCTCCCAATAGTCCGCAATCCTCGCAAAGTTCGGCTTGGGTTAGCTCATTCCGATATTCCCATTTGCGTTTCCGCGCTCGGTCGGACGCCTCGTTGCACAAGGTCGCATTTTATCCGCGCCAGTACGACCTGGCCATAACCTTGTGCGCGCCGTCATCGATACTGGAACACGGTTTATCGCGTCATCTCAGCCGCGCCGTGATCCAACAACGGCAAAACGATCGGCTCGATGTGCGCCGGATTGCTGCCTCACATCTCGCCGCTGGATGGGCCATATCCGGCTTACCGGCGAATACAGATGGCCAAAAACCAACCAACGAGCTTAGGGTGTCATTAGTCCCCCATCCGGAACCGATCCCATCTTCTCTAGGGGAAGATCCACACCTTCACGATTCCCCGTCACTGTAGCGCGCGCCGGGGGACCTGCCGCGCTAAAGCGTGATACGGTTTTTTAATTCGGGATTCTCAAATCAGCCCACGAGCAAGCGAGGCAGTTCAAAGCACGAGCGATCCGGAGGTCGACTGGCACATAAGTTGTGAATATTCAGGCGGCGCAGGCGCTTTTTCAACCGCGCCGGCCGGACGGAACCGTCAACCGCGGTAAACCCGGGCAGATTCCGCCAATGCTGGTCGCGCGGACGACCAAAACTGATACCACCTAAAAACCTACTCTATTATTACCTCTTTCCGAGCCACCGGAAGACCAGTAGCCAAAGCCCTAGATGGACATCCGCCGAAAGCGAAAACCGATTGCTCGAGCGGGCGAAACTCAACTTTAAGCCGAGGTGTCACAGATGGATCCTGGAAAGGCAGGGATCGCTGGAGCTGCAAAGTGCCGGGAACTCCTCGACGGGCAGAAAGTCGACAGACTCGCAAGAGGCTCGGATAGCAGCCCAATATTCGTCGGACTTGGAGGCCGCAATCGCCTTCACCGTCAGAAAGCGGGTGTCTTGGCTCGCTACATGCTCAGTTGCCGTCTTGATCAAAGCCCGGCCTATCCCCATCCGCTGCCAACTATCCGTGACACCCATCACATGGATTTCGACGGCAAACTCGGAGGTTGGTTTCAAGGACACGCAGCCGATTGTGGTTCCATCCGGCGCTAAGCAGGCGAGCATCGGCAGAACCTCCGCCTCTTGCGCATGCGGCGATAGGTGGAACGCCGAACCATTTCGGCAAGTTGAACAATGCGAGCTTTGTGTTCGGTGCCCGCTCGGATGTGAAGCGCGGCAGCCTTTCACGATTAAGGCGAAAAGTCCTTCGTTTCCGGTGCAGCGGTCCCAATCGTTGTCGGTTTCAGAGGCCAGGCGCCGTTTCAGCGCATAGTCTCGAAAAACAGCCGTTTTTGATTTGTCAGCGTCCTCGGAGCACACAGATAAACGCTCTCGCCAAACGAACCTCTGCGTGTCGTGAACGCCCACATCCCGTCGCTATATTTGTTACCGTGATAAGCGTAGCCGGCCAGCCTGAGTCTCTCGATCCCAAATCAAGACAACATCAACATCGATTTTTTGGTTTCGCGCACAAGCCTGGAACAGAGGTACTGCCGATGTGGACGATGTCCGCAACCCTCGTCAAATTCCACAGGCCAAGCGGGATCGTACTCCAGAACTACAATCGCTTTGTATTTTCCGGAGGCGTCGGATCTTCAGTCATGTTGCACCCTTCTGGCGCGATCGTTGCACAGCACGTCGGTAACCGCATTTCTGCGGATATCGAGCTCGCGAGCGATCCGGCGTAGCTACGGCCTCTCGGCCACAAGCGATAGGACTTTCGACGTGAGCCGATCTGATTTTGCGCGCTCTCCCGTCTGGCGCTGGAGCGCCTTAAGACCAGATTGCCGTTTAATAGCCTCACCGCCGAAAAATCGAACGGTAGGCCATCAAGATCCCGCGATTTTGGGTCGAAAGTCAGATCGACGTCGCCGGCGGAACAAACATCAGCTTGCTCTGAGTAGCGGTGCTTCGACCTCGCTGGAATCAACCGTCTCAGTCGGCGTCCGATTGTAACCTCTGCGGTCAGGATGTTCCAAATCGACACTCGAACATCGACGCTCACGAGACCTCTGCTTTCGTCGGCTCTTGTGCACGCATCAGTGCCATTATCATGGGACCAAGGGAAAACTCTTTTCGCCGCGCTTTAGTCGTGAGGTCCCTAAGATAGCCGCCAGCCGAATTGATGTGCCCAACCCTCTCCAGTATGCAGGCGATTGTGGTCGCCGCACCCTCCGGTCCCATTACCTCGCAGGCCTCCTGATACGCAGAAGGGCTCACGCCGAGCATCGATCTCACTGTTACGGCTGCCGCCATCAAATCTCGCCACGTCTTCACGGTCCCATCAGGCCCGTAGAGGGAAATCTCTGGGCAGGCCCGCAGAACCATTGCGATCGGAAAGATCGTCAACCCCTCCTGGATTGCTCGCTTTTCTCGCGCCGGCGTCGCCTCCGGCTCTTTTCGAGAGCGGTGTTCAGATTCATAGGTGGTTTTGGGGCTTGAATTCTGTATGTGCCGCTCATTTTGAGCGGGATTGCCGCTTATTTTCTGCGGATTTATCTTATTCTCCAAGCGGCTAGCGACCTCCTCGCGAAGCAGGCACAGCTCTTCCAGAGAGTCCTTCAGCTGCTGCCTAGACGGGTTGCGCCCGAGCTTCGCATTAATCCCACGCAGTAGTTCCTGCACTGTAAACCAGTCGCCTTGCGCATCTTCTTCCATTGCGGTTGTGATAAGTTTGGATATATCCCGCCGGCAAATCGTGAGCTGTTCGCGCAGATGCCGCATCTCCCCCCGTTCGGATTCTGCTTCAGCGGCACGTTGCGTAATTTCGTCAGCACGCGCTAAAAGCGGCGCCACAGAAAACCCGAAAGCTTCGCTGATGCTCCCTCCATGATTTTTACGAGCATAGCGCTTACCGTTCGCGCTGTCTTTGCGAGCAATTACCCCGGCTTGAATAAGTGCTGCAAGGTGCCGTCGAAGTGTTGCCTCTGCCATGCCATGTGCACGTCGTGAGAGCTGGGCATTCGACGGAAACAAGACCAGACCGTTCTCATTGCATATCTCGTCATGCGGATAGAAGGTCAGCAAAGCATTGAGCACCGACAGAGAACGCTCGCTGAGCCCAAAAGACGCTTTTGCGTCACATAAGGCTTGGAACAGTTTCCATTTACCGGCCGTCTTTCCGGGTTCGATCTGTCTCGCAAGCATCTGGCTTGCCAACATTCCAAGCGTCATTGATCGCCGCCCAAAGGGCGTCGTCACATATTCTCTCTCCATGGTCCATTCACCTTTTCAGGCAAAGGAAGTTCGATCACCGGGCGTTGCCGATGCTGAAAATTCCAGCGAATATCAGTGGAGAGGGTCTTACTCTTTCTCGCTACAGATCGAGAAGGGCTCCACAACGGAAACGTTTGGTTTTCTTATCCCCCTGCTTTTGCACTCCTGTTGAACGTCAGCGATAAAGGCTCAGCTCTGCACCGAAGCAAGACTTGAACCCGTTCTCGGAGCAGTACTAGTTGCCTGATTAATGGGCGATTCCTGATAGCTGGCTCCAATTTGGGATCACACACCGATTCTGCCGAGTCCATCAAGGGGTATGATGCGGTATATAACATGCAATCAAGTGATCTTTGATCGTGCAAGCATACTTGCGCCGAGAAAGCCGCATCGCATTGCTGGCTCGAGCAGCCAACGTAGCTAAAGCCTGCCTACAAAGTGGAGGCAAGGACGCCAGCGCCGTGCGCGTCGGTGAGGAGCGAATGGCAAGGGATCAATTCTCGCTGGCCGCAATCCAACAAGGAGAAAGCGTTCTAGAAAGCCCCCTGGATTGTCGTCCTTGGAACCCGTACTGCGGCACTCGGTAACATGTACCGTTCAGTTCATTTGCTGAAATGTCGCACTACGTATCACAGCCGACATGAATGTCGCAGAAATCATATGCATTCTTATACTTCTGTTCGTTGTGTATCTCTCCGTCTTTGCGACCATTGGGCGTACTCAATCGCTGCGGAGTGGAGACAAAGATGGATATGGATTCAGTGGCCGGAACCGATAGGACTGTTCGAAGGAATACCACAACGCTTATTCAATCAGCTGACAACAGCTTTCGGGCGGCGCAAATGGCAGGATTGCTAAACGTGTCCGCGTATCCAGGAGAAGGGCGTAGCGTCGAGCTACATTCTGCGACCGATAAGGGCCGCAAGATCATCGATTTCGTCCGATGCTCCTACCTCGGCCTTGACAATCACCCCCTGATCGTTGCCGGGGCGATCGGCGCGCTCGAGCGATATGGCAATCTGCACTGGTCGTGTGCGAGAACGCGTCTGAACTTCAAGATCGCCTGCGAACTCGAAGAGGCGTTATCTGCCCTTTTTGCTGCCCGCGTGATTGTCTACTCCAGCGTTCTTGCCGCCAACATGGGCGCGCTGCCGCTCCTTGCATCCGGGCATCTGACCGACGGTGAGAAGCCTGTTGTCGTCTTTGATAGACTGGCGCACGCCACACTTGCGTTCCATAAAGCAACGGTTGCCCTGGAGGCCGAAGTCCTGACGATAGAGCACAACGATGCCGAAGCGCTCGAGCGAGTTTGTCGGACGGGTAAAAAGGTCGCCTATGTCTGCGACGGTGTCTATTCGATGGGCGGTGCGGCGCCGATGCGTAAGCTGCAGGACCTTCAGAGCCGCTACGGTTTGTTCCTCTATATCGACGACGCCCACGGAATTTCGATTTTCGGCGATCGGGGGGAAGGGTTTGCCCGCTCGCAGATTAACGGCCCGCTCGGAAACAGAACGATCATCGCGGCTTCGCTTGGAAAGGGATTTGGAGCGTCCGGCGGAATGTTGATGCTTGGGACACAGCGACAGGAAGAACTTTTCCGTCGGTTTGCGATCGCACATGCGTTTTCCGCCTCTCCCAACGTCGCCGCGCTTGGAGCAGCAATGGCCTCGGCTTCGCTTCACGGGAGTACAGAGCTGGAAAATCGGCAACGGGATCTCGGTGAGAAATTGGCTCTGTTTGATGCAATGGCGCCGACTGAACATCGCGGTACCAAACTACCGATCCGAACCATAACCATCGGCGATCACACCGATGCCATCGAATGTGCCCGCTCTCTTCTGGATATGGGGTTTTATACGTCGGTGATCTTCTTCCCGACCGTCGCGCGAGGAAAGGCCGGCATCCGGGTGTGTCCCACAGCCGGCCACTCCATGGATGAGGTCAATGCTCTTGCAAGCGCCATCTGCGCGGTGCGACGCTGACAGCACTGTGGCAAATGTCGCGAAGAGGCCCAGATTTGGAATTGTTGGAGACTGCACGCCTTTATCTGCGCCCTACAATGAGGAGTGACAGCAAGAACCTCTATCACGTGCACCGGGATACGGCGGTATCCCGGCTATTGTGCGACGTGGACCGGATGACGAGACATCACTCAGGCTGCCTCCTCCATCGCTATGTTGGGCACTGGAAGACCTTTGGCTGTGGATTTTACCTCGTCTTTGACAAAGGCGAGCCAGCCACACCTCCATTGGGTCGCTGCGGTTTAAGGATGACGCCGGAGCAAGAAGTTGAACTTGGCTACTGTTTCACAAGAGCCGCCACCGGCCGCGGTTTGGCGACGGAAGCGGCGGCGGCCGTCGTTGACTATACGTTTCAAAGAATGGCAATCGATCAGATCGTCGCCTTTGTCCGACCGGAAAATCACGCTTCGATGCGTGTGCTCGCTAAGCTAGGTTTTTATGAAGTGGGTCCCGTCGAGCAAGGAAGGTCCTACCTTCGGTTCGTGCTCCAGCGATCCGCTCATAGGCCCTGACGATCGCCCCTGACCACAGTCATAACCGGAAAGGAGGCTTCGTCGTGCTCCGGCCAAAAGCGGGCACGTTGGTAGTTGAAGAAGCCCTTTTCATAGTAGCCAACACCGGGGCTGCGCACGAGCAAGGGCACGCCGATCGCGGCGAAATTGAGCTTAAAGTGGTAGCCTGACTTCACGACGATAAAGTCCTTGTCGCTGAGACTGACACCTTGGCTCGTGAACACTGCTGGGTCGTGACTGAAGGCTGGGCGGCTAGTCAGCAGCACGGACAGTCGGTCATCGATTTCAATCACAGCCGTGTTTCCCATGGTGCACATCTCGCCGCCCTGGAACGGACCGGCGAGCGTGCAGCGCCCGTCGCCCAAATGTTTCACGACAGCTCTGACAAGATATGGTCGAAAACCCGGCGTCACGCGACCCCCGATCTCGACTTCGATCGACGCACCCAATCCTGCCCCCCGCGCCAGGTTCACGGCTTGGGGGTCAGTGAGTGACGCGGAACCCCGCAGGCGAGGGTATCTTTCCAACGCAGCCTGCAGGATCTCCGTGCTGTCGCCTGGAGCGCCCGCAAGGATGCGGTCACCCATGTCCGCAAGGACGAAAGGTTGGCTGCCGCCAAGAGCAGCTCTCGTTAGGGCCTCGTCAACAGATAAGAGGTCGTCGACGAACTCATGTCTGCGGCTCCAGAATGCTTCAGCAAGCCTTCGTGCGGGCGAGGTTGAGCTCCCTTTGCCGTTCGTTGTGAGGACGACCGCTTGTCCGATGTCGTGATCATCCGAGTAGCGAAACACATTGAACAGCGATATGTCCCAAATGTCGGGGTCAGCACGAATATAGTCCCTTGCCATCTGGTGTATTTCAAACAGGGGACCGTTAGCGGTTTCCCCGGCGCCAGGCAGGATCATTGGCACCTTCGCCATCGTCGTGACCGGCTTCAGCCGGCCATCCAGCATTGCCAATACGCAGTCGGCAACCTTGTGCCCGCATTCGACAACGTCGGAATGAGGGTTCTGCTTGCAAGCAATGCAGATATCGACCGCGTCGATCATATCGACAGTGACATTGGCGTGGAGATCTAGACCGATGGCAATCGGAACTTTGGGACCGACAAGCGTTCTAAGCTCGCTCAGAAGCAGCCCCTCGGCGTCCGCGGATCTGGTCGTCGCCATGGCCCCATGCAGTTCCAAGGCGATCGCATCGGGTGCGCAAGCTTCGACGTCGCTTAGCAGTTGGTCCCTGAGTTCCAGATAGAATGCGTGCTCGATCAGCCCGCTTGGGGGTGCGGTGGCAGATATGCTGCCAACGATTTCGACATCAGCTTCGACCAGCCGGCATATGATACCCCCGACCGTTGAACCACTATGCTGAGCCTCTTTCAGAAAACTGTCGCCTGCCAAAACCTCGAAGGAGTCTGCTCCAGTGGTCTGAGGGTTAAACCCGTTTGACTCGTGCCAAATCCTAGCGACGAGAACGGTCTTTCTCGGTGACTTCAAGTCGTTATTCATCTCAATCCCTACCTGATCCAGGCATTCCAGCGTTCAAGCAACTGTGGAGCGTTCGCATTGATCCACTCGGCATCCGGCACGATGATGTGCTCTTCGATGTCGACAGGGGAGGGCATGCTGGCCCGCGCCTCTGCCGACATCATTTCGATCGCCAGGTTGCTCGGCGGTGTGCACGAAAGCAGTTCGCAGGCTCGAGCTTGGGCCTTCGGATTGTTGAGCCAATAGGCCATCAGCTTGAGAGCGTTTTCTCGATTGGGAGCATCCTTCACCAGGGCAACGCGATCTCCGACAAGAAAGGCGGCCTTGTAGGACCAGCCGATTTGGTAGCCCTCTGCTTTCAACGCCGTGGCTCTGGTTAGCCAAATCTGGCCAAGACTGTAGTCCTTGTTTCTGAAGCCCTGCACGCTTTGGTCACCTGTCTTCCACCACAACGAGACGGCCGGCCGGATCTTATCAAGCTTCGCAAACGCTCGATCGACGTCCAGAGGAAACAGCCTGTCACGCGGTACCCCGTCGGCAAGCAGCGCTGCCGCCAACACGCGCCAAGGATCATCAAAATTGGGAAAGGCACGGCCGCCTGGAAAACGCTTCGTGTCCCACATGTCCGCCCACGTCTCGGGAACGGGTGCCGCCGCGTCGCTGCGGTCATAGACAAGCAAGGTTGCGGTGGACTGAAGGCGCATGCCGCCGGCGAGGCAAGAATCGGCCACAAGGTCTTCACGGCCATCGAAGTTCCTGCAGAAGTCCGAGATGTCCTGTGCAGTCTCCAGGTGCTGCGGCGACATCGCCTGGATTTCTCCCTGCATGTAGAGATCCCAGGAAACGTTACCAGTCTTCACCATGGCAGCGGCCTTGGCCCGCATCTCGGCGTTGGTTGCCGCGACCGTTTTCACGGTGATGCCCGTTTCTTTTGTGAAGGGGTCAAACCACGCGTCACGGAGCGCCTTGTCGTAAGCCCCACCCGTAGAGGCGATGACGACCTCCTCGTTCGCCTTCACGTGGCTATTCATGCCAAACACAAGTGCGAAAGCGCCAACGACGAAAGTATAGGGCCGATATTTGCGGTACTTGCATGCAGTCACTGGATTTCCTCCCGGTGATAGAATTGTTGGCGAGTGAGTTCAGCGTTGTTTCGTGAATGCCTGGACTGCTCCCATCAGAAGGAGCGAGACAACGACGAGCAGCGTTGATGCGGCTGCAATGACAGGGGTGAGATTGAAGTCGATGTCCTCGAACATCTTTCGGCTGATGGTCTTGCCGCCTGTGTCGGAGATGAAGAACGCAACCGTCGCCTCATCGAAGGAGGCAAGGAACGCAAACACACAAGATGCGGCGATTGCCGGGGCAATGTTCGGCAGGACGACGGAAAAGAAGGCGCGAGGTCTGCTGGCTCCGCAGCTTAGCGCGGCAAGTTCTAGTACCGGATCAAGACGCTGAAGCGCGGCACTGACGGTTATCACCACATAAGGCACTGAAAGCACGGTGTGAGCGATCAGGAAGCCGAGGAAGTTGCCCGTCAATTGAAGCGGCGCGAACACGAGATAGAGCGCTACGCCGAGAACGATATGCGGAACGATCATCGGGCCAATCGAAAGTGCTTGGATGATTGGCTTTCCGGCGATCTGCCCGCGCACAAGGGCGATAGAAGCAAGCGTCCCGACGAGCGTCGCGGCAAGCGTCGTCGATAGGGCGATCCTCAAGCTGAAAAACGTTGCAGTCAGCCACTCGGGATCTGCAAAGAACTGGCGGTACCAGCGTAGGCTCACACCGCGAGGCGGAAATTCGATGATATCGCCGGCGCTCAGCGACATAGGGATGACCACGATCGTGGGTAACATCAGAAAAAGCAGAATGGAGGCGACGGCTACACCAGCCACTCCTCGCGCGAGTGGTCTCGACAGGCGCCCCGAGCCTGTGAGGTTCAGCCGAGCATACTGCAGCGAAGACTGCGAAGTGGTTTGTTCAATTGACACCGTTGAACCCCTTGTTCAGCGAGATGACTTTTCGAAAGACGACGACGAGTGCCAAGGTGATTACCAGAAGCACGGTCGAAAGTGCGGCAGCGAATGACCAATCCAACAAAACGGTCGTCTGCTGGCCGATCAGTGTCGCGATCATCATCGAGCCCGGTCCGCCCACCAATGTGGGAGTGATGTAAAAGCCGATTGCCAGAATGAATGTCATGACACAGCCCGCAAAGATGCCCGGCGTACTTAAGGGCAGGGTGATGCGCACGAACGCGACGAACGGACCCGCCCCGAGATTGAACGCCGCATGCGCAAGGTCTTTCGGGATTGAGCGCAAGGTGGAAAACAGAGGCAGGATCATGAACGGCATCAGCACATGCGCCATGGCCACGACAACGGCGCCCTCCGTGTAGATGAGCTTGAGCGGCTCGCTGATGAAGCCGGAATCCAGAAGTGCTGAATTTATAATTCCGTTGCGCTGAAGCAGCACGATCCAGGCGTAGGAGCGGATCAGCACCGAGGTCCACAACGGGATCAGCACACATGCGGCAACGAGCGCGGCATATCTGCCCTTGAGGCGCGACATTGCAAACGCCACCGGATAGCCCCCGAGGAGACATAAGGCCATGACGCAGAATGCGACTAGGAAAGTGCGTAACAGGACGAGCAGATACAAGGGTTCGCTCGCGAGACGCCTGTAGCTGTCGAGACTGAATTCGGGATTGAAGAGGCTAATCTTAGCCAATTGTAGAAGAGGATAGATGAACCCGATTGCCAAAAGGAAGGCCAGTGGAAGCAGCAGGGACACTGCCGCGCCACGCGAGAGGAACTTCGCTGAACCGCCGCTGGCGATCGCCTTATCGGGAATTGCCAAAGAGAATTGCTCCATTTAGCGGACCTCCGCCTGCGGAAAAACCGCCAGATGGGCGCGATCCGGCATGACATCCACCTTGTCTCCAATCGAAAATCGCGTAGCCGATCCCGCCTCGGCCTGGATGTGCACCGGCCGTGTTCCCTCGATGAGGTCGATGACGTACATTTGGTGCGAACCCACAAACATGCTCGCGGCAACGGTGCCCTCAAACGCATCTGGCCGCGCTTGGTCCTTCGGGACCAGCCGAGCGCGTTCGGGACGAAACGCCAACTGAACCGATTGTTCCAGCCTTGCGCCCGCGGTGCTGCCCTTAAGTCGAAGAAGACCTCCTGGAGAGGCTCGCACGACCGTCTCGTCCTTATCGAATCCGACAATCCGGCCGGGTACAAAATTCATCTTGCCGATGAAGTCCGCCACAAAGCTGTTGCGGGGATACTCGTACAGGTCTCGTGGCGAACCGATCTGAACGAGGTTACCGCCCGCCATCACAGCGACGCGGTCAGACATCGTCAAAGCCTCCTCCTGGTCGTGGGTCACATAAACCACGGTCACGCCCAGGTTTTGCTGCAGCGCCTTGATCTCGAATTGCATGCTTTCGCGTAGTTTTTTGTCCAATGCTCCCAATGGCTCGTCCATCAGGAGAACGGGCGGACGGAACACCAGCGCGCGGGCCACTGCCACCCGCTGCTGCTGTCCGCCCGACAGCTCGTGGGGGTAGCGCATCGCAAAGTTCGAAAGCTGAACGAGTTCCAGCGCGGCAGCGACATTCGTCTTGATGTCACCACCCGGCTGCCGACGCATTTTCAAAGGGAAGGCGATGTTGTCGGCTACGGTCAGATGCGGAAAGAGGGCGTATCTTTGAAACACCATTCCAATCCCGCGTTTGTTCGGCACAACCCGCGTGATGTTCCTCTCTCCGACTGAAATCGTGCCTTCGTCCGGGTACTCGAAACCCGCGATCATTGTAAGGAGTGTCGTCTTCCCTGATCCGGATGGTCCGAGGATCGACACGAACTCTCCCGCCTCAATGTCGAGCGACAGTCTCTCGACCGCCGTTATTCCCGCATAGCTTTTCCTAAGGCCCCGCAGGGCAACTTTCTCTCCGATCAAGCAAACCTCCCATGGACAAATCAAATACCGCAGGCTGCAATCCCGCGAATATCAGCACAATTATTGATTGCGTTACCCGTTGAGCGAATGATGATAGCTCTGCGAGGTCACATAATGTTCGTGTAAACGACACGTTTCATTTTTGTTGCAACATAATTACAACCAAGTCAACCGGGGGACGCAAATTTGAGTGACAAGGACGACGAAATTGAAACCGCCGATGGAAAAATGCCGACGCGCCTGCGCGATGTCGCCTACCAGGATTTGAAGGAACGGCTGATCCGGGGAGCTTTTCGCCCGGGTACAAAGCTAACCGTCCGCGGAGTTGCGGATGAGTTGGGCGTGAGCTCCACCCCTGCACGAGAGGCAATCAACCGGCTGACGCAAGAGGGTGCTCTTGTGTTTGCCGGCCCCAAAACCGTGGTCGTGCCGAGCCTGACCCGGGAGGCGCTCGACGAAGTCACAGCCATGCGGCTGGCTCTTGAAGGGCTCGCCGCATACAAGGGGGCTCACAATGCGACCCCTGATACAGTCGAGCAGTTGACGACGCTGCAGCAGGCCATCAACGAGCGGCTGGACAGGCGCGAATATGTGGGCGTTCTGGCCGCAAACCGCGAGTTTCACTTCACGCTCTATCAACTGAGCGGCATGCCAAATCTCGTTGCAACGATCGAAACCCTTTGGCTGCGCACCGGGGCAGCTTTCCACGATCTGTACCCGGAGTTCGCAGAAACAAGGTTTGGAGTCCACAACCACCTGGCAGTCATCGAGAGCCTTGCAATTGGCGACGCGGAGGGCGTGAGGGCGGCGGTCGAGGGTGACATCAGGGACGGCTATCGGCGCCTGCGCCGGGTCGAGGCCGACAGAATTCCGCGAGCACCAACGACCTAAGAAATCTTTTTTGTTACCTGACTTCCCAGGTCGCTATTTTTGTTGCAACATAATTGCGACGAAAACATGAACCACTGCTCGTTGCAAAGGGAAGTTTGATGATGGACAGCATAGTGGCCGCTCGGGCTCAATCCAGAGCCCGGTCCAACGCCGCATTCAGGGAGGCGCGCCGGTACTTTCCGGATGGCACCTCAAGAGCCACGGTTGAGCGCGATGGTGGCCCGATCTACGTGACGCGGGGGGAGGGGGCCCACCTCGTCGATCTCGACGGCAGCAGATTTCTCGACCTCAACAACAACTTCACTACCCTGATACACGGACACGCGTTCCCGCCGGTCGTCGAAGCAGTGTCTCGAACGGTAAGGGACGGAACCTGCTTCGCAAACCCAACCGAACATGAAATTGCACTCGCCGCCTTGCTCGTCGAACGCATTCCGGCGATCGAAAATATTCGCTTCGTAAACAGCGGCACAGAAGCCGTCATGTTCGCAATCAAAACGGCGCGTGCCGTCACGGGCAAGACAAATGTGGTTCGCTTCGAGGGCGCCTATCACGGTGCCAGCGACTGGGCCGAAGTCGGGCAGTCAAACAGCCCGGCAAATTGGGGACCAGTCCAGCGACCGAGCAGCGTTCCAGGTTACCACGGCGCCCCGGCCAGCGTCGCAGACGACGTGACGGTCCTGCCATTCAACGACGTTGGCGCCCTTGAACACGCGATCGGTTCCGTCGGCGGCCGAACCGCCTGCATTTTGATCGACGTGATGCCGAGCAGGGCCGGCTTGATCGAACCGGAGCCAGAGTTCATCCAGGCGATCATGGAACTGGCGCGCCGTCATTCCATTTTGATCGTGTCCGACGAAGTTCTCAACCTCAGGCAGGGATACCAAGGCGCATCCGAGCGGCACGGCCTTACCCCGGACCTCATCACCGCGGGCAAAATCATTGGCGGGGGGTTCCCCATCGGTGCGATCGGGGGCTCCAGCGAGGTGATGCGCGTTTTTAGCGCGGAGCATGGCCGGCCGGCGGTTCCGCAAGGCGGCACCTTCTCTGCAAATCCAGTCTCCATGGTCGCCGGCCTAGCAACTATGCAGGCCATGAATGAAGATGCATTCAGCCGTCTCGAGCATTTTGGCGATCAAGTCCGCCTCGGGCTTCGAACAGCCATCGAAAGAAGCGGCGCGCCATTCTGCGTGACCGGCACTGCGTCCTTGTTTCGGATCCACCCACGCTCAGAGCTTCCACGCACCTACCGCGAAGCCTTCATGTCGGCCGAGCAGGAGGAAACGATGCGCCGATTGACCCGCCATTGCATTTCCCACGGCATCTCCCTCCCGATAGGCGCTTCGGCATGCCTCTCCACCGCCATGACGGCGGCTGACATCGAACATGTCATCGAAGTCTTCGATCACTTTATTTCCCAGACCTACTAAACGACGAGAAGCACAATGACGATCAATACGAAAATGGTCACCGTCGCGGAACGCATGGCGCTTGCGCTTCAGCGTCATGGCGTCGAGCACATATTTGCACAAAGCCTTCCATCCGCGCTCATCCTGGCAGCCGAAGCAATTGGCATACGCCAGATCGCCTACCGGCAGGAGAACATGGGCGGTGCAATGGCAGATGGCTACGCGCGCGTTTCCGGCAAGGTTGCGGTGGTCGCCGCTCAAAACGGGCCGGCAGCAACGCTCCTGGTTCCACCCCTCGCCGAAGCCTTGAAAGCCAGCGTCCCGCTCATTGCACTTGTCCAGGACGTCGAGCGCAGACAAACCGACAAGAACGCCTTCCAGGAACTGGACCATATCCAGTTGTTCCAACCTTGCGCAAAGTGGGTGCGCCGCGTCACTGAGGCGGACCGCATTGAAGACTACCTCGACCAGGCCTTCGTTGCATCCGCCTCCGGAAGACCAGGACCTGCAGTGCTTTTGCTGCCGGCGGACCTCCTTAGAGAACAAGGACCCGAGCGGCCGGCAACAAGGCGCAGCCACCTCGGACATTATCCGCTCGATCGCGGGCGCCCTTGCGATGACGTCATCGCGCTCGCAGCTAAGCTGATCGCCGAAGCGCAAGCACCGATTGCCATCGCGGGGGGAGGGGTCCACGCAAGCGATGCGTCGCAAGCACTTGCAACTCTCCAGGAAGCTGCTGGATTGCCGGTGCTTACGACGAACATGGGAAAAGGATCAGTCGACGAGCATCATCCACTCTCAGCCGGCGTTCTTGGCTCGCTCGTCGGACCGCGCTCGCTCGGCAGACACACTCTGCCGCTGGTCGAAGGCGCAGACCTGATCCTCTTGGTCGGCTCGCGTACCAATCAGAACGGGACCGACAGTTGGCGCCAGTTTCCTCCCAACGCGAAGATCATCCATATCGACGTCGATCCGCTGGAGATCGGACGCAATTACGAAGCACTCCGCTTGGTTGGCGACGTCAGGGCGACGCTTATGGCACTCACCAACGCATTGAAGGACCGAGACCTATCCAGGCGCAGGGCGGCGCGGACCAGGATAGAAAAGCAGATCGCCCAATGCTGGGCCCGGTTTGAGGTCGATCGGCAAGATGTTGCGTCCTCGAACAAGATGCCTATCCGTCCGGAGCGCGTGCTTCGTGAGCTCCAGGCACGGTTGGATGAGAACGTGATCGTAGCTGCTGACGCCAGCTACTCCTCCATGTGGGTGGTCGGCCAGTTGCGCTGCGCAAGCGCTGGCGCTCGTTTCATAACACCGCGGGGCTTGGCGGGACTGGGATGGGGCGTGCCGTTGGCGATCGGTTCCAAGTGCGCCCAACCGGCCAAGAAGGTCGTCGCAATCGTCGGAGACGGCGGCTTTGCCCACAGCTGGGCCGAACTCGAAACAATCGTCAGAAGTGACCTCCCCATAGTCATCGTCGTGCTGAACAACGGCATACTTGGCTTCCAGAAGGATGCCGAGATCGCAAAGTTCGGCAGACATACGACGGCGATCGACTTCAGCAACGTTGACCACAGCTTGATCGCGCGCGCTTGCGGTTGCGCATCCGAGCGGGTCGAAAAGCCAGAGGATCTTGCCGGCGCGCTTGGGCGCGCCTTGAGCACCGAGACCGCGACCTTGATTGAGGTGATAGCGGATCCCGGTGCGCATCCGGCTCTTTCACTCTTTGCGCAGATGGACGAATGCGCATGATTGCCGAACACGAAAAGGTGGCCGTCGTGACGGGCGGCACATCCGGCATCGGGCTCGCGACGGCGCAGCGCCTGCTGAAGGATGGCTATCGTGTCGCTGTTTTCGGACAGCGACACGATCAAGCAGTGCTCGCGAAGCAGGCGCTCGCAGCGCTCGCCGGCGACGAGTGGGTGATCAGCGGGGAGGCCGATCTGACGAACCCGCCGTCGATCAGAGCTTTTTTTGCTGAAGTGGAGAAGCGCTGGAGACCCCCGGATGTTCTCGTTTGCTGCGCCGGGATTTCGCCGAAAGGCGAAAATGGCCCAACAACGCTTCCGGATCTCACCATTGATGAATGGAACCGCGTGTTCGCGGTGAATTTAACGGGCGCAATGCTCTGCTGCCAGGCGGTCGCAGAAAAGATGACCGTTCGAGGCCTCGGCCGAATAATACTGGTCGGATCGATCGCGGCGCGAACCCGTCCGAGGATCGCAGGATTAGGCTACGTCAGTTCTAAGGCCGGGTTGTCCGGACTGATGAAGGGCCTTGTCGGGTCCCTGAGCCCAAAGGGTGTCACCGTCAACCTCGTGGCACCAGGAAGGATCATCACCAACATGACAGGGCCGGCGGAACTGCCTGTCAATGTGCAGGCGCGGCAGCGCATTCCGCTTGGACGGCTCGGAACACCGGAAGATGTAGCAGGTGTGATCGCCTTCCTCGCGTCAGCGGAGGCGGGCTTCGTCAACGGTGCGACGATCGATGTCAACGGCGGAGAGTTTGTGTCCAACTAACGAACGACCGGAAGTCATTCATGACGTCAGTACTCGTGAGTACCGAAGACCCCGAATTCTACGACATGCTTGAATACATCCTCCGAGCGGAAGGGTTTCGCGCGCGTCTCGTCGGGCTGCACGACATCTGCCCCGATGAGCGCGGCGAGCCCGCAATCGTCCTTTTGGAGGCAAGCGCGAACACGATTCAGCACTGCCGAGCGGTCACGCATCACTGCAACAAACACGAGATGATGGTCATCGCACTTGTGCAGCCTGGATACGTTCGCCTTCACACGGAACTACTGCGGGCAGGCGCAACGCTATGCCTGTCCAGGCCGTTCAGCCTCTCACAACTTCTTGATGTCTTGCACAAATTAGTCGGCTTCCGCACTGGACAACAGCAAGCCCTAGTAGATCGTTTACGGCTTGATCCCCTCGAGAGGACCGTGACCTGGAAGCGGCGAACAATACAACTGTCTCCTATAGAATTTAGTCTCTTCACCGACCTTTATCTGAACAGGGGTAGGGTACGCCTTCGCGCGGATCTTCATGCCGGCGAGCGAAGGCTATCCAAACGCAGCATCGACGTCCAGGTTTGCCGCCTTCGGCGCACGCTCGGTCCACTCGGCGAGATTTTCATCGAGACGGTCAGAGGCTCAGGGTACAAATTGCTTATCCCCGGGCGTTGAATGCATTACCCTGCGCCCTTTCGCAGCTGACGAAAAACCGCGGCCCAGACGCGGCAATCCTCCTTCCGACCGTCGAATCTGGCCTCCAATGCACCCCAGGCGGCGACCAAGGCTGCGTCATCGCCAAACACCTTGGTGACGGCGTTACCAAGATGCGTTTCATTCTCGCTCGCGCTCAATGCATCGGGCGAAATGAACAAAGAGGGGGTCTTTTGCTTCGACATGACAGGCTCCATTGGAGCCGGCGTGGGTGAGTTGCGATGCGCCGGCCATTTGAACCCGATTAGAGGTAGCGCCAAATGCGCTGAGCCCTTGGCGCTAGCAAGATAGTCGAAACATGGTCCCCGTGATTTATGGAACCCCATAATATATTCCAAATTTACGGAATCCAAGGACATAATGCCGCATTAAATTGCATTATTGTGCAAACTAATCGAATTACAATCACGGGATGCGCGCCGCTCTTTCTATTCCGACAATTTTGTGACATCAAAACTGCCGATGTGAAAGGAGACTATGGTGCCTCGAATACTCATCGATTCAATGGACGCTGAACTTTATCTGTGGCTGGAATACATCCTCGCAGCTGAAGGGCTTGAGGCTGAACTGACCAACGGGCTTGACGGCGACTTCGACGGTGACGTCATCGCCATCGTTAGCGACTACCGCAGCGCGGGGCAGGCAAAAGGACAGCGGTGCACCTCGACAGAGCAACTCGCTGGACTTCCCGTTCCCCTCATCGCGTTAGTCGAGGCAGACGACCGAAAGCTTCATCTCGATCTAATCAAGGCCGGCGCCGAACAGTTTCACAGGCCACTCTCCCCCAGGCGACTGATCGACTACTTGCTACATCTATTGCCGGGTCTCAACCGGATACCGGCGCAATCCACGAGAGGCGAACGGCTGCTCCGGTTCGCTGAAATTCAGGTTGATCTAGGCACACATCGGGTCACTTGCGCAGATAAGGAAATCTATCTTCCACCTCTCGAATTCAAACTTCTGGTGCTCCTGCTAAGCAAGCAAGGGCAGGTTTGCTCGCGCGAGGAAATGATCGAAGCAGGATGGCCAGCAAAGGTGTTCGTCGAACCGCGAACCGTAGATGTCCATGTCGGGCGCTTGCGGCGCGCATTGCGCAAGCCCTCGGGCCGGGACCCGATCAGAACGGTGCGTTCGATAGGCTATGCACTTCATCAGAAATGATCGTGTTCACAACCTTCATAGAACCGATGTGAATTCTTCACCCCACCTTCGTTGCTCCCTCATTGCGTGCGCTGCACGTTTCATCGCTGCAACCGGAGACACCATGAGATGAACACCGCGCTAGACCAACTGATCGACGCAAGCAATGTTGCAATGAACGACGAAGACATCCGTGAGGCACTTGGCGCGTTCACGCAGCGATGCGGATTCGACTGGTTTGCCTATGTCGATACGACTTTCCCCTTTGGTGCAGCCTTCACGAACTACCCCGAGGCGTGGCAGGACGAGTATTCCGCCTGCGGCTACTTGCAGATCGACCCCGTCATGGCCCAGGCTCAACGCCTGATGCGGCCGTTCGCCTGGCTAAACGAAGCCGCGCCGGGTACAAACCGCCACATAAGGCAATTCTGGGAGGGCGCGCGCCGCCACGGCATTGGCGGAGGGGTATCCATCCCTATCCGTTGCCCCTTCGGCAACTTCGCGGCACTGACTTTCGCCGCAAGAGACTGGCCGCATACCAAATCGCCGCTCGACGAATTCAAGGCGATCGCGGCAGTCGCCTTCGTCCATGCGCGCATCGTCGCTTGCCGGCCCACCACCCTCAAGGCGCCCGATGTCAATCTTTCGGCACGCGAAGTCGAATGCCTCGCCTGGGCTTCGCTGGGTAAATCGATGGCGATGACAGCGGAACTGGTCGGCATGCGGCCCGGTACCGTGAAGTTCCACCTCGATCGGGCACGAATGAAGCTTGGAGCCTACAACCTCACCAACGCCGTTTATCAGGCAACCCGCCAACGATTGATTTGACGAGTCGAACATAAAAACGATGGCTCGCCTGAATTTAGTCGCCCGATGACGAAGCGAGAGCCGCAAGCGCTTCCAGGTAGTCCTCGCAGACTTTCTTGACCAACGCGTGGAGGACTTGCGTGCGCTCGACAAGGAAGCCGAGCGCCTCGTCGGTTATCTGGTAATGCTTCGAGTACCGCGCCTTCACATAGGCTTCGTTTATCGTGTTGAACCAGGCAACATAGCGCTGGCGGTCCTGGGGCCAGGCCTCTGCCAGCCTCAGGTCGAGTTCCTCCGCAAATCCGCGTAGGGAACGCAGATTGTGCGTCGGCGGGCCATAGTTCTTCAGAACAAGCAGCACGGTCGAATAAGCGTGTTCTATGGATTGATGGAGCTGAAACGCTGCAAGTGCGGCATCACCCTCAGATATGCAAAACCGTGCAACCTTGAGGAATCCGAGGGCGTGCGGCAATCGGCTGTGATAATGCTCGAGCGCGATCTGCAGCTGTTGCTGCGGGCTGATCGGACGGGGTTCGGGGAGCGGTTCGTTGTCTAGTTCGTAGAGCACAACCCCTTGCTGGCGGATGTCGCTGAAGAACCCGTTACCCCGCTTGAGTTCCTCATTCACTTCCCTGCGCGAATGCACGATGAACGACACCTGCATGCCCTTCACGATCCGATCGTTCAGCAAGCGATCGGCAGCGTTGTTCCAGTAAGCCGTAAAATCCGTCAGCTTGCGATTATTGACAATGACCAACAGGTCGTAGTCGGAACGATATCCTTTGCCAGTGTGCGCCTCGTCCACCCAATCTCCTCGGGCATAAGATCCGAACAGGATGACCTTGAGTATGCGCCCCTTCTTTTTGAACTCCGCGGCGCCTTCGGCGAGGGCATCGTCGAACTCCTCGCGCAGGATCTCCAATGCCCGAGCGAGCTGGCGGCGCTTGGCTTCGGGAAGGTGATCCAGACTGGATTTCATCATGGTCGGAGGGGGCTCTAGCTTCGCGGTTCAATGGGTCAGTCGATCGAAACAATATTAAACACTCTCCGACTCGCCGCAACCCAAGCGTTAGATACTGCTGCCGCCGAGGCTTTGCCCCGACGGGCCAATCCTCCCGGCGAGGGGCGACTAACACTTCTGCGAGTAGATTGATCCGCGCGACGCTGCAAATCTCCCCGACGAACCGAACAGGAGATTTACTTGATGCCTGTCATCCCGATGACTCGTTGCGAAACCAGTCCGATTGCGTGCCGTGACACCCCCAGACCGGGAGCAACTACCGGGACGTGCAGCTTCGACACCGAACTTCCCGATGTTCCCTTTTCATTCGCTTCCGATCGTCTTGTTTCCTCTTCAGCAGAAAGCTGCATCGTGATGACACCCCTCAATCGCTCACTTCCTCGCCTCCTCAGCAAGCTGCAGAATGCTCTCGGCGATCATCTTTGCGTGGCCCTCGATGATCCGAGCGTGGTCGAAATCATGCTGAACCCCAACGGGAAACTGTTCATAGAACGCTTGGGCCACGGCATCACAACGGCCGGCGAGCTGTCTCGATCCGCGGCCGAAACCGTGATCGGCACCGTCGCTCATGTACTGAACTGCGAGGTGGACGACGAACGCCCGATCGTTACGGGCGAGCTTCCAATTGGCGGCCACCGCTTCGAGGGTCTTCTTCCGCCGGTTGTGTCGGGACCATCCTTCACGATCCGGCGCCGTGCCTCACGACTCATCCCCCTGGACGAGTTTGTCACCAGCAAAGTCATGACGACCACACAGGTCGAAGTCATTCGGAGTGCGGTGGCCGCCAAGCTGAATATCATCATCTCCGGCGGCACGGGATCAGGCAAGACGACGCTTGCCAACGCGATCGTTGCCGAAATCGTCGCCCAGGCACCAGAGGATCGCCTCATCATTCTCGAAGACACGGCCGAAATCCAATGCGCAGCGGAAAATGCCGTTTGCCTCCACACGAGCGATGCCGTTGACATGTCGCGTCTCCTCAAAAGCACGATGCGACTTCGTCCCGACCGCATCATTGTCGGTGAAGTCCGCGACGGAGCAGCCCTAACGCTGCTGAAGGCCTGGAACACTGGCCATCCGGGTGGTGTTGCGACGATACACTCCAACACGGCGCGCTCTGCGCTTCAGCGTTTCGAGCAGCTTACGGCCGAGGTCAGCCAGCAACCAATGCAGGCGGTGATCGGGGACGCTGTCGATCTGATCATCTCGATCGAGCGGACACCGAAGGGGCGTCGCGTCCCGGAAATCCTTCACGTCGAGCGATTTGCCGGCGGCCAGTACCAGATCGAGCCCTACGCCGAGGAAGCACGCAATGCAGCCTAACCGCAGATTTCTTTCATTCAGCATTGTTGCACTATCTGCAATCGCTGTTGCTGGCCCCGCGGTCGCGGGCTCGGGCGGAGGACTTCCATGGGAAGGGCCGCTTGAGCAGATTCAGGAGTCAATCACTGGCCCAGTCGCCGGCTATATCGCGCTCGCGGCAGTCGCCATCGCCGGCGGCATGCTGATCTTTGGTGGCGAGCTAAACGACTTCGCACGACGGCTGGTGTATGTGGTCCTGGTCGCCGGGGTCCTGCTCGGCGCCACACAGATCGTCGCCCTTTTCGGCGCCACCGGAGCCACCATCGCGCTTTCGGAGTCGCAGGCAAAATCGGTGCGTTCGGCTGGAAGTTGGGAGGCGGCGCGTGGCTGAAACCGGTCTTCAACGCAACCGAATTCATCGGGCCCTCTCCCGACCAAACCTTCTGCTTGGTGCAGATCGCGAACTCGTGCTGATTACAGGTCTTGCCGCCGTCATTCTTATCTTCGTGGTGTTGACGGTCTATTCGGCGCTCTTCGGGATCGCAGTCTGGATCATGGTCGTTGGCGCGCTACGCATCATGGCCAAGTCGGATCCGCTGATGCGGAAGGTCTACCTCCGCCACATTTCCTACAGACCCTCTTACAGACCAACCGCCTCGCCGTGGCGCAAGTATTGAGGAGGCGAGCATGGTCGCGCTCAAGCAATTCAGGGCCAAAGGCCCTTCGTTTTCTGACCTCGTACCCTATGCCGGTATGGTGGATAACGGCGTCCTTCTCTTGAAAGACGGAAGCCTCATGTCCGCCTGGTACTTTGCCGGGCCAGACCTGGAAAGCGCGACAGATCAGGAGAGGAACGAGCTCTCTCGCCAGATCAACGCCGTCCTGTCGCGGCTGGGCAGCGGTTGGATGATCCAGGTCGAAGCAATCCGGATTCCAACCGTCGACTACCCGTCGCAAGAACGTTGCCATTTTCCGGACCCGGTTACGCGGGCAATCGATGCGGAACGCCGCATGCATTTCGCGCGCGACAACGGGCATTTCGAGAGCAAGCACGCCCTGGTGCTGACGTATCGGCCGCCCGAGTCCAGGAAAGCGGTGCTGAGCAAATATATCTACTCCGACGAAGAGAGCCGCAAGAAGTCCTACGCCGACACGGTTCTCATCGCGTTCAAGAACGCTGTCCGCGAGGTCGAGCAATACTTCGCAAACATCCTATCCATGCACAGAATGCGAACCCGCGCCATCGCCGATCGAGGCGGCGCACGAACAGCCCACTATGACGAACTCCTTCAGTTCGCCCGGTTTTGCATTACCGGCGAAAACCATCCGATCCGACTCCCAGACGTCCCCATGTATTTGGACTGGATCGCGACGGCCGAGCTTCAGCACGGGCTGACACCGATGGTCGAAAGCCGCTTCCTCGGCGTCGTCGCGATTGATGGCTTTCCTGCTGAGAGCTGGCCAGGAATCCTGAACAGTCTTGACCTGATGCCGCTGGCCTATCGTTGGTCGTCGCGTTTCGTGTTCCTCGATGCGGAGGAAGCTCGACAGAAACTCGAGCGGACGAGGAAGAAATGGCAGCAGAAGGTGCGGCCGTTCTTCGATCAGCTCTTCCAGACGCAGAGCCGATCAGTCGATCAGGATGCTCTCACCATGGTGGCGGAGACTGAGGACGCCATCGCCCAGGCATCGTCGCAACTGGTCGCCTACGGTTACTACACGACTGTCGTCGTGTTGTTCGATGGCAACAAAGAAGCCTTACAAGAAAAGGCGGAGGCGGTACGTCGGCTGGTTCAGGCCGAGGGTTTCGGCGCCAGGATCGAAACACTAAACGCGACGGACGCCTACCTCGGAAGCCTCCCGGGCAACTGGTACTGCAACATCCGTGAGCCTCTGATCAACACCAACAATCTCGCTGACCTCATCCCGTTGAACTCGGTCTGGTCGGGTGATCCGGTAGCCCCGAGCCCGTTTTATCCGCAGAACTCGCCGCCTCTCATGCAGGTCGCCAGCGGTTCGACACCCTTTCGGTTGAACCTGCATGTCGATGACGTCGGTCATACTTTGATTTTCGGCCCCACTGGCTCCGGCAAGTCGACCTTGCTGGCGCTGATCGCTGCCCAGTTCCGACGCTATGAACATGCCCAGATCTTTGCCTTCGACAAAGGAAACTCACTTCTGCCGCTGACGCTTGCCGCAGGCGGCGACCATTATGAGATCGGCAGCGACGAGAAGGGGAGGGCACTGGCGTTCTGCCCGCTTTCGGAGCTCTCCACCGACGAAGATCGCGCTTGGGCGACCGAATGGATCGAGATGCTTGTGGCGCTTCAAGGCGTCACGATCACCCCGGACCTTCGCAACGCGATCGCCAGGCAAATCAGGCTCATGGCCAGTGCGCCCGGACGTTCGCTGTCTGACTTTGTCTCAGGCGTTCAGCTTCGTGAGATCAAGGATGCTCTGCATCATTACACGGTTGACGGTCCGATGGGCCAGCTGCTCGACGCGGAGCATGACGGGCTCAGTTTAAGATCGCTCCAATGCTTCGAGATCGAACAGCTCATGTACATGGGAGAGCGCAACCTCGTTCCAGTGCTCACCTACCTGTTTCGAAGGATCGAAAAGCGTCTCGACGGATCCCCAAGCTTGATACTGCTCGACGAAGCCTGGCTGATGCTTGGCCACCCGGTTTTCCGCGACAAGATCCGTGAGTGGCTCAAGGTTTTGCGGAAGGCAAACTGCGCCGTTGTGCTCGCGACCCAGTCGATCTCGGATGCTGAGCGCTCTGGCATCATCGACGTGTTGAAAGAATCCTGTCTAACCAAGATTTGCCTTCCAAACGGTGCTGCGCGGGAACCCGGCACTCGAGCGTTCTACGAGCGGATTGGCTTCAACGGGCGGCAGATCGAGATTGTTTCGATGGCCACTCCAAAGCGCGAATACTACGTGGTGACGCCCGAGGGCCGCCGGCTTTTCGATATGGCGCTGGGTCCTTTTGCGCTCAGCTTCGTTGGCGCGTCCGGCAAGGAGGACCTCAAGCGCATTCGCGAGCTCAGATCGGAACATGGCCGGGACTGGCCGACACAATGGCTGAAAACGAGAGGAGTTCAGGATGCTGCGTCACTGCTCAATATCGAATAGGGTGGTTCCGGTATTAGCCGCCATTGCCATGGCATCCTTGTCCCCGCTGCCGGCACGCTCCGGCTCGGCAACGGGCGTTGCCACCGAATGGACGCAGCTTGCCAACAACGCTCAGCTCGTCGATCTCCTCAAGAGCAGTGGCCTGCAGGTCGACAACCAACTGACCCAGATCAGCCAGCTGGCGGAGCAAATCCAGAACCAGCTGAAGATTTACGACAACATGCTCCAAAACACCGCGCGATTACCTGATCATATCTGGGGCGAGGTCGAGCGCGACCTGAGCCAGTTGCGCGGCATCGTGGAGAATGGGCAAAGCATCGCCTTCTCGATGGGTAACGCGGACGACGTTCTTCAGCAGCGCTTCAAGAGCTACGCAGACTTGAAGAAGAACCTGCCTAGCGGTGAGAGTTTCTCGTCGACCTACCGGGCCTGGTCAGAGACAAACCGCGACACAATCGCCGGCACTCTGAGGGCAGCAAGCCTCACCGCCGACCAGTTCGATACGGAGGAGGGCACCATGGACGAGATCCGGTCGATGTCACAGTCCGCGGACGGACAGATGAAGGCGCTGCAAGTCGGTCATCAGATCGCTGCACAACAGGTAAGCCAGATGCAGAAACTGCGCGGTCTCGTCTCGCAGCAGATGACGATGATGGGCACGTGGCTTCAGTCGGAACAGACCGACAAGGATCTGGCACAGGCGCGGCGCGAAGAATTCTTCGGAGCGACCGCTCCGTCCACGACAGGTGGTGAAAAGATGAAGGTGGAATGGTGAGAACGAAGATCATCCTGGTCTCATTGGCCTTCACCCTCGCCATCATCAGCACAGGCGTCTGGATTCTCATGTCGGAGAAACAAGCGGCTCAAGAAAGACGTGCAAAGTTCTTCGGCAGCTCAAGGGAATATCCGACCTCGGGCGGTGAGAAGATGAAAATTGAGTGGTGATCCCATGTCATTAACGTTCCATCCTAGATTTCGGACGGTCGCGCTCATCGCAGCCACTGCAGCGTTGGCCACCACACACCCGGCCCTTGCGCAGGAAGGCTCGGTCCTCACGTCTCTGCAAAACCAAATCACAACGGCAGCCAAGGGTTGGGAAACCACGGTGATGGACGCGGCCAGGTCGCTCTTCTGGATTCTTGCGACAATCGAGATTGGCGTCGCGGCGGTCTGGCTTGCCTTACAAGCGGCCTCACTCGACAGTTGGTTCGCCGAGCTCGTTCGCCGGATTCTGTTCGTCGGCCTCTTTGCATTCGTGCTCGAGCAAGGCCCGGAGTTTGCGAAGTCTGTTGTCGATAGCTTGTTCAAGATTGGAGCCGGGAACGGTACCGCCTCACCTGCAGATGTCTTCAACGCCGGTTTAGTCGTTGCCACCAAGATGTCGGAGAAGGTGCAGTTTGGCCTTTTCGAGGACAATGCACTGGCTATCTCAGCGGCGGTGGCAATGGTCGTGACGGTGATAGCGTTCTCGCTCGTGGCGGCGATCTTCGTATCGGTGATGGTCGAGATGTACCTGGGTCTTCTCGCCGGCATGATCATGCTGGGTCTCGGCGGATCGTCATTCACAAAAGACTTCGCAGTCAGATATCTTGTCTACGCCTTCTCCGTCGGCATGAAGCTGATGGGACTGGTAATGATCTCACGCATAGGATCCGAGGTTCTAATCGGGCTCGCGAATGATCCCGAAGTGGGCGACCAGTTTCAAACCGCCCTGGCGATTGCCGGCATAGCCGTCGTCGTCTTCATCATCGCCATGTACGTGCCCGCAATTCTGCAGGGCGTCGTGCAGGGCGCCTCTGTGACGGGTGGAATGGAAACCATTCGTCATGGGGGTCAAGCTGCCTCCTTCGCCGCCGGTGCGGCGTCACTGGCAGCCGGTGCGGTCGGCGCCGGCGCCGCAGCGGCCCAGTCCGCTCGCGCAGCCGGCTCAACGACCGCCGCCTCAGCGCTTCGCGGAATGGGAGCGGCTCTCGGCTCCGGCGGCAAGGCAATGGGGTCTGCCGCCAAAGAGAAGGCGATCGGATCGCCTGGTGCCTATGCCGGGTCACTGCTCGGCCTTGCCAACGCGAAACTCGACAAGGCACGCGGGCGCGCCGGCCGGAGCGAGGCGATGCCTGAGCGAAACGATGAATAGCTTATCGAAGGAATATACCAATGGCAGCAAACCGCGCCCCCGAAAACCCGTACCTTGCTGCGCGTCAGGAATGGTCCGAGCGATACGGCTCCTATGTCAAGGCGGCCGCCGCGTGGCGCATCGTTGGCATTCTCGGGCTTGCCATGGCTGTTATCGGATTCAGCTACGCAATGTATTTGAGCACCCAGGTCCGGCTGGTGCCCTACATCGTCGAGGTCGACAAACTAGGCACACCGATCGCCGCGGGTTTCCCGGAGCAGATAGAGTATGCAGATGCGCGCGTGGTGCGTGCGACGCTTGCAAATTTTGTGGCGAGCTTCCGGAGCATCTCTCCGGATGCAGTGGTCCAGAAGCAGTACATAGACCGCACTTACGCCCTCCTTCGCACATCGGATCCATCTACCCAAAAGATCAACTCATGGTTTCGCGGCAACTCGCCGTTTGAGAAGGCCAAGTCGTCGACCGTGGCCATCGAGGTCAACAACGTTGTCGCGCTTTCGAACCAGACCTACCAAATCGACTGGACGGAATACGAGCGCGACCGCAAGGGCAAGGAATCCGGCACGCGCCGGTTCCGCGGGATCGCAACTGTCACGCTGACGACGCCGCAGGACGAGGCGATCATCCGCATCAATCCCATTGGCCTCTACGTCCAGGACTTCGACTGGACCGCGCAGCTTTAAGGGCAGGGACATTCAAATGCACAAATCAGTATTGATGGCGGCGGCAGGCTGCATGGCCGGGCTCGCGTTTGTCGGCGGCACGTTCGCGCAAGATATGACGACGAGCGAGGCAAAGGGCACGAGTTTATCCGCCAAATGGCGTGGCGCGCCGGGGCTCGTTACAAAGGGGCCCGACGGCAAGGTCATCTTCCTCTTTGGGCAAATCCAGCCCTCGGTGGTTTGCTCGCCGCTCCAAGTCTGCGATATCGAACTGCAAGGCGGCGAGATCGTTCGCGACGTACTCGTTGGCGATACGGTCCGATGGAAGGTCGAGCCGGCGACATCAGGTGCTGCCGGCGGGCAGGCAATCCATCTCATCGTCAAGCCATCCGAACCTGGCCTCGTGACCTCAATGGTCGTCACGACGTCGCGGCGAACCTATCACATCCAGCTGAAGTCTCATCCGAACCAATATATGGCCAGGGTGGGGTTTGAGTATCCGGAGGATGTCGCGCACAAGCTCGCCGATATCAACTCACGACTGGAGGCCGGAAGCTTCGGGTCGGCGGCGCCCGAGGTGCTGACTTTTTCATATACGGTAAGCGGACGCGCGCCTTGGAAGCCGAAGCGCGTCTATTCCGATGGCCGCAAGACCTACATCCACTTTCCACGTTCCATCGCCGGGCAGGATGCACCGGTTCTCTTTGTCGTCAGCGGCGGCCAGAACCGCGTGGTCAATTACCGCATGAAGAACGACATGATGATCGTCGACTACACCATCGATCGGGCAATCCTTGTCTCTGGTGTTGGCTGGCGTCAGCAGAAAATCACGATCAGGCGAGGAGGTTGAACCGTGCCAAGATTTTTCGCCGCTCTCGTTGCGGCACCCCTTCTTGCAAGCTGCCAGACCGCCGATCCACAGCACTCGGTGATAGGAGCGCCGATCGCCATCACCGGGCCGGCTGCAAGCGCGATAGCAGGCGACATGGCGACCAGGTTTGCCGAGCAAATCAGGTCCGCCGGCGCGGCCACCATCAAGTTGCAGGGAGAGCCGTCCGAATATGCGGCGGCGCTCGAGGCCGCCTTGAAGGGGTGGGGGCACACGATCGTTGCCGATGGAAAAGCTGCCAAGGATCAGAACCCGATCGAACTCGCCTATTCAATCGATAGCATCGACGGCCAGGTTTTCGCGCGGCTGACCACGTCCTCGATCTCGCTTGGCCGCGCCTACACGCCCACTGCGACAGGCGCGACGCCGACGAGCCCGCTTTCGATCATGCAGCGCGGATGACAGGAGGTGACTTTGGTTCAATCGCTACAGCTCGGTGCATCCCCTAATGGCGACGATCAGCATGGGATGCGCCGCCTCAACCGGCTGCCAATCATCGTCACAGTCATGATCGTTGCGCTGTTCCTCGGCGTTGTCGTGATTGGACTTTCATGGCGCGGACTATCGTTCAATCGAGGCAATGAGCTCGAAAGTGCGGCAAATGGCATTGCAACGGATTTCGGAGACCAGCTGAAGCGCGGTGTGCCGGACGGGATTATCGGGGAGCCTGACGGCAAGGAAACTCTCCCGCCGACGCCAGCCGTTGTCGAGAAAGCGCAAGCGAGGGAGCCGGATATCGAACGGCGAGCAGAGGTCCGCGATAGCCAGCGGCAACGGCTCGAGTCCGAGGAAGACTGGAAAGCTCGACTGAAGCGGGAGCAGGACGAACAATACATCCGGGAAGCCCAACGCCAACGAATGGCCCGACTGCAGGCGCGCGCTACCGCAATGGACTCACCTCTGACGGTTGAGGTCTCCGAGGTTCGGACGTCCACGGCTGATCGCGCCGACGGCAGCCAGAGCTCAAGTCGCGCCCCCAATAGCGCTTCTGACCTCTATGCAGCCGCGATGAAGTCCAGTGCGATGGGCCAGAATGCCGATCCAAATGGACAAACATCGAAGGAAGACTTTTTCAATCAGGACATCAAGGATCTCGGGTACCTGCCCAACCAGGTCGTGCCGGCGCTTTCTCCCTATGAGCTGAAACGCGGCTCAGTCATTCCTGCGATCTTGCTTACGGGCTTGAACTCCGACCTACCTGGAAGGATCACAGCGCAGGTCAGCCAAAACGTCTATGACAGCGCAACCGGACACCGCCTGTTGATCCCGCAAGGTGCAAGACTGTTCGGGCGCTACGATTCAAAGGTGTCGTTCGGCCAGCAGCGCGTGTTCGTTGTCTGGACCGATCTCATTCTTCCGAATGGCTCAACGCTACAGATCGGCGGCATGGCCGGCACGGATGCTGAAGGCTATGGCGGTTTCAGAGACAAAGTCGACCGACACCTCTGGCGAACATTCGGATCGGCGGCGCTTATTGCGCTAATCGGCACCGGGATCGATGCGTCCATGCCTGAGAGCTCGACCCTTGCGACACAAGACAGTGCCTCGGACGCAGCACGCAGGAATTTCGCGGAAACCTTCGGACGCGTTGCCGAGCAAACGATCTCCAGAAACCTGAACGTGCAGCCGACAATCCGGATCAGGCCGGGCTACAGGTTCAACGTTCTCGTCGACCAGGACATTATCTTCCTATCCCATTACAAGGGCTAGACGTTCCGAGCGGTTCGATGAAAAGCGGCGCAGTGCATCGCCGATTTTCATGACGAGGGCGCTCGAAGTCTGGAGGTGCTCGACTTCACGTTCCTTGTCCATGGCTGCTTAACGAACTGTCGAAGCATCCGTGGTTGGAGGTGGCGCATTGACCAGCTCAGATACAAAAATCGCGAGAGGCGCGATGTTTTCGTGCTGGCTCGCCTCTTCCAAAGCAGTCATATAGTCGTCACGGCGCGCTACAGGAATGACCGTCCACGGCGCTCCGCTTTCGGCCAGAAGCGCGTTCATCATGAAGCGCGCTGTGCGTCCATTTCCGTCCGGGAATGGGTGGATATAGGTGAACAGGAACGGCGCGAGGATCGCCTTTACACGCGCATCGGTCTCCTCCGATATGCTTTCGAATAGCGCATCCATGGCGTCGGCGATCGCATGCGGCGGCAAGGGCACGTGCGAGGAACCGCGCAGATAGACGTTATGCGATCGGTAACCCGCAAGTTGGTGGGCCTTGACGATGCCGGCGGTTACCGAAGGGCTGAACATGGCCCGGAACCAGTCCTGGTGCCGCGTCTCCAACAGTTCGCCCGTGGGCGCTCCGTCAAGAATCGTCCGGATATCCTCCCGAACTTCCTCGAAGGCCAGTCTGTACCCTTTGGCGGCAAGTGCGTTCTTCGTTTCGTGATCTCGGGCGTCTGCGTCTGGCTCCCATTGACCATCCTGCACCTTCTGGATCAGCTCTTCGGAAACCTCATAGCCCTCGATCGAAAGCGAGTTTAAGGCGTCTGCCACGTAACGCTCATCGATGTCGGCTATGTACCCGTCGCGGTCGTTGATCCGCCTCTGCTCGAACCCGATGTGATCGCGGGCCTCTTTCCCCATTTTTGCCCAGAGATTTTTGATCCGGGTGGCCGACGGCGCCTGCGTTCGCCGTGCGTCCAGCGTGATCAAATCGACCGAAGGGTCGAACGGGTTGTCTTCGTGCGGGTTGTAGCCGGCCGATTCCAGCGTCTTGATAATCGTGTCCGCGTCCCTTGTTCTCCCGAGATGTCGCAGTGCCCCGGCAATGCGTCCTCCGATGTGGCTCCGACCACCGTCCAGGAGGTGTTGTAGCAACGTGCTTGTGCCGCGGATTGAGCCGATGACGGCGATAACATCGGTAGCCGACGTTCTCCAGGACTCCGGCGACAGGTTGCAGATCGCCTCTTCCATCGGCATCAATCTCAATCGATCCCTCGTCTCTGCCGGTTCGTTTTCCTTGGAGCGCAGCAGATAGAGAGACGTGTTGCTCGGTAGTTTCACCAGTTGATTGTTCGCCTTCGAACTCCTGACGATGACCTGCGCAGGAATGGAGTGGTTTTCGGACCAGAGCGCTACGGATGCCTCCGCTGACAGTCGCCAATCGTCGGAAAAGCGGTCCTCGAGATATCGAGCAACGAATTCCCAGTAGACGGTACTCCAGGCCGCATCGATCCGGTTGTTGGCGGACGGGCGTGAGTTCACGGCAAGCCAGCCCTTCATGATTTCTTCGAGGACGCCGTTGTCCTGTAGTCTTTCCCGATGGACACGGCTTAGCTCGTCGGATTTCACCACCGAGCGGGTGCCGTTCTGTGTCACGCCCCTTAGCTCAGCCAGGGAGGTCGCGAGCAGTTCGTTGGGTTTCGCCATGCTGGCCTCCGACACGGTGCACGATGAGCGGTCGACTACTTCCGTGCATTGGTGTTGCACTAATTTGGCGCATTTGGCAAACGCTAATATTATGTATCGTAATCACACTAATTATGTGCATTTGAGTCACGCTAATTTAATGCTTTTGACTCAAGTTGATATCCCGCTTTGGTGAACGACCCAGCTGACAGCACGACTCCTACGCTATGGACGACCACCGATGCGGGATAGATCGATCCTGATATTCGCGTCTTGCACCTCGGATTGAGAGGAGGTCGTCGGCTCGACTGTCGATGTATCGCTCTCGGCGACTCCCTTGGGCTGCTCAATCGACGCGCCACCAGGATCGTCCGCCTGAAAAACCGCCATACCCTCGAACTCTCCCGTTTTCCAGGCATACACGGCATCCTCGAAAATCTGCGGAAAGGCGTCATCGCTCTTCGGATTGCCGTACCATTTGGTTACGATCCGCAGGATCTTCGCAAACATCAGCGTACCCATTCGCAGGTTCGCACATGGTTCGACGAGGTCGGGGGTCAGTTCGGACGCCTCTTTCAAGACTACTCCTGCCGGAAACTGCGTTAGCCCCACGCGAACGACTGCGCGCCCTACATTCTGCCGAATGATTTCCATTGCGCTGTCCGCTGTTGTCGCCTTCGGCACGAGGATCAATCGGCCGCCCGAATTCACGGTAATGGTAAGCGGATCGGGCGAGCCGGCGACCTCGACGAACTTCTCTACGATCGCTGGCCTGAGTGAGGGATCGGCACATTCATTGATCAACGCAATGTCCAGCATGCGATCTCCCGGTTCAGGTATTGAAGGAAATGACGAGAGGTTTGTCGAAGAGCCGTGTCCAGGCCTGAGCGCTGGCGCGTTGAATGTCGACGATTGAGGTTCCAGCCGTCCACCACCCATTGCCGACGGCGACGATGGCGTCGGGATCACGGAGCATCGATTGCAGGACCGGCCAGGCGACAAGCAATTCGTAGCAAATCAGGGGAGCGATGCGGGTATTGCCAACGAAGGCGGCGGAATCGCCAAAGAAATGTGCTTTGGCGCCACCGTCTCCCCCTGTCCAGGCCCGCCACGGCTGCCACATGGAACCGGGAACCGGCATTCGCTCACGATAAGCGACTTCACCACCCTTTTCGGAAATCGACACCAAGACGTTGTCGTATCCATCGTCATTCAAGACCGCTGCGCCAGCGAGCACGATGAGACCGGTTCCATTCAGCTCATGGTTCCAGAGGCGTTCGACCGTCGGCGTCCAGAAACCGAGCGCGCTCTCGGGAAGAACGACAACCGAACCTTGGCCTTGGTTTGCTGCCCGGGCCGTTGCTGCAAGAGCACGGTGGCGGTCAAGATTGCTCACGCGACCGAGGGAGGCGCCGAAATCAAGATCGACACCATGCCAACCCGAAAGTAAACTCTGCGTCGTCCACTCAGCGGCGGACCAGAGCCAGAAGCTCATCAAGGCTATGGCTGCAGCCGGCCGAAGCCAAGTCGTCATGACGGCGAGGCCGGCTGCCATCAGCGCCAGTCCCGACCAACCCCATCCCGGGAACACGACGCCTGCGGCGGTGATCGGGTGCGCCCAGCCAAGAATTCCAAATGGTGGGACCGCCATGAGGACGGATGCGCCGAGATAGAAAATCCCGCGCCGCCAACCACTTCTTCCGGTCCAACAGGACGTATGGACGACGACGAAGGCGCTCGAGGCGATCAACCACAGTATCAATCCCGGCCAGAGGTCGGACGCGTAAAACGTTGCGACGCCTTGCGGCAAGCCACGCGACGCCGACAGAAAGTAAGCGGTGGAAACCAGCGCGGCCTGCGCTCTGTTTTCCGCCGTGGACCAGAGTGCGGGAAATAATGCCGAGACCGGCAGCAGCAGCACTTCACCGCTCCAGCCAACCCATCCGACGGCCGCAGCACTGATGACCTGCAGGAGAGGTCGGAACCAATTATGGGGCATAAGTGATAACCTCCTCTGCCAAACCGAGGATGCCCGACGCCGGCACCGGGCCGAAGTAGCGAGAATCGAAGGAGCCCCGGAAACCAGAGTGCAGGAACACGGTGCCCGACGGCACGCTGCCGCCACTGAAAGCTGTCAATCGTCGGCCTCCCCCGTCCTTCGATGAAGGCGTGGAGCTCAACACGGGAATACCGTCGATGGTGACGTTGTGACCGATCTGAACGTATTGGCCTGGCAAGGCCACGATCGTCTTGATAAGCGGAGCGTAACCGCCTGGGCAAAGTCCCGCCCTCAGATAACCGCGCTGGCGCGCGATCTCCATAGACCTCGCCTGCGGAGGGCAGATGAAGACGAGATCGCCGCGGGCTGCCGGCCGCTCGAGCGGCCTGATACGCCAGACGCCCAACGGCTCGCTTGGTGTCAGGTTCACACGATAACCGAGGAGCCCGCCCAAGCCGACAATGATCGGAATTGCCAGGGTGACGACCAGAAAACTCCTCGACCGGACGCTTGCGCGTGATGGCCGACCCGAATGTCCAAATAGAGCAAGGATCATTTCAGTGAGAGCCCCTGGCTCTTCGTTTGACGAGATGTCTCTGACTGTTTCAAGGCAGTCATGGTGTGCTCATGCGCGGCGAGCTGCTGAGCGGTCCGCATGGCGTTCCAAGCAGATTGGACCTCGCCCTTCTGCGATGGGTTCATATCCGACGTCAGCCTCTGGAACGTCTCGCCGTTCGGCTCTTTCGCAGCCAGTGTGAGGAAGGTCCGTTCGCCAAACCGCTCGGACACCGCTCTGGTAAAACCATCGAGTTCCGCCTTCACTTGTCCCTCGGCAAGCGCAAACTCCAGACCCGCCGGAAGATCATTCCGATCGATCGCATCTCGAACCCGTTCGAGTGTCTGCTTGGCGGACGGCGAAAGGGCGGGAATGTCGATCGAGAACTTTGCGCGGATCGACCGTTCCTCCGTCTCGTGCTTGCGCTCGGCCACCGCGCGGTGGCGCAGGTAGCGTTCCAGATTGCGCGCGAGAGCGGGGGCGTTCAGAGTCGCCTTTTCTCGATCTTGCTTGTGGGCGCTGCTCACGAACATGCCTGTCTTGCCCTTGAGCGCACCAAAACTTTCCGGTTCCGTGTTGATCTTCGCGATCGCGGACTTCGCGGCAGCTTCGTCCGCAAGGATGGCGTCGACATTGATCGCTTTGAATGCGGCTTCCGGCTCCGCGTAGACAACGTGGAAGCGAGATGAGACTTCCTCCCACTGCTTCTTCAGACCGGGATCGGCTGCAAGCCTATCCTCTACCGTCTGCTCAAGCGATTTTGGAAATACCTTAGTTCCTGACACCATGGGCTTTGCCTCGTTGATGGCGCTCGCTGTTTCGGATGATTTCTTGATTGGGGACAGGCCCAAGGCTTTGCCGAGGGCAGACAGTTGAGCGCCGAGCTCAACGAGCCGCTGCTTCTGCCGGACAACCCAAACGAGCCGGTCTCGCGCTAAAGTGCGCGCGACATTGACGAGATGGAATCCCCGAGCTTCGGCAAAAAGGAGGGCCTGGCGGTAGAAGCTCCCGTTCACATAGTCGAGCGTGGTTTCCTTCGAATTCTTGCGAGACAGGATCGCGATCAGGCCGCCGGCCTTCGCAAAAGAACGACGGCCGTAATAGACGCCGAGATCCTCGCGATGGCGCGTCATCGCCACATAGGTCAGATGACGATCCAGCGAGAGGGAAGCGAGTACTTTCACCCGGTCGACCGTGGCACCCTGGCTCTTGTGAATGGTGGTCGCGTAGCCGTGATCGACATTGCTGTAGAAGCGCTGATCCACCGAGATCTGGCGGCGATGCTTGCCGTCGCCAATCTCCGCAACGATGCGACCGGGAGCCGCATCGGCGACTTTGGCCAGCATGCCATTCTTGACGCCCAGCGATCCCTCGTTCTTCAGGAAGACGATCTGGTCGCCCGCTGCGAAACTGCGATCGCCGTCTGCTGTCTTGAATGTGGCACCCGACTCAATGATGCCGCGCTGTATGAGCTTGGCCCGCGCCAATTCGTTCAACATCCGGACGTCGCGCCGTAGATGAGCGAGGATCAGGGAAGACTTCGCAGGATCGAAGTCGCGGTTCCAGTCGGCAATGAGAGCTGCGACTGCCTCCGACTTCAGTTCTGCGCCGATCATCCTGCCGTTGGCGCGATACGCTTCGACCGCCTTGCCGACATTGCTACGCGCCAGATCGAGCGATGCATCGCGCATCCACTGCTCGCGCTGGCGGTAGATGATTTCGAGCTCGGCATAACCGATCCGATCCGCGATGGCCCGGAAGGCGGCGCCCGCTTCGATCGGCTGCAATTGCTCCGGATCGCCGACAAGAACGAGCTTGGCACCGGAACTGGTGACGGCTTCGACAAACAGCGCCATCTGCCGCGATGAGACCATGCCCGCCTCGTCGAGAACGAAAACGCAACGGTCGTCGAGTTGCTCGCGACCCTTGCCCCAGCACATTTCCCAGGACGCAAGCGTTCGCGAGGCAATGCCCGCTTCCTTCTCCAGACCTTCGGTCGCCTTACCGGCAAGTGCGCCGCCGACGACACGATAACCGGCGGCTTCCCACGCCTCCCGCGCCGCCTTCATCATAGTCGTCTTGCCCGCACCGGCGCGGCCGATGACAAGAGCGATGCGTGCCTTACCCACGACATGCTCGATCGCCGTTTTCTGTTCGTCTGATAACCGGTCATGACGTGCAAATGTCGCGTCGAGCACTGGCCGGCGAACTTCATGCGAGGACCGCTGCGACAGCCAGATCGCGCGATTGGCCATCCCGGCTTCCAGCCGGATCAGCTCGCGGGTGGTGTATTTCGCCGGGGCGCGCAAACCCGTCGCAAAGTCGATCCTCTCGAGATTCAGCCGCAGCGTCTCCGGGCTCTCCAGAATGCGCGCCATCAGGTTCTGGAAGAGGCCGGCGTCGTCGATATAGCGATGCAAGATCTTCGCGATGTCTTGGCTGTCGAAAACGCTCTTCTCACGGGTGAGCAGGTCGAGCACGATACCAGGATTTCTCTGGATCCGACGCGCATTCTCGGCGCGACGTTCCGCCTGGAGCTCCAACCGTTCGAGCGCTGCCACCTCTCCGCAACCAGTCGCTTTCCGCTCCATGGCCTTGGCGCCGACGCCGAGATGGATTGCGGGCATGAGCGCAATACCCTGCTTCTCGAAGGAGCGGCCATCGACGCGCAAGTCGAGGCCGGCGAGCGCAAGATGCCTGTTCTGGCAGGCGAACCAGCCATCTCGAAACACAATGAAGTCGTTGAGGCTTCCGGCCCAAAGCTGGTAGACGATCTTGCCAGCATCATTACGAAGCGGTTTGCCGTCCGGACCTGTGACAGCAACCTTCTTCGAACCGAACCCATCTTCGGTCAGGGGCCGCAATGTCGTCATAAGATGGATATGCGGATTGCCGGGCGCGTCGTGGAAGACCCAGTCCGCCACCATGCCCTGACCCGTAATATGTCTTGCAACAAAATCCCGCACGAGCTCGATGTTCTGCGCGGCCGAAAGTTCGATCGGCAGGGCAATGGTCACGTCCTTGGCAAGCTGGGCGTCCGAGCGTTTCTCGAAATCCTCGACCTTGTTCCAGAAGGCTTCCGAGGCGCCGGACACCGAATGATAGGCAATCATCGATTGCAGCCATTCCGGCGCATCAGCGGGGATGACGAACTCCTCATGCAGAAGTCCCTGCTTGCGAGTGTAGTCGATCGTACGGGCCTCACGCTTGTAGTCCATCTTCGCGCAGTGCCGGTAGGCCGCCGACAGCACCGCACTTCGGCCGGAGCCGCGTGCGACGATACTGACGGAAAAATGCGGAGCGACCATCGCTACGAAAGTTCCTGTGATCGAGCGAATTCAATACATTCGTCGTGAGCGGTGGCCCCGCTGGGCCAAAAAGCAAAGCGTCGCGTCAGCGACGTATAATTGCGCCCTTCGGATCCGCTCCTTCGGAACGGCCGGGATCATGATCAAAGGCGTTGGCTGCGCCAACTCGCACTTCTGTTAGTGGATCGGCACGCCGATCTGAAGGAACCTGATGCTGTTCAATCCAAACAACATCAGACAGGGACAACCGTAAATGAAGAAGCCCTCCTCCAGGATCCGCGAAGAAATCGCCAAGCTTCAGGAACAGCTGAAGCACGCCGAGACGCGTGAAGCCGAACGGATCGGTCGCATCGCACTCAAGGCCGGACTCGGTGAAATCGAGATCGAGGAGGCGGATCTTCAGAAGGCCTTCGAGGATATGGCCAAACACTTTCGCGGAGGCAAAGTCGGATCGAACGGAAAGGGGCGGGCAGGGCTTGGCGTCGCGGCCACGACGGAAAGTGCGACGGTCTCGGCTGGCGCGACTTCGGGGAGCGGTCACGAGGCTTGAGCGCATGCGCCGCACTACGACTTCAAAGGCGCGCAAAAAGGACACGCGCGACAAGATCGAACTTGGCGACCTGATCGTCAAAGCAGGTCTGCGATACGAGAAGCGCGCGCTTATCCTGGGCGCGCTCATCGAACTCGCTCGCCGCCTCAAATACGATGAAGGCGAGCGAACCAGGCTGATCGCTATCGGTGCGGAGGCCTTCAGCAATGACGGCGACTAGGACCCTGTTGGTCGTCGCACCGGTCGCACTCATGGTGACCGCCATCTTTGTCACGACCGGAATGGAGACTTGGCTTCAAGGCTTCGGAAACACGGAAGCGGCAAAGGTCGCTCTTGGTCGCGTTGGAATTTCTGCGCCGTATATTGCAGCGTCGGCGGTGGGTGTCGTCTTCCTATTCGCGTCTGCTGGTTCGGCAAGTGTCCGCTTTTCCGGCTGGGGTGTCGTTGCCGGGAGCGGTGCAACAATCCTGATCGCCGCGTTGCGTGAAGCGGTACGTCTTGCCGCGTTTGCGGGGAAGATGCCGGCAGGCAAGAACCTGGCGGCCTCTCTTGACCCCGCAACAGTAGTCGGCGCTGCGATCGCGCTGATGGCGGCGTCTTTCGCTTTGAGGGTCGTGTTGATCGGCAACGCCGCTTTTGCGCGTCCAGAACCGAAGCGTGTCAACGGAAGACGGGCACTTCATGGAGAAGCGGACTGGATGAAGCTCGCATCGGCCGCAAGGCTTTTTCCCGAATCCGGAGGAATCGTTGTCGGAGAGCTTTACCGGGTCGATAAGGATAGCACTGCAGCACAGTCGTTTCGCGCGGATAGTCCCGATACCTGGGGTGCCGGTGGCAAATCGCCGCTCCTTTGCTTCGACGGGTCATTCGGCTCCTCACACGGGATCGTATTCGCCGGATCCGGCGGCTTCAAGACGACGTCAGTGACGATCCCGACGGCACTCAAATGGGGTGGCTCGGTAGTCATCCTTGATCCGTCGAAAGAAGTAGCGCCAATGGTCTCGAAGCATAGGCGAGACGCCGACCGGGACGTCTTCGTCCTCGATCCAATGGCCCCGGAGACAGGATTCAACGCGTTGGATTGGATCGGTCGGTTTGGTGGAACGAAGGAAGAGGATATTGCGTCGGTCGCTTCGTGGATCATGAGCGAAAGCGGTGGTGTACGTGGCGTGCGCGATGACTTCTTTCGCGCGTCAGCGCTACAGTTGTTGACGGCTCTGATCGCCGATGTGTGCCTGTCGGGACGCACTGACAAAGCGGACCAAACTTTGCGTCAGGTACGCAAGAACCTCTCCGAACCGGAGCCGAAGCTTCGCGAGCGGTTGCAAACAATCTATGACAATTCGGATTCCGACTTCGTGAAGGAGAACGTTGCGGCCTTCGTGAACATGACGCCGGAGACTTTTTCGGGCGTCTATGCAAACGCGGTTAGGGAAACGCATTGGCTGTCCTACTCAAACTACGCCGCACTTGTATCCGGCTCGACGTTCTCAACCGGAGAGATTGCCACCGGACACGCGGACGTTTTCATCAACGTGGATCTGAAAACATTGGAAGGCCACTCCGGTCTTGCCCGTGTCATCATCGGCGCGTTACTCAACGCGATCTACAATCGCAATGGGGAGATGAACGGTCGCACCTTGTTCCTTCTCGACGAGGTGTCCCGGCTCGGTTACATGCGCGTTCTTGAAACGGCAAGGGACGCCGGTCGCAAGTACGGTATCACGCTCACGATGATCTATCAGTCGATTGGTCAGATGCGAGAAGCTTATGGCGGGCGCGACGCGGCGAGCAAGTGGTTCGAAAGTGCCAGCTGGATCAGTTTCGCTGCCATCAACGATCAGGAAACCGCTGACTACATTTCCCGGCGATGCGGCATGACGACTGTCGAGATCGATCAGGTGAGCCGCAGTTTCCTGTCACGCGGATCCTCGCGGACACGTTCGAAGCAACTCGCGGCAAGACCATTGATCCAGCCGCACGAAGTGCTGCGGATGCGAGCCGACGAGCAGATCGTATTTACTGCCGGCAATCCGCCGCTTCGATGCGGCCGCGCGATTTGGTTTCGCCGTGCAGACATGAAAAATTGCGTAGCGGAAAACAGATTCGGAAAAATGAAGTAGGAAGCAAGCATGGATTCTCACAGGCTCGTTGGCCATGGGGATCATCACGCTGCTCAGCATGGCTGGGCCGGCGATCTCGCATGCCGCGGCGCATGACAGCCTTTCGGCACAGTTTTCGATCTGCTCCAATGCCCCACGTATCAACTGCATCGTAAATGGCGACACCTTCTGGTTTCGCGGTGATGAGATTCGCATCGCCGACATCGACACGACGGAGCTCAGTCCGCCGCGTTGCGCGCGCGAAGCGGAGCTCGATGAAGCCGCAAAGTACCGTCTGCTTGCGGTCCTCAATGCCGGGGAGTTTTCGCTCGCCAGCGGCATGCACGATGCAGATCGCAACGGCCGGAAGCTGCGGACAGTGCTTCGCTCGACGTCATCCTTCGACAACCATCAACGACGTGAATCAATGTGCCTTGATCGATTCATATTAGTCGTTGGACGCGGAACCGTTCCCTGGGCAATCGTCTCCCCATGAGCCAGCTATTTTGTCACCTCCACGTTCAACGCATCGACGCCACCCGGAACATGGCACGGTTCTACAGACTGGCGATTGAACCGGCTCTCTTTGGAAATATTTCCGTGGTTCGCAACTGGGGTCGAATCGGAACACGAGGCCAGGAGCGAGCGGACTTTTTCGGAAACGAGACGCAGGCACTTTCACACTTTCTGGAAATTCTCAGAACAAAGCGGCGGAAAGGCTACCGTCCAACATTTAGCCGCGAGATCCCAAATTGATTGGGGATTCACCGCGTGGGATCGATGACATCATGCCCGGTTGCTGACATGGTTTTTCGGCCAACAAGGGGGACCAAGAAATGACAACAACCAATGAGATCGCCGACAAGATCGCAGTCGATCATGGCCTGACCAAAGTCCAGAGCAAGGCGATCGTCGAGGCGGTCTTCTCTTCGATCACGGATGCTGCGGGATCCGGTGCGGAAACGTCCATTCCGGGCTTCGGTAAGTTCAAGGTCAAGAATACACCCGAGCGCGAGGCGCGCAATCCTGCGACAGGAGCGACGATCAAGGTAGCTGCCGCCAAGAAGCTGACTTTCGCGCCTGCTAAGGCTCTGAAAGATGCCCTGAACAAGTAAGTTTCGCCAGCGTCGCGACCGACGGTCGAACACTCCGAGGCCAACCAAAGGAGCCCGCATGGCGGGCTCCGAGCCAAAGTAGCGCGACAGTCGAAGTCATACGCTGCGTGATGCTACCTTCCGGAGCGTGCGGGAACGCCGGGACCGCAGTTGCGGACCGCGGCGAGCAGCGGGAGCCGATTTCGTGTGTCGTCAGACAAGTCGGTGGAAATCGTTGGTCATTGAGGCTGGGGCCGTCATTGAGGCTCCGACCTAGGTCAAAGAAAAGGCCCCGCCCGCTTGGGCGGGGACTCGTAGACTTAGTCCCGGTTCGGGCGGGACGAGATCAACTGGTAACCATCCGCACTTTCGACCTCTGCCAGTGTAGCGTAGATCGGAGCCGGAAAGCTCGGGTCGTCGGGCTTGACCGAGAGGTAGTTCCGACCCTGCTCGGAGGTCTTCTGCCAGACGGCGCCCAGTTCAACGTTTTGCGGTGCACCGCAAAACGTCCATTATGCTGAGTGCCAGTCGCTGAAGGCTGGATTTGCCGATGGTAGCGACGGATTCTGCTTCGCATAATTCCGCTGGTGTGGAAGGGGCGCCCCGCTGTGAGCGGAGCGCCCAAGGGCTGGTCAGCGCGACCAGATGAGCTTGTGCTCGCCCTTGTCGCCCTGGACCAGGGAGGCGTAGACGGGCGCCGTGAAGGATGGATCGTCGAGCTTGAGCGAGAGGTATTCGGCGCCTGTTTCGCGGGCGGTGCGGGTCCAGCCTGCTCCGAACTCGACACCCCCTGCGGTGACGCGGAAGTCCGGGGCGCGGTCGTTGTCGCGGTCGCAGGGCTTGATGGTGGCCTTGACGTTGAGGGTGAGGGTTTTGATGGTGCCTGCGTAGGTGCCGTTTTCGTCGCGGGTGAAGGTGCCGATCTGGGCCATTGTCGTATCTCCTGAGGTTGTTCGAAGCCGCCCGATGCGGCCTCGATGGCGGTCGAGAGGCGACGGATTGGACGGAATGCATCTGAAGGACCGCAGCGTGAGCGTAGGACGGCGGCAGCCGAGCTTGTTGGCTCGCGAGGAATGACCGCTTGCGGTCAGGGGAAGAAGGTCGGCGGAGCCGTTGCAGGCCAGGGCCGGTCCGGTGCCAGACCAGCCCCAAAGAGAGGCCATATGGGGGGCTTTGCGCCGTCAGCAGAGAACGACGCGAATGATCGGTGTCGCCCTCATCAGCATGATCAGCGCCACTGCCGGTGCCATCACCTCTCCCGTCGTCTCAGTCGGCACCATCTTCCGCTGCACCACGCTAGCCGCGCCCGACAAGGCACACCGGCTATGTCGAGCGCGATATCAGATGAACCGGAACAGACCGTAGCGGTGTAGAACAAAGCTCAGGGGTGCACCCGTTCGGAACGCGGTTGAGCGCTAGGGTGCGGATCGAGCCGGTGAAGCCATTTTCGTTTGCGGTGAAGGTGCCGATGGTAGCCATTTCCAAGTTCCTTTCGCTTGTTTCGAGCCGCGCCCTTCGCGGCCTCGATGGCGGTCGCAAAGACCGGAAACGATCGGACCGCACCCCCGGGGCCTCGCTGCGCACCTGCGCAATGGGGTGGCTTGTTGGGACGGAACGTACGTGGAGGGCGGGGGACAAGGCTTATTGTTGCGCGGGGATTGACGGCATAGCCGTAAATCAAACCGTCCCGAAAGTCGAAATCCCGCGATAAGAAAGCCTCGATCTCGAGAAAGATCGACGTGTGCGATGCCAATGATACGCCGCCTGTATCGATCGTCGACGAGGAGCCAGCCACAGTGGAGGACGGCTATGCGGTTAGTGTTGCTTGCCCTTCAGCTGCGACGGGGCACGCGGATAACGGCTCGACTTGGGCCGAAGCGAGAGTCCTTAACGACGTCCAGCACACCGGGAACTTCGGTGCGGCAGCGAAATACGGATGTTCGCGGAAGCCGTATGACGCACGAACACCGAGGCCTCTGGCTTCAATCACTGGCCGAACCCTCCGGCGACCTTCAAGCAATGAAGCGTTGGGAGCTTTCAGCATAGCGGCACGCAAGGCGTGAGAAAGCGGGAATTCGCGTCACGCGACGAACGGAAAAGGAGCCGCCGTAGGAGCTTCAACATAGTGTCCCTGAGGGGAAGCGGGACCGACTGCTCCCGTCCGAGCGTTCCATTTCCATAAGGGGGGGTAGGGGAGTTTGAGGGGCGGGGCCTGGGGCGCCCCTCAAATTTCGCGCGAATCACGCACCTACCGATCACAGGAAGACATCCGTGTTGGTGAAATGTTGCTCGCCAGCCAGTCCGAAACCGAGGAAGGCGCGACCGAAGCCGCCCCCTTTCAGCCTCTCTTCATCGCGGCCATTTTTTCTCCAATCAGCCAAAGAGCCTTGTTGAGCTTGATGTCCTGGTCAATGCCGTTGATAGCGCGAGACTTCATGCGGCGCGGCCGTCCAAACTCGTCGCGGCTCACCGCACGTAGGCCGCCCTTGATGCTGTTTTCTTGTACCACGTTCCAAACGGTCCAAAGATCGTCGGCTCGGTCCTCCTGGCGTCGGGGCACGAGCAGTTGTTCCGCCTTGATCAGGGTCTTTACCGAGCCATCGAGCTCACCGAAACGGAGAACGCGCGCCGCCTCGGCCAGAACCTCCTTTTCTTCCCACGCCATTTTGAACGTTGACCAGTCCTGCGGCGCTGCCAAAGCGCGCTCAGCCTCGCCTAGCACACGATAAGTACCCTCGATCACCTTGCTCGCAACATCGCCTGAATGCCGAACCTTGATCGCGTCGATCGTTCCGGTTTGAGCAACCAGAGAATTCAAGCAGCAGACACGGAAAAGACCGGCCAGCAATTCGTAAGCGCTGGTTCCATCATTCGCGTTCTTGAGAAGGATTTCGCAGACGGTATCGCCCACATTGTAGACGTTTCTGTCGTCAAGGCGGCGAAGGCGGATGAGGTGCTTGGTGAAGTTAGCCTTTCCTTCTGTCCGGCTGACTGACTGACGGGCGCCAACTGGCATGAAACCCTCTTTCATGAGTCCGCGAAGGATTTCAATCGTTGGGATTGGCTTGAACCGATCGGAGCGGCTTTCGTGTGCCGTAGTTGCAAAGATGGAAGGCGCGATACTGCGCATTTCATCCTCGCTGAGCGAGCGACCGGTGTCGAAGCGCGCTGTCTTGGCGTAAATGCTCATCTCCATTTCTCCTTTTCCCTTTGGACCGCGAAGCAGGGCCGCGTCCTGCTTCCCGGGGCCGCGAGAGCGGTGGGGATGGAAGGGGAAAACAGCCTTCGCGGGGAACCGCCTGCACGGAACCTAAGCGAAGCGCAGAGAAGGAAGGTGGGCGGAAGGCTGTTTGGGGAAGAGAAGGGGCAAAGCCCCTCAGCCCCCCGAACGCAAAGAACGACGAGCCACGGGATCAACGACCCTACGCGAGTATCACTTGACGCTTCGTAATAACCCAGCGTCTACGGGGTCAAGGCGCAAGCGAGGCAACCATCGTATTGCGATCCTTGCGTTCGGTACATAACGGAAAAGCAATGCCTCAAAACAGGCAATTCGGTCGCCTAGTCAAAACCGCTCGAGCATCCTCTTAAGCTCCGCGTTCTGGGCACGAAGCTGGTTCGCCAGCAATTGCCGAAGGCGCTTGTTTTCTGCTTCGAGCCCGGCCAAATCGTCCGCGGACGTCGATGCAGCGCTGACCGGAGGCACCTGAGGTTCATCTTGTGCGGAGGGCACAGCGACCGGCAAGGCACGAGTAACTCGTTTACGGGGGACCTTTTTGAGGGTCTTGGCACCCTTGGATACTGTCGGCGGATCAATCGGGGTTTGGAGGGGTTCAGCAACCTGATCAATCTTAGTAATTGTCAGAGGTTCGCTTGGGGGTGGCGTGGGCTCGGCAATCTCACCGAGGACAGCAGCAGGAGCTGATCCGAGCCTGTCGAGGCTCATTGGCTCTGTCATCGGCTCAGGAACGACATCTTCGACCGAGGGTCTGCCTTCCGGGATCGAAGCACTGGTGGCAGACGCGGCGTCGGTGACTTCTGGAAGAACTTTTTTATCGGCACCGAACAGATGAGAGGATTGATCTTCAACCTCACGGGCGAGCGCCTTGAGATCGGTATCTCCCCAAATCGAGCCTGTCCCACTCTTTTGGGGACGGCGACCGGACTTGAACTCAACAACGAATCTGCGTTGTGGTGTTTTCATAAATTGTGCACCTAAAGGTAGTTTGATGTGCCGCATTCTACGGCGGCACAAATAGAGGGCGGAGCTTCGAGTTTCAACTGACCCAAGCGTGAAGCAGTATTCACCCAGACCGCAACACTGTCACTCGTCAGTCAACAAGCTCGGCACCGCTCGGATTCTGGCGTAGTAGATGACTACACGCAAATACCTCGCTCTTTCCGAATCAATCCAGTCCGAGCTTTTTGCGCAGGTCGGAATTCTCCGCGCGCAACTTTTCAGACAGAAGTTTGCGCAGCTTATGGTTCTCGGCCTCGAGCTGCACGAGCTCCGCAAATTCCTCACCGGCCGAAGCAACCTCGTTGGCGGTTTGGTTATCCGACTTTACGCTATTCTTCCAGTTATAGTAGGTTTGCTCCGATATTCCGGCACTTTTGACCGCATCTTTAAGCGTGCTCGCACCATTTGCGACCTGGGCCTCGATCGACTTGAGCTTATCGAGCTTCTCCGTCGCGCTGTATTTGCGGGCTTTACCACTGACGGCCTTTCCCGCTGGTGTATTTGTTAGGCCAGGCATTTCGCTAGCGGTTTTTTGACGCTTCAATACATTTCGCTTCTTGCGTTCTGGTGCCTTTACAGTGGCATCTTCAACGGTCGCCGGCGCGGTGTTTTCCTCGGCCATCGGATAGTTCCTCATTGTTGTACGCCCGTTTTCAACCGATTAAACTCCAGAGTCAACATAACCCCACAATTCGGTCTTGACGCATGGTTTCCGAGTTCCTGCATCAATGCCCTTTATGATTCTCCTTTTGCTCCTTTTGCTGTCAGATGGGCCACCCGATAGGGCCTTTGAACTTCAGTGCCCATATCCTAATAAGTCGCTCCAAGGAGAAGTAGCGAACAATGGAGAAAGCTAGTCGCAGGAAAACTGCAATGGCATCCACGTGATAGAGGCAAATCTAAATTATCATGGATCGATCTCGGTCGAGATATGGAACAAGAACTCCGGTGCCCGGATCATCTTGGGGAGCGGGACTCTAAGTGTTGCATCGCAAGTGAGCCGCGGCACGTACCCGCCGAAGTGGCGATCAGACCATCATCTGTAATTCAGTATATCTCGACGAACCCCAGCTTGCCTCGTTGAAGCCGAAGGTACTGACCTTCGATAAAAACAACTGTGTCCGCGGTCGCCTGAGCTCCAATACAACGGAACTTCTCCTTTTCGCGGGTCGATTAGGAGAGGGGCTGCCGGCCAATGGGTAAGCCAGTATGGACTTTTTGTCATTTAAGGACGGTGACCGTCGCCCAGTCACCCGAAGAACACTGGCTTCCAGTGCGTCCCTATAACTACAAGCCCTGCAGACCACCCCCCTCACTGCAGGCCGAGACGAGAACGGCGACGAATGCACAATATTGGCTTGATCGAACTTATGGCGCCTCAAAAAAAGCCCCGCGGTTCGCGGGGCAAGCGGCGTTCAGATGGCTCACTGGGCACGCGCACCGGCTTTCCGTCGAAGGCATGACCACCCTAGACTGGTTTGCAGGGTTGGATCGCTGAGCTGATTGTTTCAAACGTCGATCCTTGGGCGAGGCTTTCAGGCCGTTGCGAGTGGAACGCTCTTAGATATCATTTTCAACTGGTCTTACTAGTGGGAGGATCGGTTTTGCGATAGCGTCTCCGCAACTTTAGGTGAGGTTGGGGACCTCGATGGCGACGGTAACGATTCACAATGCCCTTGATCCGCTTCGCGCCGAGATTGAGCCACTGCTGGCAATTCTGTTTGCATCGAGTGCGGCGCTCGGCACTCTGTCGCTCAGCAGTCTTTGCGCGCATGTCCTGGTGGAATGTGTGCGATACATGCCGATCAAGAAAAGCCAGCGTGATGTTCTTTCAACCTCAACAGTGTTCCTGGTCACACTGTTAATGGCCCGCAAGCTCGCGCAGGCCGGCCCTAAGACCAAAGCTGGCCTCATGGAGGATGATTTCGAGCGCTTGCGAGCATGGGGCACAATTGTGCGGGACAAACATTCAAAAGATCTCGATAAGCTGGCCGCTAGCTTTTTCTCAGAAGTCCCCACCCCAGACCCGACCGAGTTCAGCGAGGTCGTGCCGGCGGAACAATTTTCGGGCGTACACTTGGGAGAGGGGCTCGAGCGCACGCTACAAAGCCTAGCCCAATTGCAGGAAATCAGAATAACCGACATCGTCCTTCGAAGCATCGATGATCCAAGTACGGGGGTCGCGAAGCGTATGGCGCAACACGGAGGGAGCGATCTCGTTGAAGATTTGCGGCGGGCCCTAAAGATAGAGGCCGGCCGCATCCCGGAGATGGTGCGGGAAGCGGCTGACGATGAACTGGCATTGGATGTTGCGGATTACGCCAAGGCGCTCGCAACCATTTTGCGCACGGCAAAAGACGAATTCACATTCGCCCTGTTCGGGCCGTGGGGAAGTGGAAAAACCACACTCACACGGCTTTTGCGCCCCCTTCTCGAAGATCCCGAGGCCTTCCGCAAAGAGACGATGGTCCAGGAGACGTTGTTCTCGCAACGACGATACAAAGTCGTCCTTCATAATGCGTGGAAGTACCGGGAGCCTCCCGAATCATGGATTTATCTCTATAAAAGCCTTGCGGACTGCGCCGGTGAAAGTCTCGGCGCTGTCGGACGGGTAGCGCTTGCAGCGAGAGCTGCTCACTACCGGTGGGGCCCCTGGCCCCTCGTCGGCACATTGCTTTCACTGGCTTTGTTGGCCGTTCCACTTGACGCCACGCTGCAATTGGCCGCGATCCTTGGGTCTCTCATCGGTGTTGCCGCCCTAGCACACATGACTGCCATTTCGCCGAAGGTTCAAACAAAAATCCGAGCACTATTCGAGAAAAATGCCCGGCTGAGCTCATCGCCCGATAGCCTTGGAATGCTTGCCCTTGTGGGAGAAGACATCCGAGCTCTTCTGCTCGCCTGGACAAATCCGCGCGCCAATGATCCGGCAGAGCAACCGGTCTGCCTTCCCATCGAAAGGCTCGCGCTGCCACTGATCGTCGTCGGTACTGTCGCTGCAGGCTGGGCGTATAGCCTCACACTCTTATCTCGGCACCCAAAGACCGGGTTCCTGGTCAGTGCCGTTGAGTCTATCGCCGGGTTTATGCCGAAAGGACTGCTGGAAAGGTACACGGAGTACCTCAGCGGCCCCCTTGCGAAGGTCGGAGATACCGGTGACTGGTTCGTTTGGGGCATATGGTCGTTCCTGGCGTTCACGACCATCGTCATCCCATGGGTCGTGACGGGGGCGCGCCCGAACCGAGTGCTGCTCATTGTCGACGATCTCGACCGCTGCCCGCCTGAGGAAATGCTAAACGTCATAGAGAACCTCAAGCTTCTGTTGGATGATGCTTCGATCAATAAACGGCTACAGGTCCTAATGCTCGTCGATGAGAATGTTCTCGGTCATGCCATCTCAAAGCGTTACAGCGAGCTGATCAAAGGGAGAGCGCAAGAATTTACGAATGTGACCGCGACCGCAGCAACCTATCTCGCGCGTCACGAAATTATCGTTGAGCAGATTGAGAAGCTTTTTGCCTGCCATCTTCGCTTTCCGCCTCTTCGCGACAAGGACGTCGCCGCGCTCGTCACTAGCCTTTCTTCGCGCGAACTCAAAGCGTTGAGAGAGCTTCAGCAGCAAGACAAAAGAAGCGGACGCGATGCGAAACTCAAGGAGTTGGAAGCCCAGATTAGATCAGCACGGAATTCCGAACGCTGGGCCGAAGAAACCTATCAGGACATTGTCAGCGGAAAGAAGCGTGAACTTGTCGACGTTAATGCACCATCAACAAAGCGCCTCCCGGCTGCTATCCGGCGAATTCCCGGCAATGAGGGAATGATAGATGCGGTTATAGATCCAACACCGGAGGAGATCCGCTCAAGGACCCAGGAGAACGCACGCATCAACGAATGGAACAGGTCTGTCAGCGCGCCAACGCCTGAATTGCGGTTGGCCCAGAACCCAGACGCGGTTAGGAGGCGACAGGAGACGGCGGCGCTGAGGAAGCAGATTGAGGAGCGCTTTGATCGGATGCGGGCGTTGGAAATAGACATTGCCGAGAATCCATACGAACCGCAACCCACCAAGCCACCCTTTGTCGCTACCGACGTTCGCTTTACGCCGGAAGAAGTTGACGAGCTCGAGCGGCTGGTGCCTCGTTATTTCCGAGCCATCGGGCGGCGTCCCTCCCCACGCGCAATCAGGACACTTCTTTTCAAGATACAGCTTTGTAGACTCCTGATGCAGCTGACTATCTCGAACCTTCCGAGCTTCTCTATCCTTGGAATGCTCGATGCTTTCGAAGAGGCGGCTGCAAGCCGAGAACCGACGGAACAGGAGAGCGAAGTTGTCGCAGTCGCCAGGCAAGTGATTTGATGGCCTGCCGTTAGCCGCGGCGGGAGCGTTTACCCCGGATGGCCTGGCGATCCATACTCAATACGCACACGCGGAAAATGTCCAAGCAGAGGACGTATCCAAACCGTAAGGGGCTCTACCGCTCGAACCGAGACGCCGGCCGTCGACTCGCAAAAAAGCGTGAGCGCCCGGCGCGTCTGCACGACTGAAGTGAGCTTGCTGCAACGTACGGTCGCCGCTAACATTGAAGTCTACTTAAGCGCCAATCAACAGGTTGGCGGCAGATGATCATATCGACAAATTGAACCCTTTTGCTGGGCACAATTGCCTCGCTTTGAAAAGCTCGGAGTATAAAAGTGTCTCTTTGGTCAAGGGTGAAGGAACGGTATCAAGCGCGGAAACGTCAAGCGCAACAAAAATCGAGCGACAGTTTTGCCTTTGATGAAACTCGACATGCCCTCACGAAGAACCTCTTTTATGCTGAGTCGGCAGTAAAATATGTGGAGGAGAAAGTCTTTCTGGGGTCCACTAATACCAACGTGCGCTAATCATGACTTGTGGGCCCATTCGCGCATTCCGATGGACATGATTTTCCACGGCTGATCGATGAGCTTGTTCCAGGCGCGGCAGCAATGATCGACGATGTCGTCGTAGTCCGTGAAGACGCGGTTCGACAACCAGTTGTCCCGCATGAACTGCCAGAGGTTCTCGACCGGGTTCAATTCCGGCGAGCGCGGCGGCAGGAACATCAAGGTGATGTTGTCCGGCACCTTCAGCTTCGGCGTGACGTGCCAGCCGGCCTGGTCGAGAATGAGCACGGCGTGCGCACCGGGATCGACGGCGTTGCTGATTTCGGCAAGGTGCTCCTGCATCGCCTCGGTGTCGCAATAGGGAAGGACGAGGCCAGCTCCCTTACCCTTCTTCGGGCAGATCGCACCGAAGATATAGGCCCACATAGTGCGCTGGTCGTGCGGGGCAGACGGTCGGGTTCCCCGACGTGCCCAGCGGCGCGTGATCTTGTTCTTTTGTCCTATTCTGGCTTCGTCGGCCCACCAGATTTCGAGCTCCGTACCGGGCGGGCATTTTGCCCGGATCTCTGCCAGCGCGGTTGGGAAGTCTTTTTAAAAAGCTCGCCCTCCAGTTCGTTCTGGGCGTAATGGCGCGGACGGGCGGAAAGCTTGGCAAAGCCCAGCGCCTTCAACTCCCGACCGATCGTCGTCTCGTCGACGGATATTCTGAATTCCTGGAAGAGCCACTGCACGAGGTCTTTTCTGCGCCAGCGCACGACGCCGTGCACGGCAGGGATCGGGCCGCTTTCGACGATCTTCGAAAGCGCCTGGCGCTGCGCATCGTTCAACTTCGCCCGGCTGCCCGGCGCTTTCCCATTGATCAAACCATCGGGGCCGCGTTCGTTGAAGCGCATGACCCAATCGCGGACGATCTGCACAGTCACGCCGCCGATCTCGGATGCATACTGCCGCGAGCCGCCATCATAAATCGAAGCCAGCGCCAACAGCCGCCGAACCTGGGCCGCGTCCTTTGCCCTCTTCGCCAGCCTCCTCAGCGCAGGCCCGTCGAAGTCTCCACGCAACGAAATCGCTCTCGTCATGCCAAACCTCCGTTTGGCACAATGAGTCAGAAATCAGCCGATTTGGGAATCCCCTAACGAGTCGCAATCAGCGCTCGCTGGTATAACCGCCCCTTCGACGAAGTACATGGCCGTGCTCTTCCTAGCGATCTAAGCAGTATTGATGCCCGGCAAGACTTGGTCGCGCAGCAGAAACGATACCTTGGAGAAAAATGCCCGGTCGGAATGTCAGCTGGGGCCACGGCTCTATGGAAGGCCGACCAGACCGAATCGTTTAGCATAGGAAACTGCGGTGAGCAGGCTCCCGTAGCTTTCAAGTACCTGCTCCATCATACGGACGCCAAGGAGGTTTCCATTCTCAATGTCGGGGACAATCATGCCCTTCTTGTGATCGGTGCCAGTCGTTCCGAATTGGAGAGCGCTCGGTCTAGGCGGGGTACCTTTAGACTTGACGAGCCCCCCGATTGCCGGGCCAGACGGTATTTTGCGATCCTTGGTACCAGGACTCGTTTCCCGCTTCCGAATGGCCCCGTAAGATAAAGTCAATTCTGCGCGAGACCCAGGTTGCAGATGATCCAGAATCTATAGACGATGATGAAAGGGCGATGTTTGAACGTGCAGGCATTTCGATAGAGACCCGCGTATTTTCGGATGATTGGAAAGAGATCGAAGTCTGGATCGACGCTTCGAGACAAGAAGATACGATCTCCGAATATCAGGAATACCTGCGCCTGCATCCCAATACTGTGGCACAGCAAAGGACAAGCCGGGTTGTTGCGGCTAAAGCAGCTGAAACTCGGGCCGAGGGTACTAGTGCACTCGCGTCAAAATCCGCGGGCATTTCGACCCACCGCGTTCTCGACGCTAGGTCGCGGGATCGGGAAGGAGACATGTGCAGATAGAGGATGGATATTTGAGGATGGTTGCATCGGTTCTGTTCCGCCTGCACACGCGGCCGGAGAGATGGTTCGGCAAAACAGAAAGGTGGTTGCTCCCCAATAAGATGGGAATACGGGCTCACGACTGGATGCCGGCCCAAACATCAATTGGAGAACAACCATGACGGCCACATCTCTCGGTGGGGAGACAGTCGTCTGCGTGGCCTCCTTTATGAGGCAGGGCGATACCGGCTGTGGCTAGGAATAGCTCCACTGGGTATTTCAAATGAAACGCGATTTCACTAGCCACTACCGTACGCCAGATAGTATTTTCCTCAATGCAAGCGTCTTGTACACACCTGCGTTTACTGGGTTGGTATCCTGAGACTTACCACTTTGCCAGCCGCCCTCGAAGTGAATGGAGCCGGCTCGTGTGCAAAGAACCCGAGACCTACGGTCCAAAATCCAGAGAGCCAGAACCGACAAGAGCCGTTGGTAAAGAAAAGTCGGGCCACCCTCGACAATCTACCTGCTGAGATTCGCATGAACATTATGCAGCAGGCAATGCGAGTGGCGCCAGACGGTGCACGTCAAGTGGAAGCCGTCTCTACAGTTAACGCCTTGCGTCTTGCTAGCGAGAATTATCGGGAGACTCTAGCGGCCTACCCACAACGTTTGGTGCAGAGTTTCAGCAACTTGCGGATTTCGAGACGTTGCGGCTTTCAGGCGCACTAGCAGACCTTAACCGCAGGCTGCAAAAAAGAAATTGGAAAATCTTTTGGAGTTATTTTATGGCTGATAATGAAAAAGAACTGGCGAACAAATCGGTGAAGGAGCCGAAGCGAAGTTTCCACAGCTTGCCGCCGGAAGTAAGATCCCAGATTGTCAAAGAACTGGCGACGCCCGACCCCAACGAAACGGCTCGCAACTTCAACAGTTTCCGTCGGGTCGATAAAGAAGCGAATATCTTGGTGAAGGAGACGCCCGCGTCACGACGCTTCCTCGGGCGAGTTATGCGTCTAGGCCAAACTGCAAGAGATGTATTTGACGCAGCAATCCCAAAAGGTGCCCTTCATGAAGAATACGCTGATCAACCAGGCGATACGTATAGCCATGTTGCCGTAGCGGCGTCAGTCCAGCGGTTTCGTCCGCCGGCGGAAAGGGCCGAACTCGTCGGCAAAGTTTCTCATCTTTCGCATGAGTTCGGGCTTCGAGCAGAAGCGTCAATCCCCCTTATAGCTTCAGAACACACCGATTCTGAGCATAGGAACCGTTTAATTGCGGATGTCATTCAATCATACAATACAGATAGGGGAGACCACAGCGGGGCGACCAACGACGAGTTAAGGGCGCCTGCGCTCTACGCTCTCAAGGAAGCGCACGAGAATAACCATCTGTCGGAACACCAAAAAGCCGAATTGCCCCCGGGCACACTCGACAGACTGAAACCGGACCTCTGGGTGTTTAATAGCCGTCCTCGTCACGAGGAAGGAAGAGCCTTTAGAGATCGGCTGTCCGAAGAACTTAACGCTGCACCAGATGGAAAAATCGATCAAAACATACGCAAGCTCAGCAGTGAGTTCGAGTCGTTATCCCGAGAGCTCCCCGATTCAGAAGATCACAGCGTCCTTGCGGATACGGATCGGACGGAAAAGTTCGAAAAACTCGAAATTATCGCAAAGCACGTGTCAAAGAGCTACGCAGACGCGCTTGATCGGTTCAGGAAGGACGATCCACAGAGGTCTTCAAACGAGGCTCGGGGCCAACTTATCGAGAACGAACGCAGCCGGGACAGGCAAGACCGCGGGAGATAAGGACCGCGGATCCCGGTGTCGTGGTACTCATTGACCTTGCCGCAGGGCTCGCAAATCTCGAAGGCGATGATCCGCGGGTGGATCTGTCGATGTTTCGAATGACAGCAGGCGACGAAGGCATTCATGCTCTCAAGGCGGTGGATGCGTTCCGCCTCCAACAGCTTTTCGAGAGCGCGGTAAACCTGAAGCGTTGCCTTGAGGCCGTCATCGCGCAAACGGTCGAGGATGGTATAGGCGCTGAGCGGATGACCGGATAACTGCAGCACCGAGAGTACCAGGTTTTGGTTATTTGTCAGCTTCAGGTCATCGGTGTGGAGGCATGCTGCGTCGTCATCTCCCGACAGGTCGGTTGTCGGTCCGGAACTGCTCCGCAATCCCGGACCAGACGTCATCGGATCAGTGCGACGCGCCGGAGCCGCCGACGGCAACGATCGAAAAGGGCTGGCCTTCGACGGGGATCGTGCGGGTCTCTTTCAGATTTTCCGCGTCGACGACGCGAACGCGCGAATGGCGCGGATCGGTGACCGCAATATGACCGTCCGCCCCTGCGAGCCGCGGACGCGGATCACGCCAATGACCATCCTTGCTGTAGGGCGTCCGCGGAAAGACCGGTATGGGCCACAACGGCGGCAATCATGTCCTCTTCGCTGGAAAGGTCCTTCTCGCGCCGTGGATGATCGTGTTGATTCAGCCGCTCGGCCAGGTCAGCAAGTTCGGCTTTCGCGTGCCGGTCCGGAAAGTGGGTGAGCGCATGAAACTGCGGCTCGATGTCCTCCGCCGCAATGGTTCCGGCGACGATGGCGAGGATGTTGTTTTCAAACGTTGCGATTTTCATCATGCCTCTTCCTGGACAAGGGTAGGGCACGGCGCTCGATTGGGGGATTGCAGCCCCGCCAGTGGCCCCGCAATTACAGTACCTCCAGAGGAAATCTCGGCGGTCGTTGCGTAAACCAGGTCGAGAACCGGTCGGCAGCATTTGAAGTGCTTGGCCGCGTCCTCAAGACTGACAAGCGGCGACGTGTAAGGGGAGCTACCGTCCCCGCTAACAAAAGCAATCTAAGACCGGAAGCTCGACCGGCTTTAAAAACGTCGTCTCTGAGTCCAGCACATAAGCGGTGTTTTGCGCGTACCATTTTCTAGTCGTTTCCATTCCGCAAAGCGGTCCAGCGTCTGCTCTGGGGGGAGAGCCCCGCTCCTGCCCCGGAGCTCGCGCGGAGCAGCGGGAGAGACGGTGGCACGGAACAAAACGGAGAGGGTTCGCCCGCCCGAGGCTTAGAGCCGAAGGGGCGACGCTTGATCCGACATGCGGATCGGCGTCGATCCTGCACGGAGCGAAGCGTAGCAAGGGGAGGAAGAACGGGGAGACCGTTTTTCCCGTGTGAGGGAGAGAGGACGGCGCCTTCTTTCCTCCTTTAAGAAAGCCTGCAGGCCGCCTAGCGGTCGCCATTTCAGATAAGGAAAAGCCCTGCCTCGTGAACAGGACGGCCCCTTGACGCGTGACAAGACGGGCTAGGGACTTGCCGTCACCAACTCTGAGCGGGCTCGTGTCTGCGATGCGCCAAATCGACGCGGCGCCGGGCCTTTATGAGACGCCCAACTTGTAGCCATTGGGATCAGCAGTCTCGGTCGTAAGCCCTAGGCGGTGACAAACGTCGAAGTAGACTGCTTACATGAGTTGTCAAGGCGCGGTCCCTCGTCGGGGACAACTCTGATGTTGTTCTGCCCGCCACAGTAATCAAATGAGCATTTTATGCGGCGTTACCGATGTGTGGCGGCATATCACACCGAAAATAGCGATTTTGGCCCATTTTTAAGCATGACCAGATGCCTGGAAATGTCTATTGTATAGACAAATGCATTTTGAAGGAGGGTTGCATGAGTGTGATTGCAGAAGCCTTAGATGGCGACGACCAGACGAAAGATTGGCTAGTTGCGCTCGACGCGCTGGTTTCGTTCGAGGGGGAGGGCGTTGCGCATGATCTTCTGCAAGCGCTTGAAAAACGAGCTCGCGAACTCGGTGTGTATCCCCAGACTTTACCGTACGTACCGTATCGCAATTCCATTCCATTATCTAAACAATCCCCGTTTCCAGGGGATCTGAGCCTTGAGGAACGCATAACTTCGATCATTCGCTGGAATGCGCTGGCCATGGTCGTGCGCGCTAATAAAGCCTATGGCGAACTGGGCGGGCATGTCGCAAGCTATGCCTCGGCTGCAGAAATCTTTGAGGTCGGTTTCAATCACTTCTTCAAGGGACCGGGCGACGGCGGTGGCGACCTCGTCTATTTCCAACCACATTCGGCTCCGGGCGTTTATGCACGGGCATTTCTCGAAGGCCGCCTGAGCGAGGAGCATTTGAAGAACTACCGTCAGGAGCTTGGCGGCGGGGGACTTTGTTCCTATCCACATCCATGGCTGATGCCGGACTTTTGGCAGTTTCCGACAGGCTCCATGGGGATCGGCCCCATCAATGCGGTCTATCAGGCGCGGTTCCTGCGCTATCTAAGGGATCGCGGGTTGGCCAAGACTGATCAGCAGCACGTCTGGGGTGTATTCGGCGACGGCGAGATGGATGAGCCAGAGTCGATTGCGGGACTTTCATTGGCCAGCCGCGAGGCGCTCGACAACCTGACCTTCATCGTCAATTGCAACTTGCAGCGCCTCGACGGTCCGGTCCGGGGTAACGGCCAGGTTATTCAAGAGTTGGAGAATCTATTTCTCGGAGCAGGTTGGAACGTCATTAAAGTTCTCTGGGGCTCGGAATGGGACGCGATCTTCGCTGCGGACAAGAACCATGCTCTGCTGCGCCGTTTCGCAGCAACCGTCGACGGCAAGTACCAGTCGCTCGGCGCACATGACGGCGCCTACAACCTCACGAACTTCTTCGATGAGGATCCGGAGGTCCGGAAGTTGGTTTCGCACATGTCCGAGGGCGAGATCGATGCGCTCAAGCGCGGCGGTCACGATTTCCGCAAGCTCCATGCGGCGTTTAAGGCGGCCAAGGAAACGAAGGGGCGCCCGACTGTTATCCTTGCTAAAACCAAGAAGGGTTACGGCATGGGTGGCGCCGGTGAATCCCGCATGACCGCGCATCAGGCCAAGAAGCTCGATGTCGACGCGTTGAAGGCATTCCGCGACAAGTTCTCGCTGCCGCTGAGTGATGAACAGGTCGAGAGGCTCGAATTCTACCGCCCGGACGACGAGTCGCCCGAGATCACCTATCTGCGCTCGCGCCGGAATGAGCTGGGCGGCTATCTTCCCCAGCGTCGCCAGAAGGCGGACCCGCTCACAGTGCCGCCGATCGACAACTACGCTGCCTTTGCTCTCACAAGCGACGGCCGGGAGAATTCGACGACAACCGCGGCTGTTCGCGTTTTCAGCAACCTGATCAAGGACCCGGGCATCGGCCAGCGTGTCGTGCCAATCGTTGCCGACGAGGCGCGAACCTTCGGGATGGCAAATCTATTCCGGCAGGTCGGCATCTATTCACCTGTCGGTCAGCTCTACGAGCCGGAAGATGCCGGTTCGATGCTCTACTACAAGGAAGCCGTGGACGGGCAGCTTCTGGAAGAAGGCATCACCGAGGCCGGGGCAATCTCGTCCTGGGTGGCCGCCGCGACCTCCTACAGCGTGCATGGCGTGCCCATGCTACCATTTTACATTTACTACTCGATGTTTGGTTTTCAGCGTGTCGGTGACCTGATCTGGGCTGCTGCCGACCAGCGTGCCCGAGGCTTCCTGATCGGGGCGACGGCAGGGCGCACGACGCTTGGCGGGGAGGGCCTGCAGCACCAGGACGGCTCCAGCCATCTGGTCGCTTCGACCATCCCGAACTGCCGAGCCTACGATCCCGCTTATGCCTACGAGATGGCGATCATCATTGATGAGGGGGCTCGACGGATGCTGGAGCAGAACCGGGACGAGTTCTTCTACATCACCGCGATGAACGAGAACTACTCACAGCCATCCATGCCTGCCAACGCGCGGGAGGGCATTATCAAGGGAATGTATCGCCTAGGTCCTACCGAGCAGCCAGATGCGGCTGTACGCCTGGTTGGTGCCGGTGCAATCCTTCCCGAGGTGATTGCCGCCGGCGAACTGTTGAAGAAAGACTGGGGCATCGACGCATCCGTCTACAGCGCCACGAGCTTCAGCGAGCTTGCCCGCGAAGCGGCCCAAATCGAGCGTGAGAACCGTTTGTCCCCCGAAACGAAACCGCGCCGCAGCCATGTAGAGACGTTGCTTTCCGGGGAGGCACCCGTGGTCGTGGCGACGGACTACGTTCGTGCCCTTCCGCAACTGATCAGCCCCTATGTGAAGGCAAGGTTCGTGGCGCTTGGAACGGACGGGTTTGGCCGAAGCGATACGCGCGCGGCGCTGCGGACCTTCTTCGAGGTTGACAAGCATAACGTGGCGGTTGCCGCCCTCGCCGCGCTGGCGGGAGAGGGCAAAGTGGATACAAAGATCGTGTCCGAGGCTATCCGCAACTACGGCATCGATGCCGGTGCGCCCGCGCCCTGGACCGTCTGACCCCCCGAATTCAAGTTCTATAGAAAGGTCGCACCATGAGTGCCGTCCAGAAGATACATCTGCCTGATATCGGAGACTACAAAGATGTCCCGATCGTCGAAGTTACTGTCAAGACCGGCGACGTCATCGCTGTCGACGATCCGATCGTCACGCTTGAGACGGACAAAGCGACGATGGAGGTACCGTCTCCGATCGCCGGCCGGATCACAGCGCTTCTTGTGGAGATCGGCACGAAGGTCTCGAAAGGTTCCGTCATTGCGGAAGTAGAGGCGGTGGGCGTCCCAGCGCCAAGTGTCAGCACGGAGCCCGTAGTTGAGAAATCGTCCGGGGCGCCAGCGCCCGCCGCTGTGCCCAAGAAAGAACCGGAAGCGTTCGTGGCAGGGCCCGGACTGGAGCAGGCCATATCGCAGGAGGCAACAGGAGCGCTGCTGCATGCGACACCATCCGTGAGGGCCTATGCCCGCGAGCTGGGTGTCGATCTCGCCCGCGTCCAGGCGACCGGCCCAAAAGGGCGGATTCTGCGTGAGGACGTTCAGAATTTCGTCAAGGACGAGCTCATCGCGCCAAAGGCGGCGCCTGCGGCCGCAACCCCAGTATTCGGCGGTCTTCCGGCCTGGCCGCAGATCGATTTTGCGAAGTTTGGCGAAATCGAGACGAAGCCACTGACGCGCATTCAGGAAATCTCCGGGGCAAGCCTTGCACGCAATTATCTGACCATTCCTCACGTCACGAACTTCGACAATGCGGATGTCACGGAGCTTGAGAACTTCCGCACGCAGCTCAACGGCGAGAAGCGCAATCCGCAGGTAAAGCTGACCATGGTCGCGTTCCTACTGAAGGCTTCCGCGCTGGCCTTGAAAGCTTATCCTCAGTTCAATTCCTCGCTCACCGGCAATGAACTGGTCCTCAAGAAATATGTCAACATCGGCTTTGCCGTGGACACGCCGAAGGGCCTCATGGTTCCGGTTATCAAGGACTGTGACAAAATGGGTTTGATCGAAATCGGTCAAGAAATGTCGGTTCTTGCCGAGAAGGCGCGAGAAGGCGCCTTGTCACCGGCCGACATGCAGGGCGGGTGTTTTTCGGTCTCTTCGCTGGGCGGTATCGGGGGAACGGGGTTCACGCCCATTATCAATGCGCCGGAAGTGGCTATCCTGGGTGCGGCGCGTTCGGCAACGCAGGCGGTGTGGAACGGCAAGGAATTCGAACCTCGCCTTGTCATGCCGATCAGCCTCTCCTGGGATCACCGCGTGGTGGATGGGGTCGCCGCAGCGCGCTTCCTCGGCCACATTTCCTCAATCCTCGGCGACTTCCGTCGCGCAATCCTGTGAGGCGCGGACATGGCAATTGTTGAAATCCGCGTCCCGCCATTGGGCGAGTTCAAAGATGTGCCGATCGTCGAGCTGCTTATCAGCAAGGGCATAGCCGTCGAGCCCGAACAGTCGATAATCACCGTCGAAAGCGATAAGGCGACGATGGATGTGCCTTCGCCTATCGCCGGAACAATCGTCGAAGTACTCGTAAATGTAGGCGACAAGGTGAGCGAGGGCACGTTGCTAGCGAGGGCGGAAGTCAAAGACAGCAAGAAAACGTCGACTGAAACCAGCGCGACCCCGCCGCAAACGGTATCTCCGACAGGCGCTGTGGACGTTGTTGTGATCGGCGGTGGCCCGGGTGGCTATTCCGCAGCATTCCGGGCGGCGGACCTGGGTCTGAAAGTGGCCCTCGTCGAGCGCCACGAAACGCTTGGCGGAGTCTGCCTCAATGTTGGATGCATCCCATCCAAAGCTCTGCTGCATCTTGCGGCAGTCAAGGAGGAGGCAGAAACGCTGGCCGACCATGGCATAGTCTTGGCAAGTGCCAAGATCGATATCGCCAAGGTACGTGACTACAAGTCGTCCGTCGTCAAGCGGCTGACTGATGGCCTTGCAAGCATGGCGCGGGCGCGAAAAGTGGATGTGGTTGCTGGCACCGCAACCTTTACCAGTCCAGACACGTTGCGCATCGTTGGCAGCCAGAAGACAACGAAGATCGCGTTCCGGAACTGCATCATCGCGGCCGGTTCATCAGCCGTGAAGTTGCCGATGCTGCCGGAGGACCCGCGGATAGTGACATCTACAGGCGCACTACGCTTGGAATCCATCCCCAAACGGATGCTGGTGATCGGTGGCGGCATCATCGGTCTTGAAATGGCAACCGTTTATAGCGCTCTCGGTTCGCATGTCGATGTGGTCGAGCGGCTGGACGGTCTGCTGGCCGGCGTTGACCGCGATCTGGTTGCGATCTGGCTGAAGCAGAACCGTCACCGCTTTGGTCGCATCATGACCGAGACGACGGTGGAGACGGCATCAACCGACAAGCATGGCATCGCGGTTAGTTTTTCCGGGAAGACCAACGAGACCCTCGGTTATGATCTGGTGCTTCAGGCACCCGGGCGTTCGCCGAATGGCGATCAACTCGAGCTTTCCGCCGCTGGACTTACGACGCAGAATGGTTTTATCGCCGTCGACAAGCAGATGCGAACGTCGGTCGGTCATATATTCGCGATAGGTGACATTGTCGGGCAGCCGATGCTCGCGCACAAGGCTGTGCATCAGGGCCACGTCGCCGCCGAGGTCGCGGCGGGTCATAATGCGAGCTTTGATACTGATCTCGTACCCTCTGTTTGTTACACGAGCCCCGAGATTGCCTGGGTTGGTCTAACCGAGGATAGGGCGACAAAGGAAGAATTGAAGGTAAAGATCGCCAAGTTTCCTTGGGCGGCGTCAGGCCGGGCCATGGCCAACGGCGTGGAATATGGCCTTACGAAGCTACTCTTCTCAGAGGAGACGGGGCGTGTCGTCGGCGGGGCCATCATCGGCCCGAGCGCCGGCGACATGATCGGGGAAATCTGCCTCGCTATCGAGATGGGCGCGGACGCGATCGACGTCGGCCGAACAATCCACCCCCATCCCACGCTCAGTGAGACAATTGGGTTTGCCGCGGAGGTGGCGCTGGGGGTATGCACCGACCTTCCGCCCGTTCGACGGACTGTGGGTTAACTGATTTCGAGCGCGCAGTCCAGGTGTCAAGATTGCGCCCTTTGCAGTGATAGGGATGGGACTGTTGGTAAAGCTCGACGCGCTTGACGTTCGAATACTCGAAACCTTGCAGAACAACGGCAAGCTTTCAAACGTGGACCTTGCAAAGATCGTCGGGCTATCGCCATCTCCGTGCCTTGCGAGGGTCAAGGCCTTGGAGGGGCAGGGATTGATCTCGCGCTATGTCGCCCTCTTGGACCCCGAGGTTCTGGGGCGACTAATGAGTGTATTCATCCAAGTTCGTCTAGAACGTCAGGCGGTCGAACAACTCGGAGTGTTTGAAAACGCCGTGGCGGGTTTTCCAGAGGTTATGGAGTGCTACCTCATGACTGGGGAGGCGGACTATATGCTGCGTGTAATCGTCCCAAATCTAGGCGCCCTCCAGCAATTCATTGAACGCTTGTCCAGGATTGAGGGAGTAGCCAATATCAGATCCAGCTTCGCCTTGAAGCAGGTGAAGTACAACACCGCGTATCCGGTGCGAGACATCACAAAATGGAACTCAAAATGAGGGCCGGCCCTGTCAGGTAATAGCCGCGGCGCGCCCTGGATCAAGAGGGTTGAACTCGCCGGTGAATTCGTTCCGGTCGCTCGGAAAGAAAAGGCGCACCCATGTTACCGGCTGATCTTCGGCCCACGTTCGGCGTTCAGACACTAGCAGAGCTGATCGCGGAGCTACGTCGAGAATGGTCTCCTCCCGGCTCGTCGACGTTTTCGCGCGTATGACATGTGCCAGCCGCGTGCAAGGCAGCCTGGACAGGAGCCAGACATTGGGTGGCGACTCGTCGAAGTTTTCGGTTTCAGCCTCTGGCGCGATCCGGAGGCGAATGAGTCTTTCCTCAAGCACTTCAGCAGTCGAGTTGCCTCGATGCACGGCAAGAAGCTTCAATAACGGCTCGCCGGCGGTCAGTTCGGGCCAATCCGCGATCTCGGCGTCTGCATCAGTGATAGAACGTTCCAGCACGTCGTAGCTGTATGTACGTCCACTCGCCTCGATTTCGCTACGAATGTCCAGCACACCAAGCACCGCGTGTTCTTCGGTGGATTGGCGCACATACGATCCATGCCGCCGATGGCGCACTATCAGACGGGCATTCGCAAGGTTGGTAAGCGCCTTATTGACTGTTGCGCGGGAACACTGCGCCTGCTTCATGAGATCGAGTTCGGGTGGTATGCGGTGTCCAGGAGGCCATGCGCCGTTCTGGATATTGGTCCGCGCCCATCGCTCAATCTGTATGTAGACTGGGTCGTCCCCATCCAGCTCGAAATCGGCGGAGCGTTTCGCCACGTTTCCCCCCTGCAACCACGTTGTTTCTTCCTCTTCTCGGCGAGGCGACCGCCTCCTAGTTGCGACCTTGCTACGGCGCAGTCAACACCCAATGCGGTCGAGCCTATCGCGAAAGCCCGAAAATATTGATTGCGCCGCTCATTTCGTTTGTCTAGACAATTGAGGGCGGATTGCACGAAAGGACAGAAAATGTTGCACGATGCCACCTCCCAAACGTCCCTCGCGATAGCTCAGCGTTCCCTCGGTCCCGGGCAACCGCGATTTGCTTTGACGCCGCCGCTTGTTTCGGGATGCCCCGTAACTTCCACTGCAACCATGCAGTATCCGCTCGAAGTCGACTACGACTACGAGGGCGCGCGGAATATCGACTTCGGCTTCGACGTCGCGCCAAGGCTAGATTATTGGTCGGCGTTGCTGCCTCCGCTTGATCCCAAGGCGGCCCTCGGCGTAGGCGGCACGCCGCTAATCGATATTTCCTCGATGGCACCCTCGTCTCTTCGCGAGCGTCGAGTTTATCTGAAAGACGAAAGCCGAAATCCGACCTGGAGCCACAAGGATCGGTTGAACGCATGCACCACCAGTGCGGCGCTCGCAGTCGGCGCGTCGACCATCATTGTGGCTTCGTCAGGCAATCACGGGGTCTCCGCCGCTGCACACGCAGCTAGGGCTGGGCTCAAATGCATCGTTTTTACAATGCCAGAGATTAGTCCCGTCTTTCGGGACATGCTGCTCGGTTACGGTGCGTATCCCGTCTACGTACCCGCTGAAGGCCGCTGGCCCCTAATGAGGTCCTTGATGGAGATCGGAGGAGTGCACCCGGTAAGCAATCTCACACCCGTCCACACCGGGCATCCATGGGGGCCCGAGGGTTATAAAACGATCTCGTTTGAAATCTTCGCCGAGCTAGGGGAGGAGCCGGGGGCGGTTGTCGTGCCGACTGGTTATGGCGAGATGCTTTTTGGCATACACAAGGGGTTCAGAGAACTCAGGCATCTTGGTAAGATTTCGCGCCTCCCCAAATTAGTAGCCGTGGAGCCGGCTGCGCGCGGTCCCCTGTATCACGCAATTCAGAGTTCCGTTGAAGCGACGATGGTTGCGGCCGGCCCCACGCGGCAGAGCGGCACGGCCTGCACCGTGAACGGCTTCCGCGGAGTCGTCGCCTTGAGGGAGAGCAACGGGATCGCGACGCTTGTGACTGACGAAGAAGCTGAACATGCTCAGAGCTTGCTTGCCCGGCAAGGACTTTGGCAGGAACTGTCGGCAAGCGCTGCGTTTGCTGCGTTGTCTAGCATCGAAACCGCGGATGGTCCCACCGTGATCATTGGTTGCTCGTCTGGCATGAAGGAACCGGCGGGAAAGATGGCGGCACGGGAGATCGATGCGGACCTCACGTCGGTTCGGCGGTATCTAAAAACAGAGCACGGCTTCGAGCTTTAGGATGGGTGGCTACTCCGCCCGAAAAGCTAAGAAGAGCTTTTTCGGTACACAGCAATGCCTATAGATGAGGGCAGCTTCGAAGCGCCTCCGCTGGACGGAGAAGGTCCGTTGTTCAAGCAGATCGAGCGGGCGATACGCAATGAGATTGTGAGCGGACGGTGGCCGTGTGGCCACCGCATTCCTCCCGAGCTGCAAATGGCGAACGCTTATAACGCGGCACGTTCGACTGTAAGCAAGGCAATGGCCAGGTTGTCGGAGGCAGGCCTAGTTGACCGCAAACGCAGGCAGGGAACCACAGTAGCAAGCCCAACCGAAGCTCACGAAGTCATAGGGTACCTCGACGTCCGTCAAGAAATCGAGCGTAAAGGTCGGAGATACAACTACCGAGTGCTCCGCTCGAGAACGATCAAGGGACGCTCGATTTCAGAGTCATGGTCTTCGATTCCCAGCGAGACACCCGTCTTGAGATTGGATGCCGTGCATTGCGGGTTTGACAATCCTGAGGTTCTGGAGGAACGATATATCAACTTGGATGCGGCCCCGGACGCACTGGGTGTGAATTTTGAACTCGAAACGCCTACAACATGGTTGTTGATGAGGCTTCCATGTACGCGACTTCGGCATACAATCCGCGCTGCCGTCGCATCTGTGGAACAGGCCAAGATGCTGGGAGTGCCGGAAAAATCGATCGTATTGATATCACTCCGCCAAAGTTGGGCGGCCGACGTACCCGTAACCTTTGTAAAGCTAACCTTTCCAGCCGATCAAAATCAATTTGTTGGCGAGTTCAATCCACCGCAGGCATAAGAAATGTTTCGATCAGGCACCATAGCAGCTGAAAACCGAAAGCGTGTGTTGGAACTGGTCGGCGACCCAAACATAGTTGTGGTTGCTACCTCAATAGCAAACGTCGTGTACAGCGGTGGGTACCGGAGTATGGGATTTGACACCGATCCCGGGCTCAAAATGGCTGTCGTATTCAATGAACGCAAGGTTGTTTTGGTGGGGCCGCTCGCTGACTTGTGGGCGGCACGAGAAAGTTGTCCGGGTCCTTTTGCGTACTATGGATACGGTCGCTTTTTTTTCGACCACCAGAACGCATTGAACGAGGGCGACGTAGACTTTGCTTCGTTTCAGGATTTCGATGCGGCGCTGCAAGCAGCAATCGCGGCGTTGTCCAATGAATCGACCCGGATTGCTTGCGACTTCCTCCCCACCTATTCCTCGACAGGGTTTCAGGCCGATCCGGATTGGATACGGAGGATCTTTGTAAGGGCGCGTTCTCTCAAGAGCGCCTCGGAAATTGATGTTCTGCGCAGGGCAACCGAACTGACTGAAAATGCAGTTTCGATAGCTCTGGAAAACGCGAGGGCAGGCGTGGCGGAAACGGACATCGCGGCGGAAATTTCCGCAACGATGGTTAGGTCGGGATTGCGTCCGGGATTTATTGTCGTCACATCAGGGCCGCGCTCGGCGTTTGCCGATGCTTTCGCATCGAGCAGGAAACTGGTTCCTGGGGACCTAGTTCGGATCGACGTTGGCGGAACGTTGAACGGTTACTGGTCGGATACCGCTTGTAGTGCCGTAGTCGGTGAGCCCACGCCTGAGGTGGAAAGAGTCAACCACGCACTCATGGCGGGGCAAGCAGCAGCGCTAGATGCGGTGTTTCGGCGGGTGAGCACTGAGGAAGTATTCAACGCTACCACCGAGGCGGTACGCCAGGCAGGGCTTGCCAGTTATAGGCGACATCACGTCGGGCATGGTCTGGGAGTTGAATCGCACGAATTTCCGACGATTTGCCGCGACAACTCTGAAGGGTTGATTCCAGGAATGGTGATAAATGTTGAGACCCCGTACTACAGGGCAGGTTGGGGCGGGCTCATGTACGAGGATACACTCCTCATAGGCAAAAGCGCTGTGGAACGGCTCACAGCGCTTCCGAATACACTCGTCAGGTTACCCGGTTGATGTCTTTGCCGCGTGATAGAATGATCAACATGGCGTCGACAAACCGGTCGATCTCGTCGACCGTGTTGGCGAGACCTGGCGCAAGATGAATACCCTTCAATGAAGGATTTTCCTCCATTTCGAACGCCTTGACGTGGATGTTGAATTCGTTAAGCAAAGTCCCCGCCACGCTGTCGGCTTCCAGATCTTCAACCACGAAGCTTGCGAAACCAGTACCCGGTGAGGCTTCGACATCTGTGAGCAGTGTGACCCGCTCATGCGCACCGATGCGTTTCGCCCAACGATCGCGCAGGTAGACCAAGCGTGCGGATTTCTCCGCTTGCCCAATCGATCGATTGAAGGCGATCATCTCGGGAATAGCAGCTGGAAGTGCCTTGAACACTGTTCCAACTTCCTCGAACTTTTCGATCGAGTGTGCCGGCGCATTTGACCAGGGGGCGAACAGTGGCCAAACTTTCGAAATCTGTTCACGGCGCATGTACAGAAATCCGGTTCCGCGGGGACCGTACATCCACTTATGTAGGCAAGCCGAGAAGCCGTCGCATTGAAGATCTTCGATCAGGAAGTCCAGGTGACCGACGGAGTGAGCGCCATCCACGAAAGAAAATACGCCCATGCTTCTTGCGAGTTCCGATATCCTTCTTACGGGAAGGACGAGGCCAGTGCGTGCGACTACATGGGGAAAAGAAACGAGTTTCGTCTTGTCGCTAATCGCAGCGGCGAACAATCGTAGTATCTCAGCCTCCGTCGCCTTTCCAAACGGCAGTTCCACGAGCTTGAGTGACAGACCTTCACGTTCCGCCCGTTGCCGCAGGATTGCCAGATTGGAGTCGTAGCAGAACGTGGTCGCGAGAACCTCGTCGCCTCTTTCAAGGGTGAACCCGTTAAGAACGGTGGCGATGCCTTCCATCGCGTTTCTTGTCAACGCGATTTCCTCGGCTGTTGCGCCAAAGTAGTCCGCCAACAGATTTCGTATTTGCAACGACGAGCCGCTTTCTTTCATTTCCCTGAATGGCTCGTGCTCGTCCAATTCGTAGGACAGTGAAAGGTCGACAAGCGCGCGGACCTTATCCCTCACTGATGTAGGCGCCGGCCCGCGTCGCGTATTCACAAGCTGCGTGTTTACATACAGGGGCTCCATCGTTGCCTGAATCGACCGCCAATAGGATTCATCGTCAGGTGCTACTCGCAAGTCTCGAAAGTTCGCGTCTACTGCGGAACGCATAGTTTTTCCTTCCATCGCAGTTCACCGCACAAGCACTGGGTGATTGCCGGATCCGTGGTGTGGCATATCGGGCTGACTTACCTGGGGGCCCCGCTCGTAGAGCGTCTCGGCCATGACGCAACTGGCCAGATGCGTGGGGCTGAGCGAGACGGTGGGCGGAACGTCAGCTGCGCAAATGTCGGTGGCGTGCGGACAGCGGGTGCGGAAACGGCACCCGGAGGGAGGGTTGGTTGGGCTGGGGATGTCCCCGTGGATATCAGGCGGAGAGCGAGTTGCCTCGATCCGAGGATCCGCGGATGGAATCGAACCAAGGAGCGCTTGCGAGTAGGGATGGCTCGGCCGGGCGTATAGTTCGGCAGAACTGGCCTCCTCGATAATACGTCCAAGATACATCACGTAGGTTCGCGTGGTGGCTTGACGTACTAAGGCCAGGTCATGAGCAATAAAGAGACAGGCGACGCCGAGGTCCTGATGCAGCTCTAAAAAGAGGTTCATCACCTGAGCCCTAATGGAAAGATCCAACGCACTGACAGGTTCGTCGCAGATCAGCACTCTGGGTTCCACCGCAAGTGACCTTGCGATCGCCACACGTTGCCTTTGCCCCCCGGAGAGCTCGCGGGGATATCTCTCCGAGAGGGTCGATGGAAGTCCCACTTGGTCCAGCAGGGTATGGACCCGGCGTCTTTGCTCATCCTTGCCAGATATCCCCCCGATAATGAGTGCTTCCGTGATCGCTTCGCCAATCGACTGTCTGTCATTCAGCGAGGCGTATGGATCCTGGAAGACGTACTGGATCGCCCTCCTGCGTTTGCGAAGCTCGGCCCCCTGAAGCGTTGACAGGTCCACCCCGTCGAGCAGTACACGACCAGATTGCGGTCTTTCGAGCCCCACTATCGAACGGCCCAACGTGGATTTGCCGCAACCGGATTCACCTACGAGACCGACCATCTCGCCACGCCCGAGCGTAATCGAGACATTGTCCACGGCGGATATCCATTTGCCGCGCTCTACGCTCTTAAAGCGCGTTACCAAATTCTCGACGCGCAATAGTGGCTGCTCAGCCATGGGTTACCTCCTGCAAGCGAATTCCATTAACTGAGTGACAAGCGGTAGACGAGGCGCCGGCTCCGGCGGTCATACGAGGAGTTATTTTCCCGCAAATATCGAGGACCAGGGGACAGCGGGGTGCGAAAGAGCATCCCGGCACGGGTGCTCCGAGCGTGGGCGGTGAACCGCGAAGTCCGCGAAATTGAGAACCAGGCGGGTCTTCCGGGACGGGCAGCGCGGCAATCAGTCCCGATGTGTAGGGATGACGCGGCGAAAGCAGTACCTGCTCGGCGGTGCCGTATTCGGCCATTCGGCCAGCGTACATGACAACCACTTTAGAAGCAGTGCTGGCTACCACACCCATGTCATGGGTAATCAGGACGATCGCCATGCTCAGTCGCTTCTGGATATCTTTAAGCAATGCAATTATTTGGGCCTGAACCGTTACGTCCAATGCTGTGGTAGGCTCGTCTGCGACGAGTAGTTTTGGCTCACCGGCGATTGCTATCGCGATCATTGCCCGCTGCCGCAACCCGCCCGACAGCTCATGCGGATATTGTTTGATCCTGGACTCAGGGTCGGACATCCGGACGAGCTTCAGTAGATCAAGGGCTCTGGCTTCTGCCTGTCGCGCAGTCAACCCCAAGTGAAGTTCCCCGACTTCTGCGATCTGCCTGCCGACGCGGATCGCAGGGTTGAGGGCGCTCATGGGATCTTGGAAAATAGTTCCAATGCTGCCGCCGCGGATGGCCCTCAGGCGGCTTTCGGGCATCCCGATCAGTTCAACGCCATCAAAGAGTATCGAGCCGTGCAGGTCGGCGACCACACCTGTCGGCATCAAGCCAAGCGGGGCGAAATTCAAGACGGTCTTTCCGCTGCCGCTTTCACCAACGATAGCCAAAGTCTCGCCGGAATTGACCGAGTAAGAAACCCCGTCCACAGGTCGAAGCGCAGTCCGTGGCGTGAATAAATCGACGCTTAGGTTATTGACTTGCAGGAGATCGCCTATCATCGTCCGACCTTTCCCCATCCTGCAGCTGCCAAGCGACGCGCCTTGAGAACTCGGCGTGCCAAGGGAGCAGGGACGCGATTGAGAGCGATAGACTCGCCAAGTAAATTGAACCCGATTACGACGCCAGTCAGGACGAGGCCCGGGAGTATAACTTGCATCGGCACGCTCTCGAGATAGGGGAGCGCGTCGACCAGCATCTGGCCCCATTCGGGTGTCGGCGGCTGAATACCCAAGCCCAGGAAGCTGAGCGTCGCAATCGACAGGGCGACCGCACCAGCATCAGCTGTCGCATACACCAAAACGGCTCCGATTGTTCCTGGCAGCAAATGCCGGAAGTAGATCCGCGACGGGCTTGCTCCCAGAACACGCAATGCCTCCACGTGGGGGCGGTTCATGATCCCCACCGCGACGGCGCGGCTGATGCGGGCACTTCCCGGCCACCATGCGAGTGCCAGCGCGAGGATCATATTCCAGTAGCCAGTTCCAAAGATACCGATGACGGCAAGAGCGACGATCAGGCTGGGCATCGACAGTCCGACGTCCACGAGCCTCATCAACACTTCTTCGACCCATCCGCGTTTGTAGCCGGCTATGGTGCCGATAGTGACGCCCACTGAGAGTGCAATCATAAGCACTAGGCACATGCCAACGAGCGAGGTACGGGCAGAGACAATCAAGCGACTAAGGGTGTCTCTTCCAAGATGGTCTGCGCCGAGCCAGTGCTCCCAGGACATTCCCGTGTGTGCGGAGAGAAGGTCCTGCGCGTTAGGATCGTGCGGCGCGATGTAAGGTGCAAGCACGCCGAGGACGACGAACAACCCAATTGCAACAATAGATGCGCGGGGAAGCTCCCGTACGCGACCGATAAAGTCTTGTAGGGCTCTCATGCGTTGGCTCCCTGTCGACGTAGTTTGGGGTCGGTGAACATCATTCCGATGTCGACCAGCAGATTCAGGACGATGAACGAAGTGAGAAAAATGAGAAGACATGCCTGCACAACCATGAAATCTCTGAAGAGGACTCCTTGGAGGAACAAGTCAGCGACCCCTTTCAACGCGAAAAGCGGCTCGACAACGACAGCACCAACGACCATCGCCCCGCCTTGAGCGCCTAATGCATTGATGTAGCTGGGAGCAATGTTCGGCAGCGCATGCTTGAATAGAGTTTGCGCTCTCGACAGGCCCTTGGCTGACGCTGTTAGAGCAAAGGGGCGAGCCATCGCCTCTTCCAAGCCCACCCTCACTACTCGGCTTAATACCGCCGCGGGCAGAAGTCCAATGGTCATCCATGGCATGACCCAACTTGTCAGCCCGGCATCGCCGAATGTGGGCAGCAATCTCAACTCGACGGCCAGGCCGTAAATGAGAAGCGCGCCGACGAAGAACGAGGGCATCGATGCACCAAGCAGTGCTATTACTCGAGTTGCCACGTCACTGGCACGACCTGGCCAAAGCGCACCGACGAAGCCGAGAGCGAAGCTGAGGAGCATCGCGATACATGCTCCACCCGCGACCAAGATCGCCGTGACGTGTAAGCGGCTAGCCAAGGCCGGCCCGATGCTTTCCCCGGTTTTATATGAGATTCCCAGATCGCCTCGCATCGCGCCTGTCAACCAGTTGCCGTAGCGGACGATAATCGGGTCGTTGAGACCGAGTTCTTCTTCGACGGCACGGATTTGTTCGAAGGTCGATTTGGGAGAGCGCAATTCCGCGATTAACACCGCGACGTTACCTGGCGCTGACACAACCAGCGTAAAGCAAAGCAAAGTCGCGAGCAGAAGCAGAACCACCGTGTTTCGCAATCGAATTAAGATCATTGTTTTCATGACGGGACCTCAGTTGTTGAGAGCCACGCCCTTGAAGGGCAGATCGTATTCCGTTGAGGGCGCTTTGAATCCCTTCACGCGTTCCGAATGCGCCCAAATCGCGGGAACGTAGAAGAGCGGCATACATGCGACCTCTTTATGAATGAAGTCGTATATAGCCTGCGTCGCCTCCCCGACGTTTTCCTCCGAAGCTGCGGCTGCCGCGTTCACCAGCGGATCCATGTGCTCCGGATCCACTATCAGTTTTCCATCAACGCCGTTCTCATAGCTTGATAACAAAAGGCCGATAATTGTGCCGAACGGTTCGTACGGCGCGCCGAAAGTAATGAAAGGCGCCATATCGAAGTGCCTTGCTGGAATATCGGAATGCCGGGAAGCGTGATCAACGGTTCGTATGCTGATCCCGATTCCGATTTCGCCTAGCTGTGCCTGCATGACTTCGGCAACGGATCGCGATCCAACAAGTGCTTCCTCGCTCACAACGACTTCGACGCGGAGTTCCTTGCCGTCTTTAGAGCGTATGCCATCACCTATCCACCCGGCCTCATCAAGGAGCCTTCGGGCCGCTTCCACGTCTCTGACGGGAACGGGGAACCGTTTACCGCTGTGAGGTACGGTTTCGGGGAATAGATTTCCGGCCGGCTCCGCAAGCCCCTGGTAGAGGACTTTGGAGATCGCCTGACGGTCAAAACCGATGTTGATCGCCTGCCGCACCTTGAGGTCTTTGAGGGCGGCATTCCGGTCCGGATTGAGTGCCAGAACAATGGTGGATGTTCCCTGTTCAACTACGACGGGGACGCGGGCTGCTCTTAGAGAGACCGCTTCTGTCGCTTTGATGGGCGCCAAAAAATCACCGCCGGTAATATCGATGTCTCCCGCACGGATTGCGGCCATCCGGCCTCGCGAATCCGGGAGTACTTTGACATCCAAGCGTTCAAAGCTCGGCTTATCTCCCCAGTATTCCTCAAACCGGACGAAAGTGCTCCCTTCGTTGGCCGCGCTCTCTTCAACCCACGGTCCGGTACCCACTGGCTTCTGATAGTTTCCTGACGCATCCACGGATTTCGGACTGAGGAAGCGAGAGGGCCGGACGAACGAGAACTCATTGAGAAGTCCGATCACCGGTTCTTTGAAGGCGATCTCCACAGTGTAGTCGTCCACAATCTGCCGGGAAGCGAAGTGCCGGGTTGCGTTCATCCAGGCGGTGCGCTCTTTGCCCAGCCATTTGTCGAGGTTCCAGACCATGGCTTCTGCGTCCCACGGCGTACCGTCGTGGAATTTAACATTTTCGCGAAGCTTGAACCGAAGCAACTTGCCGCCGTCTTCCAGCTGCCAAGAGGAGGCAAGTGCGGGACTGAACGTACCGCCATGCTCATATCGAACCAGCGGTTCGAAAATCAGGTCTTGGACCGCCCATAGGCCCTTGTATTCGTGCGGATTCAGGTCGCCCGCTGGTTTACCCGCGGCCACGCGCAATACCCCAGAGCCGGCGCTCTGTGCCAGCGCGGCAATAGGATTGAAGGTCATAATTACGGCTGGCGCAACTGCCAGCCCCTTCAGGAGGTTCCGTCTATTCGTCTGCATTTTTCGTTCCCCTATCGTGCTCTTTGACACGTGAATACGTCACAGTCGGACGACAACTTCAATTGACTAGACAATTGCGGAGGGTAGTCGCGCACATTTGTATAGTCAATACGTTTTTTAGTCGGCATTCATGTCTCTTGACTACGCCAAACTCGCGGCCCTGCACACATCCCCATGCTGCGCCGGAAACACTGGCTCGCTCCTTGCTCAGGAACGCAAAGCCGTATTTCGCTAAATGAGAACGACCACCGGCGCGCGCTGGGGGTACTCGCTCTTGGCGTGAAAAAAGGTCCTGAGACCACCCGAGCGCGCAGGCGCCAAGACCGTTGACAAGCGACCTCCTAAGTGACAGAAGGTCAATTGTATAGACAATTCACAGGGGGAGAGTACGCAATGAAAAACATTGTCGCAGCAGCGCTTCTGTTAGCTTCCGTGTCGGCGGCGCGCGCAGACGGCGAACGGGATTTGGTCCTGGCCAACGAGGGAGGTTTTCCGCCGTTCAACTCGATCGCAGCAGATGGCAACCTGCAGGGTTTCGATATCGATATCGGCAACGCGATCTGCAAAATCATCGAGGCGAAATGCACGTTTGTGACGAACGAGTGGAGCGGAATTATCCCTGCCCTAGAGGCGAAAAAATTCGACGTGATTATCGGCGGCATGGGCATCACTGAAGAGCGAAAGAAGCATGTGATTTTCAGTGAGCCATACGCCCGGTATCCCTCCCGCTTCGGTGTGCTTAAAGGGAAGGAATTCGATCTGTCGCCTGAGGCGCTCGGGGCAAAGGTGATCGGCGTGCAGCAAGGTACGACCAACGCCAAGTACATTGAGACGTTCTACATTGACGCCACGGTGCGGCGATACCCATCGACAGACGCACTTATTTCCGACCTCAAAGCCGGTCGCATCGATGCGATTTTCGGTGGTACTGAGCAGTTCAAGGAAAAGTCGACGGCCGACGCCCCGTTGGTCGAGATCGGTCCGCCCATAGCGGTCTCCGAGGGAATTGGCATCGCGTTCCGCCCCGAAGACACAGCGTTGCGCGACAAATTCAATGATGCTTTGAGCGCACTTCGCGACAACGGGACATGGCGGGAATATGCCGACAAGTGGGGCATCCCGAAATACAATTGATCGTGTCTGAATCCACTCTGAAACAGATCTGCTGCCGTCCGTTTAAACAAGTCCGGCGCAGATGTGGCGAAAGTGACGAACCTTAAATAACAGGCGATTATGATGCTTGAATACCTCTCCTCAGGATGGGGCTTGCAGTTCATGAGGGCCTTCGCGACAAGTATAACGGCTGCGGTTTTCAGCTTCAGCCTTAGTATCCTGATCGGCATTGCCTTGTCCTTGTGGGCGGGCTCGCGATTCAAAGGTGCTTCTACGCTTGTGAAGACCTATACCTACATTTTCCGCAGCTTGCCCGATATCCTTCTTCTCATTCTGCTTTTTTACTCCATTGACGGGTTTATCCAGTCAGCAGTCAAATTCGCGTTTGGCACCCCGGATATACGCATCAGTCCGCTTGTTCCCGGCATCATCGCGACGTCGATTGTGCTTGGGGCGTATTCAACGGAACTGTTAAAGGCGGGTTGGGCTGAAATACCAGCCGGTCAAAATGAGGCGGCCCGTTCGCTTGGTCTCAGCGGGCTACAGTCGTTGCTGCTAATAACGATGCCCCAAGTTTACCGGAAGATGATACCGCATTTCGGTTCTCTTTGGCTGATCAGCATGAAGGAAACCGCGCTCCTGAGCGTCATAGGCATTTCGGATGTGGTGCGCACTGCTTCCCTGGGAGCGCGCTCGACGGGTGCTCCGTTCACATTCTATGGCATCGCGATTTTCATTTTCATCGCTTTCGCAGTTGCATCCTCAAAGGTTTTCCGTCGTCTGGAAATCAAATCCAGGCGCACAGCGGGGGCGGTTTGATGGAGGTAATGGTTTCTTATGCCTGGGAAATTTCGAGCGGGCTTGTGACAACGATAGGTCTATTCCTGATTTCGCTAGTCTTTGGGTTCTTTCTCGCGTCCGCGATGGCTTTTCTCCAAATCTTCTTCCGAGGAGTTGTTTCGGAGGGGATATGGAGCCTCATGTTCTGCATTCGCGGCGTTCCGATGCTATTGATCCTGTACGTGATGTACTACGGTCTTCCGGAGGTTCCTTTGGTGCGCAATACGTTCCTCTGGGATATTTTTGCTAGTCCTTTCTGGTGTACCGTTGTCTGCCTTTCGGTGGTGGAGATGGCGTTTACCTCGGAAATAATGAGGGGCTCCTACTACCAAACGCCGAAAGAGCAGCTTGAGGCCGCCAGATCATTGGGACTGAACGGGTTTCAGACGTTCCGGGTAGCTATTCTGCCAGCGATGATCCGTAACGGCTTTGCAGCCTATACGACGGAAGTCATCATGCTGTGCAAGAGCACCGCTCTCGCGTTTACCGTAACGGTTATGGACGTCATGGGGTACGCGAATGAAATTCGCTCGCGCACTCTCGACACCTATCAACCGCTCATTGTCGCCGGAGTGATCTACGTCTGCCTGGCAATAGCCACCCGCACAGCAATGGCCGGCATTTTTTCAAAAATTGCCGTTTCGGGGCGAGACCGCGTGATGGCTCTTTGAAGGTGCCCTGACCGAGATATCTGCGTAGTGCCACGGAACCACCAAAGGTGGCGGCAGCCTAAATGCTGAGAGTCAAACCAACTATCCGCAGCCGAGGAACTCGACTGCGCGACGAGAGACATATTGGAGGAACTATGTCGAAGGGCCACACGGGCAGGTCGGTGGAAATCCAGAACATGAGCAAATGGTTTGGAGAGTTCAGAGTTCTCACGGACATCAATTTCACCGTGAATCAAGGAGAGCGCATTGTCGTGTGTGGCCCGTCGGGATCGGGAAAATCCACGATGATACGTTGCATAAACGGGCTCGAACCTTTCCAAGAGGGGAAGGTGCAGGTCAACGGCGTCGAGTTGACGCAAAAACCCCGCGTATTGGAAAATGTACGTCGAAACGTTGGAATGGTTTTCCAACAGTTCAACCTGTTTCCCCATCTGACCGTTCTCGAGAACTGCACACTCGCGCCAATGTGGGCGCATAAGGTGTCGCCCAAGCAAGCGGAAGAGAGGGCGAGGCAATACTTGGAGCGTGTGAGAATCAAAGAGCATGCCCATAAATATCCAAATCAGCTTTCTGGCGGGCAGCAACAACGTGTGGCTATTGCGCGGTCATTGTGTGTGCAGCCAAGCATCATCTTGTTCGATGAGCCGACTTCAGCTCTTGATCCGGAGATGGTCAAGGAAGTGCTGGAGACGATGACAGACCTGGCCGAGGATGGAATGACCATTATCTGCGTGACGCATGAAATGGGTTTCGCACGGAAGGTCGCAGACCGAATTGTCTTTATGGACGGCGGCGGAATCATTGAAGAAGCGACGCCTTCCGTGTTTTTCCATGAGCCCAAGGAAGAACGCACCAGGAAATTCCTAGAACAGGTGCTCAATTAGGGCCCACGGCAAATTCGCAGCGCTTTTCACATTTGAAATCAGGAAGTTCTATTTCTTCTCCAAGAGGAGGAGTAATCTACAGGAGCCGGCAGTGTCGGAAATCGAAAAAGTATTACAAGAGGTCGACGATTACCAGAGTTCGTCTGTTCAACAACTTCTCGAGTTGATCGCGATTCCTTCGATTTCCAGCGAACCGGCGAGTGGGGCTGGAATTTCCCAGGCGGCATCGTGGCTCAAAAAATGCCTTCAGGCGATTGGGCTGAAGGCAGAGGTAATCGAGACCGACGGCCATCCGATTGTGTTGGCTCACTCACAAGAAGCAGGTCGCGGAAAGAGACACCGCCTGCTCCTTTACGGGCACTACGATGTACAGCCTGTCGGTGACGTTGCCGAATGGGATCATCCACCCTTCGCGCCCCAAGTAATCGAAGAAGGCGGGGTTCATAGATTCTACGGGAGAGGTGCGTCCGACAGCAAAAGCCAGCTGTGGAGTTTTATTCAGGCCCTGCGCGCTTTCAAAACGGCAACCGGCACATTCCCCGCAGATGTTACCGTGATGCTGGAAGGTGAGGAGGAGTCCGGATCGGCTAGTTTGCCAGCTTTCATCGACGCTCATCGGAAGGAGCTCGCGTGTGACGTAGCCTTCATCTGCGACAGCGACATGTGGTCGGCGAGCCAGCCAGCAATTACCACTCAGCTTAAGGGTTTGCTGCATGAGCGGCTGACGATCTCGACGCCTAATCCTGATCTTCATTCGGGCTTCTTTGGCGCTGTTGCAGCCAATCCGGTGCGCATACTGTGTGGCATTCTCGCTGCAATGCACGACGCTGAAGGCCGCGTTGCGATCGATGGCTTTTATGACGATGTTATCGATATGCCCGATCAACAACGACGAGAGTGGCAGGCACTATCGCGCGAGACCGACTTGTTTGCCGAAATCGATCTCCGCGGCGGCGTGTTGGAAAAGGGTTATTCTGAATTCGAAGCCATGTGGGGGCGGCCCACCGTGGACATCAATGGCATCACGGGCGGCAATCAGGGACCTGGCGAAAGATCGGTGCTGCCAGGCACGGCAACAGCGCGGATTTCGTTCCGTTTGGTTGCAGCGCAAAAGCCCGAGCACGTTCGCGAGTGCTTTCGGCGGTTTGTTCGATCGCGACTGCCAAGTGGGTGTACGGCAGAGTTTCACGGGGAGGGCGGCAGTTCCGCTGTAGTCCTGTCGAAAGATAGCCCGTATCTGAACGCGACGGCCCGCGGGTTGGAAGCGGAATGGAGAAGACCAGTCGTCCTGAAAGGCACAGGTGGCTCAATTCCCCTTATTGAACTGTTCGGCGAAAAACTCGGGGTGGAGTGTATCCTGATTGGTTTCATTCTAGGCACCGACGCAATTCATGCCCCCAATGAGCACTACGACACCGAGCGCCTTGCGAAGGGCGTGCGGAGCTGGATTCATATTCTCGACTACATCCGGCGAATGCCATGATTGGGCGCAACGAGACTTTCGGTGCCTATCGAGATCCACTGACGTGTATTTCGCCCGGAAACTAGACGCCGACGTATCCGTCGTCAGTCGCTCCACTACTACATGCTTCGCCCGACAATGGTTGCGACGGCTACCATCACCGCGCAGTCCCATTCATGGGGATCGAACGTCGCAGACACAGGAGGAATATCATGTCAAGCCCGGTATGGACTGCCATTAATTTCGAGCATCGTGGCCTCCAGAGTGATTTTGCACGTGTTCCCTACTCATCTGATACTTCAGCCTATGGCTGGATACCTGTTCCCATGATTTGCTTCAAAGGAAGCGACGGTCCCACTGCTCTGTTGATTGCCGGCACGCATGGAGACGAGTACGAAGGCCAAATCGCTCTTCGACGTATTGCGAGGGCGTTGACGACAACCGAAATCGCGGGACGAGTTATTATTCTACCTGCTCTCAATCAGCCGGCCGTTATCGCGGGGCGAAGAACCTCACCGTTGGATGGAGGCAATCTGAATCGGGTCTTTCCAGGGAGCCTGACCGACGGGCCCACGAGTATGATTGCGGACTATGTTACGAGGGTTCTCTTTCCTCTCAGTGACTATGTCGTAGATCTTCATTCCGGCGGTAGCTCGCTCGACTATTTTCCGGTCGCACTTGCCCATAGAGGGAAAACGCCGCAGCAAGAAAAGAAAATCTGTGCACTGCTAAATAGTTTCGGCGCGCCGTACAGCATTCGGACTGACGGAACGGGCGGGGGAGGAGCAAGCACGCTCTATGCATCCGCTGTCGAGAATGGTTTAGCGGCGATCACGACAGAATTGGGCGGGGGCACGGGAATATCGCAGGCGGGCGTTGCCTTGGCAGAAGACGGGATCCGACGCATCCTCAGGCACTTTTGCATCGCCCCAAACCTCGCTGCGCCGGAGGCGCAAACAACGAAGACGGTAAAAATGGCGCCGTCCTCCAAGACAATCTACGCAAAAAGCGCGGGCCTTTTCGAGCCCATTGCGCAAGTGGGCAGTAGCGTAAAAAGCGGAGACATAGCGGGGTACATGCATTCACTTGTCGACACTTTGCTCGAGCCCCAAGTACTGCGCTTCGAAATCGATGGAACCGTGACGTATCGTCGTTTTCCCGCCCTGACTTGCCAGGGCGACGCTCTGTACGGACTTACAGTCGGAGTTTAGCACCAGGCTCTTCGTGTCGCAGGTTCCGTTAGGATAACGTCGGCGGAGGGGCAGCGAAACCGTGCGCAAGAAGCCGAAGTCATTGAACCTGCCCTGTCATGCTTCTTCTGCGAACGCAGCTGAAACTGCTGCGACTCGGCAGCACGGCGGATCCTTGAAAACATCGATCGGTTCCGGCAGAGAAAGGTACAAGACGTGATGACGTTGGCGACCCCGGTCGTAGGATGTCGGGGCTGTTTGTTGCCTTTTTTGGATTTCGCCCGATCCTTACAGGACCAGGAGGAACAGGGGTTTGAAGACGCTCGGCTTGTTCAGAAAACCAACACGCTGAAATGCCCAACAAGTTCCATAAGATAGATTATGCGATATCACGTGTGTAGCCGCAAAGTTAAAGTGTCCTGATCCTGCAAAGTTGGAATGTCACTCTCCCCGGGTTTTGATGACCTGGGAGATTGCGGATGGGATTGATTGCGATGAGCGAGCGCGATCTGCAGCGGATTGA